>Ga0153928_1000159_pt1 | contig 35623 bp, 31 predicted proteins | sample TSNJ012MetaG_FD_106656 | JGI IMG/M metagenome (GOLD analysis project Ga0153928, IMG submission 106656) | Attine ant fungus gardens microbial communities from New Jersey, USA - TSNJ012 MetaG | ecosystem: Host-associated > Fungi > Mycelium > Unclassified | place: USA: New Jersey, Wharton State...
AGAAATTTATTTTAAATTTAAAAGTTTATTTATTCTTATTGCTTTTTTACAAAATCTGTATTATAATCGAGATGTAAAAAGAATTTACCCTTCAAAAAATTTTTTTTACAATTAATAACCCCTTATTAATTATTTATACTCCCCTCGAAAGGCCTTGGTAGCTCCCCTACCAGGGTCTTTCTCTTTGTGTGCCTGAAAATTCCGGGAGTTGCAGGTGTAAAATGCTGTGTCTTGATGTAGAAAGCAAGCATATACTAAGAGAAAAGAGGTTTTTTATGCATAATTTAGAAGTTGTCTCTGCAAGAATGCTGAAGCAATATTTTCATCAAAGAGATGCTTTGATCATAGATATGCGCTCTCAGGAAGAATACTACCAGGAACATCTTCCGGGAGCCATTCACATTCCTTATGAAAATGAAGAAGATTTCTATCGCCTGCCCCGTGAAAAAAACATTATATTGTGCTGTGAACGGGGCTCATCAAGCCTTGCCAGAGGTAAGGCGATGGTCGGGCGGGGGTACCGGGTAAAATCGGTTGCCGGCGGTATTATGGCCTGTCGGGAATGTGGCATGATGCATTAGTCTGATGCTTGTTTTTTTGCTGCAAACATAGTAAGATATAGCAAGTGGGAATGTCCCCGGTGTGCTGGTTATTGATAGAGACAGTTCGCGAAAGGGTGAATACAATATAAGAAGCCATGTTCTAAGGCGATAGATACTTTAGAGTGTGGCTTCTGTTGAAAAGAAAGATAGAGGAAGCAGATGGAACAGTATGAATTGATTGCACCATGCCATTTTGGCCTGGAGGCAGTACTGAAAAGAGAGATTGTTGACCTTGGTTATGAAATCAGTGCGGTGGAAGACGGAAAGGTTACATTTTACGGTGATGCTGAAGCAATTGCTTACGGCAATGTATTTTTGCGAACTACCGAGCGTATTTTATTAAAGGTGGGAGAATTTGCGGCAACAACCTTTGAAGAGTTGTTCGAGGAAACGAAAAAGATTCCCTGGGAACAGTTTATTCCTCAGGATGGGAAGTTTTGGGTTGCTAAAGCAACTTCGATCAAGAGCAAACTGTTTAGCCCGTCTGACATTCAGTCGATCATGAAAAAGGCGATGGTTGAGCGGCTGAAAGAAAAATATAACAAAAGCTGGTTTCAAGAGGACGGAGCATCTTATCCGCTGCGGGTTACGCTGATGAAGGACAAGGTGGTCATTGGACTGGATACGACCGGTGTTTCGTTACATAAAAGAGGGTATCGGCAGATGACGGCGAAAGCGCCGATTACCGAAACGTTAGCGGCGGCATTGATCATGCTGACCCCATGGAATAAAAACCGGATTCTGGTGGATCCATTTTGTGGCAGCGGAACATTCCCGATTGAGGCGGCGATGATTGCCGCTAATATTGCACCGGGGATGAATCGGAACTTTTTAGCGGAAGACTGGGCTCATATTATTCCTAAAAAATGCTGGTATAATGCGTTGGATGAAGCTAATGAAATGGTGGATATGAACGTCGAAGTGGACATTCAGGGATACGATATCGATGCCAATATTGTCAAAGCAGCTCGGGAAAATGCCCGTTTGGCGAAGGTGGATGAGATGATTCATTTTCAGCAAAGAGCGGTAAATCAGCTGAATCACCCCAAACCTTATGGATTCCTGATTGCCAATCCACCTTATGGAGAACGCCTGGAGGACAAGGAGGTGCTGCCCCAGCTTTATCGGGAAATCGGTGAGGCATATGGAAGGCTTTCCAATTGGTCGATGTTCCTGATTAGCAGTTATCAGGATGCGGAACGTTATATTGGGAAGAAGGCAGATAAGAACAGGAAGATCTATAACGGGATGTTGAAGACATATTTTTATCAGTTTTTAGGTCCTAGACCACCCAAAAAACCACAAATTTAGTTGTCAGCCGGTTGAGTGGATGCTATAATTTCTGTATGCGTCTAAAAACAGAGGTGAGATAAAGATGGATAAGATTATATTTGCAACCGGGAATCAGGGGAAGATGAAAGAAATCCGAGAAATCTTAAGTGACCTGGATATTGAAGTCCTTTCGCTGAAGGATGCGGGAATTGATGTGGATATTGTCGAGGATGGAGCCACATTTGAAGAGAATGCAGTTATTAAGGCTAAGGTGATTATGGAACTGACCGGCGAAACAGTGTTGGCGGATGATTCTGGCCTGGAAATTGATTATCTGAATAAAGAGCCGGGTATCCACTCAGCCAGATATATGGGGGAGGATACTTTATACCGAATTAAGAATGCCAATCTGATCTCCCGTCTGGAAGGAGTTTCGGATGAGCAGCGTACTGCCCGTTTTGTCTGTGTCATTGCGGCGGCATTTCCGGATGGTCGGGTGGTTACAACCTGTGGTACGGTAGAAGGTATCATCGGATACGAGGAACGGGGAATGAATGGATTTGGCTATGACCCGATTTTTTATCTGCCCGAATATCAGAAGAGCACTGCCGAACTTGATTCGGAAGTCAAGAATGCGATCAGTCATCGGGGACGGGCTCTAAGAGAAATGAAAAAGTATTTGAAAAGAGAGTTAATACCATGAAAATATTGATTATCAGTGATACCCATGGTCATCATAAAAATCTGGAAAAACTGTTGATAAAGGTGGGACCCATCGATGCCTTGATCCATTGTGGCGATGTGGAGGAGCAGGAGAATTATATTGAAGCGCTGGCACAGTGTCCTATGTATGTAGTTGCAGGGAATAATGATTATTTCAGCTCCCTTGACCGGGAGATGGAATTTGACATTCAGGGCTATCATATTTTTCTGACTCATGGGCACTACTATGGTGTATCAATGGGAACAGCAGGGATACTGGACGAGGGCAGAAGCCGGAATGCGGATATTGTTATGTTTGGGCATACCCATAGGCCATGTCTGGAACGTTATCCTGATATTACGGTGCTCAATCCGGGAAGTTTGTCTTATCCCCGCCAGGCCGAAAAAAAGCCCAGTTTCATGATTATGGAAGTTGATGGAAAGGGAGAAGTCCACTATACAGTTAATTTTATGGAGCGGTGAGGGGTGAAAAAATCTGTCATAAAAAGTATTGACAATTATATATTGGTATAATATAATATAGCTTGCGTCGAATAAAGGGCGTAAGAATATATAACTTAATATAAGTTAGCGGGGTGTGGCTCAGCTTGGCTAGAGCGCCTGGTTTGGGACCAGGAGGCCGCAGGTTCGAATCCTGTCACCCCGATTGTTGTTTTCTTGAGAAAGATAATAACAACCTAATTTTCGCGGGTGTAGTTCAATGGTAGAACACTAGCCTTCCAAGCTAGATACGTGGGTTCGATTCCCATCACCCGCTTCTTGATTCTTTATCTTTAAGAAGAGAGAGATGTGTTTGTAGCTCAGTTGGATAGAGCAACGGCCTTCTAAGCCGTGGGTCGGGGGTTCGAATCCCTTCAAGCACGTTATGGTGGGTATAGCGCAGTTGGTTAGCGCGCCAGATTGTGGCTCTGGAGGCCGAGGGTTCGAATCCCTTTACCCACCCTGTTGATGGGCTATCGCCAAGCGGTAAGGCACAGGACTTTGACTCCTGCATTCGCTGGTTCAAATCCAGCTAGCCCAGTTCTGCCAGAGAACTTGGCGAGGCTTTTCACGAGTCTGGTCGCAGGCATGTCACCACACCTGGTGAGGTGTTTTCGAGCCTGGTAAGCGTGACTGGTGCAAGTTGTCAGCAATCTTTGGGCGTGTAGCTCAGTTGGTAGAGCACTTGACTTTTAATCAAGTTGTCCGGGGTTCGAACCCCCGCACGCTCATGTCTATTAAGTGGCTGTATCCTTTTAAAATATAGGGGTGCGGCTTTTTTGATTGAAATGGAATTGAGTCATTTTCCATGTGAAGCCTCCTGGACACAGGGAAAGGGCTTCGTTAAATGACAGCGGTTTCGCTGGGACTTATATTTTTATGCGCAATTAGGATATTGTTATTAGCTGGAGGTTTTAGTATAATCTAAAAGCAAGGTGAAGTTTGAAACAAAGAAGAGATTAGTGTTTTGTTGAATTATAATAATGATTATTGGCAGGGAAGGGCACGGTTTAAAGATGCAATATAAGGTTTATAAAAGTAATAATATGTTAATTGCTTATAACGGAGTTCTCTGGGGGCTTCTAGCTGGAATGGCAGGAGGAGTTATTTACGTTATTGCAGCATTTATTTTAAAGAGAGAGATACAGAAGGGAATTGTCCTTGGCATCTTGTCTGCAGCGGGCGTGATCAGCATTGTAATTGCCTTTTTGACCAATTTTACAGCAATTGAAGTAAGTGACGAAAAGATTACTCTGGTGAATCGGGGAACTCTTTTTCGCCGATTTTCGCTGATGAAGGATCGGGTGGGGACTTTTATAGAAATACAGGGTATTCTGGGTGTTGGATATTTTGTCAAAAGATATCTTAAAATTAATGGTAAACGCTATGCCTGTCATAATTTTTCCCGTTGGATATTTTCTGAAATGAGTGGTTACATCGAATCGATCAGAAGAAGACAAGCCATTGGTGAAACTGAGGATGCCGCTTTAGCCGAGAAAGGGTTTGATCTGCCTTGTAAAAGTATCCTGGCGAATGAGCGGAGAAAAAGCAAGCAATTCTATGGTGAATGTATCGTTGTTGCGGTGCTGATGGTGGTGGTATGGTATTTTGCAATTCGGACAAGAACTGACTGGAGTTTTTTTATGCGGTATGGAGTATTGATCTTTTTACAGTTGTTGTTTTTGATTATGCCAATTACCTTACAAGAGTTTAGTATCCGACGGTATCAGGAAAATCTCCCCCAAAAAATCTTTTTGAAAGAAAATAGTGTTCAGGTTGGCGATAAAGTATTTACTTTTGACAAAATCCAAAGTATTCGTATGACACCTGTTTCCTATCGATTTTCCAGCAGTTATTCAATTCGCAGGGTTTTGCTGATTGAACAGGGGGGAGTAGCATTTCGGTATTATCTGGGAGGTGCCCAGACAAAAGAACCGCAATTTGAAGAATATGAGCAATTGCAGAAAATGATTATAAAGCTTTGTGATCATAACCAGACAACATTTGTTCTGGAACTTTAGGAAGGAGAGGGGCATATGAAATCTTATCGAAAAGCATTACATTTCTGCCTGCCCACAAGAAGAGGGCTGGTAAACATCACTCACGATGTGCAGAAGGCGATTAATGAAAGCGGTGTGAAAGAAGGCATGGTGCTGGTCAATGCGATGAATATTACAGCCAGTGTCTTTATCAACGACGATGAAAGTGGACTGCACCATGATTATGAAAAGTGGTTAGAGGGACTGGCACCGGAAAAGCCATACAGCCAGTATCGCCATAATGGATATGAAGATAATGCGGATGCCCATCTCAAACGAACCATTATGGGGCGGGAGACCATTGTGGCCATTACGGATGGAAAACTGGATTTCGGAACCTGGGAACAAATTTTTTACTTTGAATTTGATGGAAAAAGGAATAAGCGCGTACTGATTAAGATTATTGGTGAATAACAAAGCAGGCAGCCTTAAGTGTTATAGCAGAAACACTTAAGGCTGTCATTTTGTTACTGGTCACGGAGTGAACAGTAACGTCATTTTATAGTTTATTATTACTCCACTTTAGGAAGTCCGGCAAATCCTTTAGCCAAATCTTCATCTGTTGGAATGTAATCCGACATGTCACCGTCGTTGTATTTACCATATGCAACCATATCAAAATACCCGGTACCGGTTAAGCCGAATATAATTGTTTTTTCTTCCCCGGTCTTCTTACATTTCATCGCCTCATCAATCGCCACGCGGATTGCATGAGCACTTTCCGGTGCCGGCAGGATACCCTCTACCCGGGCAAACTGAGTAGCAGCATCAAATACTGCAGTCTGATCCACCGAAACTGCCTCGATCAGCTTATCATCATAAAGCTGAGATACAGTAGAACTCATGCCGTGGTAACGCAGCCCTCCGGCATGGTTGGCACTTGGCATAAATCCACTTCCGAGAGTGTACATCTTAGATAACGGGCAAACCATCCCCGTATCGCAGAAGTCATAAGCATAACGCCCGCGGGTAAGACTAGGGCAAGAGACCGGTTCCACCGCAATAATATGATAATCTGCTTCGCCACGAATCTTTTCACCGACAAATGGAGAAATCAATCCTCCCAGGTTAGAACCGCCACCAGCGCACCCAATGATCATATCTGCTTTTATTCCATATTTGTCCAGCGCAGCTTTAGTCTCCAACCCGATAATAGACTGGTGCAGCAACACCTGATTTAAAACCGACCCAAGCACATAACGGTAACCATCCAAGGAACCGGCAGCTTCCACTGCTTCTGAAATAGCACATCCCAAACTTCCATTAGTACCAGGAAATTCAGTCAGAATCTTACGTCCTACTTCAGTAGTATCAGAAGGGGAAGGAGTCACACTAGCTCCATAAGTCCTCATCACTTCCCGCCGAAAAGGCTTCTGCTCATAAGACACCTTCACCATATACACCTTACAATCCAAATCAAAGTAAGAACATGCCATCGAAAGAGCAGTACCCCACTGGCCGGCCCCAGTTTCAGTAGTCACACCTTTCAACCCCTGCTGTTTTGCATAAAAAGCCTGTGCAATAGCCGAATTCAACTTATGGCTTCCCGACGTATTATTTCCTTCAAATTTATAATAAATCTTAGCCGGCGTATCCAGTGACTTTTCCAAACAGTATGCCCGCACCAGCGGAGCCGGACGGTACATCTTATAGAAGTCGCAAATTTCCTCCGGAATATCAAAGTAAGCAGTAGTATCATTCAACTCCTGACGCACCAGCTCATCACAAAATACCGGACGAAGTTCTTCAAAAGTCATTGGTTTTAAAGTACCTGGATGCAGCAATGGTGCCGGTTTATTCTTCATATCTGCCCGGACATTATACCATTTTGTCGGCATCTCATTTTCTTCCAGATAGATTTTGTAAGGGATTTTCTTTTCTTCACTCATTTTCTTCATTCCTTCCTGTTTCAATTGTGAGACAATTTTTGCGCCCCGTTTATTAAAGTTCTGATGCAATAAAAAACTCCTGTCCTAATATATACATAGGACAGGAGATATTCCTGCGGTGCCACCTAAATTCATCCCATTGGGATGCTCTCATACATGTACCATCATACATGCTCCATAGTAACGGTTGGAAGCCGTCGCCCCTAATACGATATCGCACTCAGTTTGCCCTCGCAAGCCCATTCACCTTTTCCTGTCATGCTGCATTCCCACCATCAGCAACTCGCTGTAATAACATTGAAAAAATTACTCTTCTTGTTCATTGGTTTACTTTTATTAATATGTGTCTACCATACTACAGTAAAAAACAAAAGTCAACACTTTTTTGTCTGATCTGAAGAAAGGTCGCTGTTCACTCCGTGACCAGCAACATCGGAAGAAAGGGGGCGGAAGAAAGCAAGAATCATGATTGACATTCGGCAATTTTGTGATATAATCATTGAGTAGTTTATGCGGGCATGGCGGAATTGGCAGACGCGCCAGATTTAGGTTCTGGTGGGAGACCGTGCAGGTTCAAGTCCTGTTGCCCGCATTATTGAGTTTTAGTGCTTCATGTATATCACATCCAAAGTTATGCTATGCTTGTACGGTGATTCTGCTATCATCTATCTAATGTATATGTTCATGTACACGCCCCTGAAAACCCGATACTATTTTAAGAACCTGTCAAAAGGAAAAGCAAAGAAGAAACGAGGTAATGGCTAATTATGAGAGAAAAATATGAAACTTTAACGCTGGAAGTCTTACGTGATCTTGCAAAACGACGGGGACTCAAGGGGATTTCCACACTTAAGAAAAGAGAATTGATTGACCGGATGGTGCAAAAAGACGAGCAGGAAAAGTCGATGGAAGAACCCAGAGAACTGGTTCAGACTGAGGAAAAGAATACGGAAAAGATAATGGAAAGAACACTAAAAGGAGATAAAAACGGAGAAAAACCAGCAGTAAAACCAGCAGTAAAACCAGCAGTAGAACCAGTAGTAAAACCAGTCGCAAAACCAGCAGTAAAACCAGCGGAGAAAGCCGAAGAAAGGCCAAAGAATGACTACAGTCAGTTAGACAGTGGTATTACTGCCCAGGGGATATTGGAAGTGCTGGCAGACGGGTATGGTTTTATTAGAAGCGATAACTATCTTCCAGGCGAGAATGATGTTTACGTTTCACCTTCTCAGATTCGCCGGTTTAACCTGAAAACGGGAGATATTATCAAGGGTAATACCCGGGTAAAAACCCAAAGTGAGAAGTTTAGTGCCCTTTTGTATGTGACCAGCATTAATGGACTTACACCGAATGAAAGTGCAAAGTTTTCCAACTTTGAAGATATGACACCGATTTTTCCTAACGAACGCCTTAAGTTGGAACGTCCGGGGGGAAGTATGGCGATGCGGATTGTTGATCTGGTGAGCCCGATCGGCAAGGGTCAGAGAGGGATGATCGTGTCACCCCCAAAAGCAGGTAAGACAACCTTGTTAAAGGATGTGGCTAAGTCGATTCAGCGCAATAGCCCGGACATGCATTTGATCATTCTTTTAATTGACGAACGGCCGGAGGAGGTTACTGATATTAAAGAAGCGATTGGGGGCGCTAATGTGGAAGTTATCTACTCGACCTTTGATGAGCTTCCGGAACATCATAAACGAGTGTCTGAGATGGTGATTGAAAGAGCCAAAAGACTGGTTGAGCATAAACAGGATGTGACTATTTTTATCGATAGTATTACCAGGTTGGCAAGGGCTTATAACCTGACCGTTCCACCCAGTGGAAGAACTCTTTCCGGTGGTCTTGATCCGGCGGCGTTACATATGCCGAAGAGAATCTTTGGAGCGGCAAGAAATATGCGTGAAGGTGGCAGCCTGACAATATTAGCAACGGCTTTGGTGGATACTGGCAGTAAGATGGATGATGTCATCTACGAAGAATTCAAGGGGACCGGTAATATGGAGCTGGTGCTGGATCGTAAGCTGCAGGAGAAGCGAGTTTTTCCGGCTATTGACATCGCCAAGTCAGGGACCAGAAGAGAAGACTTGCTGCTGATGAAAGAAGAGCAGGAAGCGGTATATAATATGCGTAAAGCTTTAAATGGAATGAAATCCGATGAAGCAGCGGAGAATATCCTGAATATGTTTGCTCGTACGAAGAATAATCAGGAATTTGTGCAGATGGTTAGAAAACAAAAATTCCTGTAAATACTTGCATTTAGCTTTTGTATATGATATAATTCAAAAGCTGTTTAAATTCAAATGATTTATTCATGTGACGAAAATTATAAACAATAAAGATAGAAGAGGTGAATACAATGAGAGAAGGAATCCATCCAACATATCACGAAGCAAATGTTACCTGCAACTGTGGCAATACATTTACAACAGGATCTACAAAGAATGACATCCACGTGGAAATCTGTTCTAAATGCCATCCATTCTATACCGGACAGCAGAAATCGATAACAGCTCGTGGACGTATCGATAAGTTTAATAAGAAATATGGCGTGACTGCAGAATAACATAGTATCAGTAATGAACAGGTTGAGGTTGATATAATCTCAACCTATTTCAATATATAGGGAAAAGGGAATATTTATGAAATCATCCAATATTGGCGGTCAGGCGGTTATAGAGGGAATCATGATGCGTCATGAGAATCTGTATTCGGTTGCGGTTAGAAAACCTGACTCGGAAATTGAGTTAAAAGTTGAACCATATAAAAGTATAGTAAAGAATGACACGCTTAAGAAGATTCCGATTGTACGAGGAGTATTCAATTTTATTGAATCCATGGTCGTAGGAACAAAGTGTCTGATGTATTCTTCCAGTTTTTACGAAATCGAGGAAGAGGCACCAAAAAGCGAAGCAGACAGGCAGAAGCAGGAAAAGCAGGATCAGTGGCTAATGTATGGAACGGTCGCTTTTTCAGTGGTATTGTCGGTGGGACTTTTTATTATGCTGCCTTACTTTATTGCCAGTTTTCTGCGGGGAGTTACGTCTTCAGATACGGTCATTACTATTGCTGAGGCGTGTGTAAGATTACTGCTGTTTTTTGGCTACATACTGCTGATATCCCGGATGAAAGACATTCAGCGGGTATTCATGTATCATGGTGCTGAACATAAATGCATTAATTGTGTGGAGCATGGTCTGGAACTGAATGTGGAGAATGTGATGAAAAGCTCCCGCGAGCATAAACGGTGCGGAACCAGCTTTTTGCTGTTTGTAATGGTGATCAGTATTATTTTCTTTTTATTTATTCACGTTACTGGTTTTTGGCAGCGGGTGGTTGTTCGCTTGCTTTTGCTGCCGGTGATCGCGGGTGTTTCTTATGAAATGATTCGTCTGGCTGGACGCAGTGACAACAAAATTATTAATCTGCTCAGTAAACCGGGAATGGCTCTGCAGAAGCTGACTACAAAGGAGCCGACAGCAGATATGGTAGAGGTGGCAATCGCGGCGGTAGAAGCTGTGTTTGATTGGAAAGCATATCTGAATGAGAATTTTACCTCAACCTTGAATGAAGAAGAGATAGAAGCATGACATTTCGAAGCCTTTTGCAATATGGCATACGGTATTTAGCAGAACACCAGGTTACTGATGCATCGGTAGATGCCTGGCTGCTGATGGAGTTTGTCTGGAATATGAATCGAAGCTGTTATTTTCTGCATGCAGATGATATAATAACAGAGGAAAAAAAACAGGAGTATCTGTCATTGCTTTTTAAGCGCGGGGAGCATATCCCGCTTCAGCATCTGACCCATACAGCGTATTTTATGGGACTGTCATTTTATGTCGATGAACATGTCTTAATTCCCAGAATGGATACGGAAGTATTGGTGGAAACAGCGCTTGCTGCTATTTCCCACAGGGCTCGCGTATTGGATATGTGTACTGGATCCGGCTGCATCCTGTTATCGCTGCTGCATGAGCAAAAGGACTTAAGCGGCCTGGGTGTGGATATTTCCGAAGAAGCACTTACGGTGGCAAAGGCCAATGCCCGTTATCTGGGCATCAAAGCCGAATTTTTAAAAAGTGATTTATTTGAACAGGTTGAGGGAATATTTGAATTGATCGTGTCAAATCCGCCCTATATACCTTCCGGTGTAATTCACCGGTTAATGCCAGAGGTGAAGGACCATGAACCAGTGCTGGCGCTGGATGGAAAAGCGGATGGTTTGTATTTTTATCGTCGGATAATCAGTCAGGCATCAACCTATCTTAAGCCAAATGGCTGGTTGATGTTCGAGATGGGGAGTGATCAGGGTGAGGCCCTTAAACAGATGCTGACAGAAGCGAAGTACCAGCATGTCCGCATCATCAAAGATTTGACCGGTCATGATCGAGTGGCAATTGGTCAAAGGGTGTGAACACAGCATATATTATTAGGAGGAATCCAATGTTTGATAGGCTAGAGGATCTGTTGATCCGATTTGAAGAAATCTTAAGTGAGCTGAACGAGCCTACTGTGGCAAATGATCAGAGCAGATTTCAAAAAATAATGAAAGAACAAAGTGATCTGCAGCCGATTGCAGACGCATATAAAGAATATAAGAATTGTAAACAAACTGTTGAAGATAGTCTTGCTATGCTGGATGAAGAATCAGATGATGAGATGCGGGAAATGCTAAAGGAAGAGTTGTCTGATGCGAAGAAACGCATTGAGGAACTGGAGCATGAACTGAAGATTCTGCTTCTGCCCAAAGACCCAAATGATGAAAAGAATGTTATCGTGGAAATCCGCGGTGGTGCCGGTGGTGAAGAGGCAGCATTATTTGCCGCAGAAGTTTGCCGGATGTACATCAAATACGCAGACTCCAAAAGATGGAAGACCGAAATGCTCAGCCTGAATGAAAATGGCAATGGTGGTTATAAGGAAGTTACCTTTATGATCAGTGGACAGGGGGCATATTCAAAGTTGAAATACGAAAGCGGCGTTCACCGCGTACAGCGTGTACCGGAGACAGAATCCGGCGGACGAATCCACACCTCCACAATTACCGTGGCAATTATGCCGGAAGCGGAAGAGGTTGATTTTCAACTGGATATGAATGACTGTAAGTTCGATGTGTTCCGGGCATCCGGTAATGGCGGCCAGTGCGTTAATACCACCGATTCAGCGGTGCGCCTGACCCATATTCCCACTGGGATTGTGATTTCCTGTCAGGATGAAAAGTCCCAGCTGAAGAATAAGGATAAAGCGCTGAAAGTGCTCCGTTCCAGACTGTATGAGATGGAACTGGAAAAGCAACATGATGCAGAGGCAGAGGCACGTCGGAGCCAGGTGGGAACAGGAGACCGCTCGGAGAAAATCCGTACCTATAACTTTCCCCAGGGACGTGTGACCGATCACCGTATCAAGCTGACGCTGCATCGATTGGATTCTATCCTCAATGGTGACCTGGAGGAAGTGATTGACAGTCTGATTGCTGCGGATCAGGCCGCAAAGCTCAGTAAGCTTGGAGATGAATAAACTACTTTTGATTTACAATAGGAGTACTCAATAGCAGCAAGGAGAAGAAAGTTATGCAAAACACAACATTGGTAATTATGGCCGCGGGAATTGGGAGCCGCTTTGGAAAAGGAATTAAACAATTAGAGTCAGTGGGGCCTAACGGAGAGATTATTATGGATTATTCCATTTGTGATGCTCTGGAAGCCGGTTTTAACAAAGTGGTTTTTATTATCCGTAAGGATTTGGAAATGGATTTTAAGGAAGTCATCGGAAACCGCATTGAGAAGCTTGTAGCGGTGGAGTATGTATACCAGGAGCTTTCTTATCTGCCGGCCGGATTTGAAAAACCAGAAAACCGTACCAAGCCGTGGGGAACCGGTCATGCAATTTGGTGCTGCAAAGGTGTAGTAAAGGAACCATTTGCAGTGATCAATGCGGATGACTATTATGGAAAAGACCCATTTGTACAACTTCATGATTACCTGATCGGGATAAAAGAAGAAGGAGCAGCTAAGCTTGATATCTGTATGGCCGGATTTGTGTTGAAAAATACATTGAGTGACAGTGGCGGAGTGACTCGGGGGATCTGCCGGTTAAGTGAAGAAAATGTGCTTTTGGGGATTGATGAAACATCCAATATTGTTAAAACCGAAGATGGTGCTGCGGTACAAAGCGGACAGGAGCTTAAACCGGTGGATGTAAACGGTTTGGTTTCGATGAATATGTGGGGGCTGACCCCGGAGTTTCTGGATATTCTGGAGGCGGGATTTGCAGAATTTCTTGGTGAACTGGGCGATACGGAGGAAAAGAAAGAATATCTGCTTCCGATTATCATCGACAAATTGCTGAAGGAAGACAAAGCCATAGTAACAGTACTGAAGACTGAGGCAGACTGGTTTGGGGTGACTTATCAGGAAGATAAGCCGAAAGTAGTGGAAGCATTTAAAAAATTAACTGCAAAAGGGATTTATAAAGACAAATTATTGTAACTGTTCATAGCCGATAGTGCACTGGGGTGTGAGCAATAGCAAATTATTTGGCTAAAGGAGGATTATATGGGTAAGTATTTTGGAACAGATGGTTTTCGTGGAGAAGCTAACATTGACTTAACAGTAGAACATGCATATAAAGTTGGCCGTTTTCTGGGATGGTATTTTAGTAAAGAGCATAAAGCCCAGATTGTTATCGGAAAAGATACACGGCGAAGCAGTTATATGTTTGAATATTCACTTGCAGCTGGTTTGACTGCTTCCGGAGCAGATGTGTATCTGCTGCATGTAACCACAACACCCAGTGTTTCCTATGTAGTAAGAACTGAGAACCTGGACTGTGGAATTATGATTTCAGCCAGCCACAATCCTTTTTATGATAATGGCATTAAATTAATCAATGGAATGGGACAGAAGATGGACGCGGAGATTGAGACTCAGATTGAAGCTTATATTGATGATGAAATTCCTCATATTCCCTTTTCAGCCAGAGAAAGCATCGGCAGAACCATTGATTTTGCAGCTGGTCGAAATCGTTATATAGGATATCTGATTTCTATTCCGACCCGTTCATTTAAAAACATCCGGGTTGGGCTTGACTGTTCTAATGGAAGTGCATCGGCTATTGCCAAGAGTGTATTTGATGCTTTGGGTGCCAAGACATATGTTATTAATAATGAGCCGGATGGTACTAATATTAATACTGATTGTGGTTCTACTCATATTGAGGTGCTGCAGAACTTTGTCCGTGAAAGACATCTGGATGTGGGATTTGCCTATGATGGTGATGCCGATCGTTGTATAGCCGTTGATGAGAATGGTAAGGTGATTGACGGTGATCTGATTCTATATATTTGCGGTAAATATCTGAAAGAGCAGGGGCGCCTGGACAACAATACGATTGTTACGACCATTATGTCCAACCTGGGATTGTATAAGGCTTGTGACCGGGAAGGGATTGATTATGAAAAGACAGCGGTTGGCGATAAATACGTATGTGAGAATATGATGGAAAATGGACATAGTTTAGGCGGAGAGCAATCCGGCCATATCATCTTTAGTAAGCATGCGACAACCGGCGACGGAATCCTGACTTCCTTGATGATCATGGAAGTGATACTTGAAAAGAAACAGACCTTGGGGGTTTTGGCTTCGGAAGTAGTTATCTACCCACAGGTGCTTAAAAATGTCCGGGTTGCCAATAAGCAGGAGGCAAGAGAAAATCAGCAAGTAATCGATGCAGTTCGGGAGGTAGAAGAACAACTCGGTGATGATGGCAGAATTCTTGTTCGGGAAAGCGGGACAGAACCCTTGATCCGGGTTATGGTGGAAGCAGAGAATGACGGTATCTGTGCTCAGTGCGTGGATAAAGTGATTCAAGTGATGAGCCGTGAAGGGTTGATCGTAGGTTAAGAGGTGGTCAGATGAAGAAATTTTTTTTAATCCTCATATGTTGTTCGGCACTTTTATACGGTTGTGGGGATTCAAAAAAGAATGAGTACTATGATAATGCTTTGAAAAGCATGGAAGCCGGTGATTATGAGGAGGCTGTTGGACTGCTTCAGGATTCGATTGAAGCAGAGGCTCGTCTGCCGGAATCTTACCGTGCTCAGGGTCTCAGTTATATGAAAATGGGAGATTATGCATCAGCAATCGCATCATTTTCCAGAAGTGTCAACTTATTGGAAGGTTCCAATCCGGATTTTAAAAAGGATGTGATGTACTATCTGGCGGAAGCCAGAATATCATATGGACAGATTGAAGAAGCGATTGATGTCTATACCGATATTCTGAAGCTTAATGATGATATACAGAGTTTCATCCTAAGAGGTAAGCTTTATCTGGAAAAGGAAGACAATGACAAGGCCAAAGAAGATTTTTCAAAGGCCTTGGAAAAGAGCCGGGATTATGATTTGTACATTAATATTTACAATATATATGAAGAACATAATATGACGGTAGCGGGTAGTGAATACCTGGAGCAGGCACTTCAGATCAAGCCGCAGAAAGCAAGCGATTATTATCAGCGGGGACGCGTTTATTATTATTTGCAAGACTATGAAAGTGCCAAGGACGAATTGACTAAAGCCATCAAAGAAGGCGATCGTGATGCAGTATTGCTGCTGGGTAAAGTCTATATTGCCATGGAAGATGCCAGCAGTGCCCGGGCAATGTATCAGGAATGCCTGAGTAATCCGGAAGAACAAGCTAAGGCATATAATGGTCTGGCGATGTGTGATATCTACGAAAAGAATTATGACAACGCCTTGTTGAACATTGAAAAAGGTTTGGAGTGTCAGGACGAAGAAGAAAAGCAAAGTCTTCTTTTCAATGAAATCGTTGCATACGAATATAAATTAGATTTTGAAACTGCGAAACAAAAAATGTCAGCGTACTTAGAATTGTATCCCGAGGATGAAGCTGCGATTCGTGAAAATGAATTTCTGCAAAGCAGATAAGATCAGGTGAGTTATGGCAAAATTTTATGAGGTTAATGAGGTAGAAGAACGTGTTCTGCTGGTAGGGATCCAGACGAATGAAAATGATGATACCATGCGGTCGATGAAGGAACTGCAAGAGCTTGCAGAGACAGCCGGTGCCATTTCGGTTGGTCATATCGTCCAGAATCGTAATAACATTCATCCCGGTCATTATGTAGGAACGGGAAAATTAGAAGAAATTAAGGAAATGCTGTACACATTGGATGCTACCGGCATTATTTGTGATGATGAATTGACGCCGGTACAGCTAAATAATCTGGAAAATGAGCTTCAGTGTAAAGTAATGGATCGGACACTGGTGATTCTGGACATTTTTGCGCGTAGAGCCACCACCAGTGAAGGAAAGCTTCAGGTGGAGCTGGCTCAGTTAAAATACCGTGCTGCCCGTCTGGTAGGATTAAGGAATTCCCTCTCCCGGCTTGGCGGAGGAATCGGAACCAGGGGCCCAGGTGAGAAAAAACTGGAGATGGACCGCCGACTGCTCCGAACGAGAATATCCCAACTCAAGCAGGAGTTGGAGAATGTTCAGCGCCACCGCAACTTGATTCGCGGGCAGCGAAGCAAGAGCCATAGCAAGGTGGCGGCGATTGTGGGGTATACCAATGCCGGAAAGTCCACCCTTTTAAATGTGATGACCGGGTCGGATGTGCTGGAAGAGGACCAGTTATTTGCCACGTTAGATCCGACCACCCGGATGTTAGAACTGCCGAAGGGTCAGCAGGTGATGTTGACTGATACGGTTGGGTTTATCCGTAAGCTGCCCCATCATTTGATCGAGGCATTTAAAAGTACTTTAGAGGAAGCAAAATTTGCCGATGTAATTATTCATGTAGTGGATGCGTCTAATCCTCAGATGGATGAACAGATGCATGTAGTTTATGATACGTTAAAACAGCTGGGAGTGGAGAATAAAAAGATTATTACCGTATTTAATAAGCAAGACAAGATTGAGAGTCCCGAGCTGCTTAAAGACCTTAAAGCGGATTATGTTCTGCGCATATCGGCGAAGACTTGTACTGGTTTGGACGAGCTGCAGGAGACTTTAGAGACGATTCTGTTGGAAGGTCAGATATACCTGGAGAGAGTCTATGGATATGACAGCGGCTCCAAGATTCAGATGATTCGGGAGTTTGGGCGGATTGAAGAGGAAGAGTATCTGCCAGAAGGAATTGCTATTAAAGCCTATGTACCAATGGAAATCTATAATAAGGTTTAACCCTCAGGTGAATTAATGGAAAAATCAGTAAAACACCTATCTGTTGTGTAGTGGAAAATAAAGAACACAATATATAGGTGTTTTCACATTGACTTTTTAAAACGGGTCTGGTATTATAAATGCAGACATTTAAAGAGGCAGACATTCAAAAGAAAAATATAAGGAGGATGAGATGTTTAGTGTAGAGAAACGCGATGGCAAAGTTGCCGGTTTTCAATTATCCAAGATCACAGAAGCGATAGGAAAGGCCTTTAAGGCAAATGAAAAACAGTATAGTCAGGATATGCTGGAGATGATCAGTCTGCGAGTGACGTCTGACTTTCAATCTAAAATAGTAAACGATAGAGTGAATGTCGAGGACATTCAGGACAGTGTGGAAAATGTACTTATTCAAAGTGGTTATGCTGATGTAGCAAAGGCTTACATCTTATACCGTAAACAACGTGAGAAAATCCGTAACATGAAATCCACGATTCTGGATTATAAAGAAATCGTCGACAGCTATGTAAAAGTAGAAGATTGGCGGGTAAAGGAAAACTCCACAGTTACATATTCCGTCGGTGGACTGATTCTGAGTAACAGCGGTGCAGTTACTGCGAATTACTGGTTGTCAGAGATTTATGACAACGAGATTGCCAATGCACACCGTAATGCGGATATTCATATTCATGATTTGTCCATGTTGACCGGATACTGTGCAGGCTGGTCTTTGAAGCAGTTGATTCAGGAGGGTTTAGGCGGAATTAACGGTAAGATTACTTCCTCTCCGGCTCGTCACCTCAGTGTATTATGCAACCAGATGGTGAATTTCCTGGGAATTATGCAGAACGAATGGGCAGGTGCTCAGGCATTTTCTTCATTTGATACCTATCTGGCACCTTTTGTCAAAGCAGACAGCCTTTCTTATGATGAGGTGAAAAAATGTATTGAGTCATTTATCTATGGCGTGAATACCCCTAGCCGCTGGGGCACCCAGGCACCATTTTCCAATATCACGCTGGATTGGACAGTGCCAAGTGATTTGGCAGAATTGCCGGCAATCGTCGGCGGCAAGGAAATGGACTTCAAATACAAAGACTGCAAGCCGGAAATGGATATGATCAATCAGGCATTCATTGAAACAATGATTGAAGGAGATGCTAATGGACGCGGCTTCCAATATCCGATTCCAACTTACTCCATTACATCTGATTTTGACTGGGCGGATACGCTGAATAACCAGCTGCTCTTCGAGATGACAGCGAAGTATGGAACACCATATTTCTCTAATTACATCAACAGCGATATGGAACCTAGTGATGTGAGAAGTATGTGCTGCCGCCTGCGTCTGGATCTGCGTGAACTGCGCAAAAAGACCGGAGGTTTCTTTGGTTCCGGTGAAAGCACCGGTTCGGTAGGTGTCGTTACGATTAACATGCCGCGGATTGCATACTTGGCAAAAGATAAAGATGATTTTTATAGACGTCTGGATCGTCTGATGGATATATCGGCACGTTCTTTGCGGGTCAAGAGGGAGATTATCAGCAAGCTTCTGGAAGAAGGGCTGTATCCATATACAAAACGTTATCTGGGAACATTTAGTAACCATTTCTCTACCATTGGTTTAATTGGAATGAACGAAGTAGGGTTGAACGCGAAGTGGCTGGGTGGTGATATGACTGACGCCAAAACTCAGAAGTTTTCCAAAGAAGTACTGAACCATATGCGTGAGCGGCTTTCTGACTACCAGGAAGAGTATGGCGACTTATATAATCTGGAAGCAACCCCGGCAGAGTCAACTACTTATCGTCTGGCGAAGCATGACCGTAAGAAATGGCCGGATATCAAAACTGCCGGAAGCAAGGGTGATACCCCATACTATACTAATAGTTCTCACCTGCCGGTGGATTACACATCGGATATATTTGATGCCCTGGATATTCAGGATGAGATGCAGACGCTTTACACATCCGGAACCGTATTCCATGCATTCCTGGGGGAAAAGCTTCCAAGCTGGAAAGCCGCTGCATCACTGGTGAAGAAGATTGCCGAGAATTACCGTCTGCCGTATTATACGATGTCACCGACATATTCAGTATGCAGTGAGCATGGATATATTACCGGCGAACATTTCTCCTGTCCGACTTGTGGTAAAACAGCAGAAGTATACAGCCGTATCACCGGTTACTACCGTCCGGTTCAGAACTGGAATGATGGCAAGAGCCAGGAGTACAAGAACCGTACATTATACGATGTTGAGAATTCTCAGCTGAAAAAAGTCCAGAAAAGCATTGTAACGGTAAGCCAGAATGACGTACGGATTGAGCCGCAGGCAACTGCTAAATATCTGTTTACAACCAGCACTTGTCCTAACTGTGTGATTGCTAAGGAAATGTTGGACGGTGAGCAGTATGAAGTGATCGATGCTGAGCAGAACCCGGAAATGGCTGCTAAATACGGCATTATGCAGGCTCCGACACTGGTGGTGATTGATGGGAAGGATGCTAAAAAGTATGTGAATGCATCGAATATTCAGAAGTATGTTGATGCAAGAAGTTAGATAGAATAGTATATGCCGGCATTCTCGAGGGGAGTGCTGGCGTTTGCTTTATGGATTAGGGGATTTCCTGAGGAGCTTCTTCCTTAGTGATCTGTTGAGGTTCGTTTTCGTCCTCGTCTACAATATGTAAGAAATCTGCTGCTTTATCTTTCTCCTGTGGGATGAAGCGTTTGACCATATTGCCCTGACCGTGTTTTTTGGCATAAAAATATCCAATAAAGGAAAAGACAGCAGCACCAATAAAGTTTACGAACAAATCTTTCATGGTATCTAAAAGACCAATGTCCAAATAACCGCCAAGACCCAGTTCCTGACCATTTACCACTACCTCAGTAATTCCTTTGATGGTATAGGGATGATTACCTCCGGTTGGATCCAGCATAACGGAACTGATGGAATGAACGATGGTATCCTTTTGCATATCCAGTCCCAGAAACCAATCCATACCGCATTCGAAGAATTCCCAGATAACTCCAATGGTCATAGAAAAGGTGAAGCCAACGATGGCCAGAAAAATAGGGGAAAGTTCGAACTGTAAGTTTTTATTTCGGTTAAGGATATCTACCATAGAAAAGCCAATGGCAGCTGTCAGGAATCCGTTGATGGTATGCAGCATCGTGTCCCAGAAAGGAAATCTAACGTAGAATTCACTGATTTCGCCTAAGATTTCGGCTGAAAAGATAAACAGAAGAATGATGATCTCTAAAGTAGTGGGGAGTTCAATCTTCATATTTACCTGTATGAAACTTGGAATAATTAATAATAGTAATGTTAAAATGCATAAAAACACATTTTCATAGTTTCCGTTAAAGAACTGCAGAATCATAATGATGATTACTAAAATCCGCAGGGTAAAATAAACGGCAAAAGAGCTTTTATGCTCTCGGAGTTCCATATTGAGTGCTTTGCCCATCCGCTGGAAGCGGCTGCGCAAGGATTTCTTCTCTTTCATGACAGTTTCTCCTTAGGCAGTGTTAGTGGCACATAAAGATATTATATAAAAAGAAAGCCAAATCGTAAATACTTCTATGCAAATTTTGTCGAAAAACCATAAAGTACCATAAAGTGACCGTCCCCTAACCAAGGATAGTCACTTTTTTCAATAAAACCCCGAAAACCCGCCTTTAAACTATTTGTTTTTCTTAGCTTCTTCCAATTTCATAGCACGAACTTTCAAAGGAAGTCCAAATAATGTAATGAATCCGGATGCATCATGATGGTCGTATAGGTCACCGGTTGTAAATGATGCTAAAGACTCACTGTAAAGGCTATATGGGGAAGTGGTCCCGGCTTTGATGATGTTGCCTTTGTATAATTTGAATTTTGTTTCACCGGTTACATACTGCTGGGTAGATGTTACAAATGCCTGGATTGCTTCGCGAAGTGGTGTGAACCATTTTCCTTCGTATACAATCTGGGCAAATTTGTTACCCATATCTTTTTTGGTTTCCATGGTTGCGCGGTCTAATACCAGTTCTTCCAACTGTGCATGTGCTTCCATCAGAATGGTTCCCCCTGGTGTCTCGTATACGCCACGGGATTTCATACCAACAACACGGTTTTCAACGATATCTACGATTCCGATACCATGCTTGCCGCCCAGTGTATTTAACTCGGTGATGATATCAGCAACATTCATTACTTTTCCATTTAGTGTCTTAGGAATACCTGCTTCGAAGGTTAGCGTTACATATTCGCCTTCATCCGGAGCTTTCTCTGGTGCAACACCCAGAACCAGCAGGTGGTCATAGTTTGGCTCGGATGCGGGGTCTTCAAGTTCCAGACCTTCATGGCTGATGTGCCATAAGTTACGGTCACGGCTGTAGCTGCTGCTTGCGGAGAAGGGAAGGTCAATTCCGTGCTTGTGACAGTATTCGATTTCATCTTCCCGGGACTGCATCGTCCAGACATCAGTCATACGCCATGGAGCGATGATTTTCAAATCAGGAGCCAGGGCTTTGATACCGAGTTCAAAACGAATCTGGTCATTTCCTTTACCGGTAGCGCCGTGGCAGATTGCGGCAGCTCCTTCTTTTCTTGCAACTTCAACCAATCTTTTAGCGATGATCGGACGTGCCATGGAAGTGCCGAGAAGATATTTATTTTCGTATACAGCACCGGCTTGTACGCAGGGCATGATGTAATCGTCGCAAAATTCATCGATGATATTCTCAATGTATAATTTAGTAGCACCGGATAATTTGGCGCGTTCTTCCAGTCCATCCAGTTCATCACCCTGACCGCAGTCAATGCAGCAGCAGATAACATCATAATCAAAGTTTTCTTTTAACCAGGGAATAATCGCGGTAGTATCCAATCCACCGGAATATGCAAGTATAACTTTTTCTTTCATAAAAAATCCTCCATTTATGCAGAATCCATAATTTCTGTGTATCGTTCGTTACTCTAGAGCATAATATACATCATTCTGAAGAAATATGCAAGTGAAAAGACAGTATTTTTCAAAAAAACTTGCATAATATACAAAAGTAATGTATAATAATGCAATACGATGCATAATCATTAATAGCTGAATGATAGCGATGGGTGATCAACATGTAAGCATGTTTGTATGATTCATTTTAGGAGGGAAATTATGATTAAAGTAGGAATTATCGGATCAACAGGATATGCAGGTTCAGAGCTTGTGAGATTGCTGTTAAGTCATAGAGAAGCGGAGATAAAGTGGTTTGGCTCCAGAAGCTATATTGATCAGAAATATGCTCAAGTTTACCGGAACATGTTTGAAATTGTGGATGATATCTGTCGGGATGATAATATGGAAGAACTGGCAGAGCAGGTGGATGTTATTTTCACCGCGACGCCTCAGGGGCTATGTGCTTCGCTTATTAATGAAGGGATCCTTGCGAAAACAAAGATTGTAGACTTGAGTGCAGACTTCCGTATTAAAAATGTTGCAACCTATGAGCAGTGGTATAATATGAAGCACGCGGCGCCCCGGTTTATTGGTGAAGCGGTATATGGATTATGTGAGATTAACCGTGAGCAGGTGAAGCAGGCAAGATTGATCGCGAATCCGGGATGTTATCCTACTTGCAGTACCCTTTCCATTTATCCGTTGCTAAAAGAAGGGTTAATTGATGCGGATACGATTATTGTGGACGCAAAATCCGGTACATCTGGTGCCGGGCGCGGTGCTAAAGTAGATAATTTGTTCTGCGAAGTGAATGAGAATATTAAAGCATATGGAGTTACCACTCACCGGCATACACCAGAGATTGAAGACCAGTTGGGATATGCGGCAGGACGTGAAGTGCGAATCAACTTTACACCTCACTTGGTTCCGATGAACCGAGGAATTCTGGTGACAGCATATGCTGCGTTGAAGAAAGAAGTTACGTATGAAGAAGTAAAGGCAGGATATGATAAATATTATAAAAATGAGCAATTTGTCAGGGTATTGGAAAAAGATATCTGCCCCCAGACCAGATGGGTGGAAGGCAGTAATTATGTGGATGTGAATTTTAAAATAGATTCCCGTACCAACCGTATCGTTATGATGGGTGCGATGGATAATGTAGTTAAGGGAGCAGCCGGTCAGGCAGTGCAGAATATGAATCTAATGTTTGGCTGTGATGAGGCAGAAGGACTGCATCACGTACCGCTGTTTCCGTGATAGTATTAAGGGGGAGCACTTTACAGTAAAATACAGGTGTGGATTGTTAAGAATTGAAGAAGCTTTCAACCTTAAATCTGTTCGCATGAATCGTTTAGGAGGTAAAGTTATGAAGAAAATAGAAGGCGGCATAACAGCGGCAAAAGGATTCCGTGCAGCTAGTCTGGCGGCAGGAATTAAAAAAGGAAATAAAAAAGATATGGCATTGATTTATAGTGAAGTACCTTGTGTGGCGGCTGGGACATTTACTACTAATATAGTGAAAGCGGCGCCGGTAAAATGGGATCAGGATATTGTGTATGATCATGCCCATGCCCAGGCGGTGGTCTGTAACAGTGGTATTGCCAATGCCTGCACCGGAGCAGAAGGTGCTTCCGATTGTGAAAAGACGGCAGAAGTGACAGCCCGGGTATTTAACATTCCCAAGGAGTCTGTGTTAGTTGCATCTACAGGGGTAATTGGGCAGCAGCTTCCGATAGATACGATTGTAAAGGGAGTGGAAGCGATGATGCCCATTTTATCAGATAAAATCGAAGCGGGAACGATGGCTGCTCAGGCGATCATGACTACCGATACTGTAGAAAAAGAGATTGCAGTGGAAGTTGAATTAGATGGAGTATGTGTTACAATCGGCGGAATGTGCAAGGGTTCCGGTATGATTCATCCTAACATGTGCACCATGCTTGGATTTGTCACAACGGATGCGGCTATTTCCAAGCCGTTACTGCAAAAAGCGTTGAGTGCAGTAATTGCCGATACTTTTAACATGATATCAGTAGATGGAGATACTTCGACCAATGATACTGTACTGGTGTTGGCCAATGGCATGGCGGGTAATACTGAGATTACTGAAGAGGATAGTAACTATCAGAAGTTTACAGAAGCTTTAATGGTAGTGAACACATACTTGGCAAAAGCTATTGCAGCAGATGGAGAGGGGGCAACCGCACTTTTTGAAGTAAAAGTGGTAGGTGCCGAAAGCAAAGAGCAGGCAGTGACTCTGAGTAAAGCTATTGTCACATCCAGTCTTACGAAAGCAGCAATTTTTGGCCATGATGCCAACTGGGGACGTATCTTGTGTGCGATGGGGTATTCCGGCGCGCAGTTTGACCCGGAGAAGGTGGATTTGTTCTTTGAAAGTGCAGCCGGAAAACTGCAGATCATAGAAGATGGAGTTGCGCTGAATTACAGTGAAGAAGAAGCAACCAAGATTTTATCGGAAAAAGAAATAGTCGCGATAGCTGATGTAAAAATGGGTAATGCAAAGGCAACGGCATGGGGCTGCGATCTGACATATGATTATGTGAAAATTAATGCAGATTATCGTTCATAGATGGTGACGCTTGCTGCTCTATGCAGATCCTTAATGCTGTTGAGAGTGAGAGATGGAATTACCGTTAATTAAGAGGAGATATGAAAAATGGTCAATGAAAAGTATTTAAAAAAAGCTGAGGTGCTGATTGAGGCACTTCCCTATATACAACGTTTTAACCGTAAGATTATCGTAGTAAAGTACGGCGGCAGTGCGATGGTTGATGAAGAATTAAAAAGAAGTGTTATTGAAGATGTGGTACTGCTGAAATTGGTAGGTTTTAAGCCGATCATTGTTCACGGCGGAGGTAAAGAGATCAGCCGCTGGGTGAATAAAGTGGGGATGGAACCCAGATTCATCAATGGGCTTCGGGTGACCGATGAAGATACCATGGAAGTAGCAGAAATGGTTCTGAATAAAGTGAATAAAGAGTTGGTGACACTGGTGCAGTCCCTAGGTGTAAAGGCTGTGGGGATCAGCGGTAAAGATGGGCAGCTGTTAAGTGTGGAGAAGAAACTTTCTGATGGCCAGGATATTGGTTTTGTTGGTGATGTTAATGAGGTCAATCCGAAGATTCTGTATGACCTGCTGGAGAAGGATTTTCTGCCGGTAGTATGCCCGGTGGGGATGGATGATGAGTTTAATACTTACAATATCAATGCCGATGATGCAGCTTGTGCTATTGCAAAATCGATGAAAGCGGAAAAACTGGCATTTCTAACCGATATTGAAGGAGTTTATCGTGATTACGCTGATAAGGATAGCCTGATTTCTGAACTGCCGGTGGATGAGGCGGAGAAGCTGATTGTGGATGGTAATGTAGGAGGCGGGATGATTCCGAAACTTGATAACTGTATCCAGGCCATTGAGCATGGTGTGTCCAGGGTGCATATTCTGGATGGCCGAATTCCTCATTGTCTGTTGCTGGAAATCTTCACAAATAAGGGTATTGGAACAGCGATATTGGGAAGCGCTGAAGAAAAATATTATAATGACAACATGTAATGAGAACTAATGCCGCCTTATAAGCGGCAGAATGGAGATTTAGAAATGATAAGATCAAATCAATATATAGAAAGAGCGGAGCAGTATGTCCTGCATACGTATAACCGGTTTCCGATTGTGCTGGAAAAGGGAGAAGGGGTCCGTCTTTATGATGTAGAGGGGAAGGAATATCTGGACTTTGCAGCGGGAATTGCAGTTTTTGCACTGGGATATCACTATCCGAAGTATGATCAGGCATTAAAAGAGCAGATTGATAATATTATCCATACGTCTAATCTGTACTACAATATTCCGATGGCAGAAGCTGCGAAGAAACTGGTTACGGCTGCGGGAATGGATAAAGCATTTTTCACTAATAGCGGAACGGAAGCTATCGAAGGTGCTATTAAGGCTGCAAGAAAATATGCGTATATGAAAGATGGTTCTACCGATCATGAGATTATTGCCATGGATCATTCTTTTCATGGAAGAAGTCTGGGAGCCCTTTCAGTAACGGGAAATACCCATTATCAGGAGCCATTTAAGCCTTTGATCGGCGGGGTAAAGTTTGCCGGCTTTAATGATCTGGAAAGTGTGAAGACTCAGATTACAGATAAAACTTGTGCTATTATCATGGAAACGGTTCAGGGTGAAGGGGGAATCTATCCGGCAGAACCAGCGTTTTTGAAAGGTGTGAAAGAAATCTGCGAAGAAAAAGATATTCTCCTGATCCTGGATGAAATCCAATGTGGAATGGGCAGAACAGGAGCGATGTTCGCCTGTCAGGATTATGGTGTTTGTCCGGATGTTATGACAGTTGCTAAAGCGTTGGGATGTGGTGTTCCGGTAGGGGCATTTGTGCTGAATGAAAAAGTTGCAAAAGCATCATTGGTTCCTGGCGATCATGGAACGACTTATGGGGGCAACCCATTGGCGTGTGCAGCGGTAAGCAGGGTTTTTGATATATTTGAAGAAGACAATATTCTTGGGCATGTACAGGAGATTGCACCGTATCTGGAGAAAAAACTGGATGAGTTGGTGGAAAAGTATGATTGCCTTAGTATGCGGCGTGGGAAAGGAATGATGCAGGGCTTGGTTATTACTGGTATTCCGGTGGGGCAGATTGTGGATCAGGCAAGGGGAAATGGTCTGCTGGTGATTTCGGCAGGAAGTGATGTACTGCGGTTGGTGCCGCCGTTGATTATTTCGGAAGAAGATGTAGATGAGATGATTGAGAAACTGGAAAAGAGTCTGGGTAGCGACAGCATTATTAGCGGCTAAGATATTCCGGTATGGAACACTGATGTACGGAAATCCAATCAAATTAACCAAGGCGTTGAAGAATCTGAAACAACAGGAAAATGCTATGAGAAATTGAATAAACCCTGCATTTTGCGGACATTCTACAATTGTACGGAGGTACTGTATAAAACATTGACCAACAGTACACGGAAATGGAGGAGATGTGTTATGTCGGGTTTTTTGATAGCTTTGATTTCCGGTGCTCTGATGAGCATCCAGGGAGTGTTTAATACAGATGTTACGAAACAGACCAGCCTTTGGGTAGCCACGGGCTGGGTTCAGTTATCAGCATTTGCGGTCTGTGTGCTGGCCTGGAGTTTTACGGGCAAGGAAAGTATTGGTACACTGTGGCAGGTGGATAATAAATATGCGCTTTTAGGTGGGGTGATCGGAGCATTTATCACGGTTACCGTAGTTCAGAGTATGGCTAGTCTGGGTCCGGCCAGGGCGGCGATGTTAATTGTTATTTCCCAACTGGCAGTTGCATATGTCATTGAATTATTCGGAATGTTTGGAATGGAGAAGCAGCCTTTTGAGTGGAGAAAAGGGATTGGGATGCTGATTGCTATTGCGGGGGTTGTGATTTTTAAATGGGAATGAGGTTGTATTATAGTTCAGCTTGGGTTCAGTGTGTGGATGCTTGGAACCGTCTTTTTCGTAAATTGGATGACTGAACTGTAATAAGGTTGTAGAATATTTTTGAATTTCACCTTGTATCACCTATAGAATTGTTATACAATAAAACTAGTTATGCGTGAGTTCACAAACAGGGACTTTACTGAAAGATCAGTAAAGGAGACGGGTGTGATGAAAACCAGATTATTAATCAAAATATGTAGAAATGCTGTATGCATTTTGATACTTGTATGGGCGGCGAGTGGGTGTGGTCCCAAAGCTTCGGTAATTCGTATGGATGAGGCAACAGAGCCGGAAATACAAGAGGAAGATTCCGATACAGAAGCAAACGTGTCAGAAGAGGAAAATGTGTCGGCAGAAAAAGGGATACCCAAAGCGGATCAGGTATCTGTGTATGTTTATGTATGTGGCGCAGTCAATAATCCGGGTGTCTATGAGCTGCCCGGCGACAGTCGTGTGTTCCAGGCGATTGAGCTGGCTGGAGGATTTACCGAAGATGCTTATCAGGTGGGTGTTAATCTGGCAGATAAGATTCAGGATGGGCAGCAACTGCGGATTCTGTCTGAGGAAGAAGCAGATGGACAGGAATCGGCAGGTCTTTATCCGGAACTGCAGTCACCGGAGGTGAATGCGGATATGACCGGGACGAAGGTTAATATTAACCAGGCAGACTGCGGGGAACTGTGCAAACTAAACGGAATCGGAGAAACCAAAGCCTTGGCGATTATTAAATACCGTGAAGAAAATGGTCCGTTTGCAACTGCCCAGGAACTGAAAAGTGTAAGTGGGATTGGGGATAAGACTTACGAAAAGATAAAAGATGATATTACAGTAGATTGAGGTGTGACATGAGCAAAAGAGTACTGGTTGTTGATGATGAAAAATTGATAGTAAAAGGAATCCGTTTCAGCCTGGAGCAGGATGGGATGGAAGTTGACTGTGCATATGACGGCGAAGAAGCGCTTGAGAAGGCACAGGCAGGAGAATATGATATTATTCTGCTGGATTTGATGTTGCCTAAGATTGGCGGACTGGAAGTATGCCAGCAGATTCGTGAGTTTTCTCAGATACCGATCATTATGCTGACAGCTAAAGGCGAAGATATGGATAAGATCCTGGGATTGGAATATGGTGCTGATGACTATATCACCAAGCCATTTAACATCCTGGAAGTTAAGGCGAGGATCAGAGCCATCTTAAGGAGGTCAACAAAACCAGTACAGCAAGATGAACAGGTGAAAGTAGTTGTAATTAACGACCTGCGGCTGGATTGTGAAAGCAGAAGAGTCTTTATCCATGATAAAGAGATTAATCTGACGGCAAAAGAATTTGATGTACTTGAGCTCCTTGTATTCAATCCAAACAAAGTATACAGCCGGGAAAAACTGCTGAAGATTGTTTGGGGTTATGAATATCCGGGAGATGTGAGAACAGTGGATGTACATATTCGAAGACTTCGTGAGAAGATTGAGGATAATCCAAGTGATCCAAAATATGTGCATACCAAGTGGGGAGTTGGTTATTATTTTCAGGGTTAAAGGACGATTTAAATTTTTCCAAAGCTTGCAGTTTCGCATCATGATCATCCTGGTACTGATTGGTATTGTGCCAAGTATCATCATTGAGAATGGAATTGTGAGCAGCTATGAAGACCGCGCTGTTTCTCTACGTAGTTTTAATGTAAAGAATCAGTGCGATATTTTATGTAATCAGCTAATTGGTGAAAATTATCTGAACAATCAGGATTCGGTCTCGATCAATAGTCAACTGGTGCTGTTGTCCAGTGTTTATAGTGGCAGGGTTCTGATCGTGGATGCTGATTTTAAAGTGATCAAGGATACATATGATCTGGATGTGGGGAAAACCATTATCTCGGAAGAAGTAGTGTGCTGCTTCAAAGGCCAGGAAACCAACCGGTATGATAAGAAGAACAGTTACATTGAAATTGTAGTACCGATCCGTAACGTGGATAAAGATGATAAGGTCGTTCAAGGTGTGATGATGGTTAGTGTTTCGACCAGTGAGATCGTGTCCAGTATTGTAATTTTAAGGCAAAAGGGAATGCTCTTGCTGATGATCATTACCATCCTGGTATTAGTCTTCGGATTTGTCCTGTCGAAGATTTTGATGCGTCCATTTGCCCAGGTAACGAAAGCGATTGAAGAGATTACGGACGGATATCAGGATGAAAATATATCTGTGCCTGACTATACGGAGACCGAGCTGATCACAGATGCGTTCAACAAGATGCTGGGCCGGGTAAAAAGCCTTGACCGTTCCCGCCAGGAGTTTGTATCCAACGTCTCTCATGAACTGAAGACGCCATTAGCCTCGATGAAGGTTTTGGCAGATTCGCTGGTGAATCAGGATAATGTACCGGTAGAGCTGTATCAGGAATTCATGCAGGATATTACCGAAGAAATTGATCGGGAAAATAAGATAATCACCGATTTATTGTCATTGGTGAAGATGGATAAAAAGGCATCCGATCTGAACATTGAGATGGTTAATATCAATGATTTACTGGAACTGATTCTCAAGCGGCTAAAACCTATTGCCGCGACCAAACAGATTGAATTAATTCTGGATAGCTTTCGGCCAGTCAATGCAGAAATAGATGAGGTGAAATTAACCCTTGCGCTGTCCAATCTGGTGGAAAATGCGATTAAATATAACCATTCAGGAGGCTGGGTGCGGGTTTCACTGAATGCGGATCATAAATATTTTTATGTGACGATAGCTGACTCGGGAATCGGTATTCCGGAAGAATCCATTGACCACATTTTTGAACGCTTTTATCGGGTAGATAAATCTCATTCCCGTGAAATCGGCGGAACCGGATTGGGGCTTGCAATTACCCGCAGTTCAGTGCTGATGCATCATGGGGCGATCAAAGTATATAGTAAAGAAGAGGAAGGAACTACTTTTTCCGTGCGTATCCCTCTGACGTATATTAATTAGGAGATGAATATGAAGCGAAGATGGTTTGTAAAATTTACTTGTTTCCTTTTGCTGATGCTGGTGGGATGCAGTGATCAGGATAAAGAATCGGTGGACGATGATGCCCAGAAGTACCTTTATTATCTCAATGCAGAAGAAAGTAAGCTGATTCAAAAGGAGTATGAATTCCAGACGGCAGATGAAGATAAGCAAATTGAAGAATTGATTGAGTGTCTGAAAGAAGAACCAAAAGATGGAGATTCTCTGAAACTGTTACCTAATGACTTGGCAGTAAACGAATGGAAACTGCAGGACAGAGTGCTGTGGCTGGATTTTGACCAGGAATATTATGATATGAGTGCACCAACAGAAGTACTGGTAAGAGCCGGGCTGGTTCGCATGTTTACCCAGATTGCAGAAGTGCAGTATGTGGGCATCATGGTGGATGGCAAGGAGCTTGAAAACAGCAAAGAAGAGTCAATCGGGGTTATGGATGCAGGCAGTTTTGTGGAGAATTCAGGGAAAGAAGTGAATGCATACCAGTATGTTACCATGCAATTATACTTTACCGATGAAAAAGGCGCTGAATTGATACAAGAAGAACGAAAAGTATATCATAGTACGAATACCCTCCGTGAGCGAGCGGTAATTGAACAACTTTTGAAAGGACCCAAGAACAGTGAATACTATCCGACAGTACCATCAGAAACGAAGATTCTTGGAGTGACAGTGGTGGATGGAATCGGGTATGTGAATCTGGATGAAACTTTTCTAAACAGCACTTTGCCGGTACAGCCGGAAACCGTGATTGAGTCTATTGTCAGGTCCCTGACTGCATCTTGTGAGATTACGAAAGTACAGATTGCTGTCAACGGAGATACAAAGGTGGAATTCAAGGAAAGCATCAGCCTGGATCAGTTCTTTGATATCAGCAGCCCAATAAAAGGAGAAAATAATTGAATAAACGTCCACTATGCCTAATGTGCATTTGCTTTATGGCAGTATTGTGGCTAAGTGATATTACCGGGCTCTCGAAGCTATGGGAGCCTGCAGAATATCAGTTATTACAAGAGCAGGCAAATGCGCGGACTGCCTGCCGGCTAACAGGTGATGTCCGAAAATATGAAACCAAAGAAAATTCGATTTACATTTATCTAGAGAATACACTTCTATATGTTCAGTCAGAACAGTATTCCCCCAAACAATTACTAATAAAATATTCTGGTCAGGATTCCTTTGCAGTAGGTGACACACTTACCATTGAAGGCAGTCTGGACCCAATTCAGGAAGCGTCCAACCCCGGACAATTTGATGCCAGGGCTTATTACCGTGCGCGTAATATTCTTTTTACCATTCGCAGTGAAGTATTACACGTAGAAAAACAAAACGCCGGTCTGCGAAATCGTATCTATCAGATAAAAGAGAGAATAGCCCAGTCACTGACAAACCTGGAGCCAAATGACGATGGAGTCCTTAAGGCGATGCTGCTTGGAGATAAGGGAGCACTGACACAGGAGATGAAAGTTAAATATCAGATGAGCGGCATTTCCCATATATTAGCCATTTCCGGATTGCACCTCTCCCTGCTGGGCATGGGACTTTACCATTTATTAATGAAAGCGGGAGCCAATCACTATAGTGCAGGCGGAATTGCTATTATATTCTTATTCTGCTATGGCATACTAACCGGTGAAAGTGTATCAGTGCTGCGGGCCATGTTGATGTTTGCGCTGCAGGTAGGAGCCCGGTTTGTTGGGCGCACTTATGATCTGCTGTCAGCGGTAGCACTGGCTGCGATACTGATCTTAGTAGAGTACCCGGGCTATCTTTATGACAGTGGATTTTTGCTGTCCTTTTTAGCAATTTTAAGCCTGGGAGGGGTGCTTCCTGTTTTACAATCCCAAAAGTCGGAGAATCGAAAAGATTTTACCAGAGTTCAAACGATAAAGAATCATATAAAATCGGGTCTGCTCTCCGGAATGGTGATTTGGATTGTTACCCTCCCAATCGTCCTGTTTTATTTTTATGAAGTGTCAGTGTACGGAATTTTATTAAATTTGTTCGTAATACCAACGATGGCGATTGTTTTGATTTCGGGAGGACTTGGTGGGATATTGGGAATTATCAGTCCGCTTCTGGGACAATGCTGTATCGCGCCGGCTTTAGCTGTGCTCAACAGTTACAATGCTATTGGTGAATGGGTTCAGATTATGCCGTGGTCGACAGTAATTATGGGTAAGCCAGAAAAATGGAGGATTGGGTTATACTATCTGATCTTAATCAGTTTTTTGCTCTGCTATCAAAGGTTTTTAAAGAAAAATAAAGCAGGATGGAAACGAGGTCTCAGTATTGCATTAACGACCGGAATACTGCTCCTTGTCATATGCGTCCATCAGCCCAAAGGATTAAGCATAACAGCAGTAGATGTGGGCCAGGGAGATTCATTGGTAATCAGCGCCGAAAATGGCTGCCACTATCTGATCGACGGTGGAAGCAGCAGTGTCAATCAGGTAGGAACCTATCGAATTCTTCCATTTTTAAAGAGTCAGGGGATACGCTGTATTGACACCGTATTTATCAGCCATCCGGATGAGGATCATATCAATGGTATTATCGAGTTGTTCGAAAGTGTGGAAAAGCATCAGACATCACTAAAAGTAAATCAATGTGTGCTGCCGGTCTGGATGAAAGATAATAGTGATGCAAAGGTGCTTAGAGAAAGTGCAAAAAAAGCAGGAATTGACGTTGCATATGTGCAGAAAGGGGATGTGATTTATTCTGAGAACATAACATTTCAGGTGTTGCATCCGGGTAAAAAAAGTTATGATGATAATCCAAATGCGGGTTCATTGACTTTGAAACTTAAGTATCAGGATTTCACTGGGGTATTTACCGGTGATCTGTGTGAAGATGGGGAGGAAGCGGTGCAGGAGATTGTGGGACAGTGCCAACTCCTGAAGGTGGCTCACCATGGTTCTAAATATTCCACAGATGAAGGGTTTTTGCAGACAGTTAAGCCGGTGATCAGTATTATTTCAGCCGGAAAGGATAACCGCTATGGACATCCTCATGCCGAATTGCTGGATCGTCTGGAGGCGGTGAAAAGTAGTATCTTTTCAACTGCTGAGGGAGGAGCGGTTACAGTCTGGACAGATGGAAAAGAGCAAATGAAAATCGTGCAGTTCAACCCTGGAAATTGAAATGTATACAAATATTTCAATTTGTTGGTTGCCAGGACGCCGCTGTGTACGAGGAGCGTACACAGCGGCTGGGTTTTGGTAGGATGTAAGTTTTGTGTGGATACTTGGAACAGTCTTTTTCGTAAATTGCTTGAAAGACCAGCGGCCAACTACTCCCTCCAATCATTTGGAAAAATCTAAAAAATTCACTACCATTGGAATTGGTAAAAAAGGATATTAATTAACTCTGTAAGGTAGCGAAAGCTTTCCGGAATCACCAGTGCAGATGAGGGGTTACGATTATGCCTTAATCTTTTTTATTTTCAATCACCTTCTCTATTTTATCTACTACTACCGACTTTTTTAATACTTGTACATTTATTCCATCAACCGATGTCTCATTATCAATTTCATCTTTTTTTCTATTGATTCTGCATCTTGAGGATCTATTGTTTCTTCAAATTCTGAATTCCCAAAGTTTAAATCGACAACTTCTTCATCAGTAGAAAAATAAACTTTTGTTGCCCAATATGTATTGGGATACTCTTCTTTTGGTTCTGCGGCATTTAAAGTGAAAATGTATTTTTCACCTGTTTGATAAATTGGTATATTATTAATCATATTCCCATTAACCCCATCTTGAAAAACATAAATCATATCCCCTACAGATAGTTCTCCACTAAAAACTTCTAATATTCGTGCGGAATGAATAGTTTTGGGCATAACACTTTCATCATCGATCCCTTCTTCTCTATCCTTACCCAATATTTCTACTTCAACTACTAAATCCGAATCTTTTATACCGTCTTCTAACGTTATAAATTCGTGAACTGCATGTATTACAGTTGCAGTACCCTCATTATTACTTTGTATCATGCTGCCATCTTCTTCGCTGCTGTTAGGTGCAAATTGATTATACACTACACTGCCTCCGACACCTAAAACCACTGCGCATAATAATAATATTATTAGCTGTTTTTTCTGCTTCTTCATACCAACCCCCACTTTTTTATAAATTCACTTATATGTAAACTTTTACATGAAACAAGCATTTCTGTATATAAGTAGTTTAGACAAAAAACGTAAGTTTTTTTGTGGGAAATTTTACAATCATTCTTGTTACTTATCAGATTTAAGGATTTCCGCCCTTGCATTAATCGGAGTTCAACTTTTCTTCGGATCAAAGTGCTTAAAACCCCACATTGGGTACAATTTTTTGCTTTGCATCCGTTTGAACAGTATTTTCAGTATTTGACAGACAGTATATACTGGAGTAAATTAATATTATGATATAAGGTGTAATATATATTGAGTTATTAGATGTCCAGTTATAGCAATAATGGGAAGGGGTTTGCACTAGAATACGAAGTAGAAAAAATGACCATGGCGCTAATGGAAGGAGATCTAAAATCACCAGTTCCATACCCTGTGATTTACTCCGATGAGCGTTATAATGTAACACATGATGCCATAAATTGGTTTAAGTCTGTTATGGACAAAAATGGAACGCATTCAATTGATGGTTTGCTTTTTGTAAAGCCAGTTATACGCAAAGGCATAAGTTGGGGTTATGAAAAAGAGTGGCGAATTATAGATGCGGGCAACTATTTCGGAGACGATATTGATTACGCTTCTTTGCCTTTCGTCAAACCTAAAGCCGTTTATATTGGATATATCACATCAAAAGATTAGTATTGCTACAAAAAAATTAATTGTTTTATAATAATAAAAAAAGTCGCATCACTGTTGCGACTTTCGATAAGGAGGATAAAACCAATGACTACTCAAATAGCTTTACCTGAAAATTATGAAGATATTTGCAATCATATAAGTGACATGATTGTGACTGCACAAAAGAATGTGTTTCAAGCTGCCAATTCAGGA
>Ga0153928_1000161_pt1 | contig 35423 bp, 46 predicted proteins | sample TSNJ012MetaG_FD_106656 | JGI IMG/M metagenome (GOLD analysis project Ga0153928, IMG submission 106656) | Attine ant fungus gardens microbial communities from New Jersey, USA - TSNJ012 MetaG | ecosystem: Host-associated > Fungi > Mycelium > Unclassified | place: USA: New Jersey, Wharton State...
CCTCCTTTCAAGTCGGCTACATATCGCCGGAATTATAGTCTTTAAGTAATTTAACGCGTACTGCACCGCGTTCCTTAGCCTTGGCGACCTTCTTAACGCGGTTCAATATTTTTCGGCTCATACCTTTATAACGTGGTGCTGAAAAATGAGTACAGTACTTATCGTGCCCGCAGCAGCACCCACTAAGGTCTCTTTTACGATGTCCATACGGTAACATTAAAATCCTCCTCTCAAGTGTCCGGCAAGCTCTTAAGCTCGCCGGGCATTTTCGTTATTAGGCTGCCGCTTTTATCTTGCAGCGGGTAAGCTCTGTTTGCTTTTCGCCGTTATATTCGCCGTGATCCTTAACTGTACCGGTAAGATTCACGCCTTCGACCTCGCCTTGTCCTTTGGACGTTTTCCAGATATAAATATTGTCCTGCGTGTCGGTGATTTTATAGAGGTACATGTAGCCATACATGGTCTCGAATGACGTCAGGCAAATAAAGCTTTTTACCTCGAAACTGATTCGCTGACCGATCGTTCCGACATGCGAGGACTCGGCATGTTCCTGCCGCGCTTTTTCTTCGCGTTCCCGTTTTTCAGTCGCCCGCCTATAAGAAGCGACGGCAGAAGCGATTAAGCCGATATGCTTATACTCGCAGTATTCGCGCCGTAAGATAGCCATAAGGTTAGTCATGTAGCCGTAATCCTCCTCATTGGTAAGCGCCCAGGCGATAAGCTCTTTTGCACGTTCGGTATTCGTTTCGGGGTCAGCCATGCCTTTTTCTTCGGCGCGTTTGAGGAAATACTTGTCATGCTCCAGGTATCCGCAGACATTATTTTTCGTGCTGTCGGGATTGTATTCGTCGTATTCGTTTCTGGTCTTGACGTATCCGAAGGTATCGACGACGGAAATTGCAGTAGCTAAAATCTCAACCGTACCAAAATAGCGTGTGTAGCTCGTCGTATCGGGAGCCGCACCTTCAATCAGAGACTCGAAAAGCGATATCCAGGAAGCAGCGGCTTCGGCCGATAAGCCTTTTGTGTATTCCTTCATGCACGCACGTCCAACCTGCTTAAATTCGCCGCTTTCAACGTTTCGTACGATATAAGTATCGCGCCGAGCCCGTTTGGTTTTGCAATGGTCGCAGCCAGGGCGAGCGGTAAAATACTCTTTTGGGATTTCAACGTTTTGCGCATACAGACCGATAATATTCATTGGTTCGCTATGTTCGATAGTACCGATAAACTGCCAGTCGCCGACGCGTGCGGTCCCTGATACCTCAATTATGGCAAAACGCAAAATCGGCGAGCCCTTTACCATGAGGGCAGGGTTTTCGGTAAGTTCCGTAAATGTCAAGTCCGTGTAGCCCTTAAAAATCTCGCCGACTTCCTGATACTCGAAGGGGCAGCCATAGCGCGCGCATTTCTTTTGAATGGACGCAAGTTTCTTTTCTAAACGCGGCATATTAGCCTCGTGAATCGTGTATTGTCCCATTTTGATAACCTCCATATTAAAAATTAAGCGGTCAGGGTATCTGCTCCAACAAGTAAAACCTCTTTTGCATACTTATTTTCAGAATCCCAGAAACGTCCATTGTATGAGATATAACCAACATAAATATTACCATCAAAGAGCAGAGCGCCTATAAAGTTTGAGGAACCTAAGTTCGCTTTAAAAATAAATTCCCGCACTTTTTCTTGTGCACTTGCGATACTATCGACCTCGCCTACGAACATTTTTCTTTTACCAAAAGCTTCATTTTGAAGTTTCATTTGAATAGTCATTTTCTTTACCTCCGAATTTTAGTAGCGTCTAACTCGCTCTCACATTTATAATTTTACTGTGTTTAGTAAGATTCGTATGCCGACGAAACACACAGACTTTTACTAATATTACTGGGCGTTTTGTCGGCATTTGCAGGCCAAGCAATTACTTACTTTGTGCCTGAATCCAAACGCCTTGCTGCGTTGGATGCGGCACAAGTATTCCCTCTTGCGTTTGGTACTCTATAGCAGCACACTCGTATAGTTCCCTACGGATTTGGCTTAATGCATATTTTAATTTGTTATCAAGCTGGACCTTTGTATTGTCCTGATAGAATATATTCACGGCTTTTTTATATTGCTCAAAGCCAAACAGGTAGTCTGGGTCAAATAAGTATGGATTAAGGGACTCGCAATTATCATGTAAAAATTTTCGCAGTTCCTCTACTTTGGCATAGTGGTCTGCTTTTTTCGCGGTTGTTATCGAAAAAGCCTTTAGTTTTTGCTGCGCCTCATGTATGACTTCTAAGTCGTATAAATTGAACATTATTATTACCTCCTCAATCTCGTTTCGGCTGCCTGTCAGTCTTCATCAGCAGAGGGAAGGGCTTATGTCCTCCCTGCATCCTGCTACATAAATTCTTTTACCAAATCCGCCGTCATATATGCCAGTTCTTCTTCCATCTGCATACACCATTCATTCAGGTATTCGTCTCTGGCTTCTTTGTCGTCCCAATTCTCACGGCTAAGCCCGACGCTGTTGATTACCACGTATCCGTCGCTCTGGATTTCAAATAGCGGCTTGCCATATTTCTCCAACCACTTCTGATTATCCGCAATTTCTTCGGCAGTTGCTTTCGCAACATATGAAACCTCTGCTCTTTCCCTGTTATACCGGAACATCTTCTTTTTGCCTTCATAGTTGATTACGTAGATATTCATATTGATTCCTCCTGTTTTTTTAAGCCTCAAGTACTCCTTACATTTATAATTTTACTGTGTTTAGTAAAATTCGTATGCTGACGAAGCGCACGGACTTTTACTAATATTACTAGACACTTTCGCAGCAAAACGCCCGGCAAGTTTTTACTCCTGCCGGGTGTTTGTCTTAATCGTCCTTGTCGGCGTATTCGGTAATGGTATGTAAAATGGTCTGCATTTCCTTATAATTTTTCTCTAATTGAGGGACGAAAGGTTTTTTCATATCGTACTTAAGCCATAATGTAAAAGTCGTTATCGTGATTAATTTTTGGCGGACCTGCGCCGGTACTTTAAGCTTGTCCGGCTGGATAAGCGGATAAATTGCCGTAAGCGCCTCGCTCCATAACTTTCCGGCCTGCGTGCATTCCTCGCTTGCGACGTCGGCAATCCATTCTCGTACCGTAATACGCTGCGGCTCGTGCGTACAACCAGCGCCGCTAAATAAATACTTTATGTCGCCATCCTCACCGCCGGACATACGCGCCAAAGGATATACACGGCAAACGACCGGCTTTTTGGCATGAACAGAGCATTTCCTTTCTCGCAAGAATGGACATGAATTATTAGGCGGAACTGGCACGACGCGGACAACGGGAAAATGTGATTGTCCGCCCTCGTAAACCTCGCAATAACGCTCAAGTATTTCTTGCGGCGTCCGGCCGAAATAGTCGGCGATTCTAAAAAGGTCGTATGGCGTCAGTAAAATGTCCTCTCGGTGCTTACAGCATTTCCCGCAAGCCTTACACCGAAATTCAAAAGTATCATCTAAGCCGAGCGTCGGCATATTCAGTACCTCGTCGGGAGTCATATCTCTAATTTGCTTATTCAATGGAAAACCTCCTTATTATATCGGCGATAATATGCCGAATTAGTTTCGACTAACTAACGGCGGGTATTTTCCCACCAAGTAGCACTTGTAGCAGTTTTTCGCTTTCCTATAACTTAAATGTGTTTAGAGGGGATTTGAGAGGTAAAATAATATACTTTATTCTCATAATTCTCAATTCCATATACTCTATAAGAAATAAGTGCTACAAGTGCTACAAAGTAAGTAAAAGCTTTGTCCTGACTTGCTTTCTGTGTGTAGCACTTTGAGCAGCACTCCTTTTTGAAGTGCTGCAAGTGCTACTTTGGCCCGGTAGCACTTGCAGCAGAAGCAGCACCTTATTTTTCAATCTGCTGCTCAGGGGCCATAAGCTCTTTAGGCTCACAGCCGAGCGCGTCCGCCAGTTTTTGGGCCGTCCGTAGCGTGATGTTTTCAGGCTTGATTTTCCCGCGCTCGATTTGATGAATTTTCATATAGTTAACGCCGCTTTTTTCAGCGAGCTTATGAAGTGACAAGCCGGCAGCCTGTCGCATGGATTCTAAACTCATGAATTTGTTTCCTCCTTATTTTCTTCCCGTAACCGTATTTGCACACGGTTAAGAAGTATTGAGCCGACCGCTTCTCGTATGGCGTCTTTAATTACGCGGTCATTACTCCAGTCATTGCAACGCGCTCTAATAGCTTTCTCGGTATAGGTCTTAAGGTTTTCACTAAAACAAGATTTAACCGCGGCGTCGATAGTCTGCTTTATCTGGGCCTGCAAATAGTCTTTGTCAAAGCCCTCGTTAGCCATAATTTGCTTCACTTCACGGAAGCAATTCATTGTCTCACCACAATATGGGCATTTCATAATTGAACACTCCTTTCCAGTCGCCGAGCCCGGCGGTTAAACGGGCTCGGGGCGTAATCATGTTTTAGTCTTTTCTTGTCATAGGGACGTCGCAGATGCCGCAAACGATATTCAGGTCGCCCGTGCTGCGAACGGTCTGGCCGCAGTAGTCGCATACGTACTTGTGGGGCTTCTCACGGTCGCTGGTCTTTTTAACGAGAATAGTCTGCCTTGCGAACGGCACGCTCATATCGAAGCCGGCTTCCTCAAGCTTCTGTTTGAAAGCATCGGTCGGCGTCGTGTAAGTGTAGCCGTTCGTGCGGTCGTAACCGATTTCCAAGCCGCGAGCTTCAGCTTCGAGCTTGAAGGTCTTGTTGTGATAGCGGCCTTTTTGACAAGTCTCATTAATGTTATTCTCGCAGCAATAGAGGTGAATCATTTCATGCTGCAAGGTTGCAGCAGTGTTTTCTTTCGGCCGGTTAAGAAATTCAGCGCCGATATTGATTTCGTATCTGGCTTCGTTCTCGGACTTCCAGATTTTCTTAGTGCTGCAATGGCCGTATGCCTTAGGCGTCGATTGAATCGTAATAACCGGACGCGGAAGCTTGCCTTCATAATAAAGGCCGTTAAGTATGTCAAACAGGTCCTCAAGCTTACGGGCGATCTCGGAGAGCTTAACGGGCTCCTCTGCGGACTTTTTGCCTTCGGGCTTACTATTTTCCTCGTTTGCGGTTTCAGGCTCGTTCTGGCCATTCTGGTCGTCTGTGGGTGTGTTCTCGGATTCTTCCGAAACGCCTGCGAGAGCATTCTGGGCTTCCATAGAGGAGCCATTGTTCTCAGGCTTATTATTCGCCTCACTTGTAGGCACGGGCTCATTCTGGCTCGCCTGGGCTTCCGTGGGTACGGATTTCCACCAGCGTTTAAGGGTAGGGATACCGACCTGGATTTCTTCGCCTGTATTGAGCATTTTCATTGTGGCGCCGTCGTCGCGGCGTTTGATTAATTCGGCAAGCTTGCCGTTACGGGTATTTCTGTACGTCGTCATTTTGAATGACCTCCTTTTAATATTAGCGGCGGGCTTGTGACCGCTCTTAGCCGCATTACCGAGGCGCGTGCCCCGTCACTCTGCATTAGTGTTAATCTTCGTCAACGCCTACATATTCGGCATTAACACTTTTCATATAGGCCTCGAAAGACGCTTTATCGTCAAAAGTCATGTCATAACAGTTATCAATATCCAAGTAATACTCGTAGCCAGCTTCAAGATAAACCTTAATAATACCCTCAGTACTATAGTATAACGTGTATATCATTATGGTAGCCTCCTTAAATTTTGTGAGCTTGTGTGCTCTTGATATTATAATTTTAACGTGTTTAGTAAGATTCGTATGCCGACGAAACGGCCGGACTTTTACTAATATTACTAAGTGCTTTTACCGGTATTGCATAGAGACTTAAAGGTGGCGGTTATATTTGTGTCGGCTATTGTTGCCTCCTTAAAAATTCAGGGTTTATTTTTTAAATCGAACGTGCTATAATATGATGAAGAGTGCGGAGTGTAAGGTCTCCGCAGCCCTTCGGGTTAAGCTCGCGGCGTCTTTTAGAGGTTCAGCCGCGGGCTTTTACTTTTGATCCTCCGCTTTTAGCTTCTGAACAAGCTCTTCAAGCGTTTTACATTCTATTGCTAAAAGCAATATTCGTAGGCGTTCGGCTTTTTGAGCTTCTTCCCGTAGGACCTCGGCCATGTTCGGCATCTTCATTTCACCCCCTCCTTTCTGCACCGAGCTTAGTAGCTCGTCCTTACAATAATAATTTTAACGTGTTTAGTAAGATTCGTATGCCGACGAAACGCTTAGACTTTTTTACTGTTTTCAGTAAGAATCTGTGCGTTTCGTCGGCAGCAGTGCGCCGCGTTTTAAACAACCTCAAAATCCTCAAGCGCACAAATTAAGCCGTCAAAGTCCTCCGAAGGACCGAGCATATCTGCGAGGGAGAAAACAACTTGCTCGTTAATGCTGTATTCGAGAGCGAGGTCTTGTAGATAGGCCCTGCGGTCATTATAGCCGTGCTTCTGATAAACGTTTTGTTCTTTACTCATACAAATCCGAAACCTCCTTATTGATTTTCTCTTTCATCTTTATCCCCTTCTTTCTGCCGCCGGGGCTGGGTGCTGAAATGCTTAATTTACTTTTTTGAAACCATGGTACTTTTCCATCAGATTCAGAAAACATTTATTTGCACTGTCTTTATCGGTAAAATGGTGCCGCCAAATACGTTCGCTTTTGTGGTTAAATTCAACAATGTCGTAGTAATCCGGTATTTCTTTTCCATTTACAAAAATTCCCATCTCCCGTTCTTCACTGTTGTCTGCTCGATAACACCTGATTTCTGTTGCAGTGTGGTATCTGTTTACGATGTGATAGTGTTTGCGGCCCTTATAAGGGTCTTCCCGTTTATACGTAGCTAATAATATGACTTTCATCTTTATCCCCTCCTTTCTGCAACGAGCTTAGTAGCGCGTCTGACCTGCCTCGTCAGTGCCGGTAGGTCGTTTCCGGCAGACGCTCGTCATACGAGCGTTTCGGCTTATTCGGAATCTTTGTTTGCCGTGTAGTAGTAACCGTGTCCGGTCTTATCATCATCAAACGTAAATTCGCAAATCTCGTTAAAGTAAGAACCATCAAAGTTAAGGATATATGCCTGGTAGTCATACGGAAGGTTCTTACAAATTTCAGACTTGCAAGGGGCGTCTTTAACCAGCCATTCGGATTTATGACCATTGAAGTATGAAATTTTCTTGCCGTCCTTTACAAAGTATTGGCTGTTGATTGGGTCGTACGGATTTGTGAAATCGTTCATGTCAAGGTCAAAACTAATTCCCTTTTTCTTTAGAGCGAACCGGATTTCTGCAAAGAATTTGGCCGGTGTTACGTTGCGTCTTGTTATCTCAATCTTATATGTCATTGTGGTAGCCTCCTTATTTTTCAGTGTCTTAGGTGCGTCTTACAATAATAATTTTATCGTGTTTAGTAAGATTCGTATGCCGACGAAACGCTCGGACTTTCCTACTGATTTTAGTAAGAAACAGGGCATTTCGTCGGCATACGCACGCCGAGATTATAAAGGCTATTCAAAGAACAACGCTTTGCGCTGGTCCAGTGGAATATTGTAATATTCCGATATGACTTGCATGTCGTTTTCGGTAAAGGCTTTCCCGTTCCGCTCGTTCAGTTTATAATTGAACGTGGTTCGGTGTATTCCGAGTGCCTTTGCAAGTCCGTCCTGTGTATCTCCGCGCTTTTGAATGAGTTGCTTGAGAGCTTCCAGTCCTTTTTGTTGATACATGCCGTACACATCCTTTCAAATTATAATTTTGTGGGATTGTCCTCCCCACGATTAAAATTTTAGCGCGTTTAGTAAAAATCGTATGCTGACGTGAAGCTCGGACTTTTACTATTATTATTAAGGATTTTCAGGCGGTACTGCACAATGAATAGCCTAATTCGCAACAAAGTTGCGTTACATTCTACTAAGAAGCTAAACGCGCTACACATTAAAACAAATAAAAAAAAAAGAGCCCCGCCCGAGAGTAAATCCCGAACGCGGCTCTTTCAACCTATATAATATTATTCGTTTTTATCACTGATACGCTGTATAGCAGAGTAAGTACCATTAGATGCGAGCGATACCAAGACGGCGTTAAGCGGAATAATTGCCCAGCCGGTCCAGTCCCCAGTGCCTCCCGTCGCCGCCGTTGCAAGCAGCAGGATAACGAGAGAAATAACGTAGGATACAATTTGCGTGGGTATCTTAGCAAGGGGTTCTTTTACAAATTGAGTAATGATAGCAGTTGCGGCGCTTGCTCCGGCGAACGTAGCGAGCAATCCCCAGGTAAAAAATTCATTCATTAAAAATCCTCCTTATATTTTAGTAGTGTAGTCCAAGCTGATCCAGCCGGCGCCGCTTTTCAGCCTGCCCCATTTTTTCGCGCCTGCACCCGTAGATTCCTCAACGATGGTATATACGCCTTTATCGGTAATGCTGCCGACGACGGCGTAATTAGTACCAGGGCCTTTGCGGATATTCAAGGGGTTACCCGTCACGCGTACGAGGTAGCTAACCGCTGAAGAAATGTCTGAACTTGTTGTCGTTTCCTTTTTAATGCCATAATGCTCTGCAATAACAGCGGCTTCTGCGTTTGCAAGCAGTTTTAGATTTGCGTCAGATAGTAACCAATTTGTCGCCGCGGTCTGAGTGTGAAATGAATGCTCAATTAAAATTCCGACCACGCCGACAGACACAGCACCACGTATAACGCCATAATAATCCGCGCCGCTGCTCCCTGCCCGCGTCGCTATACGGCCTTTTTGTTTTGTATTCATGGTACTTTCAACAATAGCCGCCAGCTTATTACCTATCGCATCGCCCTGCTTATTCAGCGGAACGTAAACAACAGGATAGTCCGTGGATTCATTTACACTGCTTTCGACAGCGTTACTATGCAGAGATATAAATAAGTCGTATCCCTTTGCAGCTTGTCCTCGGCTAAAGACTTCACGGTCTATATTCCGGTCGGTGCGAGTCACGCCGATGGTAATCCCGTAGACCTCTAATGCTGTTTTGAGATATGCACACAGCTTCCACATGGCCTCACTTTCCCAATAAGCCTTGTTTGCCGGGGAGTTATTGTATTTTCCATAGTGGCCGGGGTCGAGCATGATTTTCATAGTGTTACCTCCATTCATTTTAACTGCGTCATACGCGGTTAAATCGTATTGCTCAATAAGGTTTACGAGCTTATTCGCATAGTCCGGATCGGTAGCGTACCCGGCCGCTTTGATTGTCGTACATGCCGTTTTATAATCGGTTTCGCCAATAACGGCGGCGTAACGGCTGTTTGCCACAAGAAAATCGGAATGGTCGTTTATGCTTTCCTCCCAGCTATCGTAAGCCCTGAATAAAGCCTCAATAGTGGTAAAGGAAACGCCGTCGTAGCATTCTTGTGTTTCTTTGCTGTAAACCTTGCCTTTCCAGGCGGTCGTGGCCTTAATGCCGAAAAGCGCGTTTGCGTTAACGGCGAGGGCTGAATTGCCCCAACCGCTTTCTAAAATAGCCTGTGCAACCGTCAGCGACGCAAGAACGCCGCTTGTATGCATATCGTTTGAAGCGAGGGAGCCGACCTTTTCAATAAATTGCTTTTGTGCGTCCGTAATTGCCAAAATGTCCTCCTTTTCTCTTAATGAAAGAGACTGTTGATAGTCTCCTCGCAGGGTTTCATACCCTGCGAAAGCACGATTTTAAGTTTATTCTCCGCCCTTACTTTGGCATAATAAAAACCCGTCGCCGTGGCAAATTCTGCACCGGTAGCGGGTATAAGGTAAACAGGCGGAGACGCTTTGATTCAAGTTTTAAAATTCTTCATGACAATTCTCCCTTCTTAATGTGTGTGCCATCTGGCACCTTCTTAAGCCTTTTACAGCTTTCGAACAACTCCGTACCGGTTCCGTTTCCGCCTAAATCGTGATAACTCCTATACAGGTACTCCAGATTTTTCAAACCCGAAACGGTTATCTCGTCTTGCGCTATGTAAGACATGCACGCCTGGTACAGCCTGTCATGCAAGAGCGCGAGGACACCTTCCTTGATAAGCTTCTGCTCGTCAACTTCTTTTTTTACCTTCTTGTAAAGATACCCTACAACAGTACTTAATCCTGCCGTAATAATGCCGAATAGCCATTGCATCCAGTATTTTAAAATCCAGTCTGGCATTTGATTACCTCCATTAAAATAGGCGTCCTATTCGGATGCCCCTAAAATAAATTATAACGTGGTCTTTCCTGCTTGAAGAACCAGTACCGTAGCCAATCATCCAATATGATTGCAACCAAACTGATAGGAATCCATAAGAAAAAGAACCACAGGCAAATCTGCCCCATAAAGTTTAGTGGCAGACCGCTGTAGTCCCAAATGTTCCATCCCAATTTGATATTTATTACGTAGCCGGTCATGAACTCCAAACAGGTAACCATACAGGCTCCAAGCAAGGCCTGTTGATACAACGGCATTTCCCACGGAATTATCTCATTGAGCAGCCCAAGCAGCACGAAGCACAGGCCTCCCAAGAAGAACATCGTCCAATGGGTGTGTCCTCTGTATAGGAGTTCAATCAAATTATATATGATGCCGCCGGTTCCAAACAAGAATGCATATTTTCCAATCAGCTTCATTATGCGCCTCCTACCGCTGCAATTATCGCCGCCATGTTCTGTGCCAAGTCTTCTGGAAGCACGACGCCATAAGAGATGTCGTTTAGTACTAATATGCTTTCTGCCCTACGAATCCACATATTCAGATGGTTACAATATGTCGTATGATATAGCTTATGGGCAGTGGCTGCTTTGCCTATCGCCTGGATATCCTGTGCAGAATACAGTCTGCATAACTGCCCGTCTGCATGATATGGATAGCCCGACGCCCCCTGCTCTATGGCGGCTGTTGCGGCAGTAAGATTAATCTGGTCTGTTTCCGTAAGGCTGAAATGTTCCGTCGCGCCGTCAGACAGGGCAACGTCGCAACCGGAAATTATAATGGCATTACAAGCCTGAGAGACCTCTGATAATTTAAGTTCCTTATAATAAGAGATTCCATGCTCTAAAGCTTCCATAGCCTTATCCCTGGATGTGAACGACATGCCGTTTATCCATCCGTTTCCTGCCTGGTCAATTTCCGTCACTGTTGCGCCGGGATACATATTTTTTAATGAATCTAGCTGCTCCTCGGAAACCAGGTAGTCTGTGACGGTCCGTGCTTCTTCGGAGTCAGCCATAACGTAGTCGATTTTATATCTCCATAAGTGAACAACATTGTTAATTAATGACAACATATTTGGCACCTCCTTTTACACCGTATAAGTCAAATTATTTGTTCCGATTGTATTGTTACTTCCAGAATCAATTATCCCTCTGTTATTGATGAGAGTATTATCGTCTACCCGATTATTTGTCGAACTGGAATCTAATGATATATATCGAAAAGTATCCATTGTATTATTAGTAGTATTGACAAACGAGGAACCGACCAGAGCTATGGCATCGTAACCTGCATTACAGCCTATAATGTCGTTATTGTCTATACTCGCCTTTGAACAAGCGTTTAAATAAATTCCTGTATTTACCTCCATAATATTGTCAGATATAATAACGTCATTCGAACGCGCTATGCATATTCCATATCCACTCGGATGACCTGACATAATGTTATTACTTATCAAAATATCAGCGCTTGTCCTGCTTGCCCCAGTATACAGATATATATATCTGTTATTATGTTCATCACCATAGAAACCATTATTTAATATCTTAATATTGCTATGGAAACTACTATATGCGTATATAAAGTTTTCGCCGCTACTCATAAATATTTCATTTCCTATAATATCGGCAAATCGGCAGCCGCTCAAAATTATAGGCGTCATCTTATATAATGGTTTATCCTTACTCCCCATCTTGTTATTTATGACTTGTATATGAGAACCAGTTAAACTCATCAAGCTATTACTAAATATGTGATTGTTATCTATTACTACATAACTGCTATCATAATCAACACTGATAGCAACTGTATAGTCATAATAGCTGTAATCGTCGTTAGACAATTCAAAATCAACCATACCTATGTCAATATAAGATGAACCTGCTATGGCTATGCCTGAACGGTCATCTTTTAAGGTATTCTGATTCAGGTCAATATGCTTGCTGTTATCAATATAAATGGCATACTGATTTGTGTTAATAATCTTCACATTGTGTATCTCAATATGATTTGAATTATACAATGCTATTCCCTGTGTTCCAAAACCGCCCTTTTCATCAACGGTATCCATATAATTGGTTTTATTACCATCTATACAGAAGTCACGAAAAGTAACGTTCTCTACCGACTCACAGTACATGACGCCGAAAAGGCTTCTGCCATCATAATCCTCATTTGCTGTCACCGTCAAGTTATACTCTTTCTTAATAAGAGTGCTGCTGCCCATTCCCTTGATTGTAATATTGCTACAGCCAATCGGCAGACTAATGCAGTCCGACAGATGATAGGTTCCGTTTAACAGTAAGACCTTTCCGCCGCCACCATAAGCATTAACTTCGGATAGGGCTTCCAATATTGTTTCCTGGTCATCAACACCGGTACACAGATAGTCACAATCCTTTTCTGTATGTCCGCTTAGAGCGGTCCCGATTATCACCGTATACGCTTTTTTGCACGAGCCTGTATTTTCTGCCATCTGTAGACTGATAACCTTCTCGTTGTCTAATAGCTGCCTAAAACGCCCGTTCATTTCATCTGCATGAACCGGCGTATCTGTCTTAAAGGCTACCATATCCGTATTAAATTCCGGGTTCGGACTTAATTCAATATTCGCCATACTAACCTCCCTTAAAACTCATCATCAAACGTAAAGGTAAATGCTACGCCCTCGTCCTTTTGCTTTGAATACATGTTCTTGATTGCGCACAGATTTCCATTGCCGTCCACAAGGGCGGCCTCGTTAATCTTTTTACCGATCAGGTCGTTCGCCTGAATAGTAACGGTATACCTGGCCGTAGTATCGTCTGGATATTCCACGCTGTCGATGTCATATCGAGCAATCTCATTGTTGAGCGCCGTCTGCGTTTCGGATGGCGAAATGGGGTCGCCGTTTGCGTCTACTCCGCCATCGCCAAAGGCGACTTTTGTAATAGCCGGCATGGACGAAATTGCCCCGCTTGTCGCCTTGCAGAGAATTCTTCTCCGCATAACTGTAATTACGCTTGTGTCAGCCATAAAATCCTCCTTTACAAAGTTTCCGTCGTTATGCTTGCATTAAATTTTCTTGAACCGTCAAAAAGCACTGAACCGTCAAACGTGAACATGTTATCCGCCGTAAGGATGCCGCCGACGTTATATTTTTGCCGTTTGCCTGACAGCTTAATTTTAAAAGCTTCAAAATTCATTCTCCATGAATCCGGCTTAAAAGAGCCCAGAATCAAATTAAGTTCAACAAGGCTGTAGATATTTTCTTTCTCTTTGAAGCCGATAGGTGTTACCGAATCGTTTAAAACAACGCCAAGATGCGCCGGTATCCTCTTTTTGAGAAGTGCAAGACAATCCGATACATTAAAGTAACCCGACATTTCCCGGGAAATCGTAACTATTATAGCCCCATCAACAAAATCCACGCCGATATCGCCAGACGTAAACATGCTGACAAGCTCCCTTATTTCGCGCTCCCCGATATGCCCCTTTTCTGTAAGGTATGCATTAACGGTCTTGCGCCGCTCCGAAAGCGTCCGCTCTCCATCGTAAGTGATAGAGAGGAAGGTTTCAAATTTTCTTAAGGTTGCCGAATCCATCGTAAAAACAAGACAATTATCTACGGCGGTTATAACTCCCTTCTGTATCTTGTCAATCTGGCCGCCATATGCCTGCAATAACGCATTCATTTCCAACACGTCTAAATAAAACACCGGGTAGAAGGTCTTAAGCTCCTCATAGCCACTGGCAAAAACGTTATCATATAATTTCAAATGACTTCCACCCCCTCAAGGACGGCTACCTGTGTGCTTTCCAGTTCTATATTAACAGGCAGGCCATTGAATAAAAGACTTGAGTAGTCCACAATTGACGGCAAGGCATATAGCAGTGATCCAACGGTAGAGATGCGGACCACCACATTCTCGCCTTCGGAAGCGTCAAGCGCAAGTTCTTTGAAATAGTCCTGTATCGCCTCCGAAGCTTCCTCGGCTAAGTCTTGCTGCGAGGCGCCTGATACCAGTACCGCTGAAAAGGAAACCGAAATAAGATAATTTTCTGCCGCCACTGCGGCAAAATGTGCTCCTATATTTGCCGCTCCGTTTCCCAGTCCGTCTCCGATGGTCACCGTATTACCCTTGTATTCAACCGTCAGACCTTTTGTTGCAGGGTCAATATATTCCTGAACGCGTTCCACGACCGCTTCGACGGCAGGCTCTCCATTGCTGCCGATAATGACGCCCATTACCGTATTTTCACCTGCGAAAAGCGGAATAATCCGGGCTCTTCCGACGCCTGATACTTCCTCGCACCATGTCTTGTAATGCTGTTGATTGCCATTTTCTGCCGAACCCCCAAGCTTTTCTTGGATTCTCGACCGGTAACTTTCATCATCCTCCGTATTTATTCCCGGGTCTATAAGTTCTCCGAAAGACGAAGCCGTAAGGCCATTAATTGTGTTTACAGGAACTGCCGCCGTACCTGAGGCTATGTAATTACCTCCAGTACCGGTTTTCTCTGCGTCAAGAAATAATACGCCGCCAATATCAACGAGTACAAAATAAAGGGAATCCGCAAAGAAGCGTCCCCCTGCTGTCGGTTTTGTTCCTTCATACCTAAACTCATACCGAGCCGATGTTGCAACGTTCCTTGTTATGCCATATTCATATCCTTTTTGGTCCAGATACTCGCCAACTGCCGTTGGAAGTATCACGAGATCGAAAGCGGTAGCCAGGTCAGCATAGAACGAGGCAATTTTTTGGCATACGCCCGCTACTGAATCATAAAAAATACTCCCTTGACGAATATCTACGCCAAGCGCCGAACCTTTCTCAAGTACCTCGGCCATTAGGTTTACATACGTTCTGTCTTCAAACAATTAAAGCACCTCCTCGATAACGGTCTCACCAAAAATAGTTTTTGCTGTAAAGCGGATATATGCCTCCTCCGTGTCGAATGAAAAAGAGAAGTCGTATGCGTCGAGAACACGGCCGTCCGTTAAAATCGCGTCTTTAACAATTCGCGGCATATCAGCTTCAATGTATTCCCGCGTGGCATCGTCTGCGATTATCGTCTGCTTTATTTCGCTTCCGTATTGGTTATTATAAATAAGGCAGCGGAAGCGCGGAGTAATCAAGGCCTTATGAATAAATTGCTTAACCGCCTCAAGACCGTCAATTTTGCCGATTATGCGCCCCCTTTTTAAGTCGAGGCCGTACGTCAGCGAGGGCTGTTCCCGTTCCGTTTCAATTTCTCCGATTGGAATGGGTATAAATACACTCATAACTTACGCCTCCCTGTCTAAAATGTAATACTTCTTTCCGTGATTAAAGCTTAAAATATAGACAATATCATCCTTTTTAAGTCCGTTATATACCGTCATAGTCGCGCCCGTTATATTAAAAGTAGCTACATTATGGACGTGTGCGCCTTCACTGTTCGGGTGGCCGTGCGAACCGTCACCGTCCGTATGCCCGTCGTGCTCACCGCTTGAGCCGTGCGGGTGATTACCTTGCCCGCTTTTCGTAACGCTATCAATCCCGCCCGAACCGAGCGCAATATCAATAGTCGTTTTATAGGTCGATAAGTGCCGCGGCAAGCAAATATTATTCTTTTTAAGAATAAGCTTTTCATCATTAATCACTTGAATTTCAAGCGGATTTTCCGCTATAACTTTCCCCTGAATAACCGCCATAGCCTCGGGCACCAGCCCTTGTAAAAGCTCCTTTATGCTTGTAGGCTCTTGAATTTCCATAAGCCGCTCCTTTCGCTTGCCAGACCTCCCATATCGCGTTTTGACTGTTTAGAGTAATTATAATAGGCCGGACCGTTAAAATACGATATGGGAGGTCCGGGGCTTGTTTTGGCTCGTTTTATGCTTTGCTAACTTTGTCAGCGTCTACCCAGCCATATACATTCGAGCTATTACCGATAAGATGGTAGGGGTGTGCCGCACCTTTGGCGAGAATCGTACATTTTGCGGTACCGGCCGTGCGCGCGCCGCCCGAGGGCGACGAGGCCGTCGAGCTAACGTAATGATAACCGCCTGCGAACTGTACCGTATCACCGACCTTAATTTCGGGCGCCGATTCTTCTGTCTTTTCTGTGGGTTTAGCTTTATCAACATCAGACGCAAGGACAAGGCTAAGATTCATGCTGTGATAGTTGCCGTCAAAAGTATGTGTATCCTCCTCCACGTAATAGGTTTTAGCAATACCGAGCTCCTTAATGCTAATAAAGACACCTATACCCGTGTAAACTTCAGGAAGTCCGAGAGCCGACACGGTAAGAGAGTGCGCCGGTGTGTTATTTTCCTCAAGCGTGGTTTTAACGAGCTCTTTAAGCTGTGCCGTCGTCATTTCGTCATTTATTTGTGTAACGTCTTGAAAAACGCCGAGCTTTGCTTCAAGGGCGTCGTCAATTTCCTCCGCGAGTACCGTGCCCTCTTTCGAGAGCAGTTTTATTCGTGTCTTTACATTTTCAATGCTTTTCGTAAGCTTATAGTCCTCAAGGTTAACGCCGGTTTCAATAACCCATTGTAATATATTTTGCCGACGCTCCAGGAGCTGCATTTCTTCTCCGGCGCATAGCGGGTAATAACGAATACCAGCAGCCTTATATGTCAGGCTTAAAGCGTCGCAAATAACGTCCCACGGCGTCGTTTTTGGTTTCGGTAATTCAGGTATCGTATAAACTGTATCTGCCACGGCTCCGCAGGGTATGCCAAAGCGTGCACAGCAGTCATTGAATATAAACGAGGCCGTCTTATCCGTATAATTGAAAGTGTCTTTATTTTTAGCAAGATAAATCCCGTTATCGTAGGCAACGACGGTCATAGTCTTTTTGCGGGATTGCTCCTGCCGCATAAACATTCCCCTGAAAAGCTCTTTGTTTTTCCAGTAAAATATACATTGGTGACCTTGTTCGACGTCGATTCCCGTCCGGTCATGCCCATAACCGTCGTCGTCAATAAAGGTCACGGAAAGAGAGCGTGCAGACGAGCCTTTGCGTCCCGTCCATTTCACGCTTGAAACCAACTCGCTCATATCGTACGTTTTGCCGTCTTTTACGACAAGAAGTTTTATATTGCTCATGTCGGTAACTTTAGAACCTGGCCGGGATATATCAAGTTTGGATTCTTGATTATGTCCGAGTTCAGGCTCGCGATTTCAGTATACCGGCTGCCCGAGCCGAGTTGTTTTGCCGCAATATTCCAAAGGCAATCGCCTTTGACTACTGTATACGTTTTTTGCTCGACTCGGTTATCGGTGCGGGTGGGAGTTTCGGCCGGCAGGGTGGCCTTTTTAATTGATGCTTCAACCTTAACCTGCCGGGCCGAAACTTCACGGTATTCTTTTAGTACGAGCGAGTAATAAATAGTCCCTATGTCGCCGCCCTGCTCCGTACAAGGGAAGTTCTCAATCGTGCAATACATATTGAGGCTGGTTCCCGTGAGAAGGAAGTGTGAGGGCGTGTCGCTGTCTTTCCAGCTCATTATTTTGTCCTTAATCGTTTTTGGCGGCGTAAGGTCGGTAAACTGAACGCCCGGGAAAGGCGTCGCCGGAAAGAAGCAGCTAAACTCAATGCCAAGGGCCGGGCGGTCCTGCTTAATAACAATCTCACCCAGCCCTGCGATACTAACGCTTTTGTTCAGGCTCCCGTTTTTTACGGTTATGGACTCCGGGAGGATTGGGAAGCGTAGTTTTTCGCTTTCCCCGTTATGCGTTAGCCACATTTGGTATTTAGAAGCCATAAGCGCGGTCTCCCTCCTCAAATATTTCCTGCTTGACGATACCCATAAATGCGGTTTTTAACTTAGGTGCGACAATATCCCAAACGGTTTCCTCGTCAACGCCGGTTACGTCAATTTCACCGCTGCCGTTAATGTCAAGCGTGATTTTCTTTTCATTGGCAGTATTAAGTATGTCGTTCCCACCGCCATTGAGCGTAAAGCCATCCGGGACGGCTGTGTCGACGGGTACGTCGCCGGCCGCCGCGAGGATTTTATTCGTTTCCTCCGCCGGAAAAATGGTGCTGCCGCCTGCGCCGACGATAAGCTCCGGTCCATTTTCACCCGCTATAAACATATCCGGGGCGTCAATAGTGCCTGCCGCAAATCCCGGAACGCCGACAAGCGAGATGTTTTTAGGCGATAATGCTGCAGCCGCAGCCTGCGCGACGCCTTCAGCGGCGGACCGCGCCTTGGTCGTGCCGTCCTTAATTGCCTGGACATATGCGTCTATGGTTTCTTTCGCGGCCTCGGCCGCGTCGTCTGTCATAACCATATTATCGATAGCCTCGGTCATCCGTGCCTCGATTTCGTCCATCTTAGAGCTGAAGTCGGTTTCCATTTCGGCAACAGTACCGGCAAATTCGTCTTTTGCGGTTTCGACGTCCTTAAATGCAGTATTGAATTTTTCGGCGAAAGCCTGGGCTTCTTCGGTCGTACCGCCGAGTTTTTCCATTTCGCGGATAATCTTGTTAATGTAGCCGGCACTTTCCTCGCTGCCGTCGCTCAAGGACGCAATCAGTCCTTCGTCAAGTCCGTACTCGGCAGCTTTCCGAAGGTTTTCGGTATACGTTTCAAGATAAGCGACTTGACTTTGCATAGCTCCGAGCATATCCTTTATAGATAAGTCGCACTTGGTCGCCATTTTGTCAAATAAGCCGATTGTGCTGTCAATACTGCTACGCGCCGATTCATAAGCATTATCATAACTCTCAATAAGCTTATTCATATCCTCAGCAACGCCTTGAATGGAGCTGTTTACGGCGTTTTCATAACTAACCGTGGCTTTTGCAGCTTCTTCTGCAACGTGAGCATATTCTTCAAACGCCTTTTCGGTCTCTGCCTGTAACGCAAGATTTTCATTAAGCGCAGCCTGTAAGCGTTCCTGTTCAGCCTTGAAGTCCGCAAGGTCATTTTTTGCCTGCTTTGACTTACCGAACCAACCCATGCCGCCAACCAGGTCCGCCCGTTCCTGTGCCGCTGCCTGTTCCTCAGCAGCTTTGGCAAGTTGGTCTCTAAGGTCAGCCTCCTCGGCCAGCACGCTAACGTACGTCTGGTGCTGCGTCTCTATGCGCTGCTGGTCTGCCTGCGCTTTCGCCAAAGCTTTAACCGCATCAACCGAGCGATTGAGCGCACCAGTTTCTTTGTCATACGCAAGAGCGAGCTCCGGCATTTGCGTATTGAGTTTATCGACTATCGCCGACATTTGCTGCTGTTCGGCCGCAGTGAGCTCCGTTTTAGACGAGAGCTCCGAAAGCTTCGCGATAAGTGCGGTAGAGCTCTTTTCCTCGCTGGCAATATTTTCCATACCGTCGCTATAACAGTCAACAATTTTCTGGTGGCTTTCGAGCAACTTATCGTTTGCGGCGACAAACTCCTCAATCGTCATTTTGTTAGCTTCGTAAACGGCGCGCGCCGTTTCAAGCTCGGCTGCCAACCTTTGCGCTTCTTCGGAGTTTTCGCCGTATAACTCAACGGACCGCTCGTATTCACTGTTAAGGTCCTGCACGGCAGTATAGTGCTGTTTGGATGTCGTCGTGAGGCTGTCAAACTCTTGATTTGCATTTCCAAGCCAGTTAAAGAGCAAAATCAAACCTGCGGTAAGTGCTGCGATACCGGCGACGATAAGCGTAATAGGCCACAAGGCAACTGATAATGTCGTGCCGAAAAGCGCCGTTACCACCGTCGCGATAGTCGTAGCCGTTTTATATATAGCGATACCGGCGGCGACCGCAAGTATTCCCGCCGCGATACCCGTAAGCGCTGCCGTAACGACGGGGTGCTGAGTTAGAAAGTCGCCGATTCCGCCTACGAGTCCCGCAAATGCCGACGATATGGCATTTACCGCCGGGCTTACCGTATTTGAAAAAGCAGTATTCATTTTATTAGACGCCTGCGTCCATTTTTCCTCAAGGGTAGTCGCCGCGTTCGCCGTCGTCGCGAGTGTGCCATCTGCGCCGTCTATCGTGTCAATCCAGTCTTGAATCTCAAATTTGCCGTTCCTAATTGCATAGGCAAGTTCGGCGCCTGCACGGCTTCCGAACGTGCTAATCGCAAGAGACGTAGCTTCGCTTTCGTCAGATATATTTTTTATTTCTTCAATGACTTCTTGCATGGCCGTAGAAGCGTCACGGCCGTCTGCGGAAAATCCGGTAACGGCCGAACGGAAGCCCATCATGATAGAGGAGGAGTTCAAGCCTTCATACTCAAACATAGCAAGCAACGCGATACTTTCGTCAAGCCCATAACCTAATTGCTGTAAGGTCGCCTTGTTTTGGACGACCATATCGCTTAACGAATCAACCGACATGCCGGACGCCTGCCCGGCGATTGCCAAGCGGTCGAGTAAGCCCTCGGTATTATCAACCTCGACGCCCCAGTTTTTCATAATCTTTGTAACGCTCTGGACCGAACCAACGACGTCCGAACCAGTTATCTGCGAGTAGTCCATGAATAGCTTCGTAACTTGGTCGAGTTCATCGCCTTGCAAACCGAGGCGCGTATTTATTTCGCCGATGGCTCCGGCAACGGTAGAAAGGTCGCCGGTTTTTGAAACGGCGTAGACGTTCATCATAGAAGCCGAAAGGCTATTAAGCTGCGCGCCGGTCGCACCGGTCGCTTTTACGATAACGGCCTCGGCATTTGAAAACTCGTTTACAAGCGCGATAACCGTTTCGGTAATTTCGCTTACAAGTTTCGCAATACCAGCTGCGACAAGAACGTCCTCGATTGCCTTAATAGCGTCCGGGCCAAAAGTTCCTAATTTTTCGTGTTCGTTGGTGGCTTTGGTCGTGGCCGCAGCCATTTCATCAGTAGCGCACGTCGCATTTTGATTCGCCGCAGCTAAGTCGTCGGCCGCGTGAGCGGCGCGCTCCGCCGCAGATTCTAAGTCCTCTTGACTCGTGCCCGCCGTACCGGTAGCCTTTGCCAATTCCTCTGCGGCTCGGGCTGCTTCTTCCTGCGCACGGGTCAATTCAGCAGAGGCTTGTGCGAGGTTATCGGACGTGCGGGATAATTCTTCTTTCGTTTCTGCCGATACCTTATCGCTATCCGCGACTTTTTCCATAACGCGGGAGGCTTCCTCGCTAACCTTTGTCATTTCCTCTTGTACCGAGGTAGCTGCGTCCGTTGCCTTTGTTAGCTGGTCGGCTGCCTGTGCGCACGCCGTGGCCGTTTTCGCTTCTTCATCAAGCGCCGCCTGCGTTTTATAGCCTATATCGACAAGCTCTTTCGTGGTATAAACCGCTTCCATTGCGCCCTTGTCATAAGTGCCGAGTGCGGAAGTCCAATGGTCGGTAGAAGAGGCAGCTTCCTGCATGGCTTTAGTCGTATTATCAGCGCTACTTGCCGCCTGGCTAAAGGCTGTATTGGCGACGGAGCCTGCGCCTTCCCATTGTTCAACCGCATGGGAGCCGCTGCTCGCCATCCGGTCAAAAATACTGCTTATTTCGTCAACGCCCTTAAATACCGCAGACATTACAGCCATCGTCAGCCACCTCCTTTCACTTTCAGATATAAACTGTCACGCCGAACAGGGTGCTCGCACTCATAGACTTCGGACGCGATATAAGCAAGTCGTTTTCGCCACGGCCAGTCAAGAAATACTTCCATAGGTAAATCATGTTTCTGCCATAGAACATGTGCCCAATATGCGTCCGAGCCCTGCTCGGCGATTAATTTTTTATGTCGTCGAGAGTTTCCTCTTTATCCTCCCGCGTGACTTCGTTCCCGAGGCCAAGCGCAGCCATCACGACGCGGTTAACATGTGCAAATTCGTCCGAGCGCGGGAAAACCTTAAAGGGCATTTCCGTAATATCGCGGCACTCGTAAAAAGCCATAAGGTCGGGGTCTTTCAGGTCGGGGTATACAAGGGCCTCGACGAGAATGTGCATAGAAGCCTTGATGTTATCTTTCTCGCTCCTGAAAACGACCTCGCCATTAGCGACAATAGGAGTTCCCTTTTTGTCAACCGCAATGGCGCGCTTCTTGTAGTTGTCATTTATTTTCTGAATGGTGGCGCTGCTCAGGACCTTAATCTCAAGCGTAACCGGCTTGCCGTCCTCGCCCAGAATGGTATCGGGACCGGGAGCCGTGACGATTTCCTCGGTTTTCGCAGATTCGCGCATGAAAACCCTGAGGTCTTTTTTATTTGCAGTCATAAGTAATTACTCCTTTTCAAAAACATTCGGCTCCTCGGCGGGGCCGTCAATTATACAATATCCTTTCCGCTGAATGCGATATTGTCGTCTACGATTTCTCCGCCACTGTCAAGTCTGGTGAGCGGCAAATCGCCGGTCAGTACGCAGCCGACCACCGTGATGGTATCACTTCCATAGTCAGAATAGTAGTCGCTGTTCTTGTCGTCCATGATACCCTGAATCGTCATTTCCGGCGTTTTCTTCGTAGATTTATACTTCTTAATGACGTCCTTAATCCAGGGCGTCGAACGTCTGCGCGTAATGTTTCCGGCAATGGCGTAACCAATCCAGCGGTTGGATTTGGTCTGCTCGCCAAGCTGACGTCCGGACCATACCTCAGGCGTAAAGGTGATTTCGCATTTAACGCCGTCCATGACTTCCACACCGTCGATAAAAACTTTTCCTTCGCGCAAGCTGATAGGGCTTTTGTTGTATTCCTGTAGCATAGTCGTTTACCTCCTTTACCTCGTTTTAATTGTGAAGAACAGTTTTTCAGCGCTATCCACGGGCTCAAGGCCGATATTGAAATACGTTTCGTCACCAGAGCTTGCGCTGCGGTCAACAAGAAAATCGTTGTCGTAATCTACGTTTTTCAAAGCTCCGACCTCTTCAAACTGCGAAAGCAGTGCCTTCCCGATACCTTCCATAATATCCCACCCGGTCGGGCTGTTGTCGTATTTGTTAGGCGGGAAGTTAAGCATTACGCTTTCACCGAAGGAATCGAATACGCGAAGCACGCGATTTTTGCGATAGGTTTTATCCTTCGGTTTATTAAACGTAACGAGGCTGTTAATGTCATACTCGACCACGACGTCGCCAGCCTCGGAGAACGAGAAGAAAAACTCGCCTTTATTAATTGCCGCAACCGCCTCCGCATGATTCTTCTGCTCGACGATATCAACAGCACCGTTATACTTTTCGTAGGTGTTACTCTTTGTGTTCTTCGCACCGGCGTCAACACCCGCTACCCAAGCAGTCGCCTGTGCAGGAGTAAGTTGCGTTCCGTCTGCGAGGATAACAGAGTTTGTCACATTAATAAGGCCCTCATAATCGGAATAGAATTTTGCGACAACCGCTTTGCGATATTTACCGACCTGCTCGCGGAGATATTTAATTTTGGTTTTAACCGCTTCAAGAAGCGCAGGAACGTTGTCGCCCGTTTCGCCGGTTGCCATAAGCGGAAACGCGAGAGTATTCCATTTCTGTCCTTCTGCCGCATCTAAAAATGCGGTAATATCAGCGTTTGACGCAGTGCCGTCTATGCCTCCGGTCAGTTTAACGCCGGGCGCAGCTGTCAATGCGCCGGTACCGGAAAAGTCAATCCAGTCGTTTGCGTTCGTATTCAATTCTTCAACTGTGCTTATGCCTTCATACTCCGCCATAATATCCGCGTCAAGGTAGACAGACACGTCGAAGCCGTTAATAGGATTCTCCACTACGGAAAAACGGAAGTCATTACCTCTGGCTCCGCCGTATTTAGCCGTACCCATAAGCGTTCCGGCCGTGCCTTTTGCTTTTGTTCCTTCTTTTGGAATATACACGATAACCTCGACAGCATTCTTCAGAGCTTCCCTGATGAGTAAAGAGCTTGAGTTGCTGTCGTAAATGCTATATCCGAGTTTAGCCATATTCGCGTCCGGTGCGCCGCAAGTGATTGAAATAAACTCCTTGCCGGGGCCGTAGCTATGGCCGATAAGAGGAAGCAAAACGATTCCTTTTTCACTAATGCCGATTGTATCCTGCCGGGTGCTCTCAAAATTGATATAAGTACCCGGACGGGTTTTACCGGCGAGCTTGTCAAAATTACCTCCCGCCATAGTTAATTACCCTCCTTTTTATTTGCAGGTATTACCTGCTTATTCTGCCAATTGTCAATAATGCCGTGCATTTCCTCAACAGTATACATATCGGTAAGCCCGAATGTTGCACCGTCAAAGGTGCTGAACGTTACGCCGAAAAGACGTAAGCAATCCCTGCGCAGCCGCTCGATTTTAAATTTCGAAGGCGCGGCCGTCGTTTCGGCTTTTTCAGTCTTAACTTCCGGCTCAAGCGCCGCCGCTGTTGTTTTTGCCATTATAAGCCTCCTATCTGCCGAGTAGCCGCCTCAAAAGCGGCCCGACTGTATATATTAAGGTCATAGACCATCATTTTTTGTGTCGGCTCGTCGTGGTACGGCCGCGGACTATCCCACGACAACGTAAGCTGCGCCGCGCCAGACGCTCCGTCGATTCGTTTTAATGACGGGTCTTTTAACCTGAACCCGCGCCCCGTATAGTTTCCATCGACATTAATCAATGGGATGACATTTCTACCACTTTGCAACGCAGTTAAAACAGATAAGCCGAGTGCATAAGCGGACGGCGTGTCTGAATGAAAGAATTTAATAAACCAAACGTAGCTTATCGCGTACGTTAATAAGGTATCGCCCCGGGACGAGATTTCAGGCGGCGGGAAATACGCGGCCGGAACAAGAAAGTCCTTAGGCGTCTCGTCATAGTATGGCGAGGGATTCCCTGCCTGTATAAGCGTGTATTTGATAGTACTCGCTATTTCCTGTTCAAGCTGCATAGCCTCACCTCACATAAAATCACTGAAATATTCGTTAATCCAGTCTTGCATTTTTGCATCAAGCAAATCCGGGAACATGTTCTCAAAAATACGCATAGCACTTTCCCAGTAATGCGCTCCTTCCACCCATTTTTGCTTAAGGACCATACCGGTTTTCGCGCCCGGTTCGTAGATAAACCGGTCGCCCTCCCAGCGTCCGGGAATAAACCGCGACTCCTCGCCTTTTTTATTGGTCCAGTGCCCGTCGTTCACGTACGCCGCATACTTTACGTTACTGCCGACTTCAAGCATCAAGCCGTTTTCGTCAAACTCCCAAACATTGTTATCGCCGCCTTTATGGAAGCTGTTGAGTAACAAGCGCGTATCCATAACCTGGCGCCTGATTATTTCGTCCTCCACAATTCGTAAAAATTCAAAGCCCATGCCTTCAAGAAAAAGAGCGAGCTCCTTCTTAACGTCACCGCCCGCCGCTTGCCGGAGCCTCACGAAAAAGGTCTGAAACTCGCTAAAATCGAAGTTGATAACCTTTTCAGCCATTACAGCGCCTCCTGTTTACTTGAACGGTGTAAGAGCACGGCTATATGGTGTTCCCGCACGCCGCGCGGAATTTCGGCGGTATATTCATAGCCGGTATTGCCGTCCACTATCTTATCGTTAAGGCGTATATCGGTCCCGGATGGGAGGACAAGCTTGATTTTCGCGTCGTATTTTGCTTGCGGCTCAGCTTGAATAACAGTAACGCCGCTTTTCGTGCTGAAATGACACGGCACCGCGGAAATATCCGGCGTTTCCGGGTATGAAAACGACGGAGAGGGGGGCAAGTTATAACCGGGCGACTTGCTTGTCTTTTGCATGTGATAAATGTCGCATTTATGGTCTAAAAGCGTCTCAAACGACATATGCCCGCCCTCCTTTACAGCTTGCGCATTTTCAATGTTATGGCGTTTCGCGGAGCCTCGGTAATGAATTCGTCAAGCAGCGGCCCGAGGTCAAGATTTTCAAGCTTTGTAGCCGTATCGGCGACGGTATAGGAATAGTCGTCGAACGACTCGCTTTTATATTCGCTTTTTCCCTCGGCCGAAGTATTGCCGTAAACCTCTGCGATAAGAATTACAGCCGTCTTGACTTCAACCGGCATATCGGGATATTTTTCGGCGTCGTCAAAACGGTTGTGCGTATAGTTAATAACATATTGTTCCGCTCGCGTAATATCAATTGCCATCTTAGTGTCGGCCCGGTCTTTGACTTTCTGTTTGTCCGTATAGTCTTTAACCTCTGCAGGTGTAACCCAAGGACGTACAGCCATAAAGAATCGCCTCCTTTACTTGGAAGCGCCGCCGCCTTCGTTTTCGCCATCGCCGCTTATAAATTGATTAGCAGTGTCATCGTCATTCTCGGAGCCGTCCGGCACGTTGTCGCCGGTTTCAGTATTTCCGTCGCTGTTTTTAGCAGCCTCAGCCTCCAGAATACGGGTCCGAATATCGTCCACACGGGTAAGCCCCTTAATGTCGATACCGTTTTGCTTTGCGTATTCCTTGAGTGCCGTTCCGGACATTGTATCGAGCGCCGTAATCGTCCCTGTGGGAGCTTTAGGCTCAGGGGCCTTAGTATTTCCCTCTATAAGCACAAAGTAGCCCGTATCGAGCGCCTGGTCAACCGTGGACGCGTCCTCAACGAAAACGTCGGGCTCTCTTTTGCTCGCGGAAACAACACCGGAATAGGAGAGTCCTTTATTTAGTCTCAAATGATACATTTTCAGCCCTCCTATTAAAGTGCTTTAAGGCCCTTGACAATAACAGTAGCGTCAAGCTCCTCAATGATGGGGTCAAAGTCGAAATGAACGACATAAAAGCGCTTATCCTGCATAATGGCTTCCTTACCCTCGACAGTTTTACGAATTTTAACGTCGTAAGTGCTTACGACAATAAGATTCTGCGGATTGGCAAGAATAATTTTGTCGTCAGGCAACGCCGGAACAGGAATGGCCGGAATGGAGACGGGATTCTCAACGCGCTTGTCGCTGATAATGCCGCCTACAGTAATGGCCTTGTCAAGAATATAGCGCTCCCATTCCTGCTGCCTGTGCGGTGACATGAGCCAGCGAAGTTTACCATTGTTGTACTTGTTAGGCATTTGCCGCAGCGCGTCGTAAAACAGGTCAATGCTCATGGCGCCGCCGCTCTTAGCGGTGCGGTCCTCGACGTGGCCACCATTCAACATCTGCTTTACCCAGCCGTCATTGACATTCAGAAAATCGTAATCGTCGTCACTGGCAGGCGTCGCTGTATCGCCGTTAATGCAAAGGTCCTCACGGTCTATACCGATTTGCTGAGTCATAAGGTCCGTTATGGTTGCCTCAAGACCCTGGCCCTCGATATTCTCGCGGAGCGTTTCCTCGGTAATTTCCCAAGGCAGGCGAACGGCAGTAGTAGCGTACTCAACCGCACCGAAGTTAGGCTTTGCACGGTAACCGTCGTCAGTGTTTTCAGTTTTCTTCCGCAGAATGCGAGACGCGATACCGATTTTATCAATTTCGCCGGATTTAGCGCGGCGGTTCTCTGTACGGACCAGTGCGCCGAGAGGTGTTGCCTCAAAGGTCATTTTCAGGAATTTAGCGGATTGTTCCGGGTTAAGCAGTCCGGAAGTTACGTCCCCTGTTACGAGTGTGCCCGCTTTCCTGATAAGAGTAGCGTTAGTAGGCATAATTATAAATCCTCCTTATTTTATAGTTTTTCAAATTAGAGAATACCGGTTAAAAAGTGTTGCTCGCCGGACTTCTCAATGCTTTGCTGCTCGCCGTTCAGGTTATTAGCGATACCACGAGCTTTAAGTAGCGGGGTAAGTGCTTTCGCGATACCTTCCTCAACCATAGCCGCAACTTCTTCCTTCGTAACCGCTTCGGCTGTGGGCTCCTGCTGTGTGCCAGATTGTGCCGAATTTGCGCCAGTGGGTTCGGCACCAGCTTCAAGAGCTTTTACGAACGGGGTAAGCGCTTTTGCAACGCTTTCCTCAACAATTGCCTGTACTTCTTCCTTTTTCAAGTCAAGTTCCTCCTTTTCGATATTTTCGGTTTCTTCCTCGTCCGCGAGCTTGTCGCGGAGCTCGGTTAACGCATTATAAGCTGCGTCAAGCTTTTCCATATTGGCGCTTGAGATTTTCTTGCCCGCCTTATTGACAGGAGCGGCTACCGTAAGCGCCTTTGCAATATTCTGGCTGGTCAGTATTTCGGTAATGATAGCAGAGAAGTCCGCCAGGGCCTCCCGGATTGACGTTTCGTCGCTCTGGAACTCATACTGGTCTGTAACCCAGTTATACCGATAAAGCATATCTTCAAGAGTATAAAAAGCATTCCAGAAGCTTGAGCCTTTCATGCTTTCCCGGTACGCGTCCGCCATTGCACCTTTTTCTACCACGTCAAGGCCGAATAAGCCGGCTAACTTTTTAAATAATCCCTTTTTATCCGTGGTGGTTTTTTCAATTTCGTCCAAAGGAACGTCCTCCTCGCTGTATTTTCCGAGTCCTCCCATTGAAAAGCCGGTAATCTCACCTTTTTGGACCGCCGACCATACGTCGGTGTTAGTTACTTCTGCGGTAATAAGCCAGGTGCCCTTTGCGACGAGTTCGTCGCCGATTTGCATATCGCATGGCGCAATATAGTTTTCAACTACCGCTATGCCGTCAACGGCTTCAAAACTATGCTGCAAGTCCACCTTATCACCATTTTTCGCAAACCAGTGCGCCGCCTTTTTGATTTCGTCCTCAGTCATAAAATTACCGTGAGAGTCCTCGACAAGCGGCTCGTAAACGACACCGGTAATATAGTGCGCCTCGGCGTCTACCTTGAGGATTTTGCCGAGTGTAGAGAATTGAGCGCCCCCATCTTTTGCTTTTGTAACTAAAAATTGCCGCTTATTGGCGGCTTTGTCTACGAGCGAGATAAATTGAATTTTCGCGTCGCTGATTTCGATTGCTTTCTTAATATCAGGCATTTTTCCTTTCACCTCCTTTCAAAGTCGGACGCATGACGCCGCGCCCTGCGAGATATATACGGACCACCTCCTTAAACGCAAAAAAGAACCGCGTATCTGCGGCCCTTTTAAGGGTAAGTATAAAGTTGTCATCTAGCTTATCAGATAGTTACCGCCGTCGCGCTTGCCATAACAAGCAAGCCATTCTTTTCTACGACGACATATTGAAAAGCGAGCCCGATAAGTGCATTGGCACCGGCGGATTCAGCTTTATCAAGAAGCTGGTCCAGTACGGCATACCTCGCCGCGTCGATTCCCTCGGCTTGTTTATCGAGTGCGCCTGAAAACGGTATGCCCGGATTGGTCGGAATAGCTGCTGTACCTACAATCGCACCGGCCAAGGTTTCACCGCAGACAGGAGCATTATACTTTTGGATTGGGCGCCCCTCAAATGAATACCCTGCTGTAATCGTAAAGCTCTGCATTCTTTCAAGTACCTTTTGAATGCCAAGCTCCGCTTTATTTTCTTTTTTACCGAACATTTGCGTACCTCCTATGTATTTACTTTATTTTACTGGTTTATGCTATTGCCTGTCTATTCTCAATATTAGTAAAATTTGTGCTCAGCCCTTAAAAACTTTCTTGTTATGGTACTCAAGAAATTCCTTTTGCGGTCGGAATCGTTCGGGAAGCAATATGCTTTCGCCACGTAAGCCAATAAGCCATTTTTCCGTAAAGGCATCCGCATAATCATCTACCTTTTTAGATACCCGAATCGTCAAGTCGTGATCAACTGTAATCAGCCCCGAGTCAAAAGCTTTGTCATAAAAGACATTTAAGCATAGTCCGTTTTCCGGTGTTATCCGGTCATTACTGCTCCGGCAAGCTTTATACGGTTTTATATGACTCGCTACAAGCATATTAGGAAGCGTCTGCCCCGATATGCAGCACCTATACTCGTATGCCGATAATACTGCGATGCGGAAGAAATACCGCTCGTGCGTTACTTTTTTATGGTCGGTCAGGTCTGATATGCGTTTCGCTCCATTTATCGGGTCCGCGTTAAAAAGGTCAAGCCCGGTAATTTGCTCGGCCTGTACGCTTAATTCGCCCCAGTCGTGCCGGAACTCCTCGTAAATAGCCTTATCCATCTTAGCAGTATGCCCTAAGCCAGAGGGCATATGCGGGTCAAGCGTTCTAAAGTTTTGCATTCGCGCTACCAATGAGCCGAGGGGGTATCCGATAAGCTCTGCGACTTCTTGAATCAACTTATTATTTCGATTTATTTTCGACATTGGCGTTACACAATACATCGCAAACGCTACTATAATAGCCTCCCGTGTCCATGTTTTTCTCTCCATTTTCTGTTCAACTGAATGCGCTGCCAAGTGGCGTCGTTTTCGGTCGAACTTATTCACCTCCATTTGTACACATATTTGAGCTTAAAAAAGTATCTCAATTATGTACATTTTACTACAATTAGTAAAAGAGTACAATAGAAAGTGCAAAGGAGTGATTAAAAAAATGGACAAATTTGAAATTGACAAAACAAATGGTAAAATCCAGTCTATCAGCCGTACAATCCGACTTAAGGCCGAATTATTCGACCGGCTTACCTTACTTAGCGAGGAGTCCGGTGTTTCTTTTAACAAGATTATCAATCAATGTATTATCTACGCGCTCGATAATATGGAAGACAGCCGCGAGTGAACATAAAAACGCCGCCCCTTGCCGGAACGGCGTTTTTACATATTGCGAAAACTCTTACGGGTCAAACGGAATATCCCAAAAAATCTGCCGGCCTTCGGCTTTAGCTCTCGCATTCTCTGCTGTTATTTCAGCATATAACTTATCATAATATTCCCGCTCTTCCGCAGTCAATGGTGGATCAAACCATAACGACTCCACTGCCGTCGGTTTACCCGCTGCTGCGTCTAATGCAAACATATATATTTTTATACCTCTGTCGCTCATGCTTCTCACCCCTTTACTTATCGACTGTGGCTTTTGCGAGAAACGCTTCAAATAAACTTTCCTGTCCGGGTACGGCTGTTAAGCCCCGGCCGTTTCCGCCTGTCGCTATAAGTAGCGCCTCGTTTGTCGTATCGTAAAGTTCCACGGCATCAAATAACGACGCACACTGCGGTAAAACTTCGGAGACTTTACTATGAATTTCGATTATTGCGTCAACCGGCACCTTGCGCCCGGTTTTTGCCGCTCTAAGTATAGACCGTTCGAGAGCGGTTTCAGTCGGGACGGTCGCATATACGCCTTTTACGGTCATTCCGGCGTCTTTTGCGTCCATGATTTTCTTTGTCAATGACGCTATGCTGCCATCACCAGTCCCATCAAGCGTAACATTATAATTTCCGCTATTTGCGATACCGAGCATACGTTTAGCGAGAGCGCTGCTTTCCTCGTGCACGAACGGCGCAGCAAGGTCGTCGCCTGCCGCTACCATGTTAATATATTCGGGTAACTTCGTTTTTATGGCATCGCTGTCGAGCATAACCGCGTTTGTGGGTAAAGTTACCGCGCCGCCGTTTATCATGGTGCTCTTACCCGACGCACTGCCGCCGCCCATCATTGTAAATGTTGCTTGACCGTCTGCCGGCGTAACACCGCTAAAGGTTTCATTGATTATGCTGCGGTGAAGGGCTTCGCGCTCGGCCGTAAGATTTCCTTGGGCGTCTGTAAAAAGACTAAGAGAATCACCGGGCCGACGGTCGACGGTATCCGTATGACCGTAGTCGCTTATACTTATTATATCATCTTTTTCGGGTTTCGTATACGGGGCAATATTATCGGGAACTTCCTCAATCCCGGCTTTCGCCCTGTTCTGTGCGTCAAGCTCCTTTTCCCAGGCGGCGTCGTCATTGGCAATCGCCTGAGCCTGCAACTCGCGGCGTTCCTCTATCGATAAGCCTAAAATATCCTCGGATACAATCGGCTGAGATATGCAATGGCAATTTACCCGCTCACCAGGCGGAAGTTCACTGGCATCCCTCGGATACAATGGGTAATATATTATGCCGTCCGCACCTTCCAAACGAAAAACGGCGGCAGTCGGAACACGTTGCCCGCTCATAGCAACATGATTCTCGCGAGGTGTGTTACGATATGAGCCCGTGTGTATCCATTCCTTTTCCTCTACGGCGGGGCTTTGAATAAAAGACTCCTGCTGTGCGACAGAATGTGCCGTCAGCGTCTCCGTTATCGCTACGCGCCGGGCTTTATAATACTCGTCACGGATACCGCTGTCAAGAATCGCCTTCGTAAATTCGGCTACGCCCTGGCCTTCCCGGAGACCCGTTACGAGGATTTTTTGTATCTCCTCATGTGATGTAAGCTTCATCAGTCCGCTCAGCTCTGTGCTCCACGATTCTGCCCATGCGGTTGTCCGTTTAGTTATATCCGCAACAGCGGCCTCGTTATCAATCTGTACGTTTACAGCCTTGGTAACGCTCGCCGCCGCAAGCTCCGGGTCACTCAATGCGATATAGCCCGCCGTGAGTTTCGGTATTATGGTCGTAAACTCCTCAAGAAATATTTTACGGAGTTTTTCGTCAATAGTATCACCGAGCCTATTCTCGTCCCAGGCGGCCGCAAATGCCGTAAGGTTATCAGCCTGCTCCGCGGCGTCAATAATATACTTCGTTTCTTTTTTCAGCGCCCGAGCAACACGGTCCTCAAGCGTTGCGATTTCTTTTACCGTATCCTCAACATCAATAAAGCCGGCTTCGTCGAGAGTATCCTCAAGGTCGCCGTCCGCTTTTTCAATATATGCGTCAATCGCTTTTATAAGTGCTCCGCAACCGCAAATCATGTTACCGCCCCCAGTCTGGTAAGAACGTCACGGACCTCCTTCATCACGGCAACAACTGCGTCGTTATTGTCGGCCGCCGCTTTTTGTATCTGCTTCGTAAGCTGTGTACTTAAACCTGCAGGCGGCGCGATTTCCGAAGGGGTCATAACGCTTTTAAGGTATTGAAGCGGCGTATCTCCCCAGTCTCCGGTATAGTCTTCTGAGATTTCACCCATAAGCGAGTAAGTTATCTCTTTCGCCTTATTCGGCGTAAGGCCGCCGGCCCGTTCCGTTACGTTAAGGATTTTAGCAAGGTCGTCGGGATTCGTAATATCGGGCTCAAGAAAATAAGCCTCGACATATTGAAACTGGTACCCGTTAAGAAGCTTATTGTTGATGGCCCATGCGATACTGCGGCGCTCCGGTTGGAAGAGCTGCTTTTCCGTAACTTCCATAGCCGTCTGCGCGGTCGCCCGGTTAAAGTCGGTCGTATATCCGACGTAAAGGTCAGGAAGTTGGAAGGATGATTGCACCTTTCGCCGGTTGTTATCAAGATAATCTTGAAACAATTCATCTTTTTGCAAAATCGACGCCAAATCCTTGATCTCAATTTCCGGCTGCTTCTCGTCGGTTAGAGCTGTACTGTTATCAGCGTTTTCAGCCTCAAGTATAATGAAGGCGTGCTGGCCTTTTTCGCCTTTAATGTCGTTCATATACTGCTGGAGCTTAGAAAAGCTGTCTTCCGTCAGCGTGCCTCCCTTAATCATAATAAGAAGGGGGGTATGCCGGCCTTCCTCGAAATACCGGTTATTCAGATTCTCGGCTTTACGGCTTCCGTCTACTCCGAGTACCTGGCCTATCCAGCGTACTTCCCCGTATGTCTCCGTACCGATAGCAAACTCAAGAATTTCATTTGCCTGCTTATCAAGGTCCAGCGTCTCGCCGTCTTTCAGGTAATCGCCGGTAGCTTTATTCATTATACGCGGGTCGCCGATTTCTTTAAAGTAAACGACCTTGCCGCTGATTTCCTGCTTATACTTACAGAATTTACGCGGCCGCTTTTCAATACGGGGCGTATAAATTTTGGTGCCGGGTTCCGAGACATTAGCCGGGATTTTAGGCTTGCGCCGCGACCGAGGACGTTTTTCCATATCTGTCCAAAAGGTATACTCTATTTCAATGTAGGGTTCAAGCGGCGTAGTCTTGCGGATTGATGGCGTATCCTTAATAAATTCAACCCCCGTAACCTCGCCGGCAAGATTACGCATAACCTCGATATATGATACGCCGTAAGTCTCTCGTGCCTCGATAGCGTCCTCAAATATTTCCTTCGTGTCCATATCCATATTAAGGAGCTCGATTATTTCCTCGGCGCGCGTAAATTCATCTATCATCTCTAGCGTTTCCTCGGGATAATCCTCTTTATAACGGACGCCGATACCGAAGCCGGCTATATTGTTCTTGTAGGCCCTGATGCATTGCGGCAGTATGGAAGATTGCGACACCATCACCTTTAAGCCGCGTTGATCTACGGACGGGGTAGCCCAAATTGAGGCATTGCTTTGTCCCGATACCTGTGTTGGTTTATCGGCCTTAGTTATCGGCGCCGTAGCCGCTTTAATAATATGCGTCGCTATGCGCCCCATTTTATTGCCCATTGTTTGGCTTTCCTCCTTCCTATAAAGAGCCGTTCGACCGGTCAGCGTTCCTGGACGCGACGTTTTCAGTCGAACATTTTCCTTGCTTTCGTGCGTACCGCACATTATTTCTTTATCCGTACCGGTAAACATAGCAAGAGAATGCAGTCTGCTTCATCAGGTGACGCACCGCCTAAGTTGCCGATACCGCTAACGCGCTTCTTGTATTCCTCCTTGCTTTCTACCTTTATTTTGCTATTCGAGGTCAACTCGTATTTTCTGGTAGATAACTGGCCGATAAGGTCGTCGTCGTCCGGTAAGATAAGTTCAACCGGCTTTTCGGTCCCGTCCTCGTCATGCGGCATAAGCAGCTTTTTAACAATGCCCATCATATAGGACGTGCTGTCATGATAGTGCTTATGCTTTATCCGGGCTCCAAAATTAACAGGGAATATCTCAAGCCAGCGAAAACGCTCGGGGTCATGCTTTTTAATCTGCCTAAGCCTGTCAACCACTCCGCCCCCGAGTCCGCCGTCGTCAACCTTCACCGGGATTTTTTCGGTATAGCCGTATTGCTCAATCAGGCTTTCGCCAAGCATAATAATATCGTCGGCCGTTTTCATAAGGTCTTGCCCGTTCCGCTTTTTCAGTGGGAAAACACGCTCGTCAACCTTATACCCGATAATCGTCTTGTCGTTGCCAAAACGTGCGACGTCGCAGCCGATATGTATGCTGTCTGGCTTCTTACGTTTAACCGGCTCCGTCATAGTGGCCTTAGCTACAAGGTGCAGCGGGATAAAGACGTCGTTGTCCTGCTTCGGAAATTCGCCCGCTACGCGGACGCGAAAGACATCGCTGTCTAAACCGTACATATTGATAATCTTCTCGACAAACGCCTTATCAACTCGCGAGGACTTACGGCCGTCAATATGATGTGAGGCATAAGACGCACGGTTTTTATGGTGGCTGTCGTAAAAGAATCCGCTTAGCTGCGTCGGGTTTCCGCACATTAAAAGCTTAGCGCCGGGAGTGGAGAGCGCGCCGAGTACCGGCTCAAATA
>Ga0153928_1000162_pt1 | contig 35406 bp, 33 predicted proteins | sample TSNJ012MetaG_FD_106656 | JGI IMG/M metagenome (GOLD analysis project Ga0153928, IMG submission 106656) | Attine ant fungus gardens microbial communities from New Jersey, USA - TSNJ012 MetaG | ecosystem: Host-associated > Fungi > Mycelium > Unclassified | place: USA: New Jersey, Wharton State...
CCCACAATCCTAAAAACATTCGAAATCCGCCCTATTCGGGCTACTTTCTCATGTTTTGCGGGTCCCAACATCATGCTTTTTCATGCAAGCATGAAACGCATGACCTTTTGACCCTGGTATCATATTAATATTCTAACATCATCTTCGCTCACCTCACAAGCCCCACCCCCGGTTATTTCTGATGTATTATTTCCGCGAGCAATGAGCCAAGTGCAGGAATTCTTTTCTCCTGCATTTGGCGAATGCTGCGAGGGTCAAATACCCCGCAACTCGCTGAGGGGTATTTGACTTTCCGTACATTACAGCGAGGGAAGCAGAAAAGGTTTTACGAATGTTATCAACAGGGACAATTAATATAATATTAAATAAAAATAATATTATGTTCACTAGATAGTGATAAAATATAAATATGGACAAAATATCGGTTCTGATGTATAATAATTGTTATTAAATATGAATAATGAGTTTTGAAGATGGATAAAATGTATATTATAATGAGCTTCAATGGTGGCGATATGTATGAAGAGAGGTTTGTGATTATGAATGAGAAGTATATGGTAAGAATAATCAAGAGTGAATTAGAAAATTTTAAAAATGTACGATTTGGTGAAATTAAGTACATGAATTATAGCAATGCCATGTATCATGCGAAAGTTGAGCAACATGATATTGTAGGTATTTATGGTCAAAATGGTTCCGGGAAAACTGCGATGGTTGAAGCACTGGATATTCTAAAATGTATTTTGAGCGGAGAGGAAATAAAATATTCAATTTATGAGGGATTGCTGAGCACTGATAAGATTACAAAAATTACAACATACTTTTATATTGAGCACATGGATAACAAATATAAGGCTAAGTACGAGCTGGAATTACAGAAAAATGTATCTGAGAAAAAAATTCAATTGAATTCAGAAAAATTGACATACTGGATGAGGGGAGCAACTTGGAAAAGTGAAAGAAGTTTACTTATTAGAAATCCATTTTATGATACAGACGCTATTCTTGAAAATATTAAAGTGAATATTGAAACAAAACATCCTAATTATTACAAAAATATTGGTTTTGTAACTTCAATTCAAAATCTCTCTATTTTTTGTGCGCAAAAAAATATTTCGTTATTTTTTAATAATCTTATTACAAAGACTTTTTCAAATGTCGTAGAGGATAACAATGAAGAGTATGTATTGTCAGAAGTAATAAAAGGATTGTATGAGTTTGGAAAACTGTATTTTCAGGTGGTGAAGGTTAATCAGTTAGGTGCAATTAATAATAATATTATGATACCTGTTAATATGCATTGTGAATCAGAAAATGTTATTATGCAAGGCTGTTTACCAATGTTCATGAATGGTCATTGTGAAGTGCCGGAAGATGTATACAAGCAATTAAAATATGCAACGAATGCAATAAATATTGCATTAAGGGCAATTATACCGAATTTGTCTATTGAATTAACTACAGTAAGTGAAGAGATAAATTCAGAGGGTGTAAAATTAATTCAAGTTGAGGCATATTCAATACGTGATGGAAAGAAATTTTTGACAAAGTATGAGTCAGAAGGAATTAAGAGAATCATCTCGCTTTTGAATTATTTGATATCATTGTATAATTATCCTGAAATTTGCTTAGTAGTCGATGAGCTAGATTCAGGAATTTTCGAATATTTATTAGGTGAGCTCTTAGGGGTTCTTTGTGACGAAGCGAAGGGACAATTGATATTTACCTCCCATAACTTAAGGGTATTAGAAAAACTTGATACTAAAAATATTATATGCTCAACAACAAATCCGGATAATAGATATATCAGATTAAAAGGAGTTGAAAAGAATAACAATCACAGGGATTTTTATATACGATCAATTGTTTTAGGCGGACAGAAAGAAGAGCTGTATGATGAAACGGAACTTCAGTCTATAGGATATGCCTTTAGGAAAGCAAGTACTGGCGGAAGTGATGTTGAACTGCAATTTTCTTCACAGTTCGCTGAATTGTTAAAACAAGATAATCAATAGATATAAGTGGCGATGAAAGGTGGGGTGGCTGTGCCAAGACAAAATACAAGAAAAACGGTATTCTTTATTGTTGAAGGGAATACCGATAAAACAGCATTAGAAAAAATATTTAAGGTGATATATAGGCATAAGAATATTAGGTTTGAATTTACCAATGGTGATATTACAAGCGATGACACTACTGATAAAACTAATGTTTGTGAAGTTTTGTATAAAAAGGTAAAGAGATATATTGATAATAATAAACTGAAGAAAACAGATATTTGGCAAATAGTACAGATTTTTGATACAGACGGCACATATATTCCGGAAACAGCAATCAAGGCTGGGGAATCGTCAAAGCTTATATATTCAACAACAAATATAGCTTGTAAAGATATACAGAAAGTAAAAAATCGTAATTATAAGAAAAAATATATGATGGATTACTTATTGACATTAGATAATATTAAGGGTATTTCATATAGGTGTTACTTTATGTCTAGCAATTTGGATCATGCATTATACAATGAGCAAAACTTAAGTGACGAAGAAAAAGTGAAAAATGCAGATGCATTTTATGAGTTTTTTATAGGCAAGGAAAAAAAGTTTATTAGTTTTCTACAACTTGAAGCAGTGAATGGTGTTCCAGACAGTTTTCCAGCATCATGGAGATATATTAAAGAAGGTCTGCACTCCTTGGAGAGACATACAAATTTACATATTTACTTTTTGGACAATCCATATGATTAAAAATTAGAACCATCTTAAATATTGAACAATTATTTTTCGGTTGTACATTAGGAGTTAGAGAAACTTTAATAAAATTAAATATTCAGGAGGAACATATGATAAAGCAATTAAATCAGTACACATTTAACAAAATCAGTTCAAAAATGGCGGCAGAATTTGGTACGATTAAAAAAGGATTTGAGGAACAACATAGTATGTTTTACAAATGAAGAAGTTATGGCAATAATAGGACAGACGTATGATTTAAAATCATCTGAAGACTTGCGGTTATATTTTAAGGAACCCATTATGTGTTTATTACGGATTGAGAAATCAATTGAAACGTGGATCAGAGATAGAGGTGTAAATGGATACTTTCTTATTCTGGAGGAGTATATAGGAAAAACAGTTAAAAATGATACTGAAATGAATTATACAGTTGGCATAAAAGAATAATTATTTGAAAGGGGTATGCAAAAGTCTTTGCTAATCCCAACAATCTATCGTATATAAAGAATGTATTCTATCAATGTTACCAACAGAGCTGAGGTTTAAAGAATGCCGAAAATTGTAATGCGGGGTTATGTGCCGGGTGATGAAAAAGAATTTAATATGGAGAATATCCGCCTGTTGCGTCAGGTGCAGAAAGACATTGAGTATCTAATAAACAGAGGTTATGACTTAGAAGGCTCCGTCACTTTTCTGTGCAACCGGTTCGGACTGTCTAAAAGGCAGCGCATGGCATTGATACGAAGCATGGCAAAGCATGAAGAAATTGTAGTGCGGAAAGAAAAAGAGGTTACGGGACTTTTAACAGGTAAGACGGTTCATATTGACGGCTTCAATCAGATTATAACACTGGAAGTTGCCCTTTCCGGCTCAACCCTGCTGCTCTGCATGGACGGTTCGGTGCGGGATTTGGCAGGACTTCACGGTACTTATAGAATTATAGATAAGACCGATATGGCAATTCATTTAATCTGCCGGAGGCTTTTAACGCTTGACGCAGCGAAAGCCATATTTTATCTTGATTCTCCGGTATCTAATTCCGGAAGACTGAAACAAAGAATATTGGAATTATCCGGTGAGTATCCATTAAAAGCAGAGGTTTTTGTACTACATGATGTAGACAAGATGCTCTGTGGTAAAGAAAATATAGTGACGAGCGATAGTATTATACTGGATGAATGTATAAGTTGGGTGAATTTGAACAGACAGATCCTTGCCGAGTCTTTTTTTGATTATTCTTTTGTGGATTTGTCTGTTGATTAAATACCCTATAGTTTAAAAAAAACTTTATACCAACACAAAAAGCGTCAGTTCCCCACTCCGTTATTATATTTCTCCAAAAGCTCATGAATCTTCTCCGTAGGCGTCTGCACCCTGTGTAATGAAACATCATGATTCAGAAAATCAATAATACTGGCCAAAAACTTCGTCATATCCGCTTCCATATAATAAGGCCGCGTCAATAACTCCGGTAAACGGTAATTAAGATTCGTAGTAACCACCTTGGAAATATATCCTTTTTCATAGTACTGATCAAATTTCTCCAACCCATCCGTAAACAATCCAAATGTAGTACAAATCAGTACCCTTCCCGCATTGCGCTCTTTCAACTGCTTGGCAACATCCAGCATACTCTCTCCGGAAGAAATAATATCATCAATAATAATAACATCCTTCCCTTCCACAGAATCCCCCAAAAACTCATGTTCAACAATGGGATTTTTCCCATTGACGACCATAGAATAATCGCGCCGCTTGTAAAACATTCCCATATCAACACCCAAAATGCTTGCAAAATAAACAGCCCGGTCCATGGCTCCCTCATCAGGACTGATAATCATTAAATGGTCATTATCAATTTTTAAATTAGGAACCGATTCGATCAATGCCTTCAAGAACTGATAAGTCGGCATAAAAGAATCAAATCCAAGAAACGGAATGGAATTCTGCACCCGCGGATCATGGGCATCGAAAGTTATGATATTGGAAACCCCCATGTCTGCCAGCTCCTGAAGCCCCAATGCACAGTCCAGAGATTCCCGGTTCGTACGTTTATGCTGTCTGCCTTCATAAAGAAACGGCATAATCACATTGATACGGCGTGCTTTTCCGTTGGCGGCTGAAATAATACGTTTCAAATCCTGGAAATGATTGTCAGGAGACATATAATTTTTTTGTCCGCAGACCGTATAGGTCAATGAAAAATTACATACATCTACCAATATAAACAAATCACACCCGCGAATGGATTCCCGGATGACACCTTTTCCTTCGCCGGTACCAAATCGGGGGCAGGCACAATCCACCAGATAATTACTTTCAGAGTAGCCTTTAAAGGCCATGCTAATATCCTGGTGTGTAGGATTCGCGGTACGGTAATCCACCAAATGCTCATTTACAATATTAGCTATATCACGGCAGCCCTCTAAGGCAATCAGTTTTAAGGGGGCAGTTGGAATTGAATTATAAAGTTCTTCTAAGTTTGGCATGTCAATGAATCCTCCTTGTGGACATGGTTTTTTCATATTTATTATATCATATAAAGCTTTTATATCTTTAAAACGGCTCTTGCAATTGAAAAATAAACAAGCAATGAAGCGGCGTCAACGATCGTTGTAATAAGCGGGGATGCCATAATTGCCGGATCAATTTTTAATCTTTTTGCAATCATCGGAAGGGTACAGCCAACACTTTTCGCTATGATAACCGTTAAGAATAAGCTGGATGTTATGGTAAAAGATAATTGGATATTTTTATCGTACATCAGGTAAACGCGGACAAAATTCACAATTCCTAAGACGAATCCGCATAAAATACCTATACGCAGTTCCCGCCATAAAATCTTTAATGCATCCTTGATCTGGATCTCTCCAAGCGCCATTCCGCGGATAATCAGGGTAGAGGCCTGGGCGCCGGCGTTGCCTCCAGTATCCATAAGCATAGGAATAAAAGCCACAAGCGCAGGTAAAACGGCAAGAGATTCTTCAAAGCTCGTAATAATGCTGCCGGTGATGGTGGCTGACAGCATCAGAACCAAAAGCCATAAAATACGGTTGCCGGCAAGTTTTAATATGCTGGTCTTCAGATAGGGTTCGTCAGATGGATTGAGGGCAGCCATTTTTTCGAAATCTTCGGTATTCTCTTCTTCAATAACCTGTACAATATCATCAATCGTAACGATACCCACAAGCCGCTGTTCCGTATCAACTACCGGCAAGGCCAGTAAACCATATTTTTTAAACAGGTCGGCTATTTTTTCCTGGTCATCTGTGGTATATGCAAAAACAAGGTTCGTATCCATGATATCGCCGATCCTGCTCTGCTGGTTTGCCAGCATCATCGTTTTCGCAGAAATCGCACCGACAAGCAGCCGGTCACGCCTTATTACATAACAGGTGTAAATGGTTTCCTTGTTTACTCCTGTAGATCTTATATAGTCGAAAGCTTCTCTGACAGTGGAATATTCTCTTAAGTCCACATACTCTGTTGTCATGATACTTCCCGCAGAATCTTCAGGATACCGTAAAAACTGATTAATAATCTTCCGCTTTTCTTCGTCCACATTCTGTAATACGCGCTTCACAACATTTGCCGGCATTTCCTCAATAAAATCAACAGCATCGTCAACAAATAATTCGTTCATGATCCTGCCGACCTCACTGTTTGTTAATGCCTCCACTATGACTTGCTGTTTTTCAGGAATGATATAGGAAAAAACGTCGGCAGCGATGCTTTTTGGCAAAAGCCTGAAGAGTTGGATTGTTTTTTCTTTATTTAAATGCTCAAAAATATCAGCGATATCTACGGTATTCATCCCGGCGATCAAATGATGCAGCTTTACTATATTGATGGGGTTATTATTGATGAGAGCATAAATTTCTTCATTCATAAAAGCCTCCTTATAGATACCATTCAATGTTCTTTTCTACTGAACAGTATCAATTGAGTATATTGAGATTATAATATAAACTCAAATAATTGTCGATAGATTGTACGAAATATTCTGAAATTAAATTTAGCTGAAAACTCAAAAGCTTATCTACTTGTTTATTTATCTTGATTTGTGTATAATTCACTTAACGGAAGAACTTGCTTGACTCCTGCGGGCAATAAGCAGGAAATGAATCAGCATAGGAGAAGCGTAGTATGAGTAAAATAAAACATATGATCAGCCGGGTGCAGCCTGGAAGCATTGCCGAAGAGATGGAATTGATGGCGGGAGATAAACTGGTCATGGTGAATAATAAAACAATTGAAGATGTCCTTGATTACCGTTATTTGATAAACGATGAATATGTGGAGATACTGATTGAGAAAGAGAACGGAGAAGAATGGGAACTGGAGATCGAAAAGGAATACGGGGAAGATCTGGGGCTCATCTTTGAAAATGATTTTATGGATGAATACCGTTCCTGCAGGAACCGTTGTATTTTTTGCTTCATTGACCAGATGCCGGAAGGGATGCGTGAGTCACTTTATTTTAAAGATGACGATTCCAGACTGTCATTTCTACAGGGAAACTATGTGACATTGACAAATATGAGTGATCGGGACATAGAGAGGATCATAAAGTATCGTTTGGAGCCCATTAATATTTCTTTCCATACAATGAATCCGGCGCTTCGCTGCGAAATGCTGAACAACCGGTTTGCCGGTGATGCACTAAAGAAAACAGACAGGCTGATGGATGCGGGAATTCAGATGAATGGGCAGATCGTACTTTGTAAAGGAATAAACGACGGAAAAGAGCTGGAATACAGCATCCGAAAACTGTCCGGGTATATGCCGTGTCTGCAAAGCGTATCTGTGGTCCCGGTTGGAATGACAAAGTATCGGGATGGTCTATCGGCATTGCAGCCTTTCACGAAGGAAGATGCCAAAGAGATATTACGAATGATCCATGAGTGGCAGGAGAAATTCTATCGGGAACAGGGGACGCATTTTATCTATGCGGGAGACGAATGGTATATGCTGGCCGGTCGGGAGATACCGGATAAGACCTTTTACGATGGATACCCGCAGTTGGAAAACGGAGTAGGCATGATACGTCTTTTTCTGGATGAAGCAAAAGAAGAACTGGATCCGCGCAGGCAAGATCCGCGGACGCATAAGATATCTATAGCTACCGGAGTGCTGGCATATTCTTTTATAAAGCAGATGACCGATGATGTGATGCAAAAGTTTCCTCAGATAACAATATATGTATATCCCATTAAAAATGAATTCTTTGGAGAACAGATCACAGTTTCCGGACTGCTGACGGGTCGGGATCTTATGAAACAATTAAAGGATGTACCCCTTGGGGAACGACTGCTTCTTCCCTGCAATCTTCTGCGAAGCGGTGAGTCTGTTTTTTTGGATGATGTCACCGTTGAAGATTTGGAAAGAACTTTACAAATCCCCATAAATATTGTAAAATCAAGCGGTCAGGCTTTTGTAAAAGCTGTATTACTGGAAGATAGAGATGTGCGGCATGCACATCCAAATGAGGTGAACAAGTATGAGTAAACCAATCGTTGCTATTGTAGGAAGACCCAATGTAGGAAAATCTACGTTGTTTAATACATTGGCCGGCGCAAACATTTCGATCGTAAAAGATACTCCCGGCGTAACAAGAGACCGCATATATGCTGATGTGGAATGGCTGGGCATGAATTTTACACTGATTGATACAGGAGGTATCGAACCGGACAGCAGTGACATTATACTGTCTCAGATGCGGGAACAGGCACAGATTGCCATTGACACGGCGGATGTGATCATTTTTATGACAGATGTAAAGCAGGGACTGGTGGATTCGGATGCAAAGGTGGCAGATATGCTTCGCCGTTCCAGAAAACCGGTGATACTGGTAGTCAATAAGGTAGATAATTTTGAAAAGCACATGTCGGATGTTTATGAATTCTACAATCTGGGCATCGGTGATCCTGTGCCGGTTTCCGCAGCCTCCAAGCTGGGGATTGGTGATATGTTAGATATCGTGACCGGACATTTCGATGCGAATATGGAAGAAGACCCGGAAGATGAAAGACCGCGCATTGCAGTGGTGGGTAAGCCAAATGTAGGCAAGTCCTCCATCATCAATAAACTGCTGGGAGAAAACAGGGTGATCGTATCTGAAGTTGCAGGGACCACCAGAGATGCCATTGATACACAAATCGTCTGGAATGGGAAAGAATATGTATTTATCGATACAGCCGGACTGCGCAGAAAAAGCAAGATCAAAGAGGAATTAGAGCGCTACAGCATTATTCGGACCGTAACTGCCGTAAACAGGGCGGATGTGGTAATATTGGTAATAGATGCCATAGAAGGAGTTACCGAGCAGGACGCCAAGATCGCAGGGATTGCTCACGAGCGCGGGAAAGGTGTTATCATTGCAGTAAATAAGTGGGATGCCATTGAAAAGGATGACAAGACCATCTATAAGTACACTGCCGATATACGAAACACACTCAGCTATATGTCCTATGCGGAACTAATGTTTATTTCCGCAGAGACAGGGCAGAGGCTTCCTAAATTATTTGAATATATTGACCTTGTGATTGAAAATCAAACTCTGCGTGTACAGACAGGCGTACTGAATGAAATCATGTCGGAAGCAGTTGCATTGCAGCAGCCGCCTTCGGATAAAGGGAAACGTCTGAGGCTGTATTATATAACTCAGGTTTCGGTAAAACCACCAACCTTTGTCATTTTTGTAAATGACCGGGAACTGATGCATTTTTCGTATACCAGGTATCTTGAGAATCGAATCAGAGATGCCTTTGGTTTTCGGGGGACCTCATTGAAATTCATTATTCGTGAAAGGAAAGAGAAGGAGCGGTAGAGTAAGATGGAACGTTTGATTTGTATTTTAATAGGATATACGTTAGGGCTGTTTCAAACAAGTTATATCTATGGCAGGATGCATGGGATAGATATTCGGGAACACGGAAGCGGGAATGCGGGAACTACGAATATGATGCGTACCATGGGACGTAAAGCAGGGCTGATCACATTTGCCGGAGACTGCATAAAATGTATTCTCGCATTGATGATTGTCAGATTGCTTTTTGGATCTTCTCATAAGGAAATCCTGCCACTGTTGACTTTTTATACAGCAGCAGGAACTATTTTAGGACACAACTTCCCCTTTTACCTTAAGTTTAAGGGAGGAAAAGGAATTGCGGCAACCGCAGGTCTGGTGTTATCTTTTGACTGGATTATGCTGATATTTGGAGTACTTACTTTCTTCACCACATTTTTCCTCACCCATTATGTATCGCTGGGTTCCATTCTGGTTTATGTTGGAATTATGATAGAGCTGATCGTACTTGGACAGAGCGGACATTTCCAAATGACGCAGCCCCACCTGTTTGAACTATATGCCGTAGGACTTTTTCTGACGATTATGGCATTTTGGAAACATCGGGAAAATATAAAGCGTTTATTGAACGGAACGGAGAATAAGACCTATTTATCATCCAAAAAGAAATAGAAAGCGAGGGAACGGGCATGGCTAAAATTGGAGTAATCGGAGCAGGGAGCTGGGGCACGGCATTATCTTTTCTGGTACATAATAACGGACATGAAGTTACCATGTGGTCGATTCTAAAGGAAGAAGTAGAAATGCTGAAGACAAAGAGACAGCATGAATCAAAGCTTCCGGGTGTAGTTCTGCCGCAAGGGATAGTAATTACCGATGATCTGTCGGAAGCTATGGCAGAAAAAGATGTATTGATACTGGCAGTACCTTCACCCTATTCAAGAAGTACTGCTCAAATGATGAAGGAATTTATAAAAGACGGGCAGATTGTGGTAAGTGTGGCAAAAGGCATTGAAGAACATACGCTGTATACTCTGACAGACATAATAGAAGATGAGCTGCCCGGTGTAGATGCGGCAGTATTGTCAGGTCCAAGCCATGCAGAAGAAGTAGGCAACGGTCTGCCGACTACCTGTGTAGTAGGTGCCCATACGGAGAAAACAGCCGAGTTTCTGCAGAATATATTCATGAGTCCAGTGTTTCGGGTTTATACAAGTCCGGACATACTTGGTATTGAATTGGGAGGCTCTTTGAAAAATGTGATTGCACTGGCTGCCGGAACCGCAGATGGTCTTGGCTATGGGGACAATACCAAGGCGGCGCTGATTACCAGAGGGATGGCAGAGATTGCCAGACTGGGAATGGCTATGGGTGCCAAGATGGAAACCTTTTACGGACTTACCGGGATTGGCGATCTCATAGTGACTTGCGCAAGTGTGCACAGCAGGAATCGAAAAGCCGGATATCTGATCGGAAAGGGGTATACGATGCAGGAAGCTATGGATGAAGTGAAGATGATCGTGGAAGGGGTTTATTCCGCAAAAGCTGCTATGGGGCTGGCGGGGAAATATCGTGTAGAAATTCCGATTATAGAACAGGTGAATGCGGTACTGTTTGAGGGTAAAAATGCGGCGGAAGCGGTGAATGAGTTGATGTTGCGTGATAAAAAGATAGAGCATTCGGAATTGCCCTGGGGGTCTTGATGGGAAAAAGGAAGGGATTAGGAACAAATTGCCTTAGAAAAACAAAGCATGAAAATATTGACGTTTTTATTTAAATAGTGTATATTGTTCGAGAAGGCATAACGCTTTTCCCTAATAAAGCGTTAAACCAAAATCACAAAGAAAGTGGGAGGAAATATATGAAGAAAGCATTATCTTTATTGCTGGTTATGGGACTGGCTATAACTGCAATGGCAGGCTGTGGTTCCCCAAATACAGCAGAAACATCTGCGGATACAACTGCGGCGGCGGAAACTTCTTCCGAAACAGCAGCAGCCGAAGAAACAAATGAAGCCGGCGGCGATACATACAAGATCGGGGTTATCCAATATGTGCAGCATGATGCATTGGATGCTTCTAACGAAGGCTTCTTTGCGGCATTGGATGAACTGGGGATTTCCTATGAAGTCGATCAGCAGAATGCAGCAGGTGAGGTATCATCCTGCCAGACGATAGCAGAGACTCTGGCAAACAATGGGAATGATTTAATATTTGCCATAGCAACACCGGCGGCACAGGCTGTTGCAGGTGTAACCTCTGAGATTCCGATTGTGTTAACAGCAGTTACGGATCCTGAAGATTCAGGGCTGGTGGATAGCAATGAAGCACCTGGAAAAAATGTAACAGGAACTTCTGATTTAACACCGGTAAATGAACAGATCGAACTTCTGCAGCAGATTCTTCCGGATGCAAAAACAGTTGGGCTTTTGTATTGTTCAGCAGAATCTAATTCCGTACTTCAGGCTGATATGGCAAAAGAAGCCTGTGCGGCAGCAGGACTGGAAGCAGTTGACTATACCGTATCGAGTTCCAACGAGATTCAGACAGTAGTAGAATCCATGATCGGTAAAGTAGATGCAATTTATGCTCCTACCGATAACATGATTGCAGCCGGAATGGCGACTGTCGGTATGGTAGCAAATGAGAATAAGATACCTGTAATTTGTGGCGAGGAAGGCATGGCGAATGAAGGCGGACTGGCTACCTATGGTATCAACTATTATGAGCTTGGCTACAAAGCAGGATTAATGGCAGCAAAGATTCTGACAGAAGGTGCCGATCCCGCAACTATGCCAATCGAATATCTTGCATCTGAAGAGTGTACATTGACCGTAAATCAGGAGACGGCAGATACACTGGGTATAGATGTAAGCAACCTGAAATAAATGTCAAACATCAGGGGAAAACTCAAATGAGCTTTCCCCTACCTTTGCTTTAAGAAATGGTGATCTGAGTATAGTATACAGATTCAGTATCTGCAGGCTATCCTGAGGTTATGATATAAATATAAAAGAAACACATGATACACAAGACATTAAGACATGCTAGACATTAAAACATGCAAGACATGCAAGACATTAAGACATACAAGACATACAAGACATACAAGACATACAAGACATACAAGACATATTGGATGTACATGATGTGCAAAATATATAAGATATTCGTGATATACATGAGAAGATGATATGGAGGATTAAGGTTATGAGCGGTATACTGGTTTCTATGCAGGGAGCAGTTTCCCAGGGGGTTCTTTGGGGAATTATGGTGTTGGGTGTCTATATTACGTACAAGATATTGAATATTGCTGACTTGACGGTAGATGGAAGCTTTGCGTTAGGTGGGTGCGTATGTGGAGTTTTAGTGGTTCAGCATGGTGTTCATCCGGCACTTGCATTGCTGATTGCCGTATTTGCCGGTGTGGCGGCAGGAGCTGTTACAGGATTTTTGCATACGGTTTTTGAGATTCCTGCTATTTTATCCGGTATTTTAACCCAGATAGCGCTGTGGTCTATCAATCTGCGCATTATGGGGGAGAAGAGTAATATACCATTGCTCAATGTCAATACCGTATTCTCTGAATGGGTGGATGTGACGAGTCTTTCACATTCTCAGGTAGCTTTGATATTAGGAATTATCATTGCAATTGTGGTGATTCTTGTTTTGTATTGGTTTTTTGGAACAGAGATAGGGGCGGCGCTGCGCGCCACGGGTAACAATGAAGAAATGATACGGGCGCTTGGTGTGAATATCAAGAGAACCAAAATTCTGGCATTGATGATCAGCAATGGTCTGGTAGGGCTCTCAGGTGCTTTGGTCTGTCAGAATCAGAAATATTCGGACATTAATATGGGTACCGGTGCAATCGTCATCGGTCTTGCCGCAATCGTCATCGGTGAAGTATTGATGGGACGAGCCCGTACTTTTGGCAGTCATCTTGCTTCGGCAGTGATTGGGGCAGTTGTTTATTTTCTGATTCGCGCCATTGTACTGAGGCTTGGAATGAGCGCAAATGACATGAAGCTGCTGTCGGCAGTAATCGTGGCTTTGGCACTGTGTATTCCGGTTGCAGCGGGTAAATGGAGAATGAGACGATCCTATAAGGAAGGGAGAAATTAACGTGCTGAAAATTACGAATTTGTGCAAAACATTTAATAAAGGTACTATTAATGAAAAACAGGCGCTGGAGGGACTTGACTTTCATCTGCGTCCGGAGGAGTTTGTGACTGTGATCGGAGGCAATGGCGCCGGCAAGTCTACGCTGCTAAACATGATAGCAGGAGTGTTTCCAATTGATGAAGGGAAGATCATTCTGGATGGAAACGATATTTCCTTAAAGCCGGAACATGCTCGTGCAAAATATCTGGGGCGTGTATTCCAGGATCCGATGAAGGGAACGGCAGCAGAAATGGAAATCCAGGAGAATCTGGCTCTGGCATACCGCCGTGGAAAATCCCGAGGATTACAGTGGGGGATCGGAAAACAGGAAAAGGAAATATATAAGAAAGAACTGGCAACACTGGGTCTGGGATTGGAAAACCGCCTGACCTCTAAAGTGGGATTGTTATCAGGAGGACAGCGTCAGGCGCTGACGCTTTTGATGTCAACGTTGAAAAAGCCGGAATTACTTTTACTGGATGAGCATACGGCAGCCTTAGACCCTAAGACAGCAATCAAAGTACTGGAGCTGACGGGGGAGATCATTGCAAATCATCATTTGACCGCATTGATGGTAACTCACAATATGAAGGATGCCATCCGTATGGGAAACCGTTTGGTTATGATGCATGAAGGGCGCATTATTTATGATGTTTCAGGTGAAGAGAAGAAAAATCTGAAAGTTGCGGATTTGCTGCAGAAATTTGAGCAGGCCAGTGGAGGAGAATTTGCAAATGACCGGATGATGCTGGCATAGAAATGAAAGAGTTTAGTTGTAATGCTAATTTCGTAAGATTTACGAAGTTAGCATTTTGTATTACATAAAAAAGAGGATTGGGGGAAATATTAGAGAAGGCTGTGAGTGTGGAAAAGATGTGAGTGTGGAAAAGAGTAGAACCACGGTCCTACGTCGGCTTTACCGCTGCGTCTGCGCTTTCTAATTTCCCTGCCCCTGCTCGAACCGGAAAAACCGCTCACAACTCTCAGCGTTTCCTGATGGAAACGCTGCTCAGACAGTGTTCGCTTGAGCCCAAGGGCTCATTTTTCCTGACCGCAGGAACAGCGAAATAAGAAAGTGCAAGACTCGCTATATGCCGACTACGGACCGTGGTTCTACTCTTTTCCACACGCCGAGTTTGTTGGCTGACATTATACTATATTATAATTTGAAGTTAAAACGGATAATCGTAATCTGTTTCTCTTAGGAGCGGCGGAGTTGCTTTGGAGGTTAAAAGCGTTCTTTTCTACTTCCGAAGCCAGAGTCAGCTTTGGTCGAAAACCTTGGCTTGAGGTAAAGATTGGAACCATGGTGCCGGACTGCATAGAGCGAGGATAGAGTTTTCTTATTTCGCTGGTCCTGCGGTCAGGGAAAATGGGCCCTTACGGCCCAAGCGAACATTGTCTGAGCAGCGTTTTCATCGGAAAACGGTGCGAGTTGTGAGCGGTTTTTCCGGTTCGAGCAGGGACAGGGAAATTAGAAAACTCAGACGCAGCGGTAAAGCAGACCGGCGCCATGGTTCCAATCTTTACCTCTTCCACATTCCCCTTCCAAAGCGTCCGTCCCCCCACTTCCTTTCTGGCTTTCCGTAACTTCAAACAACCGATAACGTCACTTTGTAGGAAAAGTATGCTAATAATTTGACAAAGTGTATTAAAAGTTATTTTTATAATAAAAATGGCGAGAAATTGTACGTTATTAGATACAAATTATAAAAAAAAGTACAATCTTTCATGTTGAGAATAGAAATATAGTATGCTATAATAGCGTCATACGTGAGTTATTGTGATAAAACTGTTAAATTATTAACATAAATTCAGGAAAGGAGTGATGAGTTCAGATGCATTTAATAAATGATGAAAATGGACATGTTTGTCATCAAGGTCACTGCCATGAACATGCTCACTGCCATGAACATGCTAACTGTCATGAACATGATAATGCACCGGCAGAAAAACCTGCGGATCAGAATGAGGCATTATTGACTTATATGCTGCAGCATAATCAGAGCCATGCAGCCGAATTGGATCAGATGGCCGGGAAACTGCGTGAAGCAGGAAAAGATGAAGCGGCAAATCAGGTTAGAAAAGCTGTGGATGAATTTCAAAAAGGAAATATGTATTTAAGTGTCGCTCTTGCGATGGTGAAAGAGAGTAAGTAGGAGGTAAGGCTATGTGTCTGGCAACTGTATACAAGACCCGGGAACCTGAAAATGTTATCTTGCAGTTTGTAAGTAAGTTGGAGGTAGAAGGTAATACTATCATCTTGACGGATATTATGGGAGAACTGAGAAAAGTGCAGGGGAAGATCCAAATGGTTGACTTTGCAAATAATATAGTAAAAATTGAGGAGGTAGAAGAGTGAAACGGGTAGTAGATATCATGAAAGAGAGAACATCATTTTCCTTTGAGGTATTTCCTCCGAAGGTGGAGCAGCCAATGGAACCATTGCTTAAGTGTCTGAATGAATTGTATAAATTCAAACCTGATTTCATTAGCTGTACATATGGTGCCGGCGGAACGAATGCCGGACGGAATTCGGAAATCTGCAAAGCGATTGCAGACAGCGGGAATACGGCGGTATCGCATTTGACCTGCATCGGAAATACCAGGGAAAAATTAAAGGAAGAATTGCAGGCTTATCTGGACAATGGCGTAAACCATATCCTGGCACTTCGAGGCGACCTGCCGGCAGGCTGGGAAGGAACCCGCGGTGACTTTCATTACGCAAACGAATTGGTTGCCTTCATCAGAGCAGAATTTGGGGACAAATTTACGATTGCCATGGCCGGTGCTCCTGAAAAGCATATTCAAGCCCCAACCTTTGAAGAAGATATTGCACATTTGAAGATAAAGCAGGATGCCGGTGCAGATTATATTATGACGCAATTATGCTTTGATATCGAGCAGTTCAAGAGATGGAGAGACCGGATCAGGAAGGCAGGAATCACAATTCCATTGGATATAGGCGTAATGCCTGTACTCAACAAGGATTCTACCATACGTATGGCTCTGTCTATGAATGGATGTTCTATTCCGAGAGATTTGGCGGAAATTATCAGCAGATATTACAATGATCCGGAAGGATTCAAAAAAGCAGGTATCGAATATACCATACATCAATTACATCAGTTCATTGGTGAAGGTGTAGAGGGTATTCATCTATATGCATTGAACAAATCAGAAGCTGTTTCTGAAATCCTTGCAAGATCAGGATTAAGAACAAAAGCAGAGTAACAGGAGGTGTCCGGATATGGCACATACAATAGCAATTGCAGGAAAAGGCGGAGTTGGAAAGACAACCTTATGCGGGCTTTTAATCAATTATCTGTGTGTAAAGGGAAAAACGCCGGTGCTTGCAGTTGATGCGGATGCGAATTCAAATTTAAATGAGGTACTGGGTGTGGAGGCAGAGATGACTTTAGGCGAAGTCAGAGAACAGGTTGCCCGGGCGGAAAGCAGTAAGGACAATCCAATCCCGCCGAGTATGTCAAAGGCAGATTATATGGAATTTATGTTCAACCGCTGTCTGATTGAAGAAGATGATTATGACATGCTCGTTATGGGAAGGACGCAGGGAAAAGGATGCTACTGTTTTGTAAATGGACTTTTGCAGACACAGCTTCAAAGGCTGACACCGCATTATAAATATATGGTGGTAGACAATGAGGCCGGGCTGGAGCATATCAGCCGTGGGGTATTACCGAAAGTGGATACCTTCATTTTGGTCAGTGACTGTTCCAGACGCGGCATTCAGGCTGCCGGACGTATTGCGAAATTGATCGAAGAATGCAAGATGACGACGGAGACCATAGGATTGATTGTAAACCGTGCTCCGGGTGGAGAATTGAATGAAGGTGTACGGGAAGAGATAGAAAAACAGGGACTGTCACTTTTGGGTGTGGTTCCACATGATGCAAAGGTTTATGAATACGATTGTGACGGAAAACCAACCGTAGATTTGCCGGAAGATTCTCCGGTAAAGAAAGCAATGTACACTATATTAAATAAAATTAATTTATGATGGGAGGTAGTAATGGGAAAATTTGAGTTGACATCTGTGAAAGCAATGGAAGCGGCAACAGAAAAACTGTTGCAAAACGGCAAAAAAGTTGGGGCTGATGCATGGCAGTACAGGTCTGCCAATCAGACTCCCCACTGTAAATTTGGTGAACAGGGAATCTGCTGTAAAATCTGTACGATGGGACCGTGCCGTATTACCCCAAAGGCGCCAAAAGGGATCTGTGGATGTGATGCACATGGTATTGTGGCAAGAAATTATCTGAAATTCACTGCCGGAGGTTCTGCAACGCATTCCGATCATGGACGTGAAATTTGCCACACCTTGTATGCGGCAGCAGAAGATGGGAATTATAAAGTAAGGGATCCGGAAAAATTAAAGAGGATTGCCAAAGAATGGGATGTCGAAACAGAAGGAAAAGACATCTATGATTTAGCCCATGAAATTGCCGAAATGGGACTTATGGAATTCGGTAAGCCATTCGGTATACAGAGGTTTTTGAAAAGAGCTCCAAAGTATACACAGGAAATCTGGGAGAGAGAAGAAATTGCCCCTCGTGCCATTGACCGTGAAGTGTCATGTTCCATGCATATGGCTCATATGGGCTGCTCCTCAAAACCGGAAGCATTGATTAGACAGTCATTCCGTGCCGGGTTATCAGATGGCTGGGGCGGTTCTATGATGGGAACAGAATTCTCAGATGTCTTATTTGGGACGCCGACTCCTGTTGACACAACAGCGAATTTAGGTGTTATGGAAGCGGAGAATGTAAACATTGTGGTTCATGGACATGATCCTTCCCTTTCTGAAATGATTTGTGAATATGCGGATAGTCCGGAAATGATTGCATATGCCAAGTCAAAAGGAGCAAAAGGGATAACGATATCCGGCGTTTGCTGTACCTCCAATGAGGTGGCAATGCGTCGCGGGGTTCCAATGGCAGGTAACTTTTTACAGCAGGAAAATGTAGTACTTACAGGTGCATGTGAAGCCATTGTAGTTGACGTGCAGTGTATCTTCCCAGCACTTGGTCCTTTAAGCAAATGTTTCCATACAAAGTTCATAACCACATCATCAATCGCGCAGATGCCGGATTCAGAATTTATAAGATTCGATGCAAAGACAGCAGGAGAAAATGCAAAATTGATTGTAAAAGCGGCAATCGATAACTTTGAAAACAGGAAACCGGAATTAGTGTATATACCGGATATGAAACAGAAAGCAACCGTTGGATATTCTCTGGAAGCCATCATAAAAGTACTGGACGGGGTTGCCAATTCTCAGGTAGATGAACCGGGGACAACCAAACCGCTGTGGGAATGTATCTCTTCGGGTGTTCTGCGGGGTGCCGTTGCCATGGTTGGATGCAACAATCCAAAGGTCAGACCGGATTCGGCACACATTGAATTGATGAAGAAATTAATCGCAAATGATATCATAGTCATTGCCTCCGGATGTTCAGCCCAGGCTGCTGCCAAGACAGGGCTGATGGATAAAGCGGCAAGAGATTTATGCGGTGCAGGTCTGAAGAGAGTATGTGAACTTGCAGATATCCCTCCGGTCCTTCATATGGGATCTTGTGTTGATATCAGCCGTATGATAAATCTGGCTTCCAGACTGGCCATCGATTCAGACCTGAATATATCACAGATTCCATTGGTAGGATGTGCACCTGAGTGGATGTCGGAGAAAGCGGTCTCAATCGGAAACTACGTAGTATCTACCGGTATTGATACTTACCTTGGAGTAGACCCTTACGTTTCAGGATCAACAGAAGTGGACAAACTGCTTACCTCAGGTGTCAGAGAATGGGTAGAAGCATCTTATGTAGTGGAAAAAGATATAGAGAAACTGGCAGATGCCATGATCGCCAGGATAGAAGAAAAGAGAGCAGCATTGGGTATATAATTTTTGAGAAGAGCAATCCGTAGGTATCAGGGGTCAAAATACCTTTTGACCCCAACATCATACCATTGGCGGATGACCTGCTCCCCTGGGATTACGGGTATCCGCTTCAACAACAAATAAAGGCGGTTAAACAACATGAAAATTGCAGTTACCGGAAAAGGCGGCGTAGGAAAAACCACATTTGCAGCGACCCTGGCCAGATTATATGCCGAAGAAGGGAAATATGTTCTGGCAGCAGATGTGGATCCGGATGCAAATTTAGGACTGGCGTTGGGTTTTTCCGATGAGGAACTGAATGAAATTGTTCCGATCACGAAAATGCGTAAACTGATTCAGGAGCGTACCGGCGCAAATGACAATAACAAATTTTACAGGATCAACCCCAAAGTAGATGACATTCCAGGCAGTTATGCAAAGGAATGCAATGGTGTTCATTTACTGGTATTGGGAACCGTGGATACGGCAGGCAGCGGCTGTGTATGTCCGGAACATGTGATGTTAAAACGCATCATCAATCATCTGGTTCTTCGCAGTGAGGATATCGTGATTCTGGATATGGAAGCGGGACTTGAGCATCTGGGGCGCGGTACGACGGAAGGAATGGATCAGTTTGTGGTAGTCATCGAGCCTGGTGCAAGAAGCATACAGACCTACCAAAATGTAAAACGCCTGGCATTGGATTTGGGTATCAGCCGGGTACGGGTAGTCGCCAATAAGATACGCGGCGAGGAAGATGAGGAGTTTATCAAATCCAGAATACCAAAAGAGGATTTGCTGGGATTCATTCATTATAACACGGAAATCATGGATGCGGACCGACAGGGTCAGTCACCCTATGATTTCAGTGAGACGGCAGTAAATGAAATTAGAAAAATAAAAGAAAACATGGAGCACTCAAATATTAGATTGGAGGAATCACAATGAAATTATTTGATAGAGTATTTAGCGGAAATGATGCTGTATATGGTTTAACAGAACAGGCAATTGACGCAGCAATTGCAGAGCACGGTACAGATAAAGCAGTCAGCTTTCCAAATACCGCATACAGTTTACCATGTTACTACAGTGTAACCGGAACGAAAATTGCCAACCTTGGGGATTTGAAAAATGCACTTGGAGTATTGAAGACCCTGATGACAAGAGAACAACAGCTGGGCGATGTACTTATGTCCGGTGTAGCAACGGCGCTTTGCGCAGAATTTATTGAAGTTTTGAAGTATATGGATGGTGCAGCACCATATGAAGAGCCTTGCTACGGCCATTTAAGTGATGCAGTCATCCGTGAACTTGGTGTGCCGCTGGTAACCGGCGATATGCCCGGTGTAGCGGTTATTATCGGAAATGCTCCGACCGCTCAGGAAGGTGTTGATCTGATCAAGAGTTATCAGGCACAGGGTATTCTGGTAACTTTAGTAGGCGGTATTATTGATCAATGCCGGGAAGTGGGATATAATACAGGTGCGAATGTACGCGTGATTCCGCTTGGAAAAGATATTACGGCTGTTATTCATGTAGTATCGGTTGCTATCAGAGCCGCATTGATCTTTGGTAATGTTACTCCCGGCAATGCGGAGGAGTTAATGACTTATACGAAAGACCGCGTCCCCGCATTTGTAAATGCGTTTGCACCTTTGGATGATGTAATCGTAGCCTGTGGAGCGGGTGCTATTGCACTTGGATTCCCTGTTATTACCAATGATACCGAAAACATTGACCGCGTGCCAAAGAGTCTGATTGTACAGGAGGATGTTTCCAAATTCAATGCAACCTCTCTGGAAGCACGTGATATTAAGATCAAAATTACCAATATCGATATTCCTGTGGCCTTTGCCTCTGCTTTTGAAGGTGAAATTATTCGCCGCGGCGATATGCAGGTAGAGTTTGACGGTTCCCGCGTGGATGCTTTTGAACTTGTTATGCAGAAAGATGCAACGGAAATTGAAGATCATAAGATCGAATTGACAGGACCGGACTTTGATGAATTTGAAGTAGGAAGCAAGCACAGCATAGCTTACATCGTAGAAGTAGCCGGCAAGAATATGCAGTCTGATTTTGAGCCGGTATTTGAACGTAAATTCCACGCCTATATCAACTGTGTAGAGGGTATGTATCATACCGGACAGAGAGATATGATCCGCATCCGTGTCAGCAAGGATACTTTTAATGCAGGATTCAGAGCTAAACATCTCGGTGAAGTACTCTATGCAAAGGTAAAAAGTGAATTCGCAGCCGTAGTGGATAAATGCCAGGTCAGGATCATCACAGACCCGGATGAATGTACCAGACTGCGCCGCGAGCTGGCGATCCCCCTGTTTGATAAACGTGATGAAAGGCTGATTACCCTTACTGATGAAGGTGTTGACGTATATTACAGCTGTATTATGTGTCAGGCATTCTCACCGTCACATGTATGCGTGGTAACGCCGGAAAGACTTGGACTTTGCGGTGCAGTTTCATGGCTGGATGCAAAGGCGACCAATGAATTGGATCCGGAAGGACCATGTCAGGTAATTACAAAAGGCGGTCTGATCGATGACAGAACAGGCTCTTATGAAGATGTAAATGAGGCAGTGAAGAAGTATTCACAGGGTGCTTTGGAAAGTGTAACACTGTACTCGATCATTGAAGATCCGATGACCTCCTGCGGATGTTTTGAATGCATCTGCGGTATAGAACCATTGTCCAATGGTGTGTGTATTGCCAATCGTGAATATGTCGGAATGACTCCAATCGGAATGACGTTCCCGGAACTGGCATCTATGACCGGCGGCGGTGTTCAGACTCCCGGATTCATGGGACATGGTAAGCACTTCATCGCCTCTAAGAAGTTTATGAAGGCAGAGGGCGGTATCAAACGAATAGTCTGGATGCCGAAAGAATTGAAAGAGACCGTACGTGACAGACTAAATGCAACGGCGAAAGAGCTATATGATATTGACAATTTTGTAGATATGATCGGAGACGAAAGCGTTGCGGAAGATCCGGAGACTCTGTTAGCGTATCTGACAGAAAAAGACCATCCTGCTATGGCGATGGAACCGATGATGTAAAAAGTATTTATTTGAATTAAAGGAGGATTTTTGAAATGCCATTTAATGGGAAATCAGGAAAGTTTAATGCAAGCATCAATGCAGCCACAATTGGCTGTGGGGACAAAAAAATCACTTTGGGTGGTGAAAACGTATTGCCATTCTATACCTTTGATGCGGCAATAGAGCATGCACCGAAGGTTGGTGTAGAAATTACGGACGGAGGTTTGGATAAGGAGCCGGAATGTATCAGAAAGTATTATGAAGGCTGCCGAACCGTTGTCGATATGGCAAAAAAAGCAGCGGAAATGGAAGGTGCGGACTTTCTTTGCTTTCGCATGGAGGGCGGAGATCCCAACGGAGAAAATAAATCTACGGAAGAGTTGATTGCTATGTTGAAAGGCATTGCGGATGCTGTGGATATACCGATCGTAGCTGCCGGATGCAGGCATGCGGAAAAAGATGCAGAGCTGTTACAGAAAGCGGCAGAAGTACTGGATGGTAAAAATGCGGTCATCTTATCGGCAGGAGAAGAAAACTACAAGGCGGTCGGTGCGGCGGCAGGTCTTGCTTATAAGCAGAAGGTAGGTGCGGAATCCGCAGTCGATATTAACCTGGCAAAACAATTAAATGTGCTGCTTACACAGCTTGGTGTAAACAGTCAGAGTATCGTTATGAATGTAGGCTCTGCGGCAGCAGGCTATGGATTTGAATATGTAGTATCCACAATGGAGCGTATCAAAGCAGCTGCATTGTCTCAGAACGATAATACATTACAGATGCCAATCATTACTCCTGTAGCTTCCGAAACCTGGGGGGTAAAAGAAGCGGTGGCTTCTGAAGCTGATATGCCTGAATGGGGTGACACGGAAATGCGCGGTATTGATATGGAAGTAGAAACTGCAGCAGCAGTATTGGCTTCCGGTTCCAATGCGGTGATTTTAAAGCACCCGGTATCAGTTGCAACAATCTCAAAAATGGTTCAGGAATTAGTATAAGCGCTGCAGAAGGAGGATTATAAAATTATGGCACTTAAAGGTCTTGATATATTTAAATTATCACCAAAGAAAAACTGTAAAGAATGTGGATGCCCTACCTGTATGGCTTTCTCCATGAAAGTTGCACAGGGTGCGATGGATATCAATGCATGTCCTTATTTTTCAGAGGAGTCCAAAGCGGTATTATCAGAAGCAACCGCACCGCCTATGAAGTCGATAAAAATTGGTACTGGTGAATCCGAAATGGCACTGGGCGGAGAAACCGTCCTCAGCCGTCATGAGAAGACATTTGTAAATAAGACAAGATATGCAGTTTCGCTGTGCAATTGCATGGAGGAAGCTGAAATTGATGCAAAGATTAAGGCAATTGGGGCAGTGGATTATGAACGTATCAGCGAGAGAATGTTTGTAGAACTCGTATATGTAAATTACAGTGCAGATGGTCCCTGTGATTACATAGAATTGGTTAAGAAGGCAGCAGCGACAGACAGAGTATTGATTCTTGGCTGTACGGATGTTGAAATGGCAAAAGCTGCGTTGGCAATATGTAAAGACCAGAAACCGGTTTTAAATGGCGCAACAGCAGATAATTACGAAGCAATGAGTGCGGTGGCAGCAGAAGCAGGCGTTGTACTTGGAGTTCGCGGAGAAGATATCAATGAATTGTATGATACGGTTGCAAAACTGGAAGGTCTTGGTAATAAGAACCTTATTTTGGATGTAGGAACGAAATCGATAAAAGATGCTTTTGGAACCGCAGTTCAGATGAGAAGAGCGGCGATCAAAGACAGCGACAGAACCTTTGGATATCCTTCTCTGGTTAATGCAGCAAGACTTGCAAAGGGAGATATTCATATGCAGGCAGCACTGGCATCTCTTTTCACTGTAAAATATGGATCTGTTATCGTTATGGAAGAGCTTTCTTATGCTCAGGCATTGCCACTTTACGGTTTGAGACAGAACATATTTACAGATCCGCAGAAACCAATGAAGGTAGAACCTGGTATCTATCAGATCAATGGAGCTGATGAGAATTCCATTTGTCTGACCACGGTAGATTTTGCGTTGACTTATTTTGTGGTTTCCGGTGAATTGGAGCGTTCCGGTGTGCCGTGTAACCTGATTATCAGTGATGCAGGCGGACTTTCCGTATTGACCTCCTGGGCAGCAGGTAAATTTTCGGCCGGAACGATTGCAAAATACTTTGAAGAAGCAGATATTGCAGGAAAAGTAAAATGCAGAAAACTGATATTGCCGGGGAAGGTTGCGGTATTGAAAGGTGAATTGGAAGCGAAGCTTCCGGACTGGGAAATCATCGTTGGAACGAACGAAGCAGTACAGCTTGTGAAGTTTATGAAAGATATGCAAGGTTAAGAACGAACTTTTCTATGAATGAATAAAAATTATATTTAAAAGGAGAATTAAGATGGCTAAATTCATAACAATTGGAGAAAGAATCCACTGTATTTCCCCTGTAATCCGTAAAGCTATGGCCGAGAGAGATCCGGCACCTATCCTGCAGCGTGCAAAAGAGCAGCTGGAGGCAGGCGCTATTTATCTGGATGTAAATATCGGACCGGCCGAGAGCGACGGTGAAGATCTGATGAAATGGGCTGTTCAGCTGATTCAGTCTGAATTTGATAACGTACCGCTGGCGCTTGATACCGCGAATAAAAAAGCAATTGAAGCCGGTATTTCCGTATACAACAGAAGCAAAGGAAAACCCATTGTAAACTCTGCGGATGCAGGTGACAGAATCGAAAATATTGACCTGGCTGCAGCAAATGATGCAATTGTGATTGCATTATGTTCCGCAGAAGGTGTACCGTCAGACAATGACGAACGTATGATGCACTGCCAGAACATGCTGGAAAGGGGAATGACTCTCGGTATGGAGGAGACAGACCTTTGGTTTGATCCATTATTCCTGGTAGTAAAAGGTATGCAGGACAAGCAGATGGATGTCCTGGAAGCAATCAGAATGTTTCATGATATGGGACTGAACTCTACAGGCGGATTATCCAATAACTCCAATGGTATGCCAAAGCATATCCGCCCAATCATGGACTCTGCCATGGTGGCGATGGCTATGACATGCGGTCTGACTTCTGCCATTGTAAATCCCTGTGATTTGCGTCTGATGGAGACCATCAAATCCTGTGACATATTAAAGAACAACACATTATACGCAGATTCTTATCTGGAAATTTAAGCGATGCATAAAGTCACTTTTAAGTTTGAAAACAGCGAAGATGTTACCGTCTTCGCTGCTTTCGGTGAGAACCTTCTTGAGGTAGCGAGAAAAACAAACGTAGCTATCGATGCACCCTGTTCCGGCAATGCGTCTTGCGGAAAATGCAAGGTAAAACTTGCCGGCGGGGAGCTTGATTCCGGGAAATCACGCCATATAACCGATGAAGAATACGAAGAAGGCTGGCGTCTCGCCTGTACCAGCAACATTTGTGCGGACGTCATGATTTCGGTACCCGATATTGCCTCTGCTTATCGCAGCCGCATGAAAGTGGCAGACTTAGGCTCCGCTGATGAAATTAAGATGTTTGATGATATCAAAAATCAAATTACAAAAGCGGATATTGAACTTAAAAATAATCTTGAAATTTTGCCGGTTGTCATGGACATACCCTCTCTGGATGATACGATGCCGGATAATGAACGTTTCAGCCGTGCTTTGCGTGCTGAGACAGGGATAGAAAAGATCAGAATTCCATATTCCGTATTGAAAAAACTTTCGGAGGTATTAAGAGAAGGCAAGTTTGAAATTCAGACGATAATAAGAAGAACAAAATCAGATATTTTTGTTTATGATATATATCCGAAAGATGGGAATACATTTGTTGGAGGCCTGGTCATAGATATTGGAACCACTACAGTTTCCGCATTGATCATCAATATGCTGGATGGCAGCATAGCGGCAAAAGGCTCCGCCGGAAACGGACAAATACGGTATGGGGCGGATGTGATCAACCGGATTATTGAATCGGCCAAACCAGGTGGAAAAGACAAGCTTCAGACAGCCATTGTAGAAGAGACGCTAAACCCTTTGATTCATACCTTGTGTCCTCAGGCAGGTATTAAGCCCGGTCAGATATACCGCATGTGTATCGCTTCCAATACGACTATGAATCATTTGCTGATGGGCATGAATGCAGACCCTGTCCGCATGGAGCCGTATATTCCCACTTTTTTCAAGACGAATGCACTGTTTGCATCCAATATCGGAATCGACGTTAATCCGGATGCACATATTATTTTAGCACCTAATATTGGCAGCTATGTAGGCGGTGATATCACTGCCGGGACCTTTGTAAGCATGATGTGGAATAAGCCGGAATTTTCATTGTTTATTGATCTTGGAACAAATGGTGAGATTGTCTTTGGGAATTCAGATTTCCTTATGAGTTGTGCCTGTTCCGCAGGTCCTGCTTTTGAAGGAGGCGATATCAGCTGTGGTATGCGGGCTACGGACGGAGCCATTGAAGCCTGCAGGATTGATGAAGCGACGATGGAGCCTGTACTTAAGATTGTCGGTGATGCAGATACGAAACCGATTGGACTTTGCGGTTCCGGTATCATTGACGTGATCAGTGAATTGTTCCGGTGCGGCATCATCAGTCCCAAGGGTAAGTTTATAAAAGAGGGCAGACGCATCCGGTATGATAAATACGGTATGGGAAGTTATATACTGGCATTTGAATCAGAGTCCGGTTCCGTGAAAGATGTGGAGATAACAGAAGTAGATATAGATAATTTCATACGTGCCAAGGGAGCTATTTTCTCAGCCATACGTACGATGCTTGCTTATTGTGATTTTGATATCTCCATGATTGAACATGTATATGTAGCAGGCGGTATAGGAAGCGGAATCAATATGGAAAATGCGATTCATATCGGCATGTTTCCGAATCTGCCCGTGGAGCATTATCAGTATATCGGAAACTCATCTCTGTCCGGTGCATATGCCATGCTGTGTTCTACCAAGGCGGAGCGCAAAGTATATGAGATTGCTCAGAATATGACCTATATTGAACTGAGTACCGTGCCGCAGTATATGGATGAATTTGTGGGCGCGTGTTTCCTGCCCCATACCGATGCAGGGTTATTTTTATCTACACCCCCGGACTCATAAAATATTGCGTAAATGAAGTACACGAGTTATAATGACAGGAGTGCAGCATGAATCTAAATTATGAAAAAGACAACAAAGAGCGTATTCCTTTTGAACATTATCAGGAGGAATATAAGAAATTAAATCCGGCGGAGGTAAGCGAACGTACCGGGATTCCCTATGATGAGGAAAATCAAGAATTTACCTTGCGTATGATGGGGCAGACATATCTGATTTCCTATCCGGAATTTTCCGTTGCGAAAAAGGATGCAGACGAAACATCTTATGGTGCATTAGAGAAAGAAGCCGCAGCAAAGATGATTGCCATTCGGTTTCTGAAGAAGGGAGTAGCGGTCAAAAGTACCGGAAAATATCTGACTTACCGCGAAGTACCCTGGGGTGAGGTATATTTCCGGCAATTTGAGGGCAGATGCCTCATGCGTTTGGCTTTTTCCTATGGTTCAAAAATGGATCTTTTTGCAGAACAGATGGAGAAGACAGGGGCAAAAAAACTGGACCTTGGAGACAGTTCTTACGAATTAGAATTTGTCAATGGATATTTCGTAAGGTTCATTTTGTGGGCAGGGGATGAGGAGTTCCCCCCGTCATCGCAAATTCTGTTTTCGGATAATTTCCCAGTCTCTTTTGAAGCAGAAGATTTGGCAGTGATAGGTGATTTATCTATTGGGACACTAAAAAAAATATAGTAATTATATTATGGAGGAGAAGTATAATGGGATTTTCAACAGTACCTTGTAATGAATTTGTGGAAGTATTGGCATCCAGGGCTCCGGTACCGGGAGGCGGAGGTGCCTGTGCGCTGGTAGGAGCAGTTGGTACCGCACTGGGAAATATGGTAGGCAGCCTGACGGTAGGCAAGAAAAAATATGCAGATGTAGAAGCAGAAATGTATGAGTTAAAAGCAAAATGTGATGCATTACAGAAAGATCTGCTGAATCTGATAGAAAGAGATGCACAAGTATTTGAGCCTCTTGCAAAAGCATATGGAATGCCCAGAGAAACAGAAGAGGAAAAAGCTGAAAAAGCGCGTGTGATGGAAATTGTATTAAAAGATGCATGCTCCGTTCCAATGGAAATCATGGAAAAATGTTGTGAAGCAATTGACATCATTAAGGAATTTGCCAAAAAAGGTTCCACACTTGCCATCAGTGATGCAGGCGTGGGTGCGGCTTTTAGCAAAGCAGCCCTGGAAGGTGCTTCTCTAAATGTGTATATCAATACCAAATCCATGAAAGACAGAGAATATGCCGCTGCACTGAATGCGAAGGCAGATGCGATGTTAGATAAATACCCGAAGCTGGCAGACGAAATTTTCGCAAGTGTACTTGGAAGATTAAAATAACCGAAGGGAGTAGATTATGGCAAAACAATTATTAGGAAAAGAAGTAACGGCAGCATTAAATGAAAAGATAAAGAATCAGGCAGCACAACTGGAGGCAAAAGGTGTGAAGCCAACGCTGGGGCTCATAAGAGTGGGGGAAAGAGGAGATGATGTCTCTTATGAAAGAGGAGCTACAAAACGGTGTGAAACACTTGGCGTAGCCTGTGAAAAGTTCCTGCTTCCTGCAGATGTAACGCAGGAAGAACTGATGGAGACCATTGAGAGAGTCAACCGGGATAAAAAGATACATGGTGTATTGATTTTCCGTCCGCTTCCAAAACACCTTGATGAGGATGCAGTGATCAAAGCACTGGATCCCAAAAAGGATGTAGACGGTATTACGGATGCCTCGATGGCTGGAGTATTTGCAGGCACGAATCAGGGATTCCCGCCCTGTACTCCTCAGGCATGCATGGAGATCCTCGATTTCTATGGGATTGACTGCACCGGAAAGAAAGCAGTCGTAGTTGGCAGGAGCCTGGTGGTAGGAAAACCGGCTGCCATGATGCTGATCAAAAAGCATGCAACCGTTACCATCTGTCATACCAGGACGGTAAATATGCCGCAGGTAGTGAAAGAAGCGGAAATTGTAATCGTAGCGGCAGGGCGCGCCGGCGTAATCGGCGGCTCATATCTGTCAGCGGGGCAGACAGTGATTGATGTTGGAATTAATGTAAATGAAGAAGGAAAGCTTTGCGGAGATGTGAATTATGCGGAAGCAGAACCGATTGTAGAGGCAATTACGCCGGTTCCGGGGGGAGTTGGCAGTGTGACTACTTCGGTACTGGTTGGGCATGTGGTGGAGGCTGCTGCAAGGACCCTGGCTTGGTAATAGATAGAAAAAGTGGTTCCCGACTGTTTTTCTAAGGCGATTCAGTTTGCTCCTGTACTTTTCGCTTTTACTATATTCATTTTCATAAAATATGACATTTAAATCCATATGCGTCTCTGTCCGCATAGATAGTATGATGCATTTTTACGATTAATAAATGAATACTTGATAAAATGATATTTTTATAGTATAATAAGTTGTAAATAGAAAAGAAGGAGGAAAAAGTTTGGATAAAACTTTATTGAAATGTTATTATCAACCCAGTTACGGAGGAGGTGGTGGGATGCCATTAACAAATGGAGATTTACAAGCGATTGCAGATCTGATGGATAGTAAGCTATCAGACTTAAAAGCAGACACCGAAAGTAAGTTAACAAATCTGGAAACAAGACTAAAAGAGGACACCGAAAGTAAGTTAACAAATCTGGAAACAAGACTAAAAGAGGACACCGAAAGTAAGTTAACAAACCTGGAAACAAGAATAAAAGCAGACACCGAAAGTAAGTTAACAAACCTGGAAACAAGAATAAAAGCAGACACCGAAAGTAAGTTAACAAACTTGGAAACAAGAATAAAAGCAGACACCGAAAGTAAGTTAACAAACCTGGAAACAAATTTAAAAGAATACATCGGTAATAGCATCCATGAATCTGAATGCGTCATGCTTGATGAAATGGAGCGGTATAATAATAAATATGAAGAAAAGTTTAATAAAATTGATAAACGATTTGAAAGTTTAGAAGAAACAGTAAAAACAATCAAATTAGAACATGATATTGTCAATATTCTTGTTAAGCATATAAACGATTTAGAGAAAAGAATTTCTATAATTGAAAATAAAATAGCATTAAATTCAAACTAATAGCTGAGGCGAAATAGGACAATAAAATTTGACGATAATTAAAAGATTTAGAAAAACAGCCAAGAATCCCTGGCAAAGATTCTTGGCGTCCTTCTTCCAAATACTTTTAATATGTCTAAAAATTATATTTGAATAAATTCCGGTTTTCGACCACGGTAAACAGTATAATACCGAATTCCGCAATCAGTCATAATATTTTTCACCTTGGCAAACTCAAAAGCAAGATGTTCCGGACAATGCCCGTCTGATCCTACCGTAATGATTTCCCCTCCCAACTGCCGGTACCTTTTAAGTATATCCGGGTGTGGGTTAGGCTGCCCAAGCCCATATTTGAAACCGGACATATTTAATTCCAACCCAATACCCTTATCAACTAAAATCCGGAGAATTTCATCCAAAACCTCACGATACTTTGCATAAGAATAATATTTATTTTTATCCGGCCCGTAGCGGACAATATAATCAATATGTCCATAAACATCCATCTCAGAATAAACCTTTAAGTTTTCGACAATGGAATCAAAATATTCCTGATAACATTTCGTCTCGTCACGTCCATTAAAAAAATCCGGATAATAGGGGTCCCTGCCATTTACGACGTGAGAAGAACCAATCACAAAATCAAATGGCCAGGAAGCCAGAAAATCATGGTAACGTGCTCCTAAATGTGGCTGCAGACCAATTTCGATTCCGAATAAAAGTTCGATCTGATCGTTATATTGTTCACAAAGGCGTTTATATTCTTCATAATATGCATTCATATCCGGTTCAAAAATTACTTCTCCCTCAGGGAAATCGTAATCCAGATGTTCTGTAAAGCACATAGTCTTCATACCGAGCATTAGCCCGCGGGCGACCATGTCAGCCATAGGACTTTTAGAATCCGAGGAAAAAGAGGAATGTATGTGAAAATCAGCTTTCATAAGAGCCTCCTGTTAGTGGTTATGAAAAAATAATATATGAAATTCAAGGAAAAGTCCAGTTCATTTGTGAAAAACAGATAAAATACAACAGAAAAAGCTATCAAATCCTAAAAGAATGATAAATTTTTAATTTGCCCTTGAACTTTTGGTACAAATTAGGTAAAATAACAGAAGCAATGAAAAACTGATTTGCAGTACATGCTGCAGATTAAAATATTTTATTCTTAGGAGGAATTAAATCATGGCAGTAAAAGTAGCAATCAATGGTTTTGGACGTATTGGACGTCTTGCATTCAGACAGATGTTTGGCGCAGAAGGATATGAAGTAGTAGCAATCAACGACTTGACCAATCCTACTATGTTGGCACACTTATTAAAATATGACTCAGCACAGGGCAGATATGCATTGGCTGATAAAGTTACATGCGGTGAAGATTCTATTTCCGTTGATGGACATGAAATCAAGATCTATGCTCAAAGAGATCCGAAAGATCTTCCATGGGGTGACCTGGATGTTGACGTAGTACTTGAGTGTACAGGCTTCTTTGCATCCAAAGAGAAAGCGTCCGCACATTTAACAGCAGGTGCTAAGAAAGTTGTTATCTCTGCTCCGGCAGGAAATGACCTTCCAACCATCGTTTATAATGTAAACCACGAAGTATTGACTGCAGATGACAAGATCATCTCTGCCGCTTCCTGTACAACAAACTGTCTGGCTCCTATGGCACAGGCATTGAATGACTTAGCTCCGATTCAGAGCGGTATCATGGCTACGATCCATGCTTACACAGGCGATCAGATGACTCTTGACGGACCACATCCAAAGGGAGATTTAAGAAGAGCCCGCGCAGCAGCCTGCTCTATCGTACCAAACAGTACCGGTGCTGCAAAAGCAATTGGTTTAGTTATTCCTGAATTAAATGGAAAATTAATCGGTTCCGCACAGCGTGTCCCGACTCCTACAGGTTCTACGACACTCCTGACCGCAGTTGTTAAGGGTGAAAATGTGACTGTAGAAAGTATCAATGCAGCGATGAAAGCAGCCGCTACGGAATCCTTTGGTTATACGGAAGAAGAACTGGTATCCAGTGATGTGATCGGTATCACATATGGTTCTTTATTCGATGCCACACAGACTATGGTTATGGAGCTGGGCGATGGCTTATATCAGGTACAGGTAGTATCCTGGTATGACAATGAAAACTCTTACACAAGCCAGATGGTTCGTACAATCAAATACTTTGAGACTTTAAAATAATTATAAAAAACTATCAAAATGTAAGATCCAAGAAGGGTCCGGTCTTAGGGTCGGTTCCTTTTTTAAATTCATAGGAAACTATGCCCTATGAGGCAAAACGCTTATCAAATGTAAATCAGGAGGCAGAAAAATGCTTAATAAGAAATCAGTAGATGATATCAATGTAAAAGGCCGGCGCGTACTGGTGCGCTGTGACTTTAATGTACCATTACAGGAAGGTAAAATCACAGATGAAAACCGTCTGGTGGCAGCGCTTCCAACTCTAAAAAAATTAATTGCAGACGGTGGAAAGGTAATCCTTTGTTCCCATCTAGGCAAACCAAAGGGAGAGCCAAAGCCGGAACTGTCTTTAGCACCCGTTGCCGTCCGTTTGTCAGAACTGCTGGGACAGGAAGTAACATTTGCGGCAGATCCTGAAGTAGTCGGACCAAATGCAAAAGCAGCAGTAGAAGCAATGAAAGACGGAGACGTGATCCTTCTTGAGAATACACGTTACAGAGCGGAAGAAACCAAAAACGGGGAAGCTTTCAGTAAGGATCTGGCGTCGCTGGCAGACGTTTTCGTAAACGATGCGTTTGGTACCGCACACAGAGCTCATTGTTCGAATGTGGGTGTCACACAGTTCGTAGACACCGCAGTCGTAGGATATTTAATGCAGAAAGAAATAGATTTCTTAGGAAATGCGGTAAACAATCCGGAAAGGCCATTTGTAGCTATCCTTGGTGGTTCTAAAGTTTCCTCTAAGCTTTCCGTAATCAATAATTTACTGGATAAAGTAGATACCCTGATAATAGGTGGAGGTATGTGCTATACCTTTGCGAAAGCCCAGGGTATTGAAATAGGAAAATCTCTTTGTGAAGATGACTACTTAGAGTATTCAAAGGAGATGGTTGCAAAGGCAAAAGAAAAAGGCGTGAAATTGTTACTCCCGGTTGACACTGTCGCAGCAAAAGAATTTTCCAATGATTCCGAGCTTCGTACCGTGGAAGGCGATTTGACAGCAGATGAAATGGGACTGGATATCGGACCGAAAACGCAGGAACTCTTCGCAGCAGAGGTGAAATCTGCCAGGACGGTTGTATGGAACGGACCAATGGGCTGTTTTGAGATGCCTAATTTCGCAGCCGGAACCATAGCCGTAGCGAAAGCATTAGCAGATATTGATGCAACGACCATCATCGGCGGCGGCGATTCGGCAGCGGCAGTTAATATTTTTGGATTCGGTGATAAAATGACTCATATTTCCACCGGTGGCGGAGCGTCTCTGGAATTTTTGGAAGGCAAAGAATTGCCGGGCGTTGCAGCAGCAAATGATAAATAACAATTATAATAGAAAAGAGGGAATAGGATTATGGCAAGAAGGAAAATTATTGCAGGCAACTGGAAAATGAACATGACTCCGAGTCAGGCGGTTGCACTGGTAAACGAATTGAAACCATTGGTAGCGACTGAGGAAGCAGATGTGGTATTCTGTGTTCCGGCGATTGATATCATACCTGTTATAGAGGCAGCGAAGGGCTCCAACATTCAGGTAGGGGCCGAGAACATGTACTATGAAGAAAGCGGTGCTTACACAGGAGAAATCGCACCTGCCATGTTGACAGATGCAGGTGTTAAATACGTAGTGATCGGACATTCTGAAAGAAGAGAATACTTTGCAGAAACGGATGAAACAGTTAATAAAAAAGTATTAAAGGCTTTTGAACATGGTATCACGCCGATTGTCTGCTGTGGTGAGTCATTAAAGCAGAGAGAGCAGGGGGTAACCATAGATTTTATTCGTCAGCAGATCAAGATTGCATTCCAGAACGTAACGGCAGAACAGGCGAAGACAGCAGTCATAGCTTATGAGCCGATCTGGGCAATTGGTACGGGCAAAGTGGCAACCACGGAGCAGGCACAGGAAGTATGTGCGGCGATACGTGTATGCATTGGTGAGATCTATGATGCTGCAACTGCAGAAGCAGTCCGCATCCAGTATGGCGGTTCTGTATCCGCATCCAGTGCGGCTGAATTGTTTGCACAGGCTGATATTGACGGTGGTCTTGTTGGTGGAGCATCATTGAAGGCTGATTTTGGAAAGATTGTGAATTATAAATAAGTTTATCTGAGAAGTGGGGAGTCTTTAAAACATGGTTTATATATGTAGGCTCTCAGGACGCCACCGTGGGAGGCGATATGCTTCACGCAAACAGGGCAACGCTCTGGCGAACTAACTGCTAACTCCGACCAAGTCAGCGCCCAGGAAAGCCTGGGCGCCGAGGTCTGGTGTGCCCGGTGGGCACACGTTCTAACGGGTGAAAGTCCCCAATCCGCCCGGCAGTGGGAAGGATACAGCCGAAAC
>Ga0153928_1000163_pt1 | contig 35261 bp, 35 predicted proteins | sample TSNJ012MetaG_FD_106656 | JGI IMG/M metagenome (GOLD analysis project Ga0153928, IMG submission 106656) | Attine ant fungus gardens microbial communities from New Jersey, USA - TSNJ012 MetaG | ecosystem: Host-associated > Fungi > Mycelium > Unclassified | place: USA: New Jersey, Wharton State...
AAAACATAGCAGCCGCTATGTCTATTCCTCATGCACAAAACTTCTTCTTTTTCTCTAAACTTACCAATATTCAGTTGTCAATTTGCATTAGCATCGTTCGATGCTAATTCCGAGAAGATATTCAAGAACGTTTCAAGATAAACTATTATTTTTTTATATGCTTTATAATATGATCTATCCATCGATAACCTTTTAAAAAAATATTCTGATCCAATTCTATCGTAACTACTTCATTTTTAAAGACAAACATACGCAGAAAATATACCAGAAAAAACAAAACTCCCAGACACATCAGCACTATTTTTGACCAGGACCAGGAACGGATTCCTTCTAAATAAATAATTCCAAGCAGCATGGGGCCTAACCAAAAAAGTGGATGGTAGTAAAAAGCTCCTGTAATGTCCCCGCACAGTACTCTGCACCATGCTCTTGTAATTCCACACGCGGGACAAGATACCCCGGTCAAAAACTTTATGGGACATCCGAATAACAGCACCATACCCCCATATATAAGTAATACACTCAGGAAAGACACTATCTTATTTTTATACATATCTTTTAATTGCATTTTATATCTCCAACCTTTTTACTTCAACATACTTAACACCCCTCTGTTAGGTTTAAGTACTTTAAAGGAAAATCGAGGATATGATATTTTAGACTGCTCCAACTCATCCATCACCCTATGTTCACATCGCGCAGCACTCTCACATACTAAAAGTCTTCCTGCATATCCATTGTTTCTTCCCTCGTTTCCAAAGAAAATGTTTTCTCGTCCACTCCACATTCATCCAAGTACGACTGAAAAAAGTCCTGAATTACCTCTTGAATCTTCTCTTCTGATGTGGGGCGAAGTAAAAGCGATGTGGGCATAAGTGATGGTTTTAAATAAGTCATTGGGGATATGCTTGTATCCGCAATCAACATTACTTTTGTTTCTTTGTAATCTTTTCGTACCGCTTCCAATTCCTCAACAATTCCTGTCTTGGTGATATCAACGCATGCCAAATCCAGAATGGTATATTGATAAATATGTTCCTTAAGTTTTTCTGCATGCTCTAAAAACTCCCACGTCCACTGGTCGTCTGTAACATATGCTGCACATGACTTCATATGTTCTTTAAGCTGATTCAGTTCACTCTCCTGCGAATCATAAGTTAAACAAGTAATCATAAGTTATCTCCTTACCAGCGGAATCAAAACTCTTTGTACATCCGTTTCACCGTCAGTAGGCAAGAGTCCTGTCCCCGGTTTCATAGTCTGCCCCTGCTCTGCATACGAAATATAAGCAAACTGGAATATCCTCTGGACTGCTGATACATTACCACCCAAATGAATTCCCGTTTTAAAGCGAAGCATATTTTCATACAGGCGAATCCCTACCATTTTAGGTATTTCTTCAACACTCAGACAAGAAAAGAAGTAAATGTGATGCAAAGAGCCTTTTTCAGTAATATTCTCCATGAAGCCTTTCATATCACCTACTCCATCGGCCGGATGCAGCACTTGATCCACAAACACTGACAGATCATCAATAAAAATAAAATATGGTTTTCTTTGTTGCATCTGTTCAAATATTTCTTCCCCTTCCATTCCCTGCAGCCGCAATTCTTTCTTTAAACTGTTTCGCTCTTTGAATTCCGGAAGCAAATCTTTGAAAAAATCAAATAATTGGCTGCTACTATCTACATATCTTGCCTCATGCTGCTCTGCAATCTGTTTCAGACCGCCCGAAAAATCTATAACGGTCAGATTTCCCCCTTGCAGACTGGCAGTATTAATTAATACCTTTAACAGATTGGTCTTTCCGCTTCTGGATCTTCCGGTAATTGTATAGCAATATGTTTTACTCAGATCCACTCCATATATTGCTGCATTTTTAAGATTGTATCCCATCGGCAGATACTTGGTATCTGCTGATTGCTTTTGCATCGCCGGCAAGTCTAAAAACTCTTTCAACAGAGGTTTTTCCGGTATGCGCGGGACTGCTCTGGCAACAGTTCCCTGCCACACTTGATTCATCTGACTGCAGATATTTTTAATCGCTTCTGTCCTTGCATAATCATCTTTCGCTCTTAGTGACAAAGCAGTCTGGAATTCCAGTATTGCCCCTCCTATTCTGGCAAGCCCCCGGCCCTTTATATCTGCCTCCGGCATAATATCAAAATGGAGTGTCTTCAATGCTTCCGCATACTGATATTTATCTTTCATCTCCAGACAAAGAACGGTTCGAATATTGTCTCCTATCCGGCTTTGAATCTCAGCCCCACCGAAACCGGCAGCGGTAATGACCAGATAGATACCATATGAAATACCATCTCTGGAAAATCGTATCAAAATATCTTCATACCCATTATTTGTTTTTTCTTTAAAGTTTGCATATTGATCGATGGCAATTACAATTGCCGGAATCTGGTTGTCATGTGTCTGGACATACTGGGTATAATTCCCCCCCTGAAATAAACGCTGCCGTTCATCAATAATCTCTTTTATCATCTCAAAGAATTTTGACAGCGGATCCAGATCATTCTCATAAACAATCCCACCTACATGAGCAAGTCCTTCAAAAGCACTCAACATTCCACTGCTGAAATCCAGACCGTAAATATTAACCTGTTCCGGTGTATATTTGTTTACTAATGAGAATAAAAAGCTCTGAAGGAAGATACTTTTTCTTTAAAAGCTTCCTGGCTGTAGATTGATATTATATATGACACATGACCCTCCTGCACTTCCGATCACTGATTAATTCCATGATTTTTTTCGTACTTTACAATAAACTTCACATTTTCAAACTCTACAGAACTTAAATATCCATCCTTAAATTGGTCTGCCCGAATGGATGGACTATACCAGCTTTTACCCCGGAAATAATTATCCAAATCTGTTGATTCAAACATTCTTCCATGACGTGCGTAAATTTCATTTCTGGCAAGTTTTATCTCCCATGCTGACAATATATCCAAGTCACTGGATGTAAGATAACGGCTGCTGCTGTCTGCAATAATGTAGTCACCGTTGGTATTATATGCCGAACTTTCCGCTTGAGAAGGAATCTCCGTAGGGATTGAAGTTGCCTCCACGGCCGGTTTCTGGGTTTGATTTTCTGACGGTGTGCTGCTTTTAATCTCTACTTCTTCCTCAAACAACCCTCCTGTACTTTCACCTTCTGCTTCTGTAACCTCAGTATTGTTCACCGACGGAGCTATGTAAATATCATCGGCACTCTGCTTATTCATATTAACTAAAGTGACAACTCCCCAGATAATTCCACCTATCAAAACTACAATGATTCCGCCCAATGCCAACGTCAGTGGAACACTGATCTGTTTCTCACTTTTTGGCTGTACCGGATTATTAAAATGATTTTCTGAAAACTGTTGATATTGGGGCTCTTTAACCATCTCATAATCATTTCGAAAAGCCGCTCCCACACTTTGACTGCTGCTAACTGTATTTGCATTCTGCCCTTGAGATGAACCACCACTTCCCAAATTTAATAACTGCGTTTCATTCTCTATTTCTATTGGTGCTCCGCATTCACCACAAAAAACTGCACCCGGTTCTATTTTTTGCCCGCATTGTTCACAAAACATTGTTTCTCCTCCCTCTAGTGCATCGAAGAATAAATATTAAGCATTTGCATTTTATTTACACTATTTATGAAGTGCTGCACTAATTCATTCTAAAATCCATACTTTTCGTATAATTTTTGCTTCAAAACTTTTTTTCTGTGATTATAAATCCCCATTGAAACTAATACTATCACCATACTTAAAACCATTAGTATAATCCCACTAAAAAACAATATATCTCCAAATGTCATATTCCACACCTCTAGCTGTTACAATTCAGCCTTCGGCTGAATCGTAACCTATAGCCATCCCTTTTCATAAAGTTCCTGTATCTTTGTTTCTAACAACTGCATCGACTCGTCACTCATTCCATTTGTTGGGTTATAGCGTTTTACTGCCTGCTCATAATAGCTCTTTGTCTGCTGATAATCTCTATTAGATTCCAACAATGTACTTTGTATCACCATTTCCAGCAACGCCAACCGCATATATACCCGATAGTCGTCCGGATAAAGCTGCTCCATCTGCATCAAAATCTCTTTGCAGGTTTCATAATCATTCGCATACTGATAGAGGATCGCCATATTCATATAATTACTAAAAGTTGCATGATCTCCTTCAATCAAAAGCTTATAGCATTTAATTGCTTTCTTTATGTAATCTATTGTATCGTCCGCATCCGGATAACCCTGTATATCTTTCAAACAGGTAAGCCCCAGTTCTCTAAGTATTGATGGAAGCCTCAAATCATCTACCACATTTGTTGCCTCTGTAAGAACTTCTGCCGCTTTCTCAACATTTCCCTGTTCGCGGTAAACTCTCGCACACAGAATATATGCTCTGGATATCAGATAACTATCATTGCTTAATGAGATTGCCTGGTCAAAATTTTGTACAGCTTCCTCCATATTTCCCCTTGCAAAAGCAATTTCCGCCTGTACCAGATAAATATGATCTTCGCCCATATTTCTTTCTATTGCCTGAGCAAGTATCGATTCTGCAGTATCCACATCGCCTCTCCTGGCACATGCAATTGCATAATCACGAAAATATTCGGGATTACTTTGATCCGATGCTATGGTCTTCTCATAAAAAGATACTGCATTTTTATAATCTTCTTCTTCAAAATAGCAATTTGCAATGAGATATAAAAGATCGGCCTTTTCCTTTAAGTTTTTCCCCAGAACCGCTGTATATTTTTTATCATTCAGCAGATCAATACATTTATCAATCAATACGTTGTAATCGTCTTCATAATCCTTCGTTTCTATAATTGCATCATACTTTTCTATAAAAGCTTCTTCAGTTCGCTCGCCCGCACCTACAACAGTACAAGCCGCCCCTATAACAAATAAAAATGTACAGATTCCATATATCAGATTTCTGCTAAACTTCAGTTTTCGGTAATCGGCATCTCTGGTCTTCATATGGAAGATATCTCCCAGCATTTCCGCTGCACTTTGATACCGATCTTCTCTTTTGTCCTGCATGGCCTTGGCAATGATATGAATAAGCTGGGGACTATAAGATGTTGACAGTTCTGCCAATCCCAAGGGTTCCTCAGGATACGAAGAAACACTAATTCCCGTCAGCAAATGATAAACCGTTGCACCAAGACTGTAAATATCAGAACGAACATCCACATGAACAGCCAGATAGTTCCCACCCGAAAAGTAAAGCTTGCTCTTGTATAATTGCTCCGGTGAAGCATATCGCTGACTGTAACCGGAAATCCTCTTTCCACTTTCCTGCCCAAAAGAAATATTAAAATCAATCAGACATGCATTGCCTTTTGATGTAATCATAATATTGGACGGTTTAATGTCACTATGAATAATCGGTGGACTCTGAGAATGTAAATACTCCAGTGCTTCACATAACTGCCTCATCCACAGAATAATCTGCCGTTCTTCAAAATGCACTTTCTTATTAATGTAATAAGAAAGATCGTTACCGTCAATATAATCAATGACCGTATATACCTGCGATCCTAATTGAACAAAGTCATACACTTGGGGCAGATACATATGATGCAGGCTTTTTAAAATATCTGCTTCTCTTCGTTCATTAACCCGCCCTACATAGTTATCCTTTATCTTCTTTATAATGACTTTTTTTTGAAGCCGTAAATGAAACGCCAAATAGATAATCCCCGAACCGCCCTGACCTATTTCATCTAAAACCTCGTACGTTTCATTTAATATTTCTCCCCGTCTAAACATACCACTCACCTGTTTGCACCAATTACTGTTCTTCTTTCTTCACCTTATCTAATTGTTCCAGCATATAACGGCGAAATTTGAATTCTTCTTCATCTTGCATTCCCACATAATATATCGTTTCAATATCTTCATTATTGAAAAAATACATTTCTTTAGAATTAATCATTCCTTCCGGATATAAGCATCCTGAATAGTCAAACACTTTTTTATCAACCGTCCGCACCTGTATACGTCCACAGATCATCAATCTCTTCTTTGCCTCTTTCAATAATACCACAGAACCTATTGGTAAAAAATCCTTCATCATATATCCTCCTGAATATCATCAATTAATATTTTATTAAAATGGCCACCAATCTTTCGGCAGCTTAACATCCGACCAGTTAATTTCCGGTAATTCAAATTCACTCCAGTCTACAGCCAACGACAATTCTCCGCCAAACAAAACAGCCAATGATGCTGAACATTCAATGCCATCCGTTGTCAGAGCAGCATCTCCCTTGGCAGATAATGCTCCCGCCTTTCCTTTTGCTTTTGCTTTGACTTTTATTCCGAACAGATCGAATCCGCCTTCAACCTCTCCCTGGACAGCGCAAACTTCTGCGCCTGCACTTACCTTTGCTCCATAGGAAACTGATCCATCTTGATTTTGGATTTTTCCTATTGCAGCATCTAACTTTGCTTCTCCATGGCCCACAGCAAATTCGGCATTTCCATAGACATTCATATCATCTGTCTCATATCTTACTGAAGCATCACCCGCTAAAATACTACCGGAAGCCTCCAGATAAAGTGCCAGTTGCAGATCAAACTCTCCATCTTTAAATAAAGCTGTACTCATCTTTGGCATATTCCAGCGATTCCAAAAACTGCGAAAGCGTGATCAACATTTCACCTATGCTCTTACAGTCTATATCAAACCCCTTGACAAATTCATCATGTGCTGCTCCTTCCCAAGTATTATTTAATTCCTTTATACTGGTTTCCATGAAATCCTTGTCTTGCTTTAATTTCACCCGAAGTTGATGCAATTGCACTAAATCAGCAGATAGTTGACCGATATCTATTTCAATTTCTTGAATCATTTTTCATCCTACCATCCTCTCTTTGTTTTTTTCTTAAACCTATCTTATCAATTGAATTCCCTTATATGTACGATTCCTGATAAACTGCATGTTTGTTCGGACCAACGACTAAATACATGCACCATTCTCCAATATTTGCTATTATCCTGTGCTTTCTATTGCAATTATAATACAGATAAACCATAAATACCACAATATTTTCAAGCTGTAGCGTATTTTCATTTCCTAGTGATTACTCTTATAAGAACCACATTATCTGTTTTTGCTGTTCTTTATTGACGCTCCCGCCATAGCGGAGCACACCTGTTCAAATGCCTATGGCCGGTCCCATCGGTGTAATAACAATAATTTTGGCATCAGAAACTTGTTTAAGGTCTTTTATGAATTCATCTTTTTCCAAATCCAAAAATAAACGCTCTGAAAAAACTCAAAATAAATAAACATAGACATTACGTATATCAATAGTAGCCATAAAACATATCCCTCTTCTTTTTCGACTAAGAATATTATAGCAATTAACAAAAGACTTTTGGTACTATGTTTTATAGTACCTTAACTGCTCAATAATACTCCTACGCTTGCGAAGCGTTTACTTTGCTTCGGACTTTTTCGCGTAAACCACAGAAAAAAAGAGATAGCACTTGACTACCCCTTTCCTCTATATTGACCTAATATGGTCGTTTTTCAATGCCGAGAACCGACAATAAAGATCCATATATTCATCTATTCTCTGCCAAAACTAACCCCGACCTGCCTAACATTCTTAGTATCAAAATTAAATTCATATACTACACTCCTAGCATCTCCAAAAACAGATAATCACGATACTAAGTTTCTTTTTCATTTTACCTCACAATAAATAATTCATCATTTTCTTAAATATGCAGACATAACATAACCGATCTGATCTGTATCACTCACTCTCACCCGACAGAACTTGGCATTGGACACTTCTAAAATCACCATTTCTGTTTCTGGCATCAATTTTGCAATTTCTGTTCCTGAAGTGCTTGGCTGATTACGCAAAGTCAAAAACTCATTTACCGCAGCATAGCAGATTTGTCCCGCCTCATAGGTATCAGCTGTTCCACTACCACTTCTCTTTCCAGCTCTGACAAATGAATGCACATCCGAGGTCAGATACTCTGTATTAACCCAGCCTTCCAAACCGCTGTCCATCACATATACATCCGCCATACCGTTGGACTCTTCAAGAATGTACATTGCTGTATAAGGTGCTAAATATGCAATCGGATCTGCATTGGTACTGGACGCATTTCGCAGAGTCATTGTCTCGTATACATCTGCATAATATATTGTCAAATCCGAATAGGTATCCTGTTGCTTACCTGCTCTTTGCATAATTGCCCCAGAAGGGGTCAAATATTCTTTATTGGCATAACCGATGATATGGTTATCTATTGTAGTTACCTTTACCATCATGCTATTTGTATCTTCAATAATCTGCATTCTTGTGTACGGTGGTAATAAGCATAATGCGGGTGCTGAAGTGGAAGGTGCTTCTCTTAGAGTAAGGTATTCGTATACATCTGCCTGATAGATAATACCGTCTACAGATGCAGCTTCACTTTGATCTGTAGCTTCTGTCACCTGTTCCTGATTCAGTATAATCGTTTCCTGTGCGGGTGTACCAGATACCTCACCTTCTACTTTTGTTGTTTCCAAAGGCTGCTGCTCATCCGCAACTGCTTCCTCTTGTACTGTTTCACTCTTTGCTGCTGGCTGCTGACTGCCTTTGTTTTTATCAAAGATTGTCTTTCCCGCCCAGAAACCACCTGCCATGAGGATTACCCCTGCTGTTATTCCAACCATTAACCTCGGTATCTTTGACTGTCTTGGTTTATCAATAACCTGTGGATTCTCCTGCCTATCCAAATTATGCAGATACTGTCCGGCAACCGCATTATGGTATTCCGTATTTATACTAGGGGCTTTTTGAACCCCTACGATTTGATTCATATTCATTTTTAATGTTACGCCATCCTGTACCGCTAGCAATGCCTGTTTCATCTCAGTCGGACTGCCATACCGGTCAGACGGAGAATAACTGCAGGATTTCAGAATTACAGATGTCATCTGAGGGCTTGCCTCACAGGGAGGCGGCAGCTTTTCTCCACTCATCCTTCGTACCAGCGCCGCTTCCTTGTCCTGATAGGTCAGCTGCTGTTTTTTTGGATCTAAAAAAGGAATCCGATTGTTATTCAGCAATTTGTAAAGTACAATGCCTAACGAATAAGTATCAATATTAGAACCGTATGACCGACCATTGTAAATTTCAGGTGCCATATAAAAATAGGTTCCTTTTTGAGATAAACCCCCGGCAATTCTTTCAAGTTTTCTTGCTATACCAAAATCGCCCAGTTTATACTGACCGAATTTAGAAATAAAGATATTCTCCGGTTTGATATCACGATGGATAATATTAAGTTTCGTACAACATTCTAATGCCGAGCAAATATCAATCCCCATTTGAATAACTTCGTTTTCATCCAGCTTCTTTTCTGCCGCATAAGTCATGAAATTTGCAGAAAGTTCCATGCGAATACAAATATCCCACTTAATTTCATCATCGTATTCGATGACCTGATAATCATCAACACTGATAATGTGGGCAGTCCCTTTCAATGACTCTAATATTTTTACTTCATTTATGCATTCATCGACAATTTTCTGGAAATATGTTCTTGCCGACTCTTTAGTAACATGCTCAGAACACACTGAGGATACCTCTGACTGGTTCTGCGGAATGGTAATCACTTTAATTGCAGAGTAAAATATAGTATCCCGTTCAGTTCTTTTGGCTTTATAAACCTTACCAAATGAACCTTCCCCTAATTGCTCTATGACCTCCCATTCCGGCCAAATGGATATCGTTTGATTTATTTTCATCTCATTCCCTGCTCCTTACTTCATCTAATAGCTTATGCTGCATATTGTCTCTATACTTATTCTGCATATCGTTCTGCAAGCGCCGGTAATATCTGCTTATTAGCATTCCATATTGCCGCAAATTCCGATATTAGGACCGGACTATCACTTAATCCATTTTCTATGGTAACAGATGGGATCCCCTTTTCTAATACGAAATAGTCGCTGCATCCAGCGGCATCCTGTGTGTTCTGAACCGTTGAATTCATACTGTATCCCGTTAAGCCGGAAACCAAAGATGCCAATTGTTTATCTGCTTCGTAAACAGCACCCTGACTACCATAATCCCAATATACAAGATTCCCGGAGGAATGATAGGAAATGGTACATACCGTAGGATGGCTTTTTGCAACATTGATAATTGCTTGTACTTCTGGCTCTGACCCTGAAAATTCCCCCTTATAATAATCAGATGAAGGCGCCTGTGCCCCTACATACCCATTCCAGCCTGAAGGAAAGTTTCGGTTTAAGTCAACTCCTCTTGCGTTTGCTTTCCATCTTTCCCAATAGAGGTCACTTGCTTCCGTAGTTTTCCCCGAAACCAGATCATTTTCATGGCACTCTGTCAAAACAGCTCTAAGAGATTCATTTTGAATGCCCTTCATCCCTTGCTGACTAATTGTAACTCCATCGGGATTTGTCATCGGCAATATATGAAAGCACACCTGCTCCAAAAGCTGTTTATAACTTTTTCCATTGTAACTTCCTGTATCATAATTCTGCAAAATATATTCTAATTGTTCCATAACAAGCAAGGTATTGATATATTCCCGTCCATGTATGGATGCCTGAACAACTATATGAACTGGGCTTTCACTATTGCCAATTACCGCCTCCATTATTTTTCGGTTGTCCGCAGTTAATCCAACTTCTTTTACGTTTAATAAACCTGCATATGCTGCCCCAAGTTTTGTCAGATCCGTAACCATCTGCTCATAGGTATATACAGCCAATTCTACTGACACTATTTTTTCTATCGGCTCTGGCTCTGCTAATGCCATTTCCTTTTCACCTGATTTTTGAAAATTTGCTGCTTCACTATCTTCACTCTTTTGTTCTAAAGTTACAGGATCTTCTGACCTGGACGGATTCTCTTCATCTGAATCAAAAATCACATACATCAACATCCCCAGCAGGAAAAAGACCACTAAGAAGGCACAGCGCATCAATATCTTTATAATCTTACTGCTCTTGATCATATAATATCTCCAACCACTTATCTGCTCTTTTTAATAATTTTAGTAATTATCTTTTATCTTTATCTACAAAACTCAATGCAATAATACTTAGTGTACCATACACGACAATAAACAGTACTAAAAGTCCCCAATGCGTAAGTAAATTCCTTGCTGTTGCTTCATACTCTTCCATATATGTTGCAAAAAGACTGTTGGCTAATCCATTTATTCCAGATGAATTACAAATCGCAGCCAGTCCCCATCTGACAATACAATCTCCATAATTCCTTTCCTCCTCACTTCTCAGTTTATGATATTAATTCCCGAATAAACCAACAACCATATTATAAAAAACTCGTCAAAATATGTCAATGACAACAATTTACATCCTTTGATACCGTCAGTAGTTCTGTTTCTTCGGACGAGTGCTTGAGACATTATTCACCAAGTAAAGGGAGCCACGAGAGGACTCCCTATTATTTATATACACGCTGCTATATCCAGGAATTTGACCATGGAAGGCATTTATTAACCAATTCTGACTGATCATAAAAAATCTGTATCTGGCATTACCTTTAAGACATAATACAGATAATCATATATATTTAAATCATTTTCCCGAGCGCTTTCCACCGAGTATATAGGACCATTTTTTGACTAAGAATATTATAGCAATTAACAAAAGACTTTGGGTTCTGTATTTTATAGTACCTTAATAGTACCTTAACTGTTCAATGATACTAAAAATCCAGATGCTTAATTTTATAAATACCTCATAATGTCACTAATGCCAGAGGATATTGATAACATTAGATCACTCATTAACAGATTCAAAATGATATAGACAATAACAAGCATAACTACTTTTCCAATAAAGAAAATGTATGGTTTTTTGTCTTCACTATGCCGTACCACTGCTTGATACCCACTGTACTGAATATACGGCAACAGAAATGCGCATATTACAAAAACAATTATCCCCGCACTTATCGAAATCACACAGAGTATACCAGCAATAATAATAATCAAAGCTTCATATAGCGCACGTGTACCAACAATGGTAATCATTGCACTGTAGGAAGTCACACCATTCCCCAAACCAGTAAGGGTCTTAAGCAGTAAAGCTTCCAGAAAATCCACTCCCGCAGTAAAAAGGATAGTCAGAAGAATTATTTTAAAATATGGAATTTCAACATAACCACTCGCTGCACTGGACAATTTATTGAGCAGTATTAGTATCGCAATCAGCATCATAACTGTCTTGCTAACAATAAATTCTATACCAATTGCTGAGTTATTATCTGCTGATATTTGTCTCATCTTAGTAACTGGGGCTCTTAGAACAGGGATGATTTCCGCAAACATGTTTTTAGTACCTGAGACAACGGCATTCTTTTTCTCATAGAGCCATTCTGCCTCTTTGGTTCTTGTCTGTGCCGTTTGTCTCGGTTGCTCCTGTCTGAAAGGTTCCTGTATCAAAACGCTTTCAGAATGCCAACCAGGTGCCTGCTGCTGGGCTGGACCGTTCGCTGTCCGATTTATCGTCCTATTCATACAATTACAGGTTTCTCCTTGCTCCAACCTCTTACCACATTGGGTACAAAAATTAGCCATTTCCCATTCCCTCATCTCTCATTTTTTGTGATTCTACCATTTACAAGCACACATCAATGACCTTAAAGTCACTACGCATACTTATGATAACTTTATTTGACAATTATTGCAATCTTATGTCTCAAAAATCTTATATTATATAACTTAGGTCCGCAGTTTCTGCCCTACTGCAACTGGCATTTCTCATTTCTGCCTGTAAAACAACTTCAGCAGATATTTATTCAGATAGATTTCTTTCACCTTCCCCAAATATAACAGTTTTTTATCAAATATTCAATAAGCCTGACAAATAACAAGTTTGTTCGGATAAATAGCATAATCTTATCGAACCAAAAAAGAACCAAGGGAAGAAACATACTTCTGCCTGTTCTTCATTCATACATATTATTCAACAAGATAATTATTCTTTCTTAACGCACGATCAACCAAATCAAGCACATCTTTCGCTTCCGCCTCAACCGTATGATAATGATACCCCGAAGTAATATTCATCAAAGGCGCAGACTTCCCAAAATGGATCTCTTTCATAAATCCCTCAATGATTTTTTAATTTTGTTGTATAAAACACAAGTGCGCCTGGATATACTATTAATATACGAATAATAAGGGAGTATATTATGGTTATATTTATTATAGCAGGTTTAATTTTATTAATCCTGATTCCGCTTTACTGTTGTCTGGCTCACTCTACTTCGGAGGATCGCCGGCAGGATGATGAACTACAGATGGAATTTATCAAGGACTGGAAAGATAACCACTTATCTTAGCAGATCGGGTCGTCTTTCCTTTGTCCTTTTTACAGACTGTTCATGCCGCCATTCTTCAATCTTTGCATGATGCCCCGAAAGAAGTACCGGCGGAACTTCTTTTTCCTGCCAGACAGCAGGTCGGGTATAGTGAGGATGTTCCAGCAGGTTGTCTTGAAAAGATTCCGTCTGTGCTGACTCTTCATTACTTAACACCCCGGGAACCATCCGGGATATGGCATCTATCATCACCATCGCCGGCAGCTCACCACCAGTCAATACATAGTCACCAATCGAAACGTAATCCGTAACAATCTCTTCTAAGACTCGTTCATCTATTCCTTCATAATGTCCGCACAGGAAAACAATATCCTGCTCCTCAGCCAGTTCTTTCGCCATATTTTGATGAAACACTTCACCTTGGGGTGTCAGATAAATTACCCTCGGGCGATATCCGATTTTTTCAGTTACGGACTGATAAGCGCCATAAACCGGTTCTGCCATCATTACCATACCGGCGCCGCCGCCATACGGATAATCATCCACTTTCATATGCTTATTATTCGCATAATCTCGAATATTGGTACAGGAAAGTGTCAATAGTTCCTGTTCAATTGCTCTTCCGATAATACTAGTCTTCAATCCCTGTTCAATCATCTCCGGAAACAAGGTTAATACGTGATAATTCATTAAAACGCTCCTAAACCAGACCCGGCATCAGATAAATATCCATACGCTTTTCTTCTACATTCACATTCAGAATGCACTGCTTAATGGCAGGAATTAATACTTCCTGATTCTCCGGCGTCTTCACTATATACACATCATTGGCTCCTGTCTGCAAAACATCTGTCAGAACACCAAATTCTTTTCCATCTTCCGTGAATACCCGCATATCAATCAAATCGGTAATAAAGTATTCATTCTTTCTAAGCCTTACCGCATGCTCTCTGGTAACCCACAGTCCCTTTTGACGGTACTGCTCAACATCATTAATATTGTCAATTCCTTTAAATTTTAATATTACAAATTTTTTAAAAAATTTAACGCCTTCAATCTCCAACGTTAAATATTCTTTTCCCGTATCCAGAAGAACTTCTTTTAACTTTTTAAATCTCTGGGCATCATCTGTCAACGGAAAAACCTTCACTTCACCTTTTATTCCATGGGTGGTTGTGATCACTCCGACCTGCAGCAAATTATCCATGAATCAAGCTCCTCATTAAACAGTATACAACTCTGCTCTGATTTATAACCTTCCAACTGTTACTTGGCTGAAATTTTAACTTTTTCTTTTTAAAAACCTATAACAGTGACAAAACGCAGCAAATGTTCCTTACCGGAAACATCCCACTGCGCATATCTGTCGTTACTATCCAGCTTTATGGTTTCATAGCAACATGATGCACACAAATCACAAAATATGTGATTTGGCGCCTACCACCCCCGGGATTTTGTGCGAAAAGCGCACAAAACACCTCGCGGAATACTCATGTTGAATAGTAACTATCTGCCTACATGATTTCGACAATCACTTTCTTGTCACATTTGGAAGAAGCAGATTTAACAACTGTACGGATTGCCTTGGCAATACGACCCTGACGTCCAATCACTTTTCCCATATCAGAAGCAGCAACCTTTAGTTCAATCACAATTGCATCGTCTTCTTCTTTCTGTGTTACAACAACTTCATCTGGATTGTCAACCAGCGATTTTGCAATTACTTCAACTAATTCTTTCATTGACATACCTCGACTATTTCTCGATACCAGCCAGTTTGAAGAGTTTAGAAACTACTTCTGTCGGCTGTGCACCGTTTGCCAACCATTTTTTCGCTGCGTCTTCATCGATTTTGTATACGCTGGGATCTCTTGTCGGATCGTAAGTACCAATTTCTTCGATGAATCTTCCATCTCTTGGAGATCTGGAATCAGCTACAATGATTCTATAAAAAGGAGCTTTTTTCTGTCCCATTCTTCTTAATCTGATCTTTACTGCCATCTCTTTCACCTCCTCATAAGGAAATTATATTTATGTTAAAAGGGAAGATTGAATCCTCCTCTTTTACCACCTTTTTGACCCATCATGCCGGGCATCTGTTTCATCATCTTGCGTGCCTGTTCAAACTGCTTCACCATCCGGTTCACTTCGCTTAAATCTACGCCGGCACCTTTGGCAATGCGCTGCTTTCTCGATATATTCAAAAGGTTAGGATTAGACCGTTCCTTTGGCGTCATCGAAAGGATAATCGCTTCTTTTCTGGCCATGTCCTTTTCATCGATCATATCATCGATGTCTTTCATCTTATTCCCCATTCCCGGAAGCATATTCAGAACACTGGACAGACCACCCATATTTTTCATCTGATTCATACTTTCCAGGTAATCGTCAAAACCAAACTGAGCTTTCTTAAGCTTTTGTTCCATTTCTTTGGCTTTGTCTTCATCGATGTTAACCTGGGCTTTTTCAATCAGGCTCATCACATCGCCCATGCCCAGAATACGGGATGCCATACGATCCGGAAAAAACTGCTCCAAATCGTCAAGCTTTTCTCCCATACCGACATAAAGAATCGGCTTACCGCTAACTGCCTTAATGGAAAGTGCCGCACCACCTCTGGTATCACCATCCATCTTAGTCAGAATAACACCATCAATACCTACTTTTTCGTTAAACATCTCTGACACATTAACCGCATCCTGTCCAGTCATAGCATCAACTACCAGAATGGTCTGGTCAACATGCACCTGCTCTTTTATTTCCATCAATTCCTGCATCATATCTTCGTCGATATGTAAACGCCCGGCAGTGTCTAAGATAACAACATTATAGTTATTACTCTTCGCATGCTCAAGCGCCGCCTTAGCAATATTCAACGGCTTTTGCTTATCGCCCATGGAGAATACTTCTACGCCTTGCTTTTCACCGTTTTGCTGCAGCTGTAATATAGCAGCCGGACGGTAGATATCACAGGCCGCCAGCAATGGTCTTTTCCCTGTGGACTTAAACTTTCCTGCCAGCTTTGCCGTTGTCGTAGTTTTACCAGCCCCCTGAAGACCGGCCATCATGATAACAGTAATCTCATTACCTGGCTTTATCATAATTTCTGTAGTTTCACTACCCATCAGGGTAACCATTTCTTCATTAACAATCTTAATAACCATCTGACCAGGATTCAATCCAGTCATAACATCCTGTCCAATAGCCCGCTCCTGAACCGCTTTAACAAACTGTTTTACTACTTTGAAGCTAACATCAGCTTCCAGCAGTGCCATTTTAACTTCTTTTAAAGCTGTTTTCACATCTTCTTCAGTCAGACGGCCTTTACTTCTCAGTTTCTTAAATACATTCTGCAGTTTATCTGTTAAACTTTCAAATGCCATAAATTACAACTCCTCCAGAATCTCTTGCGAGATTTCTTCTATTTGCTTCATCAGCACTTTTTTATCTTGTTCTTCATAATGGGTTGTTAAGGTGTTGATTCTGTTCACCTTTTCTTTAATGCTTACAAACTTGCGAATCAGATGCAGCTTTTGTTCGTAGTCACTTAGCGTTTTGCTGCAGCGTTTGATAGTATCATGGACACCTTGCCGACTGATTCCCTGGTTCTGGGCAACCTCACTTAAGGAGTAATCATTTAATACAACATCTTCGTATATTTGTCTTTGGTGATCTGTTAGTAATTCACCATAAAAATCATATAATAATGTTTGTTCTACAATTTTTTCCATTCCAATCACCTTAGCAAGCATACTATATATTTCTTGTGGTGTCAAGGGGTTTTTCTTGACAGGGTTTTGAGGTTATATGACTTCATGGAAGGTTATAAAGAATATTTTATATTTGGGCTGCCAGGACGCCACTGAGGAAGGAGATATGCCTTCCTCAGCGGCTGGGTTTTGGTAGTTTGTAAATTTTTTAGAACCTTTTATCTGCAGTTTTCGACGCTGTTACGAGAAGGTCATCATTTTAGTTCTCTTTAAAATGAATGTCACTTAGTATAAGATCCAGTAACTCCTTGTTTCCGGGATGGTATCTGTCTTTTCCAGCTTTTTCAGAGGAATTTCACTCAGGTCATTGAGGGAAAATCATCTCGGTCCGCAATTGCTCATGGTAGGATGCTTCGAGCTCGTTTATCAGACTTTCGCTGTAACAAATTTTTCCGAGAAAGAATACATTAATTTATAATTGATTCAGTTCAGGAAAAATAGGGCTATGCGGAATTGTTCGATTCAGATCTGGGTATCAGTAATTTTTATGTATAAGAAGCTTCAAATACTAACAGGATCAGTGTTTGAAGCTTCTTGCTAACTGCCACCTTAAAACTTTGTCATTTCTTCCATATGGCAAAGAGCGTTAATGGTGCATTACCATAATAATATTGTCCTGGCTGATAAAACCCTGTTTTTGACAATTTATTTGTAGACCAGCCACTAAATCTGTAACCGGTTCGTGTTGGTTTTAAATAACTTATTTGCAATCGAGTGCCTTCATATTTTATTTGCTGAGATGGTCCCCCTTTTCCTCCATTTGCATAATATGTAATTTTATATGTTTTTTTCCAGACTGCATACAAGGTTACATTTCCATTAGCATAGTAATTGCCACCAGGCTGATAACCTGCTATTGTTGCGCTTTTAATAGTCGACCATCCCATAAAAGCATATCCAACGCGTGTTGGCCTTGTATTGCTAAGTTTTAATGTTAATCCTTCTATTTTTGTTTGTGATGTCGGTGCACCATTTCCTCCATTGGCGCTATAAGAGATTTTATAATTGCGTTTCCAAACTGCGTATAATGTAATTGCTGCGTTTCGAGAATAGGTGCTTCCAGGGTTAAAAGATACCATTTTACTTGTTTTATTATCACTCCACCCTGCATATGTATATCCGGAACGCCATGGGGTTTGAGTTCTTAATTTTAAGTTTGTACCTTCAATTTTGGTTTGTGATGCCGGTGCATCATTTCCCCCATTGGCATTATAAGATATAGTATAAGTACGTTTCCATATTGCGTATAGCGTCGTTATTTTATTAACATAAAAATTGCCTCCTGGCTGATAAGCCGCTATTGTCGCATTCTTAACCGTAGACCAGCCTGCAAATGCATAACCGGAACGTGTAGGTTTTTGTTTACTAAGCACAAGTGTTATTCCATCAACCTTCGTTTGAGATGTCGGCGCTTTATTTCCTCAGAAGTTCTGCAAACGCTAATATCCCCATTTAGCATTTTCTCCTGGACTTCTATTGTCTCATTAATGTTCAATGTACCAGCCTTTGTAATTGTTATTTCATGCTCCCCTTGAGGCAAGTTTTCAATTGAATAACAACCTTCTTCGTCAGTGGTAGTCCTTGTACCATCATCAAATTCCAAGACAGCATTTGCAACCGGAACTTCCATAATTACATTTTTATTTTCATCAATATGAAAAAATTCATCTGTTACTATCTGATGCGAAATATCTAATGCTTCATTTAGTAATTTAATTTTATCTGAATCTGTTGTTTGAGATAGCGCAAGATTAATCCATTCTTCGCCTGATTTTTTTGCATTATTTATCCACTCCTTTGCATCTTCAAATTCTTCTGCTTCAAATTGAATTGATAAAGTAACTCTTCCTTGCTCCTCTTTTTTTTCTGCTATACTATCAGGTGTATCGTGTTTTTTATCTCCACCATCTTCTTTCAGCTTACTCAATTGATTTCTCCCTTGTACAGGTTCAACAGTTGATTCTTCTTCTATCATATCACTTTCTGAATCTAATTCTTTTACACCATCCTCTACTTCATCTTTTATTTCTTCTTGCTTAAGTATCAGTTTTTCGTTATTTTCAGTCACTATAATCTCTTCTGCTATTACATTCAAAGAAGTGATTTCATGAATTAAAAGAATCATAATTATACAAAGGCAAATATTTCTAATTGTTTTTTTCTTCATGTATTTTCCTCACTTGGCTTTATATACGAATCTAATATATCATTAATTTCATAAAGCTTATGCCCATGCACATCTTTAAGAAATATTTTTCCTGTCTCATCATATGCGAGCCCATACTCAAATGCCATGCCCGGATAATCTGGAGATAAAAGCTGTGTTTCTATGCTCCCGGAAATATTATGTATTTTACTATAATCCTCCCATGAAATTGCCATGTTTTCATCACTTAGAATATTTATGATTTTTGATACAATATTTTCACTATCAATAATAATTGGATCTTTCTTTGATTTTTTTTGCGGGAAAATTTTAATCAATTTTGTGTTAAACGTTTTAATCGTTGGCATTTCAATAGATACTTCCTTATAAAGATCTTCCCATCCCATCATTAATCCAACCGCTCGTGAATAAATCCACTCTTCACGATTTTGTCCAGAGATTTCAAACAGTTGCTCATACCCTACATACCCAAAACGCCATCCAACTTTTAGAGGGCGTAAATTAGGAACAGCCGATGTACAACGTTCATAGTAAACTCCATTCAGACTAATCGTTTCATCTTCCTCGACACTAAACTTACTTAGGCCAATTTTTAAAACTCCACAAGAACGCAACCCTAAAAAAAGTATAGTAATTAATACTAATAAGCAAATACCCGCTAATATTTTCTTTCTACCTATCTTTTTCATTAGCTTCCTCCATATTAAATTATTCAAACTCATTTTCTTCCTTAATATTTATAATTTCACATAACATATTCCATAAGTTCATGACCAATTTGCCATATTTCTGACTTTGATGAATTCATTAAATAGCACTTTCCATCGTCATTATGCGCATAATAGCAGATATATCCTAAACCTGGATGACTCCCCGAATACATAATTACTTTCTTTAATACGCTTATATTTATCGGGTTTTCTATCCTATTCTTGTCTGTCAATTGAGAGACTACTTTCTCAATTAATGTCGTATCCGTAATTTTTACCTGTCTGCTTTCAATGCTTCCATTATCTTTTATTACTAAAACATTAGGTTTTAGTGATTGTAAGGTAATATCCATTTCTGAGGACTCCTTGTAAATTCCTTCCATCTCATCTTCTCGTACACATATCCATTTTGATTTATCTTCACCTTGAATAGTAAAAACTTGCTGCTTCAGATCAGTGATACCACATTGTTCCCCTAGTTGAACTGCAATCAAATGGTCTACCTGCCTTAGATATATTTTCCCTTCATATACAAGATTTTCATTTAATACAACATATTTCTGTAACTTTTCTTTTCTGCATATTATATATGCTTCTGTAGCAATAACAATAATTAGAAATGCAAAAATAATTTTTATAATTTGTATTTTCCTATTTTTCATTTTTCTCAACAATCCTTTCGCTTCACTCAAGGCACAAACAGGTGATGAAAGCATTGTCTGTGCTTAAATTTTATACTCTTATCACTTATCCACTTTACCCATTATTTTACAATTCATATGCTTTTAATATTAACACATTTTTTATTTTTTTCCACTTACTTTTTAAGTCCACAACAATTTTGCAGCAGCATATGTTTGGTTGTTGCTTGATTCTTAGTAAATTCAATAGGCTCAAGTATTTTTAAATATAAACTTTAGTCATGATACAACCGCTACTGACTGTCCTTTTTATGATTTCCGAACGGCAATAAGTCCTCTTCATATTTCAAAAATATTTTTAAGGAAGACTTCAAATCATTCCAATACTTTCCAGGGAAATAAGGCTTGCATACAATACATACAAATCTTCTAACCAACCGTCAAAATGAGAAAGGCTTCAAACGTTGATTCTATCAGCGTTTAAAGCCTTTCATTACCTGAAATTTTTAATTCCGCAGACCGAAATCGAACCGGTATAGGAGTTTGGTCTCTTTATTTATCAGATGCCCGCAGGACGCCCTTCTGACGCGTCCTGCGACTCACTGCTCAATCAAAAACCTCATTTATATCATCCATACTACCAGACCGAAATCCTTCAAGATCCAGTGTAATATATCTAAAGCCTAAATCTTTTAACTTTTGGATTATTTCGTCTTTTTTAAGTATTGCATCAGATAATATCTCTTGGTTGACTTCCAGTCTTACGATGTCAGAATGTACTCGCAGCCTTACGTTTATGAACCCAAGTTCACGCAGGAATGCTTCACCAAGTTCAATTTTCTTGAGTATATCTAAATCTACTGTGGTACCATAGGGCAGTCGGGTAGCCATGCATGGAGTGGCTGGACGTTCTGCTGCGGAGAGACCGATTTCTCGGGCCCAGCTGCGAATCTCTTCTTTTGTTAGTTTGGCTTCGGCTAAGGGGCTATGGATGTTCAGTTCACGTACAGCTTGTATCCCTGGGCGATATTGTGATAAGTCATCATAGTTTGTGCCTTCTATAATAGTATCAACACCATGATTTGCAGCAAATGCGATTAATTTTTCGAAAAGTGTCTTTTTGCAGTAGTAGCATCGGCGTTTGTCGTTATTGCGGATTTCTGATCGTTCTAGTTCGTCGATGGTTAGGATATAGTGTTCCGCTCCGGTTTCCATGGCCACTCTTTTAGCGGATTGGGCATCGCTTTTGGGGTGCAGAACCGTGTCGAAGGTAACTGCATAGACGTTAGTTCCATGGTTTTTGGCGGATAAGGTCATCAGTTTTAACAAAAGGCTGCTGTCTACTCCGCCGGAAAAGGCGATACAAGTATCTCTTTTTGTCAGGTCATTCAGATGTGCTGTTAAGTGCTGTCTTTTATCTGCCAATGTTTTCTTCTGCCTTTCCTTTTATGGTGGTGTATGTTTCTTGATAGCTTTTGTTATGTTGGGTGGCAAGAGTTCGGATGCTTTCGTATTCTGGGTAGCAGAATGCCTTGCCGTTGTACGTACATATTTTTATATCGGCTTCACCTAGATTGGTGGGGATTTTTTCTATTCGGCGCTCTAGTACAGTTCGGTCAGCGGGATATCTTCGGATACCGATGCTGGTGGATTCCCGGAAGATCAGGTCTTCCATTTGATAGAGTGTTGTTTTGTCGCATAATACTGTCAGCTTGTAGGCAGGGCGGTTTTTCTTCATGTATACGGGGGTGAGAAAAACGTCTTTTGCTCCGTTGTTCATGAGTTTTTCCTGGAGAAATCCTAATTGTTCGCCACTGAAATCATCTACATTTGTTTCTAATATCCAGATGCTGTCTGCAGAGGCTTGGGATTCAATCAGCATTGCTCGTAATATGTTGGCATGGAGGAAGTCCTTTGTTCCGGCACCAATTCCTGTTTTTTGGATGATGAATTCTTCAGGCAATTCTGTAGTGCGCATAGCAGCTGCGATAGCGGCTCCTGTAGGGGTGATCATTTCTCCCTGGATATCTGTTTTTTTGATTGGCAGTCCATAGGTTTCGGCCAATTTTAGAACGGCTGGAACGGGGACAGGTATTTCGCCGTGTTGGCACCATATGGTTCCACATCCTTCGGTTAGGCTGCTGATAGCGATTTCTTCGATACCAAGGTCAACCAGACATATAGCGGCTCCGACAATGTCAACTATTGAATCTACTGCACCAACCTCGTGGAAGTGTACCGCGTCGATCGTGGTTCCGTGTACGGTGGCTTCTGCTTTGGCCAGGACATAGAAAATCTTTTGTGATTTTTCTTTTACCGCTTCATGAAGCCGGGAATTTTCAATCATTTCCCGAATATCCCTGTAGGTACGGTGATGATGGTGGTGCTCATGCGTGCTTTCGTGATGGTGATGATGTTCTTCTTCAACTAATACATGAAAGCTAAGGCAAGATATACCACACTTTTTTGTTCGTTCTACTTTAAGCTCATATCCATCTACTGGTAGTTTTAAAAGCTCTGAACGTAATTTTTCCTCGCTGGCACCTAAATCCAGAAGAGCGCCTACTGTCATATCTCCGCTGATCCCGGAATTGCATTCCAGATATAGTATTTGGGGGGTCATATCAATTCTATCCTTGTCCTTTTATTCTTTATGATTCTATATATTTATAATTCTATATGTTTATAATCCTATACTTTATGCTTCTCTTCTTTATGCATCTGTATCTCTATAATTCTCTTCTTTCGGCAGTGTCATTCGATTCATCTGGGCGGCCAGGTAACCAGCGCCGAATCCGTTGTCTATATTTACTACTGCGATACCTTCTGCGCAGGAATTTAGCATTGTTAAAAGCGGGGCCACACCGCCAAAACTGGCACCATATCCTATTGACGTAGGTACTGCTACTACCGGGTGCTCTACCAGACCTGCGATCACTCCGGCTAAAGCGCCTTCCATACCGGCTACGGCTATTACACAGTTAGCACTGCGGATGTCATCCATTTTTGACATCAGGCGATGAATGCCGGCTACACCTACATCGTAGATACGAAGTACATGACAACCAAAATATTCTGCTACCATTGCAGCTTCTTCGGCGACCGGGATATCCGAGGTGCCGCCGGTGCATACTGCTACGCTGCCCTTTTGTTCAGGCTTATGATATTGCAGCATCAAGACTTTTGAGGTCCCGTCGTATTGAACCTCCGGGACTTTCTTCTTCAATGCTTCGTATTGCTCTTTTGATGCTCGGGTGCCAAGTACATTCTCTTTTCTTTCCTTGAATACTTGGTAGATGTGCTCCAAATGTTCCAGGCTCTTTCCCGGACAGTATATTACCTCACCAAAACCTGAACGTAAACTCCTGTGATGATCTATTTTGGCGCACCCAATATCTTCATAAGGAAGCTTTTTTAATTGTTCTTCTGCTGTTTCAATTTCCATTTCACCGTTCTTTACTTTACTTAGTAATTCATGTACATCCATATTCAGTCCTCACTGCTTTCTCAATATACTGTCCTTAGTATATCATGATTTACAGCAGAAGCAAAATAAACTCACAAACAATACAAACAATTATCAGATGAATTGCCGATACTAAACTTATAAACTACTAAAAACCAGCCACTGTGTAAGGAGAAGTACTGTGCTGTTTGTAAAACCATAGCATGAGCTGCTAAAGATACTTGCCCGGATGGGATCCAAATTTGTCCCGTAAATTTGGGTCCCATCCGGGCAAATATCTTTCAGCGAAATGCTCTGGTTTTACAAACAGCACAGTACTTCTCCTTACACAGTGGCGTCCTGGCAGCGAATTCGTCTTGTAAATCATCCATTACATTCAAGCCCTCTCCTTACACAGTGGCGTCCTGCCCGCCAACACATCTCCCTCTTAAACTTTTCTCAACCATATTACAAATTCGGCCGAATCAGCTTTGGACGATACCCATTTTCCTCCAACGCCTTTACAATTCTCTCCTTATGTTCAGTTCCAAAAGCTTCCATCGTAATCTTTAATTCCACCGCCGCATTACGGTTGGTACTAAAAAACTGATTATGATCCAACTTAATAACATTCCCCTGTTGTTCAGCAATTACCTGCGATACCCGAACAAGTTCACCCGGTTTATCAGGAAGCAGTGTGGAAATAGTGAAAATACGATCCCTTTGAATTAATCCAAACTGAACCACTGATGACATGGTAATTACGTCCATATTTCCGCCGCTTAAGATAGCAACCACTTTTTTATTCTTTACATTCAAGTGCTTCAGCGCTGCCACCGTCAGCAAACCTGAATTTTCTACAATCATCTTATGATTTTCAACCATATCCAGGAAGGATACGATTAATTCATCATCTTCTACAGTGATAATATCATCCAGATTATCCAGAAGATACGGGAATATCTTTTCACCAGGAGTTTTTACCGCTGTTCCATCTGCAATCGTTGCAACGGTTGGAAGAGTCACTACTTTCCCTTCGTTTATGGATGCCTCCAGACAACTTGCACCTGCAGGCTCTACTCCAACTACTTTGATATTCGGGTTCAGTAATTTTGCCAAAACCGAAACACCGGTAGCCAGTCCACCGCCGCCTACAGGTACCAGGATATAGTCTACCAAAGGCAATTCCTTGACAATCTCCATCGTAATCGTTCCCTGACCAGTTGCTACTGCCAGATCATCAAAGGGATGGATAAAGGTATATCCGTGTTCATCCGCCAACTTATAGGCATATTCACATGCTTCATCATATACATCACCACGCAGCACAACTTCTGCCCCATAACTTTTCGTCCGCTCTACTTTAATCAGCGGTGTAGTTGTCGGCATTACAATGACAGCCTTCACACCAAAGCTTTTGGCTGCAAAAGCAACTCCCTGTGCATGGTTTCCCGCGGAAGCCGTTATCAGACCCTTTTTTCTTTCTTCTTTCGTCAGAGTATTAATCTTATAATAGGCTCCACGAAGCTTATACGCTCCAGTAAGCTGCATATTCTCCGGTTTCAGGTACACTTTATTACCGGTAATATTGCTGAAATAATCACTATAAACCAGCTTGGTTTCCTGGGTAACCTGCTTTACGATTTCTGATGCTTCTTCAAATTTATCTAATGTCAACATATGTTTCCTTTCCGAATCTCTTATGGCGGTCAGCGTGTCATTACACTAAGTCACATTAATCCTCATCTTTTACGTCGAACAGAGCATTCACAAACTGTTCGGAATCAAATTTCTGCAAATCATCAATGGTCTCACCCACTCCGATATACTTAACCGGAATATCCAGCTCGGACTGAATTGCAACGGCTATACCGCCTTTTGCGGTTCCATCCAGTTTGGTCAGAATGATTCCCGTTATATTGGCTACTTCTTTGAATTGTCTTGCCTGTGCCAGTGCATTTTGCCCTGTAGTCCCATCCAGAACTACCAAAGTTTCCAGATAGGCTTCCGGATATTCCCGGTCTAAAATGCGATATATTTTCCGCAGCTCTTCCATTAGATTCTTCTTATTGTGGAGACGTCCTGCTGTATCGCATAAAAGAATGTCCGCATTCCTTGCTTTAGTTGCCTGGACAGCATCATATACGATTGCCGCCGGGTCAGCTCCGGCCTGCCCGCCAATCAGTTCTACACCGGCCCGATCAGCCCACTCACTGAGCTGTTCTCCCGCCGCTGCGCGGAAAGTATCCGCCGCTGCCAGAATCACCTTCTTATTCTGATCCTTGAATTTTCCTGCCAGTTTTCCGACAGAAGTAGTCTTTCCTACACCGTTGACACCGATAACCAGGATGACCGATTTGCGGGATTCAAACTCGTAGGCAGTTTCCCCTACATCCATCTGTTTCTTAATACTGTCAATTAACAGCTGCTTACATTCGGAAGGTTCCTTGATCCGCTGTGCAGCTACTTCTTCTTTTAAGTTTTGGATAATGGAATTGGTCGTATTGATACCAATATCACCCATCACCAAAATTTCTTCGATCTCTTCATAAAAATCATCATCAATACTGGAAAATCCACTGAAGATGGAGTCTATTCCTGACACAATGCTGGCACGTGTCTTAGACAGCCCACTTACAAGCCGTTTAAAAAAACCTTGTTTTTCTTCTGACATCTTTGTTTGCCCCCTACTTATCTAAGTCATGTTCAATAAGATTAACAGATACAAGCGTTGAAACACCTTTCTCCTGCATCGTAATACCATACAGACGGTCCGCCGCTACCATAGTACCTTTTCTATGGGTAATAATAATAAATTGTGTATTCTTTGTCAACTTGCCCAGATATTTTGCAAATCTGATTACGTTAGAATCATCAAGTGCTGCTTCGATCTCATCTAACAGACAAAATGGTGATGGCTTCAGATTCTGAATAGCAAATAGCAGGGCAATTGCTGTAAGTGCTTTCTCACCACCAGAAAGCTGCATCATATTCTGTAGCTTTTTGCCCGGTGGCTGGGAAATGATCCGAATGCCGGCTTCCAGTACGTCTTCCTCTTCAATCAATTCCAGCGTTCCTTTACCACCGCCAAATAACTGCTTAAAAACCCGGTCGAATTCCACCCTGATCTCTTCGAATTTCTCAACGAACTGTTTGCGCATTGCCCCATCCAGTTCTCCGATGATATTCAATAATGTAGCTTCTGCTTCCACCAGATCACTATGCTGTGCCTCTAAGAACGTATGCCGATCCTGCAGGTTCTTAAAGTCTTCAATGGCATTTACATTGACCGGTCCCAACTTACGGATATCATCCTTTAAGGACGCGATTCCCTTGCGAATCTGTGTCCGTTCCGGTACTTCTTCCATCCGCAGTGGCACTGCCGCATTTGGTGTGAGTTCATATTCTTCCCACATGTAATTAATCTGATTTTCCTGAGTTTCCTCCAATTTTTCCTTTTGATTGTTCAGTCGGAAACATTCTTTATCCATCAGGTTCATATGCTGAGATAATTCATCCCGCTTTTCGAAAAATGATTTATGTCCTTTTGCCATTTCATCCTTCTCTTTAAGATATTGTTGAATCTTCTCGTCATCTTCCTGACTGCTCTGCACGCCAGCCTGAATGGTTTTCTCAATTTCCCGGATATCAGTTTCTTTTTTCTTAATATCATCCGTACCCAGCCGGGATTCTTGCCGCATCTGCTCTATACTGCTGGTGATGCTTTCCTCTTCTGACTGAATACGCTCAATGTGCTCCTGCAGAAATGCTTCCTTTTGGTGCAGTCCGGCATATTGTACATGTATATTTTCCAGCTGCTTTTTATATTCCTCTTCCTTGGTCTGCATGGCATCAAGTTTTTCCTGCTGTACCGTCACCGTTTGCTCCTGTACGGCTTCCTGTTCCTTCAGGTCGTCGAGCAGATCCGTAAGAATGCTGCTGCTTTCGTTAACTTCCTTTATCTGAAGCTCAATCTCTTGGCTTTCACCTTGCAGTTGGGAATAACCACACTTAACCTCATCAATCTTGCTCTCAGCCTGACGCATCTGTAATTTTATAGTATTCTGGCGAATGGTATGCTCCTGAATCTGGTCACTCAGGCAAACCTGCTTATCCCGCAGTCCATTCCTGTATTTCCGGTTAGTTTCCATATCCGCCTGCATTGCATCCATATCCCTCTTCAGATGCTTAACGCTGCGTTCCAATTCCTCAATTTCACGCCGCCGCCCCAGCAGATTGCTATTATTTTTAAATGCGCCGCCAGTCATCGAACCACCTGGGCTGAGCAATTCTCCTTCCAGGGTTACCATTCGCAGACTGTGCCGATACTTATTCCCGATTGCAACAGCATGATCAATAGTATCCACAACTAAAGTTTTCCCCAATAGCTGCAAAACCAAACCTTTGTACTGCATTTCCGACTCCACCAACATTGAGGCCACACCGATAATGCCTTCTTCTTTTAAAGCCGCCGAATTAGAGAACTCACTTTTTCCATTCATATTCGTCAGCGGCAAAAAAGTTGCCCGGCCAAAACGATTGCGTTTCAAGAATTCAATCATATATTTGGCTGTACTTTCATTATCCGTGACAATATTCTGAATACTGCCGCCCAGAGCAGTCTCAATAGCCGTTTCATACTTTTTCGGTGTTTTAATCAGGTCAGCGACAACACCTTTCAGCCCCGGATTCTTATCCTTTTGCTCCATTACCCGGCGAATGCTGTTCCCATATCCATCATAGCGCTCCGTAATGTTCTTTAACGACTCTAAGCGCGAAGCCTCACGGTGATAAGCAGTCTGCCCAATCTCCATCTGCTTATTTTGTTCCTGCAAAGTAAGCTGGATTTTCTGCAATTCTTCCTCGATTGCTTTCTGTTCATTGGTAAACCCCGCAAGAACATCTGCTAATGCCTGATAATCCGCCTGTTGTTTTCCAAGAACTTCTGCCTGCTGCAATTCATCACTTTTCATCTGCAGTAAACGCTGATTCAGTTCTGCCTTACGGATATTGATCTGCTCCAGCATCGCCTCATAACGCTGCATCTTACCTTTAGTCGCCGAACGCTCATTTAGAATCTGAAAAATCTCATTCTTAGCATTTTCCAGTTTTTCAGTACAGTTACCTATCTCCTCAGCCAACGCCGCCAATTGCACATTCTGCTGACTGCGTTCTTTCTTTACGCCTTCAGTCTGCACCTCCAACTGCTGCTGTTCTTCCTGGTAACCGCTTTCTTCTTCCCGGCGCTTTTGCAATTCCCCGTTCAATTCATCCAATCGGCTTTGAAAGTAAGAATCCTTTTGCACCGCAGTATTAATCTGCTCTTTTAAAATGGAAATCTGATTTTCCAACTGCTGCTTCATCAGAACATTTTGGTTCGCCTGGTCTTTTGCCTTCTCGATCTGCTCATCCAACTCTTCAATCGTCTTTTCCAGTTTCTCATACTCCTGTTTAGTCTGTTCAAAGGCCTTCGCAGTTTCTTTCAAATCCCGATCAGCAAGTTCATATTTTTTATCCAATTCACTTAACTGTTCCTTATTCTTTTCCATATCCAAAAGGAACATGTTCACATCCAGAACACGCAGTTCTTCTTTCTTCTTCAGATAAATCTTTGCCGTCTCCGCCTGTCTCTCAAGGGGCGACAGCTGCCTGGTCAATTCTGAAAGGATATCACTGACCCGTACCAAATTCTGCTGTTCTTCCCCCAGTTTCTTAAGAGCCGTATTTTTACGCCGCTTAAACTTAACAATACCAGCCGCCTCATCAAAAAGCTCCCTTCGTTCTTCCGGCTTACCACTCAATATTTTATCAATCTGTCCCTGCCCAATAATCGAGTAACCTTCTTTACCAATTCCAGTATCATAAAAAAGCTCCTGAATATCCTTCAACCGACAGTTCGTCCCATTAAGCAAATACTCACTTTCACCAGACCGATATAACCGCCTCGTCACCGTCACCTCTTCAAATTCAATATCCAACTTATGATCAGAATTATCAAGTGTAATCGCCACCGAAGCATACCCAAGCGGCTTTCTCAGTTCAGTCCCTGAAAAAATAACATCCTGCATATTGCCACCACGCAGCTGCTTGGCACTTTGCTCACCCAATACCCAACGCACTGCATCCGCAACATTACTCTTTCCACTGCCATTCGGCCCAACAATCCCGGTAATCCCATTGTGGAATTCAAAACATATCTTATTCGCAAAAGACTTAAATCCATGTACTTCAATACTCTTTAGATACATACCTCACCTACTTTTACCCCAGGGTACCCTCTCTTCCTCCTTCGGTAGAATTCACCTTTTACCCCAGGGCACCCTCTCTTTCACCTTTGGTGGAATTCATCTTGCCCCGCAAAGCACAAATCGCACGATATGCTGCCGTCTGCTCTGCCGCCTTTTTCGTTCGTCCTGTCCCGCACCCAAAGGATCGCTTCCCAATCCACACTTCTGCAGTAAACACCTTATTATGATCCGGACCTTCTTCCTTCACCAATATATACTGAATCTCCCCTTCAATATTCCCCTGTACAATTTCCTGTAAAACAGTCTTACTATCATAAAAAAGCTTCTTGTTCTCAATATCATTCAATACAAATTCACTAACAAACTTCTTAGCCGCATCAAGCCCACTATCCAAATAAATTGCACCAATCACCGCTTCCAGCGCATCCGAAATAATAGACTCCCGCAGCCTCCCCCCAGTAGCATCCTCGCCCTTCCCCAATAAAAGATAATCCCCAAGCGAAAGCTCCCGTGCACACAGCGCCAACGTCGGTTCACACACCAAACTGGCTCGCAGCTTAGTCAACTCCCCTTCCGGATAATCCGGATATTCCTCAAACAAAAACTCACTAGAAGCCAGTTCCAACACCGCATCCCCTAAGAACTCCAATCTCTCATTACACTCCATCCGACTCATCCGTCTCTCATTAGTATATGAACTATGCCGGCACGCCTGTTCCAAAATCCCCAAATCCTTAAATCTATACCCCAACTTCTTCTCCAATTCCTTCACTACATTACGATTACTCATATCTTCTCCATTCCAATCAATTTCCGTCTGCGATGCAACGAAGCCCGCCAGAAAATACAAATACCTTCCGGCGGAGCAGTCTTTTGTCACTTGCCCCCTGCCCCCACTACACAAAAAAGACTGCCCATGATCGGATCATCACCAAAAGACAGCCCTTCCTCTCTAAGACAATTTATGCAATTGCCTTCTTGATCGTATCCACCGCGTCCTTAACCGAAACAATCTTCTCCGCCTCTTCACCGGATATTTCAATATCATACTCTTCTTCTAATCCCATAATAATCTGAAACACATCCAGCGAATCCGCACATAAGTCATCCACAAAGGTCGTATCCATCTTAATCTCTGCTCTATCTACATTCAAGACGCCCGCAATAATTTCCTGCAACTTCTCAAATTCCATCATCCTCATCCTCCTGTCTATTCTTCTACAATATGTTCCTTAATCTTCTCACTGATATTTCCATCTTTAAACTGTATACACTGAAGAATAGAATTCTTAATTTCAAGTGCTTTTGAACTTCCATGAGCTTTTACCACTAACCCCTTCAGCCCCAAAAGCGGAGCACCTCCATATTCTCTTGAATCAAATGATTTTAAAGTTTTTTTCAGCGCCGGTTTTACCAATAACGCCCCTATCTTGCTGGGAATACTGGCCATCATTCCCTCTTTGATCTTGGAAATCAAGGTTGCTCCCACACCTTCGAATAATTTCAAGATCACATTGCCCACAAAGGCTTCACAGACAATTACATCCGCATAACCCGCAGGAATTTCCCGTGCCTCAACACTGCCGATAAAATTAATATCTTTACATGCCTTTAATAACGGAAATGTTTCTTTTACCAGCGCATTTCCTTTTTCTTCTTCCGCACCAATATTAACTATAGCAACCTTGGGATTCTTTATCCCAACGACATTTTCCATATAAACAGAGCCCATCTTTGCAAATTGAACCAGATGGGACGATCTGGCATCCACATTAGCACCGCAGTCAATCAACAGGGAAACCCCTTTAGCGGTAGGCAAAAGTGGTGCCAGCGGCGCACGCTCAACACCCTTGATACGACCAACCATAACCTGTCCGCCAACTAAAACAGCCCCCGTACTGCCACACGATACAAAAGCATCTGCCTCACCATTGCGAACCAACGTAAGCCCAACTACCAACGATGAATCCTTCTTCGTCCGAATAGCATTCACCGGTGCTTCACTTGTCTCTATAATTTCTGAAGCATGTACCACCTCAATCCGTTCTTTGGGATATGTGTACTGTTCCAGTTCTTTCTGAATCACTTCCTTTTGCCCTACTAAATACACGAAAATATTCCCTTTGGCATTCACAGCATCAACCGCACCTTTAACTGGTTCCTGTGGGGCATAATCACCGCCCATGGCATCTACTGCAACTTTTACCATATTATCCATCAACTTCATCTCCAAACTTTTTTTCCGAAATTTCTGTTATAAACAACAACACTTACGCGTCCCTGTTTTCTTTCAAGATTAAATATACTAAACATCACTTGAAAATGCAAGTGGATACTGTATTTGTTGGCAAATATCCCCTTTGTTATAGAAATATACTTTTCCCTTTTCCCGACTGCTTTTACAGGCATACATCGCCTGGTCTGCTTTACTGATCAGACTGACGGCCTCCACCCCATCATGGTGGCAATGACTAATACCGATACTGACCGTACAAGCCACCTCTTTACCTTCCAACTGGAATGGCACCGCCATTTTATTCGTCAGGAAATCCAGCACCTCAGTCAACCGCTCTGCAGCTAACCCATCACATAAAATAACGAATTCGTCTCCACCATACCGATAACAGCGGTCATAAGTCAGCGGATTCTCCTGCAGCGCGCTGCCAATCCGGGTCAACAGCATATCTCCTGCATGATGCCCCATCCGGTCATTAATCGCCTTAAATCCGTCTAAATCAAAAAATATGACAAATGCTTCTTTTTGCATTACTTTAGCACGAGTAATCATCGCTTCACAGTCAGTGGCAAGCCTGCTTCTGTTGGGTAGATTGGTTAAAACATCATATGCCGCCATCCGGCGTACAATCTCTTCATTCTTTTTATTCTGCGTAATATCAACACTACTGTTCAAAATCGCTAATCTGCCGTCGCTCCAATTAAGTATTACACTTAACACCTGAAACCATGATCCATCAAACGGTCTCTGATAATTCCAGGTATACACATCATTAACCGCTCTATTCTCCTCAACAAATCGCTTACGGGGACAATAATCACATTCCTCACTTTTATCATCATACAGACTCTCCCAACAGGTTTTTCCCACTATATTCTCAATGCCTCCATATGGCTCTGCCATGGAAGAATTCGCATAAAGAATTTCGTGAGTATTAAAATCATTTACATAGATATCCACACCCATACTTTCGATAATACTTTCCAATGCCTTTTGGGTAGTTACAATCCGCTTTTGATACATTCTCACTTTGATATGATTTGCCAGGGTAGTCAAGATAGCAAGTGTAAATAGTTTGTCATCTTCTTCAACCCTTGCGAGTCCGCGCCGATCACCAATACCCAGAAGGGCAATCAACCGGCCTTCTTGATTCATAACCGAAACCATAGCCATAGAACGTAAAGAAAATATTTTACCCATTCTTGTCACTAATAACTTATTCTCAGAAGTCTGACGAAAGAAGATTTTTTTCTCTTGCTTCAGCAGTTCACACAACTCTGGTCCAAGCACCTTTTCCGGCTCAATACACCGCGGCAAAAAATCCTCTCCATATAATGAATAACTGTCATTGAGAAGCAACATACCATCATGATTTGCTTCATAATTAAAACCACAGCCAAAGTGAAGGCTATCGCACAATTCTTTCAGTGCATTTGTTACTGGTGGATATTCTTCACTGTTAAGCATATCTAAAAGTTTTGCCCAGAATTCAATTTTATTTCCCATATGCAATCCTCGTTTCTTTGGCTTTCGATACCACCTATAAACCCTTAATAATTAGGTGCGGTTTCCCTGATTAGAAAACCCCACCTAATTTTATATTATATTCAATTATTCTGCAAGCTTACCATCCGGATTTAACCATTTCCCATTTACTTCACAGTTGGAAAGCATTACACCGTCTTCATTAAAGTAATACCATGCACCATCAATCTGCTTCCATTCGCTGATTACCAAAACACCATCATCACCCGCATAGAACCAGCTTCCGTCGCCGTCCAGCCAACCGGTATGCATCACACCTTTATCACTCAGGAAATACTTCTTGCCATCAACGGTATTAAATCCGGTTGCCATAGATCCATCTTCATTAAAGTAATACCATTTGCTCTTAATCTCCTGCCAGCCGGTAACCATGTAGCCTTTCTTATCAAAATAATATGTGACATTATCAATTGCTTTTAATTTGCTCTTAAGCTTATCGCCGTTCTTGTCAAGATAGTACCAACCATTTTTATCCTGAATCCAACCTTTTTGTTCACCGTCTTTTGGTGCCGGTTCCAGTTCTGGATCCACATGAATTTCTTTTATCTTACTGGTTGTTAAATTAATCTTCTTATTAACTGTATTAGTTGCTACAACGAAATAATAATAGTAGCCCTCTGTGGTTGTATCAGGAGTATACTCCTGATCAGTTGCACCCTCAATTTTGGTTCCGCCGCCATTAGACTCTACGCTGTTCACATACCATTGATAGGTAATTTCGCCTTCACCTTCTACAGTTGCTTCTACTTTTAAAGCTTTTGCTTTATCACCGACAGCATAGGCTTCACTGCCCTTAAGATTGGTTTTAAACTTGGGCGCCTCTACGCTGTCATCAACCTGAACAGCATTCGGATCAAAGATTTCTCCTTCCGTCCCACTGCCTGATTCTGCACTCTCCTTATCTGCTCCCCACAGAACGTCCCATGTTTCTTTTACGGAACAGCCGGATAATAATGTTACGCTCCCCAATATCACGGCTGCAATAATCCCTTTTTTCATCTTCATCATACTCTAACACCTCATTATCTAATTGTTAATAAATCGTTACGAAATTATTTCATCTCTGTAGCATACTTATTTCATATTATACCATACTCCAGAAACGTTCGTCAACTAAAGGGGGTTTTTAC
>Ga0153928_1000164_pt1 | contig 35205 bp, 53 predicted proteins | sample TSNJ012MetaG_FD_106656 | JGI IMG/M metagenome (GOLD analysis project Ga0153928, IMG submission 106656) | Attine ant fungus gardens microbial communities from New Jersey, USA - TSNJ012 MetaG | ecosystem: Host-associated > Fungi > Mycelium > Unclassified | place: USA: New Jersey, Wharton State...
TCTAAACCTCAACACCTGTACGTGTTACATCCTCATTTCATCTCCAAATGATATTTGAATTGACTCTGTTAGTACCAAATTACCTAAAGTCACAGTTCCTCCGCTTCAACCATTCAACGGCCAAAATCGGGTTCAAAAACAGCCTGAAGGTGTTTTTGCATCTCATTCCATATCCCAAGGCGTGTCTGAGACTCCCATACAAATACCCTCAAACGAGAATTTCGGATTGCTGTTGAAGACCGTTACTTACGGAAGTGCGAAAACCATGCAAATACCCCCCATTACGAGTTTTGGGTCCAATGATAATATGACTCTTGGAGAAACAGAGCAGGCGTTGAAAGACCTCATCTCTGGAAATATTAATGATGTCGGGGAAACAGAGATTGACCCCAAAGACAAAATTGTCGATGGATTCAAGTCCGGCATTCAGCTACTTGATCATCAGGTAGTTGGAAGGAACTGGATGGCGGGAAGGGAGTCTCCAGACAATAAGAGATATGGTGGTATCCTAGCAGATGACATGGGGTAGGTAAATCCTCTTTTTTTTACAGCCTTTATTCACGGTTTCTCAGGCTGGGCAAGACAATTCAGGCTCTCGCAAGAATCGTTGATAACCCTGCGACTATTGGTGACCTAGACAACGGTTGGTCTCCATCTACCCTGTGAGTGAATATATTTCACAAGTGATGCATCATCTGAATGTAGTCCCTAGGGTGGTTTGTCCTCTGTCTCTGGTTGGCCAGTGGGCCGACGAGATCAAGAAGATGACAAAGCTTACCGTTTTGAAGCACCACGGAAACTCCCGGACGACAGACCCTATAACTCTTCAAAAGCACAGGGTTGTCGTTACGACCTACGATATTGTCAAGTCCGAGTATGCTGTATACTCTCTAGCAGCGAAGGACGAGTCAAAGAAAAAGAAAAAAGAGGCATCTTCAGGCTCAGGCTCAGACGAGACTGAATGTTCTGGTCGGAAAGTCACAAAAACAGGGGCATCAAACTCGAAGAAAGATAAAGATGCGTTGTTCCATGTTAAGTGGTTCCGTATCGTGCTTGGTAAGCAATATATTTGATCCTGTCTCGGGATCACTGATTTGTTTGTCAAGATGAGGCACACACGATCAAGAATCACAAAACCAAGGGTGCTGTCGCGTGTTGTGAACTGAAAGCCCATTTTAAATGGTGTCTTACGGGAACTCCGCTGTAAGTCACTCTGATTGGTCATTTAGCCCAGGCTCCGAGAGAATTGAAAATGATAATAGCCAGAACAACGTCGATGAGTTATTTTCCCTTCTCAAGTTCTTGCACATACGCCCCTGGAATGAGTACAACAAGTTCAATTTTGACGTAGCACAACCTATCAAGAGAGGTTCAGGAGCTGGTACTGCTATGAAACGACTTCAGGTGGGGTATGATGCATCGTGTCTTCCATCTACACAATCTCATACAGTTATAGGTTATCCTCAAGCAAATTATGTTGAGGCGTCAAAAGGATGATATTTTGAATGGGAAGAGGCTGATTGAGCTCCCCAAAAGGACTGTCAAAATTATATCTTGCCCTTTTGATGCCTTAGAAAAAGCATTCTATGCCTCCTTGGAAACCAAGATGAATGAAACGTTGGAAAAACTCATGAACTCAGATAAAGGTAACAAATACATGTCCGTGCTTTTGCTCTTGCTCCGACTCCGCCAAGGTAAGCCACCGCGTAATACTGCTACTTTGCTTGTGTTGATAGGACCTTTGAACAGCATGTAATCACCCTCTTCTCGTCACAAAGGATTATAAGAAGGATTTAGAAGCCGTCGATTCTCGAGCATCAAAAGAAGACTCTCAGACAGACGGTGATGATCTCGCTATGGCTTTCGGTCAATTGGGAGTGACGCGAAAATGCCAAATGTGTATGATTGAGTATGTTGCCAAAATCATGGCTCCGATATACACCTGGAATGATTCATGGTCAAATAGGCTCAATCCTCACAACACTGGTGAGGGCAAGTGGAACAGCCATTGTGTGACATGTATCCCCCTCGTTGAAAAAGCCGAGCTCGCTGAAGCTGAATGCCCAACATCGGCCAAGATCCGCATGATTCTGAAATTACTACAAGATATTGACGATAGGTCAGACGGGGAAGAAAAAACTATAATATTTTCCCAGTTTACCTCTATGCTCGATTTGATCGCTCCTTTCCTGAAAGAGAAAGGAATTCGGTTCGTACGATGTGGGTCTGGATGCTATTGTGATCAAGGTCGTGGGCTCAACCAATTGACGATATCGTGTTAGATGATGGTTCCATGAGTTCTGCTGTTCGTGAAGCGGCACTTGCTAAGATCAAGAGTGATCCTGGCGTGCAGGTCATTTTGATCTCCTTCAAGGCTGGAAGCACTGGTCAGTGTTCTGTGCGAGTATCTCTCCATGACTTGACTTATTCGTTCACAGGACTCAATCTGACTGCGTGCAACAACGTCATTCTAGTGGATCTGTGGTGGAACCCTGCGCTTGAGGTGAGATGATTCAGATGATTCATGAAGAGAAGCTGACTAGGTCTTCTCAGGACCAAGCTTATGACCGAGCCCATCGGTTTGGCCAAAAGCGCGATGTATACATTTACAAGCTCAAGATAGATGAGACAGTCGAAGAGAGAATTCTCTTGGTTCGTGTTGTTGTTCAATTTTTTTTAGTGCTAACAAGCCTTTAGCTGCAGGACAAAAAGAGAGCGCTCGCTCAAGCTGCTTTGAGTGGGCACAAGTTGAAGAATCTCAATCTGGGCATGGACGACTTACTTGCGCTTTTCCGTCAGACTACTCATGGTGATAGTGATGATGAGGGCTGGTGAATCTAGAGTTTTATTTGATGTATCTGTTTTCTTGTATGCCGCGGATCAGGCGCCTGGATGGGAAGCAGGCAAAATTAGTTCCCACGTCATATAATCATTTCTAGTCATCATTTGCTCCCTCAATGTTTCTCTTTTAATCTCTTAATTTACCATGAGTTCGCTGTGATTCACAATCCCAATCATGACTGAACAGCTTGCCAATATCGCTCAGTACGTCCTCAGTGTTTATTTACCACGTAGTTACCCATACCCGTATCTAGCGAGGCGAAAGCGCTCTGCAACACGCTCAAAGAACTCCTCAAGACCAAGGAACCTTATGATAGAGAGGTCGATGCTCAACGAAAGAAGCGAGTGTTACCGTTGTTTCAGCCATTTCACTCGGCTGACCCCTTCAACAAAGTCTGCGGAGGCATTACTTGAACCTACTCCTCGTTTATCCATGCGAGAAAGAATCCAAGGACATTGAGAATCATTTGTGGATGATGACGTCCTATTCGCTGATTGCTTCTTACAAGACGCGGATTGCTGCCCTGGATCGTGCGCTTATGGTGCAAAACGAACAGCGAGAACAACAGCGGCGTCAGACAGCCCAACCACAAGCACAGAATCAACACGATGGGAAAGCTTCTCAACGTAGAAACCCTCATCATGGTGTAGTTGAATATCGGAAACTTGTTCAGCGTTTCAGACAGTTTTTGGCAGAAGAGGAAAAGTTTTGGACCCTGTTGGTTCAACGAATGTACCGAACGTTTGGGCTTACGGAAGCTAGAGTAGCATTGACTGAACTCGGGCTGCTGGCGGATTCGGATGAAGATGTAAATACTCAACCAGATGCCGAAGGGAACGAAACAGGTCAGCCCATCGGCCGGACCTCGAATGGTCGTAACCATTACCAGTTCCCTCCTGAGAATCCCTCATCGCTTTTGTCTACTGCTTCAAATCGGATTAGTCACCTTGCCACCTTCAGCAAAGCGCTCGTCTGTTTAGGCGACATTGCACGCTACCGAGAGTTGTATAACGACTCCCAAGGACGTCCAAGGGCTGGACATGATTCCATCACACCTGCAAAGAGAAGAAATCGAAAAGGTCAAGAGATCGTTCCCCGAGCGCGGAACTATGATAAAGCTCAGAAATGCTATGACCAAGCCCGATTACTTGTACCCAATGAAGGCAACCCCTGGCACCAGCTTGCGATTCTTTCATCTTATCAGAAGAACACCTTTCTGATGGTGATGCACTACTACCGTGCACTCTGCGTCCAGCAGCCATACGAGACAGCGATAGACAACCTCAACATGGTGTTGACCAAGGTTTTAGATACTTGGAAGAAATACGACCAACAAGAACGAGAGAAGATACTTGACATAGAAATGGCAACTCAAATTCTAGTCAATACATTTCAAGAGCGGATCATTACATTACATGCGTTGTGGCGCTTAGGAGCCGAGAGAGGCGTTGAAAAGTACGTGTTTTGTAGCTGTTCTTATGAGCTGCCTCCCATTTGCTTACAGGATGGATTCGATTGGAGCCAAACTCGACCAACTGGTCCACCGCGATTTTAATATGCTCGTGTCTAGCCGAAAGCTATCGGAAGATACTATCACTCAGATTATTGTCCTCTCGGAGGGCGCATTCTACAAACACCGTATGATCCGCCCCAAGACGGATCGTCAACCACCGGAGAATACTCCCATTCTACTCGACTGGCGCATTATCCAGCATATATACGACCTTCATTCTACGTTACTCAGCGTTGGTATAGCAGAGCTCGCAGTACCGCCTCCTTCTGACGTCGATGTCGGGAATGATGACAAGCTCGCGCTCAAAATCACTGCAACATTCAGGAGAACATTACCTGGCCTGAGGATTGCTGGGAAATGGCTCAGGGCGAACAATGCGACTTTGATGAAGGATCCAGAGTATATCGCAATATCCGAAGAGAAGGGGAGAGGTGTCAAGGTGTCGAAGGAGCATCCTGACAAGATCAGCAAATGTTCAGTTAAGACGATCGAATTCTGGTCCCGTTACGTTGACTTTATATGCGCTCTGATGGAGGCTTTCCCGAAGAGCAATTTGCCTGCTTTAACCTCTCCTCTTGATGAGGACATCGATATGCGAGGCTTTCTGCCATTTAAGAAACTCATCAGCACACAAAATGCGACTGGTGGCCAGACAGTTTCAGAGAAACCCCATCCCAATGCCGAACATCTGATGAGAATCCACGATTTACTGGACGATGCAAGAACATTAGCAGAGCTACCTGTGAGTTTGGACCATGTTCTTTGATGATGTATTGATGTCATGATTATCCAAGAATTCTCTTGTCAAGCTAGAAAACGATCGTCTTGTTCTGAACTATGGGCTGATAGAAGAGAGACGGACCAGTAGTCACCCAGACTGTGGGCCAGAATCAGATCAGGATGACAGCGCAACTACAGCGACTTCTGTGACAGATGAGGATGTTATCGAAGAAGCGATTCGGGCGCGGGACAACAGAGTGTTGGAGGATGATTATGATGATGATGATGAGGAAATCGTCTACCTCCAGTAAGCTTCTGTCTATATTTGTTTTGATGTGTGATTATGACAATAATTCAGGTCTACACCTTCCCCTGTACTCAAACCGATGCAGTCTCCCCCGTCTCATGGGTCTATTGTACCCATTACTGCATCCACTGTTCCAGCCCAAATTCAAACTATAAACAGTTCAACTACTCTGTCTCCCAAATCTCCCGCTCAATCATTCAGGTCTGCTATTCAACCTCAAACAGTACATGCATCTGTTGCTCCACATGCTACAACTGCCGAAGATCTGCTGAAAGATGTCATGCTTGGACTCAAGGCAAGCGATTCTACGTCCCAACCACGCTTCTTGCAGTCCATCTGGTCCGCATCCTCAGACGAACAACCACTAAAATTTGCCGCTGGAAGCCCTCCAAAGAATGTATATCAGCCAGCTCAACAATACCAAACAGGTATTCCACAACCGTGGTCTTCATCTTTCACTAGCAGTACTGCTCATCCCGCTCAGCATGGCCGATTCGGTAGTATGCAAAGTCCTCACACTTTAGTTTCATCTCAACACGCACCAATGGCTCCCGGATTTCATAATCAATATCAGCACCAGCGCTTATCGTCGCTCACTTCATCTCCACACCAACGCTATTCTGTGTTGGATCAGGCTGAATTGCAAGAGCCACTCATGTTCAGTCGCCTTTCGCAGCAACAGCCATCAGTCTTACACTCAACAGATATGGGTCCTCTCGCTCCGCTGTCTATGTCATCCTCCAATATGGTAAACCCATCGTTGAATAATGTCACCGGGGCGGTCTCAGCGAGTCAAGTACCAGGACCTTATGGCAGTCCTTTGATTAATGGATCCACTCCTCACCATGCCTCCGGAGGCTTGCCGTTGAGCCCTCAAGGACATGCTAGACAGGTGACATTTGGACAAAGTAATCATTCATCTCAATCTCAAACCAGTCGACCGCCCGTCTTTGCGCAGTCGTTCGCGTCAATGCATCAAGCATGGTGATGTCTCCGAAAATTGATCGCTTGAAGCATTCATGAGATATTTCTCCTCACATGTCGGCGGTGTGTTCACTCAGCGGCCGCGTCATACATCTCCAAAGGGGATATCCTATTGTCCAACCAAGGATATCTTGAATCTTTCGGAAAGGATGCTTTATCTGGCCATCCACGCTCTGGATTGCGATGTAGGGCTTTGTCTAATGATTTGGAATCCCATCTTTCTGCACGAGCAGTTTATTTGGGTTTATAAAACATGCAGACACAACTACGCCTTCATCGCGACGTAGGTTTGCATAACACAACCTAACAGATAAGAGGATGAAAAGATCTCCTTTCTGTGCTTATTCTTGTCCTATCTGCCTTTTATTGTATCCATCCTGTGTCCTGGTCGATTTTAACAGACGCTTTCTTCTTTCTTTTTGTTTGAACCCCTGCCCGCTCTCATATCCCGCGGATATCTTGGTCTTGATCGTATATCTTATCCTTCGTGTATACTATAAGCAGTGGCAGTTTATGAAGCCTGTCAATGCTATGAATTACACCTCACTATTTGAAGCAAGATGGATCGACTCTTGGGCTGATGGGTTCATATCTGAGTTTTCAGAATGAAGCTCCCAAGGCTTCTTGCGTGTTGGTGCTGTTGATGAGCTTGGCGATGCTTCCTGTTGAATGTTGATGCAGTGTTGTGAGACTTTTATTCTCTGGGTCAAGGTATACGAACATTGAGACCACCTGGGATGACTTTATTGTTAGGGATTTGGTCAAGCTGACCGGTCTCAATCAGGTCTTTGAGCTCTGCGAACGTCAGGATTCGAGGTTCCTCTTCGTTATTGAGTTGATCTGACAATGATGACGTGGGCAACGGCGCGGCGGTCACTGGTGATTTGGACATAGGTCCTTCCTGCGAACATGTTTCGTATTCCCTGGCTTCGTCTAGTGTGATCGAATTTCCTGATGTCCTATATATCGTTGTGTATGTGAATAGTCCGAAAAAAAAGGTTCATGTCTAGAACAAGTAAAAGAGCGACCCTCCGTACTTGTTGAAGTAGAATACTCGTGTTCGTCTGAGTATCTCTGTCACCGAAATTCCATTCGAGTGGATTGAATCATTTGTGAGAATATGAGCGAGGCCTTGCTTTTTGGGTCGCAGAATGAATGGAGTCAGGTTACAGTTGTTTTTTTTTTTTTTGTTTTTTTAGCGTGAAAGGTCTCGGGGAGTGACGTGGTTTTGGATGCGTACTTGATAGATTTCATCCGTATCGAATGGGTAGGATGCGTATTGTTCGAGGGGAGAAGGTGTTGGCTGCTTTGATTCCATTTTTTTTTTTATTGAAGCACGATATCAAGTGGGGAAAAAATCAGTGAAGAATTTCTCTGTATAATCGTTTGCGGTGGGATCAGAAGATGATCAGAAGATACAAAGTCTATCATGTGACTGCGTTTTCATTAGAGATTGCTACAAATAGAATGTGTGATTTTACAGGTAGCGATTTCATTTGTGTACGGAAATACTATGGTTATGATTTTATGTCGTGTTGAGAATGGTTGCAGTTAAAGCAGTGAGTGTAGATGGTCACACAGGTAATATGTCATCGATGTAGTAGTGGAGGCTTGTGACTGACACCTTTCGTTTTTTTCGTTTTTTTCAAAGAATAGCTATCAGCATTGAGTTGATAAGATGGATTTCTAGCAAGAGATAAAGAAGAGTCTGCTTGCTTTCGCTTTTCTGCCTCAGCCCATGTCTCTTCAAGGCGCATGCCGGCATGCCAAATACGCTCAAGTGACCTACGCATTGCTTTTATAAGCTCAGAATAAGGAGCCGAGAATATTTTGGCTTCAGGGCAGCATATGTAAGCCCAGTCTACGGGTGTATCAGATCAGTACTCTTGGAAGGGCATGAGGGAGATACCTGGAAGTAGCCACTTGTCCCCTCGCTGTCGAACCTCGTCGTCGTCAAAGACCAGTTCTGTGACATTCGAGCCGGGATCTTTGGCCTTGGCACCACGAGCCACGATAAGATTCATAGTTTCTTTCGTCTTCGTGCGGAGTTTTCGCCGTATTACACAGTGCTTGTGTGTACGAGCTTTACTGGTCATAAAAAAGAGTGTCGTGGGCATCGAACCTCGAGGATGAGCGGTCAAGATGGGTGGTGTGACAAATTCTAGGAGGTGTGGGGATACAGTTGAGGACGAATAACTTGCCAAGGATGTCCCCAACGGGGTTTTTTTCCGCCATGCAGAGGCACGCGCAACACGATCTTCCCAGAGGTCAATTTTAGCTTTGGAAGGGGGCACGACAATTTCTGGCTTGATGAGAGTTGCAGTTGGTACCGCACGCAAACAAAAGTAAGGATCTCGAGTCATAGGAAAATTCCTTAGATGCATCCTCGCAGCTGGATGAGAAGGGTCCAGTAAGACTGGTTTGATGTCACGTTGTGCCCATTCGACAAGAGATCCCAAACGATTATGGAACTGGTAAAGACAATCAAGTTGGGTTTACAAACAAATCGCAGACATACATGTACATGGGTGTAAAGGCATGGCTTTGTGAGACGACTGAGGTTTGACATGTAGGACAAGATAATAATATTCAGATGACGTTACCCGTCACACGTTCGCGTTCTCTCCCCATAGCCCGTTATGAGCAGACTCGCTGCAGACCGTAATCAGCGCTTGCTCTTAGAATTCGTATCAAAACCCGGAAACGGTACGCTCCTAAGACATCCATGAAACTCATTAAACCATTTTCTCAGATATTTGCGCGGATTGTAAGGCGAGGAATCCACGCTGGGCATCATTCAATTTGGGAATTTTCATCTGGTGCGCTTCTCACTCGATAGTGCCTCCATATTACCGACTCACAAACCGTCTAGTGTTTCATGTGCAAGTATTCACCGCAAAATTGGGACGCACGTCTCCAAAGTGTTCGTACCTTTGCCCGTAAAAATGGGCACAGGCTAACCTAACAATAGAAAAAGCATCACCTTGGACTCGTGGACGAAGGAACAAGTGGATGTAAATCGTCATAATTTTCTATTACCTGCTTCTTAAAATACCTGCAGAACATGAAAGAGATGGGAAACATCAAATCCAACGCTATCTACAATCCAAACGAGGTTCGGAATCCGCCTCCTCCTAGGTTAGATGATCCGGCTCGGGATAATGACCTAGAACAATATATCAGATGTACGCGTGATTAATCTCCTAAGATAAACCCATTCTCATCTTTCCCCAGCAAAGTACGAACACAGGCGGTTTATAGACAAGAAAGCCTTTGTTGCTTCGAGATTGGGACCCTCTAGATCTGCTTCGTCCGTCGCTCCACGTACCAACTCATCATATACTAATGTCTCAGAAAAGCCTGGATCGGCACTTCCTGAACCAAATACAGCAACCGACATCGCAGCTACTATGTTTCCGACGACAAATTCTCAGTTTCAGTCTCGAACAACAGTATCCCCGAAACCTTCCCCTTCATCTGCCCCGCATCCTGTCGCCCCGATGTCCTCTGCGCCCACCAGATTAGAGGGTGTTTGGGCGGATCTGATATCCCTTCAGGGACCTTCCACAAATGCCTCACTTCCTTTACAGTACCAGGCTCCTGCTGCTAACTTGGGTGGGACCACAATCCCGGCTGGGATGTATGCAAACCCTTACAATAACGTGACAGGACTATCGACAGCTGGTTCTTTCCATCAACAGCCGTTTGCCGCAAACATGTTGATGCAGCAGCCATTAGGACTTCACAGTCCTCTCACTCCATCAACATCGGGTCCCTCATTCCAGTCACCTTTGATACCTTCCAATCTCGGTCCTCATGGTAGCTCGCCCCTATTCCAGATGCAAGTACCTCCACAAACATCCCCTGCAGTACCGTTTTACCAGCCACAACCATCCTTTCTAAGTATACCCCAACAGCCACAATTTTTGTCATCGAGCCCAAACCATAGTCCAAATCCGCTGTTCTCATCGCCCAGTCCACAACTCTTATCGACAGCGCAGCAGCCGAATTCCGCCTTGAACGTTAATACTAGAAACAACATTGGACTGGGGAGTAGTACACCAGAGTACTTGGTACCGGGTTCTCAGTCCATCGTGAATGGAGCACATGGGCAGGGCCACCAGGCGTCCATAATGCCAAACAGTGTGTTTGGTAATAATGGGGCTGTCACATTGCCTTCGATGAATAGCAATCCATTTGGTCAGTTCGTCCAAGCTGGATTTGCAGCTCAGAATGCTGGACACTGGGGACTTTCGTAGTGATCAATACTTTCCTGTCCTGTCGTTGTAATTTTTCTTTGGGGGTTTTCAAAAATAGCCCGTCGTGAGTATTGAATGACGTAATTAATATACATCAAATTTGGATAAAAGAACTATGGATAGCAGCAACTCGTTTCGATCGAGTGACCTCGGGGTTATGGGCCCCGCGCGCTACCACTGCGCCATGCTGCTTCTGCACCACATATGGGATTGTTCGATCATGTGTACATTCCAGCCGATAGGCTTCATTTACGATCCTCACAAATGGAAGTGTTTCGTGGCCTCCATGACGTCTGCAAGGCTCCTGTGGTCAATGAATAAGAAGCTTTAGTGCATCCTGCAAACAGCACCAATTGGACTCTATCAGCTTCTCTTTCCTGTAAATTACTGCTTGCTTCAAGTATCGACCTCATTTCGGTCATCATGTCAACTTCGACTCAAATGACTTGCTCCGCATCCTCTTCAGGATCATCTATGTCACAGGCCTCGTTGCTCAGCGGAACAGGGAAACACAAGAGAGACTGCAAACTGATCTCGTCTCGTCCCACCACTGTACTAGGACGATTTGGCAGCCTCAGTGTGGCACACGTGTGTACGACGTTGAATCCACGGGATTATCTCCTTCCTGGAGTGACCTCAGGGACATATGTTCTCCACGCCGTAGCCAGCGTAAGGATCTACTACAGTATGCAGCTCACAACATCAAATTCTAATCACTTTGGAGCATTGAGGGTTGGGGCCAAGCGTAAAAATAATGGAAATCAATGGGTTTATTCACATCTGAAGGGTACTTTGGTATTCGGCTATGATCATTATCGTGCAGGGGTGGAGACCACGATTGCCGAAACGACACTTGCTCCAAATAATAATAGTAATAATGATGGAGAGAAGGCTGAAGCAAATGGAGGAGGAAGAGAGTGGTGGTTCCAGCTCGTCGACGATGAAACCGATAAAGTCGTTTGGAAGTTCAAGCTCCCGTTGAGTTCCGGTTACAAATTCAATTATGAGTTTGATCGACCGTTCTTTCATGTTTTCCAAGGCAGCGTAAGTGTCGATTATTTTTCTTGACTTACCCTTTCCTATCCATACGCATATACATATCTCAAGCTGACATGGTTTTCCAGAGCAGGAAGTATGGATTCTTGTTTGCTGATGATAGAGAGTCGGAAGTCTTCTCGAGTGAGGTAATTACCCGCGTCAAAGCCGCAACCACAGCTTCGTGTACGTCCTCAAAAGTTCCAATTGATAAAGGTATGAGGTTTACTTTTTGATGCAATCATAGCCACGCTATCAAAGGGCCGGTTACGTAGCCTCAGCAGCAAACTAAATCTCAAAGAACCTTCATCCTCCCCGGCCAAAGTCGCTGGCATTTCAGCCCTTATGGTCTCTTCCCCCGCCATGGATTCCTTCAAACACATCGCCCATATTGGTTTTGATCAGACCGAGGGAGCCATTGAAGCCTCAAAGAATCTGGACCAAACCTACCGAGACGTTCTGGCGGACTTGCGGATACAAACTGCGAGTGACGTAACAGAGAAGGTGATCTTTGAACACAATTTCCTCCCAAGCTGCTGGAAGGGCTCGAAGGAACCCAACCAACCAACCGGTACTCGCTAGCTGGTAACCTTCCTTAAACCACCAATTAATTGCTGAGACACCATGTATACATTTTTGACACAAATCGATACTAATAAATAATCGATACGAGAGCCGGTCGAGTTCCGGAAACTTATCAAGTCCTGTAACAACCCAGACATACAAATCAACGGATGACCGTACATGGGATCCAATCAAAACCGAGTTAAATCCCGACCAAATATCCCTACAAACTGATGTGACGTCAAGTTCAATTTCTAGGCACAACACCACTTACAGTTCAGGAACCAGTAGGTCGGCACCAGAATCCTGCAAAAATTAAAAACTTTGGTGACATTTGACTGGGTGATGGGCTTACTTATTCCGCCAGCTCAGTGTCATAGTAAAATACGCAGAGCGCCACAAAAGCCAAGCTAGCCGCCCAGTCTCCTTTGACATGAATTGATCTTTCCCACCATTTGGTGAAGCTGACGACCGATCATAGATGGCTTTCCTGTCCTTGAGTTAGTTTATCAGAAAAAAGAAGACAATGAATGAGGAGGCAGACCAGTTTCCAATATATGCAAGGCTACCCTGGTTATGGAAAACAAAAGGTTTTGAACACTCTACATCTATAGCCATTTTATTCAACTTGGAAACCAAGTATTTCGCTTTCTGACTTGCAACTGTTCAAGATGGATGTTCCATGAAGGAAGAAAAGCAAAGTAGACATCAAGGTGCACACCTTGTGCAGTTGCTGGAAGTGGTGCATCTTCCATGTTAGAAGCATCACCAATGGCCCAGACATCTCTGTTTGGTTCGTTTGTGTCCTTCATTATGACATTGAGCTGATCATTGGTGTACAAACTGTATGATCAAAGTCAGCTAATTGAGCCAAGGGTAAAAAATTCAAGATAAAACAAGCCTCATATGATTCTTTTTCACATTTGTGATTGTTGAGATCAAAGGATTAGATGCTAGACCTGTACTCCAAACAAGAAGACCAAATGGCACTGATTTATTAATGAGCGAACAACTTCCCTCACGAACCTAAAACTTCCAAACCTTCACCAAGCTCTTTGACAAACAATTTTCCCTACGAGATAACCAATGACGACATGCAACAACTGACGAGCAGGATCAACATACCGCCTCGACTCGTTCTACGTGATGGTTTGTGAGAATATTCACACCTTCACGAGCGAATGTTTTTTCAGTATATCTAAATTCCACAAGTGAGTGAAATAGAGATAATAAAAACAACAGCCTCACTTTACCAGCGATCGATCAAAATTAGTAAGGATGCTATCGGCTACATCGTAAAGGGTGATCTTGGCAAACTTGGCGAGATTGGGATAATGGGCCCGAACATCAGTCTGAAGGAGGTCGTGTAATTCTGCTGCAAATTCTACGCCAGTAGGTCCACCACCTGTGCAACGATCGGGTCAACGTTTACACCATGCTCAACCTTAGTTCATACCAACAATACAAAAATTGAGTAAATTCCTGCGTTGAATGTCTGACAGAGTGGGTTGGTTCGCTTGCTCAAAGCCTAGATGAACGACCCGAATAAGAATACAGACCATTGTAAAGTGAAAAAACGCACATTCCAGGATCCGACTCCGAATCCGACGGGCATCTTTGACGTCTTTGAGGAAGTGTGCGTGTTCTTTTACGCCAGGGATATTGAATGCTTTAGGTCTCTATTAACATGATAAAAGAAAGGAAATCTCTAATATCCCTCACTCTGTGAGTATGCACCGACAGCTATGATCAATTTGTCATATCGCATTGTGAAAGGTGTGTTGTATAAAGCTTCCTCTTTTGAATCTTCTGCTGTAGTCGGATCTGCTACCTCGCCTGTGATGGGACGAGTAGCCGGCATCTAATAGACATTTATGCTTAACTTTTGGCTAATCCCACACACGAAAGCGTACGAACGCAAATCAATGTCTTGCGTTCAAAATCTGGTCTTGGCTTAGCAGAAGGTCTCTCGAACAAGGTTAGACGAGGACATACCTATTTCGTCGCACCACGCTTGATGATATGTCTATATTTCCATTGATTGATATCAAACAGTGGAGAAAAAATTTGCATACCGCGGCAGGTACATATCTACGAATCTAGGGAGAAACCGAGTCGGGGAGATCTATTCAATGTGCAAAAAAATATGACGGCTTACCGGTTCCACGGCAGTTCTAAACTCCAGAGTCCCAACAGATGTACTAGCCAGCAGTGGTGTGAAATTGAAATAAGTATTGGGCGAAATGACAACAACATCTGGTCAGAAAATTCATGGGGTCATCGTAAGTTTTTGGAATCACAGAAAACACGCACATATACGCACCATATCGCTCTTTGTCAATCCCCCGAAGTAACCCATAACCACCCCATCCAGAACCAAGTATCACTACACGCTGTTTTTGGCTGGCGGCCGTTGAGCTCAAACGGCGTCCGACACCACGCCCGAGGCTTGAGATGTGTGAGAACTGGCTATTCGGACTTGTCCTCATTCGTCTGAGGATCGAGCGTATCAACCTCCACATTGTGAGGAACGTTTCCGAGTGCTCGCCTAATTTCGGAACGACTCATTGCAAGTCTATTTATGTACAGCATATGGTGTCATCGTACCTCGGTCAGGTGACTGGAATTTATTTAGGTGTGAAACCCATGGTATTGCCCGCGAGTTAGCTTGAGTTTGTATCTTGACTCGAGTCGTCCAGTTTTGAGTCTATTCAATTGCCTTGAGGTAGACATATTAAATATCGGACTAGTACTAGATCAGACTGCATCTTGTCGCAATAAAATCACAAGTTTTACACGAGCTATGCAGAAGATACATGTAAGAGGTGTTAGGTAATGAATGGAGGGAAATTTCACTCAGGAAATCATTGCAACATGCATGAATGGTTTCCGTGACTTTTCCGATCAAACTCTCTAATAGAAAATACGCCATCAGCAAATTCCTCGATACCCATCTCCAACTTGGCCCCCTGATTGACCCCACAAAAAATATTGAAAATGCATCTTTTGACCCAATAAAAGTGTACTAATCACTATCATCCACCTGAATACAGTAGTCAGTGTCCATATCAGAACGAAAAGCATGGGCGATTCACCACTATTCTACCTCTTGCTTTGGTAGCAGCTGCCCTCGTACTTCTACTCCCACTTGCAGCCCCCACAGGCTGGAAATTCAATTGACCTTGCATTCTGCTATTGCTTGAAGCAGTCGTCTTTCTCTTCGCCGGGGCTTTCTTCGCTGGTTGACTGTGATTTACACCAAAAAAAGTAATCAGCATCCACATAGGACGAACATACAAAAAGAACTCCAAGATGCTCACGAACCTAAGTACAGCAGCTCTGTTTGTCCGCTTGGTATTCTTAACCTGAACAACTTCTTCCTCCTCTTCCTCGCTCACATCAATGACTTCAGCACTCTCATCACTCTCCTCGACAACAGTCTTCTTCCCCATTGCTCTTCCTGTGGCTTTCTTCGCCGTGGGGGCTTTTGCTGCAGCTGCTTTTTTCCCTCTCCCAGCGCCTGTTGTGGTCTTCTCACCTCTGTTGCTAGTTGTATTTGTACCTCTTTTCTTGTTTGTTGCTAATGGAGGAACATCTGAGGCGTCGAAGTCGGAATTATCAGCTCGGGTACGGACATCGACTTCCATACGCATGGAATCGTCAGACTGTTCTGATTCTAGTTCCGGTTCTGCTGTTTTTGCCTAGATGGCCAGGACGAAGGCATAAGAGTGCATGGTGGCGGAACGGAGACAGGCTTCCCTCACCTTACTCTTCGATCTGTTAGCTTTGGCCTGAGTTTCAGTGTATTGTCGCTCATGCTGTTCTTTTGCCTTTGCCAACTATACTTAACAAAAATTGCATGAGAAAGACTCAGGTGTGCACAATAGTCAGAACTACGTACCAGTTCTTCAAGCTCATCTTCGCCCATGTCATCCTGCTTCATCACACTTTTCATCAACGAGTTCAAGAATTTGTCCACGTGTCTAGAGATTGACCTTCATCAGTCGACCCGAAAACCAAAAACTAGGCAACTCACTGCTCGATAGCATGCGTATCGTCCTTGTCCACAAACATCCTAATTGCATCACTCATCCCACTCTCCCCAAGCAACTGCAACTCCTGCGCGGACAGATATTCCCTCACCAATGTCTGCACGCGCACTTTGGCTAGTTTCTCTTGAACAGTCAACTCTGGATCATCTATGCTCAACTCTGGTTGGTCTATGGCTACTTTTCCTGACCGTGTTCCTGGAGCAGATTTTTTACGATGGAATGTTAAGACATCACGAGGATTAGCGATACGACCTTGAAATTCTTGGCCGAAGCGGATGGGATTGAATGTTTCGGTTACACCTGTCGCATCTACCTATTTTTTGGTATGTCAGAGACAAGGAAACAGAATAGAGGTGCATACCTTGAGACGAATGAGAGGGAGCATACGCGGTAGTTCTGGATCGCCGGCCGCCTTTGCTTGAGCATTCCGTTCTTCCCATTGTTCCTGAGCTTTCTCAATTAGCGCGTTTACACGCGATTTGAGGAATTTGGCAATTTCAATATTGTCGGAGATACTGAAATCTTCTTCTTCAGAGGCAGAAACAAGGTGGATGTCTTCAATGACGAAGGGTCGTACCGTGCGTAGGGATATGGGTGTGAGTTGAAATTCCTTCCCTTGAATTTCTAGCAGGGCGACGTGTCTGTGTCATGTGATTAAAGAAGAATCTCCAAGAGAAGGATGAGGCTCACTTTTCCAAAGCTTCACTGTCAGCGAGAGATGTGGCAACAGAAGAGCCGGGTTGAGTTATGTAGTAGTTCTTTCCAGCGACGGGTTCGGGTACGATACGACAATCGTGTTCGTGTCCCCACACAACAAGATTCACACTATCATCAAACATGCCCTCAGGTACAAACTCTTGTGGCCCATGCTTGACACTGTCACCTGTGTAAGAGAAAGCCAGGACATGGACCAAGTGACTTACCGATTCTGGTGTAGCAGCAGCAAATTGAACCATTCATCTTTATTTTTCGGCATGTACATCCTAACGCGATTACTCCTCAACTCAAAATGCATCCTCTGGTCCTTCACATTACCGACACCATACATGCCCAAGTAAGTGTTCCCTTTGCGCAGGAGAATCGGACGCACAGCAATTCCAGTGACATTAGCATTCGTGTCAGACACTGGAAGGTCGATTTTGCCGAAATAGTTGACAAGCCCGGAGACAGAGAGGACATCCAATGCGCAGAGAGCACCGTCTGCACCCGTACCCTGCGGGTCGTCGTGATTGCCGTGTATCGAGAAGACAGGTATCCCCACATTGAAGTTTGGGTCCTCGTAGTTTACAGCTGGAAATCTTCGGATACAAGACTGTCAGCTTAGTCGGAAGCTGTTGTAACGAGAACGCGAACGCACGAGAAGCTATCTGCTTTCCCTTCATTGGGATCGCTGAGCAACTCAATTTGGATAGGTCTGTCCCCCATAGTGTATTCTCTCAAGAGAGCCATGACTCTGTAGAGACATTCTCTTGAGGGTTTGTTTTCGTGGAAAAGGTCGCCTGCCAAGAGGATAAAGTCAACCTGTGAATGTTCAGGGTTGATGTCGAGGCGTGAGGAGCAAGTACGCAGATGTGACGGACATCGTTTTTCACAGCCAACTGAAGAATTTCCTCGAAGGTGATGATAGAATCCTGACCACGTATTGGGTCACGCTCGTTGTAGCCAACGTGGTTGTCGGTAGCGAGGAGGATCCGTATTGTGTCATCCGGGGCTGCGATGCGTGTGTCAGTCGCATTATATTACAGCCAATTCAGCGACTTACAGGTCTGCTGGATGGCAGGAGTCGGCTGGGGAGCAGCGTCGTCGGACATGCCAGACGCGTTAATAAAAGCCAACGTCTATTTTCATTTACTTATATTAATGCTTCCCACGCTTTCTCTACCACTTTGAGTTCCCAGCATGGCTCAGCAAAACCCAGCCTCAAAGGCTATGGTGGTATGTCGCAGTAAATCGTGATTCTGTATTTACATGTTCAAGGTCACTTCAGACCAGCGTTGTGCTTTTTTATCTTGTGTCAGCTCTCGCGGTCTGTAGTCTCATCGGGCTTTGAGAAATACTAGACGCTGACACGACATGTAGATGGTAATCGTGTCAGTGTTCCAGCGAGTCGGTAAATTCATACTAATACTGCACGCAGCAATAAATGGGTGTTAAATGCAACGGATATACCCCTGTTCTTCCTCTGGACACAGCTCATGATAGCCGTGGTTCTGTTTCTTGTCTCAGACTTCCTGCGTTTACTACCAGACCGCATCTCATTTGACCTGGCTGTATGTAAAGGTCTTGTGGCAATGGTTGGCCTCAACGTCGTTGGTCTCAGGTCCGTCCTCTTCCTCGTTCCTCAAGTTTCCCCGACTCAGGTAATACACAGTTTCAGTAACTTTACCCTCAAATATGTCGATGCCTCTTTCTACCAGGTTGCCCGCGGACTTTTGCTTCCTTTCACAGTCACAACCTCATATGTCTTCCTCCACACCAGGCCATCATTGTTCATAATTCTCGCCTGTTCCGTAGTCACAGTTGGCTTTTTCATTGGTGTTTTTCTTGACGGCACCGTTGTCTCTATGACCGGCATCTCATTTGGTGTCGCCAGTTCAGTCATCACTGCCCTCCACTCTGTTGTGATTAAGCAAAGCCTAAACGTCGTCAATGGCAGTGCCCTCCTACTATCTTGGTACACCAACCTTCTCAGTGCTGTTGCTCTCGCACCTATCATTCTTTTTGCTGGTGAGGTGCCAGCGATCTTGAAGCTATTCTTTGGATTGGATGAACTTGTCCAGCCTGATGATGGGTTGAGCCCATTGACAACTTTTATCTGGGGCTCTATGATCACTGTATGTTCATATTGACTTCGACATGCAGAAGCTCATTCTTTGTCAGGGTTTATTCGGCTTCCTCATGAGCATTGCAAGTCTCCTCTCAATTAAAGTAACCTCTCCTATTACGCACATGATTTCCTCAGCTGTTCGTGGAGTTGCAGCTTCTCTCCTAGGTATGTGGTTATTCCACGATATCATCACTACGTATGTTCCAGTCTCCCCTTTACCACTGTCCACGTTTAATGGTTCTTCCAGTGGTCGTGCATCGTCGATCGCGATAATCCTCCTCGGTTCAATCTGGTATACTTGGATCAAACACCAAGAATCTTCTCGGTCTGCGAACGGTCCTTCACAGGGTGCATACGAACGCGTCAAATTGGATAAGTTGGAATCCGGTGACTCGAATGCCATAGCACATAAAGAAGAAAAGCCGGAGTAAGAATGTATGCTTGGTTCAACCCCTTCAGCATCATAGATTTGTTTCTCTTCGGCTGCGTCTGACTGGTCTTTACTTTAATGGTTCCTATAATTCAATGCATTGACGGTCGACAGTTTCTGCGATTATTTGCAGTCAACGCCCACTCGATATCAAGATGTCTCACACATCACAACGATCCAACCTTGAACTGTGTACCAGAAAAGTCCGAAACTCAACTACAGAAGGCCAAGTGATAACTTTCTTAATATAGTTCCATAGCTAGAGCTGTACCTTTGGCAGACAATTAGTGATTGACAACAAGCTGACAATGAAAGCACTATACTTGACAATCTTGTAATAGGTCCATTTCTCTCACAAACTCGGCCATAGGTGTACTTCATCACAGATATTTCTCATTGGCCAGTCATCTTCAAGGCTACAGCGAGCAATGTCATCCTCATATGACATACCCAGTATTCTCCAGAATGAGCCTCAGATGATTGGCTACACAGACAAGCCTGTCATACAAAAACAAACCACCACCCAACTGTCTATCTCAACTGGGCTAAGATTAAAGCTCATCATTCGTGAGCCCCAGCTGGACTATGATCAATACCCCGAACACCATCATCCAGTTCATAGGTTCTACATAAAAAGACACACCTCACAAAACACATTGAACAGATTAAAAGTTACACGAGATTCAGGACAAGTCTGCCGCATCAGCTCCCAATCAACACCTTATCCAAGGTGCTGTTGGTGAAGCGTGCGGGGCCATGTTGTGCAATACGACAGGACTTGACCAAACATCGCAACCTCCATCTTCACTCGGACGAAAAATATGAAAAAATCTAGAACAGGCGGATGGGCTTGCCCATGGTGCTTTTGATGTGAAGAGATTTGACGTTCTGCCAGTTCTTTTTGAGGAGAGAGACAAGGAAGTTGATGCCTGACGACGTTCATGGAAGTTGAGTATAATGACTTTTGGATTGACAAGACAACGTACCGAGCATAACGTTGGCGAGGACCTGATCGTCAGTCATCTCGACGTGGCCTACAGCAACACCCAAGCACAAGACCTTCTTGAGCTGGAACTTGATGGTAGAGCGGACCTCAGTGATCTTAGTGGTAAGATCCTCAGAGTGCGACACGGGTGTGGGGAACTTGCCGGCCTTGGAGAGACCAGGGCCAAGAAGACGAGGAATCTGCTTGATGAGGGCTTCAGAGGCAAGGAAAGCATCATATTTCTTGGCAAGCTTCTTGACAAGCTTCTTGTTCTTGTTGAGCCTGAGAAGAGGAAGGTCAATATATAGAATATCGTGAAAAATGGCACTTACTTCTTCAAGTCATCGACTGACATGTACTCGAGATCAATTAGCTTAGCACGGTCGATATCTGCAGCATCGGCAAGAATACAGATAGTCATGCGGGGACGAGGGACATTGGGAAGTCTAAGACACTGGATCAATGAAACTCGGATGGAGGCGAAACGTAGAGGATGACTGACTTGACAGTCCCAGAGAAACGTTTGTCACGCTGAGGATCGTAGTTCTTGAGACCAATCTGAAGCTCGACAGTCTCGACGAACTTGCGCTTTTCTTCGCCATTAGAGGCGGCAAGAAGCTCTTTGACGGAACCCCGCACGCTAGACACTGAAAGCTTGCTGGATGAGATATGTCAGCGAAATTGACCAGGACGAAGCTCGATGGTAACAAACCTCATACTTGACGATAAGACTTGCCTTGACTTGACTTGATCTGAATTTCTGAATTTCGTCTGTCCGGTGGCAGAGAAACTGTATAGTTTCATCAACTCGGATCACCCAAGGGTCAGGGTCCCGTTCTTCTTACATCAGCAGATAAAGGTTGGCTATCGCCAGCGATGGCGACGTCGCTCAATTCCGATCCCCCACCGGATGTTCAGGCAGGCATAGTAAACTTGAGTAGTTCAATGACAAAAAGTGGTTTTAATAATTATAATAGAAGCGGAAGACACCGGTCATACGAGACGACTGGGAGGATGATGATGAAGACGAGACTGATGCTATTGGGGATGCTGGAAAGCCAGAGGAGGACCCGAACAACCCTCCGGCAGACACAGATGAGCATATGAACAAGAAGATATGGGAAGCTGCGTGGGTCTAGTCCCCGATATTGGCGTGCTACCTCCATACTTCATGATCAAGTTAGGAACAGCAAAGATACTACCCCAATGCCTACATTATTATCGTCTCGAACAGGCTCAGCCATTTTCCCTCCACCAGCTGTATTTCAGCCTACCATGCACATCCTCAAGCGCCCGGCAAGTTCTTCGCCGTCTCCAGGAAATCAGATGGCATCGTCGTCGTCTGGAGATACTATTCAAGACAGAGAAGCACGATATGCAGCTGCTCGTGAACGAATTTTTGGCTCAGAAAATCCAGAGAAGTCGAAACATCTGCAAAGTAACTGAAGAGCATGGTTCAGAAACCCACAATGTGATGCTTGGAGAAACCTAGTAGTTGTGTTTCGGGAAACAACATGTCTGCCCTGGTGGAAATCATATGTTGGAATACCAAACCGAGGATGTAGTCTTTGTTGTGACTAGCCAAGTTGATTGTTTTAATTTAGGACAAATAACATTAAGTTTATAATCTTACACCTTCCCTCCAAATGATATTTATATTCAATCACATGGATGAGAACGATGATCAATCACTCTCATAGATACAATGTTTGACTATCTGATCAATTACACATCTTTGTAAACGATCAATCATGCCCGCACCGGCTGAATTCCTTGAATATGTTGATTCAAAGGCCGACTCTTTCATCCAACGTTTGAAGACTGCTGTTGAAATCCCAAGGTATAATTCTTTAAAATGGGATAATTACACATGGCTGATATTCGATTAGTGTTAGCGGCGATGCCTCACATCGTTCAGACGTCATTAAGATGGCTAATTTCCTCAAGCAAGAACTTGAAAGTGTGGGAGTAACTACACTGCTTGTTGATATAGGAACTCAGGAAATTGACGGTCAAATATCACCTCTTCCACCTGTCGTACTTGGAAGGATCGGAAATGATAAGAACAAGAAGACTATCCTTGTTTATGGTCATTTCGATGTTCAGCCAGTGAGCAGAGGACGGCTACAAGTTTACCTTGATCTGTGATATCTATCGTAGGCCTTCATAAACGATGGATGGGACACTGAGCCATTCAAGCTGGTTATCGATGAAGCTACTGGGCGGCTGATCGGACGTGGTGCTTCTGATGATAAGGGGCCTGTCCTTGGATGGGTCAATGTATTGCAGTGGCACCACGAGAATAAGAAAGATCTTCCAGTCAATCTCGTGTGCTGCTTTGAAGGTATGGAAGAGAGCGGAAGCGAGGGTCTTGACGAGCTCGTTCAGAAAGAGAGTCTACCGGGAGGTTGGTTCCATGGTGTAGATGCTGTCTGTATTGTATGTGACAACCATTCCACGATCATCCTGTTCTTTGCTAACGTGGTGCAATAGTCCGATAACTATTGGTTGAATACGAGCACGCCAGCCCTCACCTACGGCCTGCGTGGTATCTCATATTACAAGGTCACTGTCTCCGGTCCCGGACGTGACTTACATTCAGGAGCGTTTGGGCGCACGGTTTTTGAGCCAATGACGGATCTCATCTCTATCATGAGCAAGCTCACCGATAACCGGGGAAACATTCTCATCCCTGGTGTTCAGGATCAAGTTCCCCCTCCATCCGATGAAGAGAAGTGGGCTTTATTTCCCATCTCAGGAAAGAATATCATTAATTTGAGGTGTTAATGGCACATAGGAAGATCTATGCCAATTTAAACTATTCGATCCAGGACTTAGAGGAGGCCGCAGGAGGCGAAATCGTACTGTCTACTGACAAGATTCATGTCTTAATGGGGAGGATGCGGGAACCGAGCTTATCAATACATGGAATTGAAGGAGCTTTTAGCGGGGTAGGCGCTAAGACAGTCATTCCTGCAAAGGTGTCGGGAAAGTTTAGCATTCGGTTAGATATTCTTCCTTCTAATGCATCTACGCAATACTCATTTCTTCATGAGTCTTGTTCCGCCTCAGACACCAGAAAACGTCAACCCTCTCGTTGTTGAGTATATTCAGGAGCTATTTAGATCCTTGGACACGAAAAATAAACTCGAGATCGAGTGTTTGCACGGTGGCAAACCTTGGGTTACAGATCCTGACCATTGGAACTTTGAAGCAGCCAAACGGGCTACCGAAGTATGTTGCTGAGTCATCTGTCGCTGTGGTATACTCAACATCCACCATAGTTAGTTTACCAGCAGACTCCTGATCTGACGAGGGAAGGAGGTTCGATCCCCGTCACGCTTACTTTTGCAGAGAATTTGGGTGCGAACGTTCTTCTGCTGCCCATGGGACGTGGCGACGATGGAGCACAGTAGGGTCTCTTACTCGGTAATAACATCAAAGACTGACTGACATCGCACAGTTCGACCAATGAGAAGCTTGACAAGTCGAACTATATCCAGGGGGTGAGCGAATATCTGAGCTAAAGTCTCCTAGCGTCACTGAAGTGCTTCTTCGCCTACCTCATAGACCAAGTTGCTCGGCACGTACCTGTACGAAGTTGCTGTCGCATAACAAAAAGAAGTGAACCAAGATGTCTTACCATTGATATGTGAATCAAAAGTATGATGTGTTCTTTCCGCGGTTCTGCTGTATGTAGTTTGACCAAAAGTATATGAGAGTGTCCTCGCAACTCATCGAGGAAGAATGCAAGAAGTATGCACAATCTGCCATGACTACTGTTGTGACTACTGTATCTTTCTGAGATTGGAAAAAAATCAAGATGGGCCGGTGCCGAGCGGCAGGGTTGATCTCTTGGCCCAGAAGCGGTCTTAATTTGGAGTAGACCCGATCAGGGAAGTTTAGCAGAACAACAAACTCCTCTGTAGTTTCCTACATATACATATACATAATCCTTCTCGCCTTCTTCGCCTCTTTTCATTACCGTCATCATCTCCTTGATTTCTCGCCCTGTCATGTCTCCTGTAAAGGTCACCAAAATTTGCTGCAGTAAGTCTGTCGCCACCCGTTGATTTCAATTGTACTGATTATCTGAATTGAATAGTTGGAGCTGGCTACGTTGGTTTGTCACATTTACCAGCATACATGCGCATATATGCGCTGAGAACATTTTTGGTGACTCATCCCTTCTAGGTGGCCCGACCTGCGCAGTCATCGCGCTTAAATGCCCCCACATCAAGGTTACCATTGTTGACCTGAACAAGACTCGTATCGATGCCTGGAACAGCCCAGATTTTAATCTCCCGATCTACGAGCCGGGTCTAGAGGATGTCGTCCGTCAGGCTCGCGGTCGTAATCTGTTCTTTTCCACCAACGTGGAAGAGGCAGTTGAAGAGGCTCAACTCATCTTTGTCAGTGTAAATACTCCTACGAAGAAAAGTGGTGTTGGTGCTGGTTATGCGGCCGACCTGAAGTGAGTATCTCTTACACCAGGGCTCTCCGTTCAACTTGCAAGGGAATCAACCTAGAACAATATGTATATGCATTCTTTCTGTCCTGACTTCTCTATCAAAAGACTCGGTGACTGACTATGCCTACTTCTTGACAGTTATGTTGAATCTGCTACCCGAAGCATTGCAAAAATTGCTACCAGTTCTAAGATTGTCGTTGAAAAATCTACCGTGCCATGTCGTACCGCCGAGTCCATGCGCACTATCCTCGAGGCCAACTCCAAGCCCAATTGCCGCTTTGACATCCTCTCCAACCCTGAGTTCCTTGCAGAGGGAACGGCTATTAAGGATCTCTTTAGGCCGGATCGGGTCTTGATTGGGTCACTCCAGACTCCTGAAGGTCTCAGTGCATGCGAAAGCCTCACTGAAATTTACGCCAACTGGGTTCCGTAAGTGAACATATCTGGAACTCGCAGATTCTATTTGTTCATTGGGTTGTGTGCTAATAGCAAGGAATGTATTCTCACCGTCGGCCTCTGGTCCTCTGAACTGTCCAAGCTCGCTGCCAATGCCATGCTCGCTCAGCGTATCTCCTCCATCAATGCACTTTCCGCCATCTGCGAATCAACAGGTGCGAACATTGATGAAGTCTCTAATGCTATCGGTTACGATACTCGTATTGGCCCAAAATTCCTAAAGGCGTCCGTCGGATTTGGTGGAAGCTGTTTCCAGAAAGATATCCTAAACCTTGTTTATCTGTCTGAGAGTTGCCATCTCCCTGAAGTTGCTGCATACTGGAGGCAAGTTGTGGAGATGAATGAGTACCAGAAGAGGAGGTTCTCCAAGCGTGTTGTTGACAACCTATTCAACACCATTACTGGCAAGGTTCGGTTAATCGTTTCTCACTAGATGATGTACTGACTCGCGCACCTATAGACGATCGCAGTCCTTGGCTTTTCCTTCAAAGCTGATACAGGTGACACACGCGAATCGGCAGCGATCACCTTGGTCAAAGACTTCCTGTCCGAACGGGCCATGGTCAAGCTTTTTGATCCTCAGGTTCAGCATAACCAGATTTGGATGGACTTGCAAGAAGCTAGTCCCCTTCTTCCCCTTGATCACAGTACGTGTCTCTATTTTTTCAATTAGATACACCATTTCGCTCAGGCTGGATTCAAGTCAAGAAGCACGTTTCAATCGCAGGATCTGCCTCCGAAGCTTGTAAGAACGCCGATGCCATCGTAATTGCGACCGAGTGGAAGGAATTTAAGGAACTTAACTGGATGGATATATACGAAAATATGAACAAGCCTGCCTTCCTTTTCGATGGTCGTTTACTCGTGGATAGCGAGAAATTAACCAAGATTGGTTTCAAGGTCAGCTCTTTTATAATTACAGACACCCATTGTCTTGACGAGTCGATGTTTCTCAAGGTTACCACCATCGGTCGCCCCTCGACTGCCTAGGTCTAATTTTTTAGAGAAACGAGAATTCAGTAGATGAGTTTGAGGACTTTGATTTGACATCGGTTCTAGTAGCTCCTTGTTCAATGTAATGAATTTTTTTGATGTTGTCAATGCTACCCCGAGAATGCTCTTCACCGGAGAATGTTTCTGTGTCAACTATTCGAACTCTGATAGGAGGGAAGCCATCGTCCAGCGATTTCGTCACTGCCGTATTCGGAGTTCCGAACTTGTGGGAACTGGACTTGGACAATGACCTTGCTGGGCCTTGGCTCTCACAAGGTGCAACTTGGTGTTACCGCAATAGCTGCATCTCTGGCTACGGCTACCTTGTTGATTTCCTACGAGACACTCAAGAGAAGGAAGCGGAGGAAGCATCTTGAAGAAGACATCAAGCAGTCTTTTGCGGAATTTAGTCCAAATTCACACTTACGAACACTCGAAGATCAAGATGGTTCATCATCAAGTAGTCTACCCCTTTCATATGACGAAGAACTCATGCGTGAGCAACTCGCGAGGAACTATGCGTTTTTCAGTGAAGAGGGTATGACCAAAATTCGGAACAGTCGCGTTGTAATCGTGGGTGCCGGTGGTGTCGGAAGCTGGGCAGCTGTAATGCTAGCACGGTCGTGAGTCGCAGTTCTTCTCTTCTCTGTATGCTCTGTATAATGTTTCGATGATGACAGGGGTGTGAGCAAAATTCGGATTATCGACTTTGACCAGGTTACTCTTTCTTCGCTCAACCGTCATGCTACGGCTGGATTGAGTGATGTGGGTACCAAGAAAGTGGAATGTGTTGCAAGAGTGTTGAAGAAAATTTGTGGCTGGGTACAAGTTGAGACCGTGAATGATTTGTGGAAGAAGGAGACTGGAGGTGAATTGTTGGAGGGTGCTGACTGGGTGATAGGTTTGTGTCTCTCAGACTTGTAGTTTTTTTTCTTTGGCTTAGGGATTTGACTTAGATGCTATCGACAACATACAAACAAAAGTTGACTTACTCAAGTATTGTCACGACAACAAGATTAAAGTACGTTCTTGTCTCCCCCTTGCGACTTGTGCTGACCGATTCTTAAGGTGTTCTCATCCATGGGTGCAGGTGCCAAGTGTGATCCAACAAGAATCCAAATAAGCGACATTTCCTCTACTGTCTACGACCCGTTGGCTCGTTCCGTTCGTCGGAGGTTGCGCCTCCTCGACGTCAACAGTGGGATTCCCGTAGTGTACTCTACAGAGGTACCTGGTGATGTGAAGCTGCTTCCTCTACCCGAGGAAGAATTCCGGAAGGGCTCGGTGAAAGAGTTGGGTACTTTTGATGATTTCCGTGTTCGTATTCTACCAGTCCTTGGTATGTGATGTCCTAGTCGGTTTCCTAACGATCCTGACCATCTTCCAGGTCCACTACCCGCGATTTTTGGCCTTAATGCAGCTACTTACATCCTCTGTGAGCTTGCTGAAAGGCCTATTCTTAATCCTTTAGCCATCAAGAACAGGAAGAAATTGTACGAGAGAATGTATCGTGATTTGTTACACCGTGAATCCAAACTCACAGGAGAACAACTCAAGTATGTCATGATGTCGTCTATCCCAGCTCATGTCATGTTCAATCGATTCCCAGTCGACTTCCTATCGACGAAGACGATATTGGACTGATCTTTGACGACCTTTACCGGGGTCGTAGCGCAGTACCGCCTTATGAGATACCTCAGCGGCCAACGATTGTAAGATGGGATTTACGCAAACCACTGACGATTCAAAATTGTGTGGTTTTCGATTTCAAGGATACCGAGAAGCATACGAAAGCATGTTGGAGTCCTACTGGTGACCATGTGGACCCGGGGAGTATATGGGAAGAGACTGTTCAAGATACTGTGAAGCGGAGAGCGGCAGAGGCTAAAAGGATATTAGATTGGGTGATGTAGCTAGTGCGTCTCTCATGATATCTAGAATCACTTATCGGTCTGAATGTCAAGTATTCAATCCTTACACTTACACATGGAACTCTATAGAAAAAGTTTACAAAATTGTGCATTCGCTGGCCCTCGGTGTTTGGGAGTCATCTAAGAAGCTTAGGATGAGATCATCTTGACTTTGTCCTCGATCAGAAAGGGTTTCCTGACTTAACCACTGCAAGGATGACCGGCTCCTGGGCGCGGAACTACCACTTAACAGTGATCAGCCTGACTCCCCCTTCCTGCAGCCCGGTCAAAGAAGGACGATGCTCTACTTCTACTTGAGCTCTTTCTGACAGATTTATTGTTCTTGAGGCCGAACCATCAGAAGTACGGCCTTCTACCTAGGAAAGTCTGCCATCTATTCAGATCACGGCTCTCTCTCTCTCGAGTGGTGGAGCGTTGACTTTGGAGCTGCTCATGTCAAGCAACAATAACAAGAAACTTTCATGACAAATAAAGTAAAATGCTAAAGAGCATGAACCCCATCTCACCTTACTTGAACAATTGAGCCTTTTTGCATGTTGGTAGTTCTCCAAAAGTTGGAGGGGTGGGGGAGTGTCCAACTTCAGACAACGGGGTGAAAAATAAAACAAAATGGAAAAAACCCTCGAGTCAAGCTGTTTAGGTATAGCAAGAACGTCTTGGTTTTACAAGCTGATCCTGAGTTTTTGCAACCTGGTCTCAGTCCATATACACGAAAATATCATCTTATCTCTGTGCTTTGTGCACCGTCATTCTAAACTGATCAGAAAGTGTTCGCAGGTTATTGTAATGATTGATATAAATTTCATATAGGGTTATGTAGACTTTTTTCCCTAAATCTATGCTGAACCGCAACTGAGTGTCTTGTCAATTGAAATAATGCCATATCTTACACGACAGATAACATAAAAGAAATACAATGATGCACAAAAAAATAAAACATACAGATTTCATGATAATGAAACAGAACCCTAAAACTAAACAAGTCATGATTTGACGTGAAATAAATAAGATACATGAAGCGCCAGGGATGCTACTACATTCATGTCAAATGAACGATCATCCGGCGCTGCGAACTGAATACTGCAGCAGTCATAAGTGCTCCAATCAGGAATCCAGCAGCGAAACGAGCCGCGGTCTCGAGCATTCCCCTCCGTTCAGGAATCGCCTGGCGGATGGAGCTCATTTGAGTATAATCAGGCTCGAGAGGCCCGGAAAAAATTCCAGAGACGGGACGAGGAGGGAGGTATTCTGGTCCTTCTTCTTCCGAATATGAATCCGTGGCTGTTGGAAGTGGTGCAGTAATTAGTGTAGACGAGCCACTGGACGCAGTTTCAGTCTTCAAAACCGAATTCTGAAAATTTTGAAGATCCTTCGAATATGAGCTGTCTTGGTCGACCTGCGTGTGGTCATCTGAACCTAAATCTAGGTCACTAACTTGAGAGGCCATCGTCCATGAGTCATGATCATCTGTGATCAACGCCGAGGATGACACCACGTTCCTGGACAGATGTCCTGGATCAATAACAATGTCCTGCAAAGGAGAGAGAGGTAAAGGGATCTCCTGAGGCTGCAATTCCTGTAAAACAAAGTTTCGAAGACAGGCAAGCGGCGCAGCTGGTACGATTGAACCAACCCTAGAAGTAGTAAGATTGGTGGAAGAGGAAAGATCGACGAGGGCTGTTTGGAACGGTTGTATCGATTGATCTGCCAGGGCGTTGAACGAGAAAGCGGTTACAACGCTCAGAGGTGAATCTGGTACTTCGCGACTCGTTGTTCCCTGAGATTCAACCGCTGAATTCAGGGATGAGTTGATAGTCCCATCCTGAGTCTCAGTGATCCGGTTGATAGTTCTAGAGATAGATGATGGGAAGGAAGAAGACTTGGGTGTATCGGGGGGTGTAAGAGGGGTTTGAATCCTTGCACCAGTCGAGCTGACGCGAGCTGGAGGAGATACCGAACCCCTGATTGATGGAGAAAAGGCAGGAGCAGTTGGATCAATGAGAATTATGGGCTTGGGTTTTCCAGGTTGATTTGATTTGTCCATGGAATTAAATTTGACCTCATATTCTCTCACCACCTCACACAATTCGGTAACTATTCCTTGAAGTCGAGATACTTCTTCTTGATCCTGATGTTTGTGTTCTTCGCGTAGCTCCTGACAAAGTGTCACAGCCATAGCATAGGTGAGGCTATAGATTTCAGGATGTTCACTTGTCCACTCGTGCCCAGGCCACTGAGCGATGAGGAAAGCAAGGTTTGATAGCGTTCGGACAGCTAGATCGGCATCCACACCAGCTGTTTGATGGAACCACGGACGCAAAAAGGCCAACGATAGAGCAAAGGATCGAGCTGTGGAATCAGCCAATCGTGCTTCTGTACTGAGACAATGGAAACGATTCGACATGTCGCGACAAAATTGTCGGTAACTCAACTTCTTTTCAGTGTAGTCCCACCCAAGTCCTGTTAGAGGATTCTTGACGTCGATTCTATTGAAACTTGGCTTGAGAAAATAAGAGGGTAGATGTCGCAGAATTGAAAGAAGTGGAATCGAAGCGAGTACAGCCGTCCTAGGTATTGAACCACGCACAAGGACTGATTGGGACTCGTCTGAAAATCGATGCCATTTCCAGTGATCTTTGTTCCTCCTGCAGTCAAAATCTCTGTTAAATGACACTATCCCCGTGCGATAAAAAACAAAGCGAAATGGGGACTTACTGGGTTGGTGAGCTGAGCTCAAGGAGCTCTATTGCTGTCGCGGCTTGATCTGCGATGGCTCGTCCGTCAATGATGGCCACTTCTACATCCTTCTTGACACCATGGTGAAATCGACGCACAGCATCCCAGATACACCACGCGAAAGATAAAGATGTAGATATAAAAGGTGAAGTAACCCTCGTTGTCCAATCCATATGGTTTGCAACATCGGTGTAGTCTACATTGCATTCATTGATGAAATGTTGATGATTCCTAATCTCCACCGGTGAGCGAGCATATTTGTCGTTATATTTGGGTGCAACGAAGTATGGATCAGTTTTATCGAATAAAGGGAAACGTTCCTTGGGTGTATATACACGAAAGAGATAAGGATTCTGTGCTAGTAAAGATTGAAGCTTGGTGTCAGAGTGAAATCCATGCTGTGGGAGGATCCCACTCCCCGAGGCATACGTCGACGATTGAGTAGTCATTAGCAAAAAAAGTTGATTTGGATCAAGAATCGATTCTTGCGGCTTTTTGAAGCTCAGTTGGAGCACTTCTCATGCGACCTCGAGTGTAGCTGATATGAAGGGGCTACTCGTTTGCGAGGTTCATATGGTCCGTCAGTCAACACGTGTCGTCGGCGAGGTTTGAGTTCAATCATATTGTATATTTGTCAAAGAGAGTCCGACTGATCAATCATGGTCCAGCGGCTGGGTTGGGGGTATTGTGAATTGAATAGTGAATAGCTTCATAGAATCGAGTTCCTTGAGTTCAGCAAGGCTCTCACTGTCAACGCAGCAGGGGATCTTCATCGAAGAGAATCAGTAATCATTGAATATATGAAAATATCTCATGCACATGGTCAGAGCATGATGATGCTTATTTTTGGCGCACAGGGGAACACTTGCCATGACACAAGGCAAATATTACGTAAAGGAGGATCGGCGTTTTCTTGCGGGCTGGGCTCATTGTTTTTCGTTCTGTGATCGGTCTGGACTTTGAATCGCACCTCATTAACGCAGTTGGATATTATTTTTTTGGAGAGTTCTTGTTTACACCTTCATTGACGGCATGTTACTCATAATGTCGTCTCATGTTCGCCCTTCACTACTGGCCCTGAGACAACCCGAGACCCACCGGTAGTTTTCAATCGATAATACTTGCATGCGTTCGGACACAAGCGATTTTCGAAAAGCCAATCTAGATCTGAAGGCAACCATGGGCATCTACGTACGATTGTGACAGACTTCCTGTCAATCTGCGCTCCATTATCCGCCGTTCTAATATCTTCTTCTTCCAAAGGAAGTCTGCCAAAATAAATGGAGCGCGTCTCTCACCCCAAGCGCACACAAAAGAAGTTGAGCAGAGAGTATTATAGTAAACATATCGGGTAAGCTTTTGTGACACCAATTGATTCTTAGCCTCCAGAAGTCTACACCCACAACTCCACACAGAGCTACTTCATCGGAACTTGATACACCAACGGTGATATATGAGGAAAAGACCCCTGGCTCACAATGTCAAATATCCTCGCAGTCAATGACCTTGTCCCATACTCTATTCTAGCACTTGCTCCCCTCCTTCATATTAGCACAGTGGGGTGCCATTCTGCGGGAATGTTCCACCTCGTTCGACATCTTTATGATGTTCCATCTAAACTGAGCCAAAAGTTTTGAAAACTTCATCCGCTCACTTCCAGAAAACTGTAGTTTATATACAATACCCGCGACCACCTTCCCTGTTTGACGGGTCTGCTTTGACCGCCCAACCTGGTACTTTCCTTTTCCATGCAACAAAACCATCTGATCATGTAAATATTAATATAGTAAATTTAGCTACTTAAATTAGAGCTACGCAGATATACAGTCACCTACCACGTTATCCAATGTTTCAGAGTTTTTGATCAGACCCTTCAACGGGTCTACACCCAGCCAATTTCCAGGTCTATAATAGGAGGAAGCCATATGTCGGAGGCGCCGTATTTCTAATCACACTTATTCAATAACGTCTTCCAGCCCGATTCCCAAAATGGTAGTAGAATACAGAATCAATCCTTCTCCTATCTCATTCAACATATACATACTGTAACTTACCTAAACTCTCAAAAGTACAAAAAAAAATTCAATCTGACTGTGTTCGCCCACTCAATGACGATGGTGACGAAGAAGGTGGTGGTGGTGGGGGTGGGGGAGGTGTGGTTTCTTCAATTGTGATTCCAGCCTTGGTGACGACCTCTGGCGGTAGACATTTCAAGAACGTTCGGTTGTTCTCCTCCACGATTTCCTGTTGGAGAGAGAGGGAAAGAAAGAGAAAGAGAGTTAGCTTTCCATTCACAGTCACAAGGACAGACTGACAGTGAAAATTCGAGGCCACTGAGGCATGACAAGATCTTCTTTCTCAAGATGACGACTGTATATTAGCATGTATGGGCCAGCACCCAGGTGCAGGCCCGTCGGATCAGAAAATACGGTTTCTTCTGGGACCTGATGTCTTCAGTTCTGCGAACTATGAATAGATGAAAAGAAGCGCACCTCCACTACCTCATAGTCAACGGTTTTCCACCAGGTTCCATCATTATCTTGAACGTATGAATAAATTTGTTTCCTCCCTGGGAGCCCCGTGTGCATGAGAACAGCACGAAGATCATACTAGAATATTTTAATCGTCTAATTAGACAGCTAGCCGATCATTAACTCGAATAGACGTACTTGATGTTGCCGCAACTCCGGAATGTCGTAAATGACAGCTACGTGTTCTCGAAGCTCTTCAATCCTATGATTAATGGCTTGAAATAGAAAATGAACACAAGATTCTGAAACACCATCCACCAATACACTTGCCTTGGACCTTCATAGACAAACTCGCCACAATACTTTGTAGCTTGATTTTCATGCATTTCAAGGTCTCTGCACGCTCGTGGTCATCATCAACCTGGGCCACGTTTTCGTAATAATGGAGAGTTGCTTCAAGGTCCTTGATAATATCTCGGTTCTGATTGCAAGTTTGAGTTGCGAATTATTGAAGTATAAACTCATACATTATGTCGTGTCAAGCCTTCCTTCACCCTGGACAGCTCGGAAATTTCGCCCAGCATCTCTCGTTCAGATATTCGGATTTTATTAGCCAGTTCCAGGTTGCTTAGCAGGAACTGGTCTAGATAGAGAGACTTTGGAAAGACAAAGGGATCTGGGCTGTATTTCCCGGACTGATTCACAAGACGTTGCAGCTGGAAGCAAAACACGTCAGAGGGCTCGATGATGACCTCATGAATAGATCCGGCAACTGTCCAAGTGGAAAGTAAACCCGAGAGGCAGGAGACGAGATCAGAGGGGATATTTTCGTTGCCGTACTCGAGTGGAACGACATGATTGTCTCTGGGGTACCGCTTTCCCTGAGGCATGCGATGATGCAACTCGACTTGGCCATGACTGAAATACATCAACCGAGGGCTAGAGAACGAGTGTATGAGGGGAGTCAGAGATGAGAAAGAATGTTCTTCACTGTTGATCATCGACATCCTGGGCTTTCAAATGGGATTCAATGACGTCTGCCATGATCTTGGCGAATTCTAAGTAGACGAGGGTGATACTCGAGGCAGAGAAGAAAAGTAGAGCTTACCCGAAGTGCTGTGACCGATTGAGTTGTTGTCTGCCTGAGGTTGGGCCATGAGTGACAGGAGAGCTTGAGAGTCGATGATGGTGGCGAGTTGAGCCAGGTCAAGGTTCACGAAGATCTCGACCAAGTTCCATACGGCACATTCTGCATAAGGATTGTTAGGTGTTACTGGGACGAGTATGCGGAGCTTGCCTGGAGAATCCCTCAGAACGTTCTGATGGAGTCGGGGAAGGACGACGCTAGCTACACGATTTCTGACCTGGGGAACTGAGAAGAGTGCATGAATGAACTAGGAAAATGAGAGATGAGGACAAAGAGTGGAGAGGTAAATGAAGCACACCAGGGCGGCATATGCCAACAAGGGATTGTCGGATCTGAAGGCGACTGGCCTGGGGAGGATGAGCAGAATAATAATGATGAGCGGGACAGCTCACCTTCCGAACTGACGGAGATTATCGACGGGCACAAAGTCCGAGTCATGGTTGATTGATGCAAAATCTTCCAGGCTCGCCTGGATCGCGTCA
>Ga0153928_1000165_pt1 | contig 34994 bp, 25 predicted proteins | sample TSNJ012MetaG_FD_106656 | JGI IMG/M metagenome (GOLD analysis project Ga0153928, IMG submission 106656) | Attine ant fungus gardens microbial communities from New Jersey, USA - TSNJ012 MetaG | ecosystem: Host-associated > Fungi > Mycelium > Unclassified | place: USA: New Jersey, Wharton State...
AATTATGATAAGAACAAAGATTTAAATCCAGGAAAAATAACATACCAATCAAGAAAGAAGGTGTGGTGGAAATGTAAGAAAGGACATGAATGGCAGGCGGAAGTGTATGAACGAAGATGTAAAGGAACAGGATGTCCAATCTGTGCGAGAGAAAAAAGCAGGCATCCGGTGTTTGCGGGTGTGGATGATCTTGCAACCATCAGACCAGATTTAGCAGCAGAGTGGGATTATAACAGGAACGAAACCTGCCCAGAGGAATATAAAACGCAATCAAATAAAAGAGTCTGGTGGAAGTGCAGCAAAGGTCATTGCTGGAGAAGCGCAATCCAGGGAAGGGTCAATGGCAATGGCTGCCCAAAGTGTATGGGAAAAACACCTGTCCGTGGGCACATAGTATAGATGCTAACTACAAATAGTTTTTCCTGAAAGGATTCAGGAGTACAAAAAGTCGCTTGTTATGCAGGCGGCTTTTTCGTGGAAAGGAGTACAGCGATGAGGATAAGAGATCCACCTCATATTTAGAAATATCAACAACTGAATATCGTGAATGAAAAAGAGTTTTCATGTCAAAAAGCACCCGGATTCAATCGGCAAATTGAGATATCCGGATGCAGGATTCAAAGGATCTCATCTGATTCTAGCATAGAAGGGACGAATGACAATAAAAACTCTTTTTTGTTGCCTTGGAGTGACGAATCCCTATTGAAATATCATCAAACCAAATTATGAAAGGAGATAAACTGACGTTTATGGGTTCCTGGGGAATGTACAAAACCCAGGTTTGGTGATTCGTTACTTTAGTATAAACAGGCATAAAATGTACAAAACCCAGCCTTCGGGCAACGTCAGTTTTGAGGAAATGTATGGCATTTTTCACACAATCTATCACAATTTTAAAAACGTTGGTAATCGCCCTTGGCGCAGGTCTTGCCGTCTGGGGTGTCATCAACCTGTTAGAAGGTTATGGCAACGATAATCCAGGCGCAAAAAGCCAGGGCATCAAACAATTAATGGCGGGTGGCGGCGTCGTTTTGATTGGCACATCCCTGATTCCATTATTATCAGGCTTATTTAGCTAATCTGTTATGTCATCTATTAAAGATATAATCGCAGATTGGTTTCAGGAGATATTAATCGGTATTGTTAATGCAAACCTTACTACAATGTTTGATGACGTAAATGAAAAAGTCGGGACGATTGCTGAACAAGTCGGCAAAGCCCCGCAAGACTGGAATGTTGATATTTTCAATATGATTAAGTCTTTATCCAACAACGTTATCATTCCCATTGCAGGCATTATCATTACTTTTGTACTATGCTATGAGTTAATATCCATGATAACCGAAAAGAACAACATGCATGATGTGGATACGTTTATGTTTTTTAAATACTTTTTCAAGATGTGGGTGGCTGTATATTTAGTCACCCATACATTTGATATCACGATGGCAATTTTTGATTTAGGACAATACGTAGTGAATCAAAGCGCCGGAGTGATTACCAGTACCGCCAGAATTGACATCTCTTCTTCCCTGCAAGCCATGTCGGAGACAATGGAAAGCATGGGAATTGGTGAACTGGCGCAGCTGGTATTGGAAACAACGATAGTATCCATATGCATGAAAATCCTTGCCGTTATCATAACCGTCATTGTATACGGCAGGATGATTGAAATTTATTTATACAGTTCCGTATCCCCTATTCCATTTGCCACCATGACAAACCGTGAATGGGGTTCTATTGGCACCAACTATTTAAAAGGATTGATTGCCCTTGGGATGCAGGGCTTTTTTATTATGGTCTGTATGGCGATTTATGCGGTGCTTGTGCAGGGCATCGTTGTATCGGAGGATATCCATGCATCCATCTGGATGATAGCCGCCTATACCATTCTCTTAGGGTATTCCCTGTTTAAGACCGGCTCGCTATCAAAATCAATTTTTCATGCACATTAAAACTATACAAGATTAACCATGGGGGACAAAGAATATGTAAGAAAGGAAATATAGCGGAAAATGAACAAAATCCCCCTTTTAAATTTTTCCGTTATGGTGATTTTTATGCCTTATGTACCCGTTCCAAAGGACTTATCTAAAGTGAAACGAAAGATTGCGCTTAACCTTACAAAGCGCCAACTGATATGCTTTTCATTAGCGGCGGCGGTAGGTGTCCCCGCTTATTTCTTGACCAGAAACTATATGCGGACAGATATCTCGGTAGTATTGATGGTAATCCTTATGCTGCCGTTTTTCTTTTGCGCCATGTATGAGAAAGACGGGCTGCCATTTGAGAAGATTCTTTTGAATTATATCCGTGTACGGTTTCTGCGCCCTAAAATAAGACCTTACCAGACAGAAAACATCTACCAGTTACTACAAAAACAAGCAAAAATGAAGAAGGAGGTTCATACGATTGGCAAAAACGTCAAACCTGACAAAACAACAGGCAAAACAGGAAAAGCGCTTAGAAGCCGCAAAAAGACAGGCAAAGCAAAATAAAGCTGCCCTGTACGCCTTAGAAAACAGCAACCATAAAAAGAAACTCCCTGACAAAGAGAGGAAACAAATGATACGGGCGGTAAAAAGGGTGAAAAAACAAGAAAAATATCCTCATACAGCCCAGAAAACAATTGGGTACGACCAAATGTTCAAGGACGGCATTTGCCGTGTCTCTCCGGGCAGATATTCGAAAACTATACAGTTTTTTGATATCAATTACCAGCTCGCACAGAATGATGATAAAAATGCGATTTTTGAAAACCTGTGTGATTTTTATAATTCCCATGACAGTTCCATTTCCTTGCAGCTATCCTGCTATAATCAATTCGTCAACGTCGAGGAATTTGAACGGGCGGTTGAGATACCGGAACAAGATGATGCCTTTAATGACATACGGAATGAATTTGCCACAATGCTTAAAAATCAGCTTTCCCGTGGGAATAACGGATTAGTAAAAACGAAATACTTTACATTCCTGTTAGAAGCTGAAAACATAAAAACAGCACGACCACGATTGGAACGTGTAGAAACGGATATCCTGAACAACCTTAAAATTATGGGTGTGGCAGCACGTTCTCTGGATGGTTATGAACGGTTGAAAATCATGCACGATATGTTCCATGCGGATACGAAAGAAAAATTCCTGTTCCATTGGGATTTATTACTGGAATCCGGTCTTTCAACCAAAGATTTTATCGCACCGACTTCTTTTAATTTTAAGGATTCCAAAACATTTACCATGGGGCGCAAGATTGGGGCGGTATCCTATTTGCAGATATTAGCACCGGAACTAACGGACAGGCTGCTGGCTGACTTTTTGGATATGGATACAAACGTTATCGTTAATCTGCATATCCAACCCATGGATCAGGTTGCAGCCATCAAGGAAATCAAACGTACCATCACCGATTTGGATAAAATGAAAATCGAAGAACAGAAAAAAGCGGTCAGAGCCGGATATGATATGGATATTATCCCTTCTGATTTGTCTACATACGGTTTAGATGCTAAGAAACTTCTTGAGGAATTACAGTCCAGAAATGAGCGCATGTTCCTAATCACTGTTTTGGTGATGAATACAGCCGACAATAAACAAAAACTTGAAAATGTGGCTTTTCAGGCATCCACTATCGCACAAAAGTATAACTGCGCATTGCGCCGTCTGGATTATCAGCAGGAAAACGCATTGATATCTTCCCTACCATTGGGGGATAACCGAATCCCAATTCAAAGAGCCTTAACAACAACCAGTACAGCGATATTCGTCCCTTTTACGACACGGGAACTGTTCCAGTCCGGCGAAGCGATCTATTACGGGTTGAACGCTCTTTCTAATAACTTAATCATGGTAAACAGGAAAAAACTCAAAACACCCAATGGTTTGATTTTAGGTACGCCGGGTTCCGGTAAGTCTTTTTCTGCCAAAAGAGAGATTACCAACGTTTTTATAGTCACAACCGATGATATCATCATCTGTGACCCTGAAGCTGAATATCTGGCACTGGTTCAGGCATTGGGCGGTCAGGCAATCAGGATATCGCCAAACAGCCGGCATTACATTAATCCCATGGATATCAACTTGAATTATTCCGAGGAAGATGACCCATTGACACTAAAATCCGATTTCATACTCTCCCTTTGTGAATTGATTGTAGGTGGACGCAGCGGTTTGGAGCCTGTTGAAAAGACCATCATTGACCGCTGTGTACGGCTGATATATCAGCCATATCTGGAGCAACCGGAACCGGAAAACATGCCGATTTTACAAGACCTGTATGAGTCTCTGCGCAAGCAGGCTGAACCGGAAGCACAACGCCTTGCGACGGCACTGGAAATCTATGTCTCCGGCAGTCTGAACGTATTCAACCACCAGACAAATGTAGATATTAAAAACCGGCTTGTCTGTTTTGATATCAAAGAATTAGGAAAGCAGCTTAAAAAAATCGGGATGCTGATCGTGCAAGACCAGGTATGGAACCGGGTTACGATTAACCGGGCGATGAAAAAATCGACACGTTACTATGTCGATGAATTTCATCTGCTTTTGAAAGAGGAACAGACCGCCGCTTATTCCGTGGAAATCTGGAAAAGGTTCCGTAAATGGGGCGGCATTCCAACAGGTATCACGCAAAACGTGAAGGATTTACTGGCTTCTGATGAAATTGAGAACATTTTTGATAACTCTGATTTTATCCTGATGCTGAACCAAGCTCCAGGTGACAGACAGCGTCTGGCTAAACAGCTTAATATTTCCTCACATCAGCTGTCTTATGTAACAAATTCCAATGAGGGGGAAGGGTTGCTGTTCTATGGTGACGTCATTATCCCATTCATAGACAAGTTTCCAAAATCCTTGAATTTATATAGGATTATGACGTCTAAAATGGAGGAAGTATAACGTGTATGATTTAATCAATCAGATTTATCATACCGACTGTTTTCCCTTTATGCGGCAGCTCCCCGATGAATCTGTACACTTAATCCTTACCGACCCGCCTTACGGTATACAATACCAGAATAATTTCACAAGTGAAAAGCTCCCTTATTTAATAGGTGACTCAGGCATTGATTATCCGGAGTTTGCAAAACAATGTTACCGGATACTGCAGAACAATTCCCATGCATATTTTTTCACCCGATTTGATAAATACCCTTACCATTACGAATGCCTTGTGAATGCCGGATTTACCATCAAGAATTGTCTGGTAATTGAAAAAGGTCAGGGTGGAAATAATGGTGATTTATATGGGAGTTATGCGAACAATTGTGAATGGGTTATCTTTTGTCACAAAGGCCGCCGGATTTTCAGCCAAACCAAACTTCTAAGAAACAAAAAGTTTGGCATGAAATCAGACAGCCATAACAGAAATCCCACCCAGGAATATAAAACACGGTTTTATTGCTGCTGGTTCGGGGAGGATTATCCAAAATCAACTTATAATTCTTCATGGCGGATAAAACAAAATTATAAGCATCCGACCATAAAAAATGTCCGCTGCCTTGAATGGCTGATACAAATATCAAGTAATCCCGGTGATATCGTGTTCGACCCGTTTATGGGCAGCGGCTCCACAGCAATAGCAGCGGCAAATACCGGACGTTATTATCTGGGTACGGAAATAGAGAACAGCCATTACCAATTATCCCTGCAAAGAATTGAAGCTGAATCTTTGCTAAAAACAAAACATATTCGGAAAGGAGACTGATACTCTATGAATGATTCAACAAATATACCATTGACAAATAATACCGAAGTCAGCAAGCTGCTTCAAATTTTAACGAATGAAAACCTGAACGCTGAATCTAAAAACTTCTTTGCACTTGTCCAATACATGGATACGATGGAAAAGCAGTTCAACCATGTTTTAAATGAGTTGCAGGAGGTAAAACAGCAATTAAAGGATATGCCGGAACAACAGAAAACTCTAAAGGCAGCCTGCCAGAAAGCGGTTCAAAATCTGGAGAACAAAATCCATAAAATGAAGGGACAGCTTGCCGACATAAAAGCAGGTATTATCGAAGGTTCAAAAAAGACGGTTGACCAACTGAAACACAGTGGGTTATCCGGTCTGAATAAGATAATGGATTTTATGAAAATCAAAGATGGATTAAATACCATACATGATAATCTGAACCAGTCCATTGCTTCTACCGAGAAAACCATTACAAAAATTAATGCAATCAGCCGTGAATATCATGAAGCCGAGAAACATATTAAAAATGTCGGCAAGGCTTTGGTGGGAAAGGAACAGATTCAGGAGAAAAAGGAAAATGGCAGATTATCTGCATTCCTAAAAAAGCCTTTTGAAAACGACCTGAAAAATCTCACCAAGATAAAGGGAACCGTTGAAAATGCCATAGCCAGTATTGAAAATCTCAACCAATCTGTGAGGGATAACCAGAAAGCCGCCACCGCAGAGAAAAAGCCGTCTATTTTAAAAAGCCTGCAAACCTTCAGGGAAAAGCCGCCTGAAAAGAAAGCAATGGCTCCGGCGGCAGAGAAACCTCAAAAACCGGAGAACAGCCTATAGACCATTCTGCTTTTATCTATAGATATTTGTAGTTTCATTTGCTATAATCAAATCTATAAAAATGAAAAGGAGTGCTGCTATGTCCCGGAAAAACCACGAGGTTGTAAATGGCAGGCTTCTCCAGACGGATAAACGGTTTTCACAGCTAAAGCAAAAACAAAAAGAAAGAATCCATGAATGGCTGTATGAAGAATATCGGACAGTCTGCCAGAAGGTCGGTAAACCGCCGGACAGCCGCCATAATGACACGATTTTAAGGAATGTCTATGGTAAGATTGAAAAAGCGGAGATATGGATTCCGTTTGGGGAAGTCGAAAATTATTTTTACAGCAAAAAGAATAAATTCCGTAACCGTTATGAGAAACAAATAACAACTGAATGACCTATCCACCGGAAGTACAAGGTAAAAGTCTTTGTGCTTCTTTTTTATGTCAAAAAGGAGAATCAATCTATGTCAATCAAATTTAAAGATCAGGAACACAAGGAATTTTACAACCGGATGCTTATCGGCATTAGCAAGAATGACACCTATCGGAAAGCCTTTTTCTACACGATGGGTATTTCCGAAGAAACAAGGAATAACATTAAGAGCCTTTACGACTTTAAGGAAAACTGCATTAAGTTTGAAGGGCTTCATGACGGATGGCAGACGGGCGGCTCAATGCGAATCAGCCGGCTGGCTTTGAATTTATTCAATGGCTATGCAGAAAAGGGAAAGGAAACACTGTCTACACCTTATGAACTCTTTGACTGTGGTTTTGCACCTTATTTCTTTGAAGCCGTTAAGTTACGATATCCTGAATTTTGCCGGGATATCCCCAAAAGCCGATTCAATGGAATGTCGCTTTGAGGTGGTATAAATGAAAAATAAAATACTTATTACTGCTATGATGGTTTGTTTAGCCGCTTTCGGTTTCGCTGTTTATCAGTTTTATCAATATTATGCCGAAGATGCTAAAGCAGCCGGGGGATTTGATGTGCTGGTACAGGTAATTGAACAGGCAGAACCGTCTGATGACGATGAAAGTTCCGAAGCCGGACAGACAGATGAAAATCATCTGTCTGCTTACCAGCAATTAAGCACCTTGAACAAAGATATGATTGGCTGGATTAAGATTGAGGACACGACCATCAATTACCCCATCATGCATACACCAAATGACCCTGAATATTACCTGAAACGTGATTTTGAAGGTGGGTACAGTAATCATGGTGTCCCCTTTCTGGATGCCAACTGTACCTTAGACGGTGATAACCTTATTATCTATGGGCATCACATCCGGGGACAGAAAATGTTTGGGGCATTGATGGATTATACAAATGAGGATTTTTACAATTCCCATCCCATCATTCACTTTGATACCCTCACCGAGACAGGGCGGTATCAAATCATAGCCATATTTAAGGTACAGGCAGATGGTGCTTTTCGTTATTACAATTTTACCCATGCTGCCGCCAAAGAAGCATTTGATTCCTATGTATCAGAATCCAAAGCACGGTCTTTATACGAAACAGGCTTTACTGCCGAATATGGCGAACAGTTATTAACCTTATCTACTTGTGAATATTCACAAACAGATGGGCGGTTGGTTGTCGTAGCAAAAAAATTGATATATGGAAGGAGCAATCGAAATGATTGAGTTAATAATAACCGGAAAACAGAAAATAGGTTCCATAGAATTTACGGGAATCGAAGGCGGTTTTGGTGAAGATAAAAAAGCCATGCTGATCAAAGATATTGCCAGAATTCATGGCAAACAAGTCAAGCATGTCAATGAAGCCATCAATGCCAACCTGAAAAGGTTCAAAACCGGCACGGATATCATTGATATTCTAGGTGTCGGGGAAATCGACCCCAAGGATTTCGGATACTCCAAACAGGCGGTCAATGCTTACAAAGGGCTAAAAAAGAAAGGACTGCAAGCCGGAATCTATCTCCTGTCCGAACGTGGCTATGCAAAACTGCTAAAGATTTTAGAAGATGATGCCGCCTGGGAAATATATGAGCAGCTGGTAGACGGCTATTTTCATATGAGACAGGAAATCACCGGGCTGCATGGTGTGTTCGGCCAATATAACCAATTGGCTGTCATGGCTGAAAATGCCAAAACAAGAAAAGCACAGGTTCTTTACAGGGTTGCCATGGTAACAGAATCACAGGAAATCAAAGAATGGTTATTGTCTTATATTATCCGGCTGCTGACAGGTAAAACTTTGGAACTTCTAAAAAAAGAAGATTAAAACAAGTAAAGGAGAATGACATGTCTTATATTTTAACTTTTATAGGCGGCTGTGTTGTTGGTGTTATCATTATGAGCCTTATGCAGATTAACCGCCCCTTCTCTGACAAGGAGGATTTTGGAACAATTCATAACTTGAACGATTGAAATTTAATGTAAGTTGATAGTTGGGGTTATATGCTCTGGCTGTCAAAACGAAAGGAGGATAATACGTGTTAGAAAAATATTTTGATGATATACAAGAAACGATTCGATTGGCAAATCTGAGAGAAAGCGTGTCAAAACCGGTTCTAAAAGATGGAAGTAAAAAATCTCCCAATGGTATCATTACTCTTGGTGATGTTATGGAAAACCCAGAGCATGAAAAGTGCGACCATGCACTGATGGAACACTTAAATTCACTTGATGATGAGTGTATACACACAATGGAAATCCTGATGCTGATCGGAAGAGAAAACCGTGGACGTAAGAAACGTTCAGGCAAAACCTTATTTTCCGCTATGCAAAAGTATGTAGATAACAAACTTGGATTTGGTGATAAGCAAGCGGAAATTAATTATATTTCAGATAAAAACCCGCTTGGAAGATATTTAGAAACTGGCATAAAGTTAGTCTGCCGGTAGAAATGGAGCCAACTGTCAATTCGATAGCTGGTTTTTTTATGCGGAAAAATCACTTTACAAACTTAAAATATCAAAACAGATTGGGGGTGAATCATGAGTAAAAAAGATATTTTATTTCAGGCAAAAGATAAAACTGTCCAGAAAATAACCAAAGACGGTCTTGTACAGGAAAATCTGACCCAGGGGACAACGAAACGGATTAGTGCCAAGGAGGAAGATGTCTCCTTTTCACAAAAAGAGGCAAAACCTGCGGATGCTGTCCGGTTAGCCAAAACAGCCAATGACATACATACATCAAATAAGCGGGTAAAAAAGACAAAGCAGTATGACAAAGCCCGTCTGCGATTTTCCGAGCAGGATAACACAGAAAACATTGATGAAGCTGCTGCTTCCAATCCAGACAGCAGTGCATCTGATAACACAAATACTACCGATGATAAGTCTCTTAAAAAAGTGGAGAAAGCCGGGAAAAAAGCTGACAAAGTGGATTACAAGCTGGAGAAAGCAAGAAAAAAACAGCCCCATAAGAAGAAATTAAAATCGAAACTGGAGTTTGATGAAGCCGGCGGAAAAGCAAAACACAAGCTTTACTTTGAAGATGAAGCAAAGCCTGTCAAACACCCGGGCGTTATCAAACGTGGAGCCAAAGCCGCCGTAAGAAGCGGCGTTTTTTATACCCATAAAAAGATACATCAGGTGGAAGGGGAAAATGTCGGTGTGGAAGCAGCACATAAATCGGAAAAAGCAGTTGAGAATACTTCCCGTGCTTTTAACCGCCACTCTAACCGGAAACGTTTAAAAAACCAAAAACGGATTACAAAACTGGAAAAGCGTTCCCTAAAGGCACATGTACGCCTTCAATATCAAAAGAACCTGCATGAAAATCCGAAGCTTCAAAACGCTAATCCACTCAATAAGTTTTTTCAGAAGCAGCGTATTAAACGAAATTACATCAAGTCCGCAAAAAAAGCCGGACAGGGAGCTGCTGCATCTAAGAAAGCCGGACAGGCAGCGAACAAAGTCAGCAGTAAAATTGCCGGTTTTGTCAAACGCCACAGCCATTTATTAGGTTCAATCCTTGCTATTCTGTTCTTACTGGTTCTATTAAGTACAATGGTTTCCTCTTGTTCCCTGATGCTGGGGCAGAGTGTGACAACCGTATTTGCGTCCAGTTATCTTTCCGACCCGGAAGAAATTGAAGCCACAGAACTGTATTATACGGAACTGGAAGTCGCATTGCAGCAGGAAATCAACCGGATCAAAGCAGAAAATCCCGGATACGATGAGTACCGTTATCAGATCGGTGCAATCCAGCATGACCCCTTTGTTTTAATTGGCTATCTCTCTGCGAAATATACGGATTTTACATTTGACGAAGTCAAGCCGGAATTGGATTCCCTGTTTGCCAGCCAGTACGGTCTTTCTTTACAGGCAGATACCGAAGTCCGGACAGAAACAAAAACTATACAGGTAGGGGAAAGCCTGGGAGCAGTCGTGACAAGCGGATACTGTAATTGTGTGATCTGCTGCGGTTCATGGTCAGGCGGGCCGACCGCTTCCGGGGCAATGCCGAAAGGAAAACATACAATAGCGGTTGACGCTGCAAATCCAATCGTGCCTATGGGAACAAAAATCGTGATGAACGGCATCGAATATACCGTGGAAGATACCGGGAATTTTGCCAGATACGGTGTTGCATTTGATGTTTATTATGACAGTCATGCGGAAGCATCCGCACATGGGCATCAAACGTGGGAAGCCTTTCTTGCAGAAGGCAATTCAAATTCTGTGGAGGTAACAACGGAAACCGAGGTCACTATTTTAAGCACAACATTGGAAACAAATTCATTATCTGCTCTGGTCAGCAGCCGTTTGAATGATGAACAGAAAGAAATTTACAGCCTTTACAATTCATCAAAAGGAAATTTACAGACCTTTGCCAGCCCTCTGGAGCTGAACTGGTATTATCTTATCAGCAGTTACTATGGTTACCGTGTCAATCAAAGCAGTGGAAATAAACAGCTGCATCAGGGAATTGACATTGCTGTTTCGCCTGGCACACAGGTCATGGCAATGCATACAGGAACCGTCACTACAGTAGCATATGACAGCCACTTTGGGAATTACATTGTCATCTCTGATGAAAAGGGATACCAGTCAAAATATGCCCACTTAGGTTCTGTCAATGTATCCCAGGGACAGACCGTAACCGTTGGTGACATGATTGGTGCAACCGGAAGTACAGGCGCTTCTAGCGGAAGCCATCTGCATTTGGAAGTTCTTCATAACAATGCACATTACAATCCGATTTTCTATGTCACATCGGGAAGCGGAACACTATATGGTGATGGCGGTACGGCTTATGATGATGAAACCTTTGCCAAAATTATGGCAGAAGCAACGAAATATATTGGGTATCCCTATGTATGGGGCGGTTCCAGTCCAAGCACCTCTTTTGACTGTTCCGGATTTATCAGCTGGGTATATACCCAAAGTGGTGTGTACAACATCGGGCGGGATACGGCACAGGGGATTTATAACCGCTGCACGCCGATTGATGCATCCGAAGCAAGACCGGGCGATTTAATATTCTTTACCGGAACCTACAATGCCGGTGTGCCAGTCACGCATATCGGGATATACGTAGGTGACGGAACCATGCTGCACTGCGGAAATCCGATTGGCTATGCCAATATCAATTCATCTTACTGGTCTAGCCACTTCTATTCCTTTGGCAGATTATCAGGAACAAATTAGAAAGAAGGTACATAAATGCGGATAGGATTACATGATGCAGATGCTGAGCATCTGCGCAATAAAACATTCCCCAATTATGCCATGATGAAAATTTCATCATGGCATAAAGCGCACGGCGATACGGTGGACTGGTGGCAGTCCAAGAGACGCTTTGACCGTGTGTACAGCAGCAAAATATTTGATTTTACCAGGGAAAATCCCCTATTGCCACCCCACACGGTCAAAGGCGGCACCGGCTATGACGTAAAAGCAACGCTCCCGCCGGAAATAGAGGACAGTTTCCCGGATTATTTGCTTTATCCCAATTGCGATTATGCAATCGGGTTTTTAACGAGGGGATGTATCAACCACTGCCCATGGTGCGTTGTCCCCCAAAAAGAAGGCATGATCCGACCCTACCGCACATGGCAGGAACTCATCCGTCCGGATTCTGACCGACTGGTATTGATGGACAATAACATCCTTGCCAGTGACCACGGCATCTTACAATTAGAAAGCCTGACAGAGTCAGGAATCAGGATTGATTTGAACCAGGGTATGGATATACGGCTTGTAACGGAAGAACTCGTACAGCTGTTCAAACATTTGAAATGGATACGCTATATCCGCTTTAGCTGTGACAGCAAAAGCCAGCTGCCTTACTTTGAGAAAATGATTCCCTTGTTTGAAAAACACAAAGTAAGTATTAGCAGGATTTTTATTTATATCCTCGTGCAAAAGGATTTAGCAGATGCAGAACACAGGGTACGATCCCTGTTTGCCCTGAACCGGAATATCAGCCTGTATGCACAGGCTGAACGGAATGAGCGTATGGGGATTCTGCCAAATAAGCTGCAAAAAGAATTTGCCCAGAGATATGTTTACGGGCGGATATATAAAAAAGAAAATTGGGCGGGGTATTGCGCCCGGAGAGGATTGATTGAAAATGAGCAACACGAAACTGGAACGCATTGAACATGAGATTGAAAAGACCAAGGCTAAAATCTCAGAATTTCAAAGCAAGCTGCGGGAGTTAGAGCGTAAACGGACAGAGGAAATCAATCTGCAGATCGTGCAGATTGTCCATGCCGAAAGCCTGACACCACAAGAGTTGGCTGACTTTCTGGCAAAGCGTAAAAGCGTCTTTGAATATCCAAAGGACACTGATAACAAGTTATACAATCCAAAAAACATAGAAAGCGAGAATGAATAAGATGAAAACATTTAAAACAATTACAAAGCTCTGCCTACTGCTGGCAATGATTCTGACATTATCCCTGCCAATTACCGCCATGGCACAAGTGAGTGAAGAAGCGGAGACTTCTGAAACCACAGACACGGAAACCGCTGCCGCTCCCGATGGTGCTACCCCTGTCACTTCTGCTACGGCAACCACAATAGAGGAAGCGCCGGACGGCACCGGCTCTGTGACGGATGCTTCCAGTGAAGAAAAACAATTCGTAGTCTTTGAAACCAAATCGGGCAAAGTATTTTACCTGATTATCGACAATACAAAGACGGCAGATAACGTCTATCTGCTTACCGAAGTATCGGAGAATGACTTACTAAATTTTGTAGAAACAGAGACGGACGGCACAGGCAATTCTGTTATTGGCGGTACCGTAACGGATTCACCCTCTACACTTCCGGACAATTTGGAAGATGATACTCCTGCCACGGAAGAAACCACTCAAACAGAGGACTTATCCGACGCTGACAGCAAATCTTCTGCTTCCGGCAATTTAGGTATTATCCTGATATTTGTCATTGGGGCTGTCGGCATTGCCGGATATTATTATTTTAAAATTTACAAACCCAAAAAGGAGTTCAATGATTCCAACGAATTTATTGAAGATGATGATTATGACCTGTATGAAGATGAGGAAAACGAAACAGATACCGATATGGAATCCGATAATGAGGATTCTGTAATTGAAGATGAAACGGAAGAAATGGAGGACGATGCCGAATGAAATTAGTGATTGCAGAAAAACCAAGTGTTGCACAATCCATTGCATCAGTATTAGGCGCAACACAAATACAAGACGGGTATATGGAGGGCAACGGCTATCTGGTGAGCTGGTGCGTTGGACATTTAGTGGAGCTGGTACATGCCAACCAATATGATGAAAAATATGCCAAGTGGCGTTACGGTGATTTACCCATCATTCCGGATGATTGGAAATATACCGTTGCCAATGGCAAACAAAAGCAGTTCAGGATTCTGAAAGATTTAATGCATGATGACCGTGTATCTTCTATTGTCTGTGCGACAGACGCAGGACGTGAGGGAGAATTGATTTTTCGTTTTGTATACAATCAAGCGCATTGTAAAAAACCAATTGAACGGTTATGGATTTCCTCTATGGAGGATTCGGCAATCTCCAAAGGATTTGAGAACTTAAAACCCGGAGAGGAATACGGAAATCTCTACGCTTCTGCCCTTTGCCGGGCACAGGCTGACTGGTTGGTAGGGATTAATGCCACCAGACTGTTTTCCGTATTATATAATGCAACGCTGAACGTCGGACGTGTCCAATCTCCGACCCTTGCCATGCTGGTGCAGCGGCATTTGCAGATTGCAAATTTCCAAAAGGAAAAGTATTTCCATGTACATATTGACTGTGACGGCACTGATGCTCTTTCCGGCAAAATAACAGAAAGGTCAGAAGCGGAACGCATACAGACGGCTTGCCATGGAGGGCAGGCCGTTGTCACTGCCATAACAAAAGAACAGAAAATAATCAATCCACCAAAGTTATATGACCTGACGACCCTGCAAAGGGAAGCCAACCGCCTGTATGGTTTTACCGCACAGCAGACATTGGATTATACACAAGCGTTGTATGAGAAAAAACTGGTAACATATCCAAGGACGGACAGCAACTACATAACGGATGATATGGTGGATTCTACCGTGGATATTATCACTGAAACTTTTTCACTGTTTCCATTTGTTAATGCAGCCAGCGTAGCGGTAAATATAAAAAATGTGGTGAACAATTCCAAAGTCGCAGACCACCATGCGATTATTCCAACGATGGAGATTAGCAAAGCTGACCTTGATTCTGTTCCGGCTACAGAAAAATCCATTCTCACATTGATTGCCATGCGCCTGTTATGTGCCGTGTCTGAAAAGCATATCTATGAAGCGGTAACGGCAGCCTTTGACTGTTCCAGCTATGTCTTTACTGCCAAAGGCAAAACTACTTTGCAGGACGGATGGAAGTCGATAGAAACAGCGTACAAGAATACGGTCAAGACTGCCAAGGATAATACGGCAGCACAACACAAAGCGGGCAATGCATTACCTCCGTTATTAGCAAAACAGGTGTTTGACGAAATAGGTTCTTCTGTATCCGAGCACTTCACCAGCCCGCCGAAATCATATACCGAAGATACCCTGCTCTCTGCCATGGAAAATGCGGACAGCCCTGATGTGGAATTAAATAAAGATGCGGAGAAGAAAGGATTAGGGACACCTGCCACCCGTGCCAGTGTGATTGAAAAACTGGTATCAGCCGGTTTTATGGAACGGAAGAATAAACAGCTTATCCCAACCGAAAAAGGAATCAATCTGATTGCGATTCTCCCGGATACCATTAAAAGCGCCAGACTGACCGCCGAATGGGAAAATGCTCTGACAGAAATCGCACATGGCAGGCAGACTGCTGACGATTTTATGAATGGCATCATTGCAATGGTTAAGGAACTGGTGCAGACCCATACCTCAGCTACAAATGAAGACAAGGCTTTGTTTCAGACCGAGCGTGCCTGTGTCGGAAAATGCCCCCGCTGCGGCAGCAACATTTATGAAGGGAAGAAGAACTTCTATTGCTCAAACAAAGAGTGTTCTTTTGCCATGTGGAAGAATGACAAGTTCTTTTCTTCCAAGAAAAAAGAACTGACTGCCAGAGTTGCAGAAGCTCTCTTAAATAGTGGGAAAATCCTTGTAAAAGGGCTGTATTCGGAAAAGAAGGATACCAAATATGACGCTTATATCCTGCTTGCCGACACGGGCGGTAAATACGTGAATTACAAACTGGAATTTCCCAAAAGAAGAAAATAACACGAATAGCAAGCACAGCAGTTGGGTTCCCACTGCGTATTTTGCTGTTTGTGGGATTCCCCAAAACTTTAAGCAAAATTGTATTTTGGGGAATCCCCAAACCCCTAAAAAAGTAGAAGGAGGATCAAATGGAACGCATCGTAAAATTATATCTGGCCGACCATGTGATAGGTGAAGCCTATGCGAAAATATGAAAACGTGGATGTTATTTCTGCTTTAGGCGCAGTTATGGATATCAATACGGAGCATTACAAAAGTGACTTTCAGTATGACAAGGAAATGTTTTTAAAAGCCGCTGCCAACCCAGACACTGAAAATACCCGCCTATTATGGATGTCCCGGCCATCCGGGACATGGTGTTTCAAAGAGCGTGACGTTTTACTCAAGGAAACCCACGCTCATCACACATGGAGCTATTATGCCGACACAAAGGATAACATTCTTGCCTATGCCGTAGAAATCATTAGCAAAGAAAATGGAAAAGTCATAGGAAACTTATACAAATTGGATTACGAGCAGCACGTTAAACAGCTTAAATGCAATGCATTATCTGCCGTTTCTGTAAAACTGAAATTTGAGGATGGTACACAACGGCGTTATCCATACGAAGAATATAATAATCAATGGTATGGCTTACAAACAAAATATGGAAAGATAACGGAAGCCCGCTTTGAGCCAGAAAATGAGGATACCCTATGCCAACTTATGGGACAGGCGCATGATGAAAGGCAGAAATACACCCCTGCTATTTTCAAGGTACGCATTAACAGCAAAAAGCCATCTATCCATAAACAATTGGAAACCAACAAGAATAAAATAAAAGCTCCCACTTCCCAAAAAGCAACGGCAAAAGCGAAAGCAAATGAGTTGGAAGTATGAACCTGTTTATAAGGTTCTTCCAACCTAAAAATGAAAGGATGACGAAATGGAAAACATCTTAGAATTATGTTTAACTGACCGCAGGCAATATGAAGCAAAAGGCAGCGCAAGCGGTACATGGATGACCTTGCCTGCTACCGCAACCGATTTATATATGCTCGAACAGCAATTAAAGACACCCGGTAATCCCCCCGATGTTTTTATCTGTGACAGCCATTTCCCGCTCCCCTGTTTACATCGTGAAATTGTAAAGACCGGAGATATCAATGAACTTAATTATCTGGCAGCTTTACTGGAAAAGGCAGATGAACATCAAATCAGGAAACTGGAAGCCGTCTGCGACAGTGAAAATTATTTTGAATCCATCGCAAAGTATATTGATTTTATGTTTAACATGGAATATTTCACCCTGGTACCGGATATCCACAGCCATGAAGCACTGGGAAAATATTATTTATATGAAACGGCTTTATGCGATATGCCGGAGGAATGGAAAGCAGGCATCACGTTGGATACTTTCGGTAAGCATATTAGAAACCAGGAAGGTGGCAGTTTTACAAAAGAGGGATATCTGATAGCTACAGGTGAGCCATGGAAAACAGCTTATCATGGTACGGAGGATATCCCTGAAGAATACTGCCTTACTTCTGCCGACCCTTTAAAGAAAAATTATTTAAGAAATGCGGAGATGAGCATGGAGCAGGGTTATGACCTCTTAGACGGAAGGCTCAATAATATAGCCACTATTCATCCAAAAGAATCAGAAGATAAAAAAGAATCCATCCATCAGCAATTGGAACAGACCTTACAGGAAGTGTCCGGAACAATTCCTGATACTAAGAAACCAAAGGTTTCACACCTGGAATTATAACGAAAGGAGAAGAATATGCCGGAAGAAAATAAAATACCTATCAAAGAAAAAGTAAAGGCATTGATGGAAACAGCCGATGAAGCATATCCAATGATTTTTACCGAAGAACACTTCACCAATTTTTTATCCCGAATGACCACCTTACATATGTCTCCCAACAATGCCGCACTGCTTTATTCGCAAGACAACAACGTGTCTTATGTTGCGGGCTTCAATCAATGGCAGAATGATTATTCACGTAGTGTACGCCGTGGACAGCAGAGCCTTAAAATACTCGCACCCAGCAAATATACCTTTACAAAGGAGAACCCACAGATTCAGCCGGATACCGGAGAGCCTGTCATGGATTCAAATGGTAATCCGGTCATAGATAAGGAATCTGTAACCGTCCCCACCTTTAAACCGGTATCCGTTTTTAATATCACCCAGACATACGGCAGGGAAGTCATTATTCAGGATACATTTCACGAGGAAGGCACGGACCGGTACTTCTACATGCAGGCATTAGATAATGCATCTTCTTACCATGTAGATACACTTTCCGATTATCCCGACGCAGAAAAAGAACCCGCTTTTACTGACCAGAACCGGAAACAAATCCGTGTCAGAACCGATATCCCAACCGGAAAGATATATGTTGCGGTAATCAAACAGATGGCATGGGTAAAATATCATGAGAATGATGCAAATGCAGAAAAAGATGCTTTAACAAGCAAACTGGAAATTGCCGGCATCGCTTACGCCGTCAACAGGCATTATGGACTTCCTGCGGAATTTACTTTTGATATAGAGCCGTGGACGGCTGTGCAGGAATTGGATACCTTAAAACAATCGTTAAAAGATATCAAACAGACTGCCAATGATCTGATAGCCGACATTGACAACTCCCTTACGGAACTTTACCAGAACCTGAACAAAGATTTCACCCTGGAAGCCATGGATGTTTTAATTCCAAATGAAAAGGTAGATGAAGCCGGTTCCAAAGTCTATCTTGGAAAACTGATTGCAATGGCAGGAACCATAGAAAGCCACAAGCCGGAGGACAGAGCCAAAATGAATACGGTCAAAGGCTACCTTTCAAATTTACAGAACCGTATGCCGGATGGAGAATTGAAAACAGCTGTCAGGGAAGCATCATGGAGCAGCACTCCCGTCGTGCTTCAGAATAGATTGGAGCAAATCTATCAAAACCATCTGGAATACAAAGGATTGTTGCCCGACATGACGATTACTCAGACAAATGCCAGAGATTATGGCTATACATATGCAGACATGCTGCCTTTACAGGAGGAACGGGCATTGGAACTTTTTAATAAGGGGCACGACATTTTTTTACTATATGACAAGGACACGGAAAGCAGTGTGTCGAACCGTGAAGAAATCGAAAGTTTTAGCGGCATTTTCGGAATTGAACGTGAAGAATGGGATGCTTCTATCGAACTGAAGCAGTTGAAAGATGATTTGCAAAACAGTGATTCTACAAAAGAAATGCTGCTTCTCTATGGTAAAGATAATCGGTTTGGAATCTATCAGGTAAAGCGGGACTTAACAAGGGAATATGCCTTTGAGTCTCTGGAACGCCTGCAAGTCAGAGGATTGTCTGTAGACCGGAACCATTATGACCTGGTCTATCTGGATGACTTGAATCCTTCTGCAACATTGGACGATATTTATGAGCAATTCAATATTAACCACCCCGGCGATTATACGGGACGCTCTTTATCTGTGAGTGATATTGTGGTTATCCGAAAGGATGGTGAAACAAAGGCTCATTATGTTGATGATTTTGGCTTTCAAGAAATCCCTGATTTTTTAGAAATGGAGCATTCTATCCGGAATGAGTTGCAAGAACAAGCCTTTAAAGGTAACGACTACTATCTGAGCATTCAGGAATCCGAGGATGGTTATGATTATTCTATATTCGACCAGAATTACAATTTGAAAGATGGTGGACTGCTTAACAATCCCCATATTCCTATCATGGAAGCTGTCAAAGAAGTCGCTGCACTGCACGGACTGGACGATACCAATCTGGCAACCATTGATTATGATGAATTAATGGAAACGACAGAACAGGCTGCCAGTGCTATGTTAGAAAGCCGAGGTTTTAAACCGCTTTTACAGGAGCATTTAAACACAAATGAAGAAGCCGGATATTTAACACCGGAAGAAAAACGAATCTTAGAAGAACGGTTATCCTTTATGGATGCCCATATGATGGCTTTTGAGGAATCCTACCCTGACGGTTTGCCGCTTGATGTTGAAACAGATGAAATTGACAGATTGTTTCAGGAAGTGTTAACAAACACCAAGGCACAAGAACCGGTTGTACAGGGATTAGATAATTATTCAACGGAAGAAATCGAAAGGCTAGACACAGAGCACGCAGAGGAAATCCTTATAAATACCGATTATCAGGATATCAGTTTTTATGTCGCAGAATCCATGGAATTTAAAAACCTGGGTGAATACATTGATGGATTGACATTGCCACAGGCAATAGAGATTTATAAAGAGGTTTTTGGAAAAGGAAACGGACTGATCAGCGGCATAGGAATGCAGCTCCACGATGGCAGCATGTACGACGGATTGGATATAGCATTATTTGAGGGTGGGCATGTGCTGAATGAAACTATCAACGGGATAGATCATTTAAGGCAAAACCCTTCTGTCCAGAAAGCACTTGCAGATATCTTCAAAGAGTATCCGGTAGATGAGCGTGGGAATCCCATTAAAAAGCAGCAAATAGAAAGTAATACGCCTGAGAATCAAGAAGCAAAGCAATTGCTCGTTTCCATGGAGGGCAGGGATGGAACTTTATATTATACTTCATTTGTTAATGAATCCACCGATGAACCAGTCATTATTTATGATGTATATATGAGGGATACCAGAAACGCTGACAATCCAAAATCCATCGGACAGTATATGTCTGATTTTGGTCTTAAAGAAGTTCATAATATTGGCGATATACTGACGAATGAAAATGTGGATTTTCTTTCACTCCCCGCTACCGGACAACCTCAATTTAAAGAAGCTCTTTCCACGTCTGATAAAACACAGATTCTACTGGATTTGGCAAAACACTGGAAAACAAGGTTGGGCGAACAGGAGAAGCAATTGATTCTTGATTATGCCAGCCATGCAAGTGATTTTGACCGTGTGATTTTATTAGGTGAAGAACTCAGTGATGCTGCATTTGAACACACTTTTGGGGTTATGAATCCTGTCATTTCAGAGGAAGTCCAGTTTGAAATCAACTGTTTAAGAGAAAATAGTGAAATCCATCAAATGGTGTTAAATATAGATGATTTCATGAATCATACTGACCCTGATGGATATAAAGACGCTTTTGATAACAAACGCCAAACCACTTTAAGTTTGTACCAAATGATAGTCGATAACATGCCTGACATTATGAAATATGATTTAGATAAAGCCCTGCTTAATCTATCTACGAATGGTATGCCCCATGATGTTTATGTCAAATACGGTAATGAATTATTGACTCGTCTGGATAAATTGGAAACCGAAAAAACACCTCACCAACTCGCAAAAGACATTTTGGAGTATACCATCAGCATTACTCCTGAAGCCGTACCAAAAACTGTGGAACAGCATGAAAAAGAAATATATAAATTGGCAAGTGCTTTTATGCGCCAGCAACCGGATATGCTGATTCAGGCTGAAATGCTTCTACGCTCTGCTGTTGATAATCAATCTGATGGAACAAAGGCGGCAGATCTGTTACAAAGGCTTACCGATATGAATGACAAAATACTGAAAAAGCATATGGAACCACAGGTGACTATTTTCCGGTCTGGACATCCCGCTTTTCAGGAAGGACAACAGCTTTCGCTTTCCTCTGCCAACAAGTTAATGGAAGTACTTAACAAAAATGATATTGCCAAACAAGCAAAGGCTGATGAAGGCTCCATACCAAACTGCAATATTTATTACGAAATTGCTTATCTGATGGATAGTGATCTATACCACTACACCGGTAATCAGGATATCACAAAAGGACACGGCAGCATGACCGACCATATCCGAGCGTATGCAGAACAGGATTTACAGGAGAAAAATTTTTCAAGCCAAGCTGCTGATGCGGATAGCAAAAATGAAGAAATCGAAACACTAATCTTCTGCCGGGATGAACTGGCTCCTTATCTTGAAATGCATTGTAACTATGCGGATATTAAAAAATCTGCCCAGACCGCTTTATCGGAAGTCTGCCAATCGCCTGATGGTACACCGTTCAAAGATGAAAAAGCAGATTATTATGCGGCTCTGGTTCGTCATGCAGAGGAATGCCATGAGATACTAAGTTTAAAGGATATGGATACTCCCTTGCCCCAAATGCCACAGCAGGAAGAGTTTGTAACGTCCAACTCCCCGCAAAGTGTAAATCATGATACAAAGTTTTCTGATAAATCAACCAGAAAACAGTCAGAGGGAAGGATAGCATCCGGACAAAAGCAATCCATATTGGCACAGCTTGAATCTTCCAAGCAGGAATTGTCCAATACCCGACCCAGACCAGATACAGGGAAAGATTATAAAAAAACGAAGGGAGCTGAATTGTAATAATAGAGAAATTTAAAAGCAATGATATCCTCACAGACTAAGAAAAAAGGAGTGGAACGATAATGGATAGATTTACACTGGAAGAAAAAAATCTTATGTGCATTTATACAACAGATACACGCACCATGCTGTTAAAGGATTTACATACTGCCCTGCTGGATATTTACCATGCGGAACTAAAAGAAATCACTATATCCACGATTGTAAAATTAGAACACATGACAGATGATGCATATCAGGAAATCCGCACAACAATCATACCCGATGAAACATGGGAGGAAGAACAGGAGGAATAATTATTTGGCAACGAAACTGAGCAGAATTAAAGAACTTGCAGAACAGACAACAAAACAATTAACAGCTTCGCCGGAGAATTGGACGTCGTATCTGGATACTGCTTCCGGATTATACCGCTATCCCTTTTCCGACCAGCTTTTAATTTACGCACAACGTCCAGACGCTACCGCATGTGCAAGCATTGAGCTATGGAACCAGAAGCTCAACCGTTGGATAAAAAAAGGTTCCAAGGGCATTGCATTAATAGACGACAGCGGACGGAAAACGGAATTAAAATATGTCTTTGACATTGCAGACACGCAGGATGGCTGGTACAACCCACGCCGCCCTTATCTGTGGAAAATGCAGCAACATCACCTGCCGGCAGTTACCGAAGAATTATCTGTTAATTATGATATTCCGGTTGGTGGACTTCCGGAAATGCTGATGGAGATTGCCGGGCAATCCGCAGAGGAATTTATACTGGAAAATAGAAGGGACATCGTTTATACTATAGAGGACAGCTATTTAGAGGGACTGGACGAGTACAATGTGGAGGTTTTATTCAGGCAAACGCTTACTTCCAGTATCGCATACAACCTGATGAAACGATGTGGGTTGGACACAAACACATATTTTACAAATGAAGATTTTGAGCATATCCATAATTTCAATACCCTGGATACAGCCACCGCTTTAGGAACAGCCACCAGTACCCTGTCTGAACAGATATTGATGAATATAGGCAGGACGGTAAGGGATTTTGACCGTGCCTTTTACCAAAAACAGCAGCTAAACCAAACCAGAGAAGAAAAACCGACGGAAAGGAGCAAACAACATGAGCAATCTAAGCAGCGCACTGGAATACATACCGAACGGGGATTACCTGATTCCCAACCTGACACTGGAACCCGCAGACGGGGAAATCGGAAAGTACGGAATTTTACGGAAAGATTATCTGAAGGAACACAGGAAAATTCTCTACAATCAATTGCTACTGAAAGGGGAACTGGACAGCCACTTAGCCGAGACACATCAGACCGCCGCCCAGAGAATACGCCTGATGATAACGCAGGCATTGGAGAAACAGCCCGCACCGGACAAAGCCCAAAAACCCCGGAAATGGATACAACACATGAACAGCCTGGAGCAACAGGCGGAGGAAATAGTCCTGAGCGAACTCATTTACAACTAAAAAACGCAACGATAGATTCTGCTGAATCGGATAGCCAAACGCTATCCGATTTTTTAATGCCATCACCGGTTTCTTTAAAAGCCGTTCATGAGCTTTTACGCACAGGAAGCAACCGGAGAAACAGTATGCTACGGATTTGTTCCTTTTATAAAAGGCAGCATCCGGCAGAAGAAAATATAGCGTTTCTAAAACAGGAGTATCAGACAGGCGGTAAAGGGCTACGTGTTGATGGAGAAGAACTGTCTGCATGGTTTGACGAAAGTGGAATTGCCCTTGCGGCTGGTAATACAGCTTTGCAGTCTCCCGATAACCTGTTAATCACATGGGAACAGGTTGACAGCGGAATCAGGGAATTACTGAATTCCGGACAGTATTTGCCGCAGATTGAATTGGACATTGCTGACACAAATGAAATAACTGAAACGGCTTCCATGTTGTGGAATTTATACCGTGACAGTGACCATAACATACCGGAAGAATGGAATGTGAACGTTTCCGGCTATCCTGACAGTGTTGCAGAAATATCACGCAGGCTTTCACAGGCTGATACTTTAAAAGAAATTGTTCAGAAAGTGCAAACGGATTTAGCGGACGGACAGATTAACTTCCGCCGATGGTCAAAGCCTGACCATGTATTACAGGCAGTCACGGATTTGCAAAGAGAACCGCTGAACTTTATAGCAAATGAAGCATTTACTTCTGAACATGAACATGAACAGTTTATTACACAGGATGAAGTGGATGCGTATTTTACCCGTGGAAGCAGCTTTTCACAAGGTAAATTCAGAATTTATTCCTATTTTCTCCATGAACATACAAGTAAGGAGAAAGCCGATTTCTTAAAAAATGAGTATGGAACCGGCGGCGGCACCCATGCGCTTTCCGGTGCCGATAACAGTTATGAAGATCATGGTTCCAAGGGCATCCGATTAAGCCGTGGCATTATAGGTACTCCTTTTGACAAAATAAAATTATCATGGAATGATGCAGTGAAACGCATTGACAAGCTCATTAGCCAAGAGCGTTACATGACGGAAAAAGAACTTGTCTATATCCCGGAATATGAAAAAGAAATGCTCGCTACTAAAATCTATCATTTTTTCTACAACGCACCAGAAAATATCGTGCGTCCTTATCCTTTTGGTGCAGAGTATAACGAAGCATTAAAAACTATCCGCCCACAGTTGGATTCTCCCGACCAACTGGCCGGAATCATTGAATCCATGCATCCCGTCTATGAAAGTTTAAAAGAAGATGACCGGGATTACCAAGGCAAAAGAGATATTTATCATGCGGTTATTTCGTTTCAAAACGGAACCTATACATTGTTCCCAACTTCTCCGGTTGAAGAAAAGGCAAGTGTCCACGCAAATGAACCGATAGCGCCGGATTCTAAAGAAATGTATCGGCAGCTGTCACTATTCCCTACAGAGCAGGAACAAAAAGAATCCATTTCCAAAGCAGAGAAAGAACAATATCCTGCTTTCAATGTTGATTTATTAGCAGATGCCTTACGTTATGATGGCATGATGCATATCAAGAAGCCGGAAATTAAAGCCTATTTTTCAGAACATGCCAGTGCAAAAAAGCGGGCGGACTTCCTTAAAACTGCCTATAATACGGAATTTTCTCTCTTTGATGTTGGGATTCCTGAACAACGTATTGGTTACCACGTGGAAGAACATGGATTATATCTTTGGGAAGGCAATTATCTGTCCCGTACCTCTGGTACTTTATATACGTGGAATGAATTGCATGAGAAAATTACTGACTTATTAGAGAGCAATTCCTATCTGGAGAAACCCCTGAATGAACGTGCTGCCTCTTTATCTTATAGAGAATTATATCAGGCATATTTACCGTTTATGGTAGATATTGTCCGTAAGGACGCTATTTATTCATTTCTGCGTGACAGGGATACTGACTATGATGAAGCCAAAACCGTATTGAAAGAATATGTCATGACGGATATACTGGATTCTTTACGGCTTGAGCATCCAATCTTCTGCAATGCCTATGTTACTTTAGAGCACTTTGCAGACTGGATGGTTGAGGATATCTTGGAATACACCTACCAGGACATGAAAACCGGCCAAAGGGATATGGTAACAATTCATGGTTCGGATAAAGATGCACCGGATTGGGTAAAGAACGCTGATACTGCTATCGCCACTGCTGCTCCTACTGCCATAAACCCTGACGAGACTGAAAAAGAACCGAAAATTGAGCGAACGGTACAGGATATTTTTAATGAATATGCCCCTCTGGTTATCAGCAAGACCTTTGATGACGAAGCCTACCAAAATATGCGTACCAAATTCGAAGATGACGAGAATGCAAAAATAGAATGCAAAGCCGCTATTAAGCGTATTGTGAATGATTTAATGCCGGAACATATGGAATTATATAAATGTTATTATGATTTCCCCAAATTTCATAAGCGGCTGGATGACTATGTATTTAAAAAAACCTATAGCGATTTCCTTAAATTCCACAATGGTACATACAAAATACCAGGCACAAAAGAGAAAAACACATATGCCCATCAGAATTTCCGTGCATTAAACGCACTGGTACCACAGATTTTCAGCGGGGAAAGTAATTATATCAAGCTACATGCAGACGGATACATGGACTTGGAAGTTAATAAATTAGGGGATAACCGTATTTCTATGACCCATTTTTATGACCGAAACGGTGATCTTTTCCATGACCCGGATATGGAAATGGTCTTTGACTTAAAGGAAGAAACAATATCTGCCCGCACCTATCAACAGGATGGTCTGGGCGTCTATCAGACAACAGAGAATGAAAATTTACAAGTCATAAGAGCAAAGCTGGAAAAGCAGCTAAATGGATTTTTGCGCCAATGGCTTTCTAACATCAAAGCACAGGGATATGAAATTGAACGTATGCAGGTGCACTCCCTTGGGGAAGAAATAGAACTGGTCTATGGTGACAATAGAAATGTAAAACATATTGACGGTACAAAACAGGCTGTCCAGCATTATGTCGATACAAACGATATTGATTACAACTACGAATCGCCCACACCAGCATTAGATGCCAGTACAGAACCGGAAACCAGTGTTCAAAAAGACCCCGAATACCTTTTAGGTCAGGAACTCGAAATAGCAGACCGCCGCTATGCAATCGACCAGGTAAATGAAGCAGCCGGCACAGTGAGCCTACAGGACATCACTTTCCAAAATGCCACCGGCTTTCCCATTTTCCGTGAAGAACCGATTGCTTTTGTGAAAGAACTCTTGCAGGAGACTAAAGAGAAACCTGCCCCACCATTTACAGAATCGGAATCAATAGAAGAAAGACCTTCCCCTGCTTCAAGGAATTATAAAATCAAAGATGAGAGTTTAGGTGCCGGAGGGCAAAAAACAAAGTATGGGTACAATGTATCTGCAATCCGCACGTTAAAAATCATTGAAGCAGAAAACAGGCAGGCAACACCTGAAGAACAGGATATTTTAGCAAAGTACGTCGGATGGGGCGGTCTGGCACAGGTATTTGATAAAAACAACGGACGTTGGGAAAAAGAATATGCCGAATTAAAAGAACTTCTGACTGACAGGGAATATACCTCTGCCAGATCAAGTACCCTGAATGCCCACTACACATCCCCGGTTGTCATTAAAAGTATGTATGAAGCACTGGGAAAAATGGGATTCCGGACAGGAAATATCCTGGAACCTGCTATGGGAGTCGGCAATTTCTTTGGTATGTTGCCTGAAAATATGGCAAAATCCAAGTTATACGGTGTGGAGATTGACAGCATTTCAGGACGCATTGCCAGACAGCTTTACCCGAAAGCCGATATCCAGATCTCAGGTTTTGAAAAGACGGATTACCCGGATAGCTTCTTTGACGTAGCCATCGGCAATATCCCTTTTGGCTCTTATAAAGTACCGGATAAAGAGTATGACAAGCAAAATCTGTATATCCATGACTATTTTATAGCCAAAACACTGGATAAAGTAAGACCTGGCGGGATTGTGGCATTCGTCACTTCCAAAGGGACATTGGATAAAACGAAACCTGACTTCCGGAAATACCTTGCCTGCCGTGCGGAACTGGTCGGCGCTGTCCGGCTCCCGAATACGGCTTTTAAAGACAATGCCGGCACGGAAGTGACCAGTGATATTTTATTCTTCCAAAAACGTGACCGGATGATTGATATTGAACCGGATTGGGTACATTTAGACCAGACAAACGAAGGTGTGCCGGTCAACAGCTATTTTGCGGATAACCCCCACATGATGCTGGGAACCATGGTACAAGGTGAAGAATATTCCCTGTACGGCAATGACACAGAAACAGCCTGTATTCCTTTTGCTGATTCCGAATTGAACCTGTCGGAACAATTGACACAGGCAATGAACCATGTTTATACGCAGATGGATGAAATAAATCTCGATGACCTGCCGGTAATGGAAAAAGAACGGGAATCTATTCCGGCTGACCCGGAGGTACGCAATTACAGTTTTTGCATCAGGGATGATGAAATCTATTATCGTGAGAACAGCCGCATGTACAGGCAAGATCTGACCGGTATCCCAGAACATCGGGTAAGGCATCTGATAAAACTCCGTGATACGGTTAATACGCTGATTCATTACCAGATGGAGGATTACTCTGATTTTGAGATCAAGCAGAAACAGCGTGAACTAGGTAGCCTGTATGATGACTTCACAAAAAAATATGGGTTAATCAGCAGCCGGGGAAATTCCCTGGCATTTAGTGATGACCCCTCTTACTACCTCCTATGTTCTTTGGAGGTTTTAGACGATGAGGGAAATTTTGAACGCAAAGCCGATATGTTCCATAAACGGACGATTAAGAAGAAAGAAGTCATTACCCACGTGGATACGGCGAGCGAAGCCCTTGCGGTATCATTATCGGAAAAGGCGTGTGTAGATTTAGGCTATATGCATAGCCTGAGCGGAATCGACCATGAACAGATCGTCAAAGACTTAGAGGGTGTCATCTTTCGCTTACCGGCGCCTGATGCCGACGTTATTCCGCTAATAAATACTTCCTTTGTCACGGCAGATGAATATTTATCCGGAAATGTCAGGGAGAAGCTTCAGGAAGCCAGAGAAGCCATGGAAGCAAGTGAGCAGTTTCGTATCAATGTAGCCGCACTGGAAAGGGCACAGCCAAAAGATTTAGAAGCACACGAGATTGATGTGCGGTTAGGCTCCACATGGATTGAGCAGGCGTATATACAGCAGTTTACCCATGAATTATTGCAGACTCCTGACCCCCTTAAAGATTCCATTCATGTCCATTACTCTGCACTGACTTCCCGTTGGAATATGGAAGGAAAAAGTGTGGACAGGCAGAATGTCCTTGCCAATGAGTCTTATGGAACAGGGCGTGCAAATGCCTACCGTATCATTGAGGATACGCTAAATCTAAGGGATGTCCGCATTTATGATACGATTGAAGATGACGATGGAAAGGAACGGCGTGTATTGAACCGAAAAGAAACCATGCTCGCCCAACAAAAGCAAGAGCTTATTAAACAGAAATTTAAGGATTGGATTTTTGATGACAGTGACCGGCGGGACTATCTGGTACGAAAATACAATACCAAATTTAACTGTATAAAGCCAAGGGAATATGACGGCTCCCATATTACTTTTAACGGAATGAACCCTGATATCTATTTGGAAAAGCATCAGGTAAATGCCGTTGCCCGTGGTCTGTATGGTGGAAAAACTTTGCTGGCACATGAAGTTGGGGCGGGTAAAACGTATGAAATGGTTGCAATTGCCATGGAATCCAAGCGGTTAGGCTTATCCCAGAAAGCCTTATTTGCGGTTCCCAACCACCTAATCGAACAGACAGCCAGTGAATTTCTAAGGCTGTATCCTTCCGCTAATATTTTAGTTGCACGCAAAAAGGACTTTGAAACCGTCAACCGGAAGAAATTCTGCGCCCGCATTGCCACCGGGGATTATGATGCTGTCATTATGGGGCATAGTCAATTTGAGAAAATCCCCATCTCCAGAGAACGGCAGAAACGTCTATTACAGGAGCAAATCAGCGAGATTGTCGATGGAATTGTAGAACTGATAGAACAAAAGGGAGAACGCTTCTCCATCAAAGATATGGAGCGAACTAAAAAATCATTGGAAGCAAAACTGGAACGGTTGAACGACACTTCCAGAAAAGACGATACCGTGACCTTTGAGCAGTTAGGCATTGACCGATTAATCGTTGATGAAAGCCATAATTATAAAAATCTGTTTCTGGTTACAAAAATGCGCAATGTAGCAGGACTTTCTACCAGTGATGCCCAAAAATCTTCCGATTTATTCATGAAATGCCGCTACATAGATGAAGTGACTAATGGGAAAGGCATTGTTTTTGCAACCGGGACACCCATTTCTAACAGTATGACCGAATTGTATACCGTTATGCGGTATTTGATGTATGACTACTTAATTGAAAATGACCTGCTACACTTTGACGCATGGGCTTCCATGTTTGGAGAAACGGTCACGGCAATGGAGCTTGCACCGGAAGGCAATGGCTACCGTTCCAGGACACGCTTTGCGAGATTTTTTAATCTGCCGGAACTGATGAATATATTCAAGGAAGTGGCAGATATCAAAATGGCAGACGAGTTAAATCTGGACAGGCCGGATGCAGTCTATCAGAATATTGTGGCAGAACCTACGGAACATCAGAAAGAACTGATTGCCGGACTCTCTGACCGGGCGGCAGTCATCCATAACGGAGCGGTAGACCCTTCCCAGGATAACATGCTGAAAATCACCACGGATGGCAGAAAAATAGGTTTAGACCAGCGGTTAATCAATCCTCTGCTCCCGGATGATGAAAACAGCAAGACAAACCTATGTATGCGGAACATCTACCGGATTTGGGAGGATAATAAGGATACAAAAGCGGCACAATTGGTTTTCTGTGATTTTTCCACACCATCGAAAGATAAATTCAATGTCTATGATGATATCCGGGAGAAGCTGATTGAGAAAGGGATACCTGAAAATGAAATCGCTTATATCCACGATGCAAATACAGATGTAAAGAAAAAAGAATTATTTGCAAAGGTTCGTTCCGGGCAGGTACGGGTTTTATTTGGTTCTACACAAAAAATGGGAGCCGGAACCAACGTTCAGGACAGGCTCATTGCCATCCATGACCTGGACGCACCATGGCGGCCGGCTGACCTTTCCCAACGGGCAGGGAGGATTGTCCGACGGGGGAACATGTTCAAAAAAGTCCATATTTTCCGGTACGTTACCGAAGATTCCTTTGACTCATACCTCTATCAGACGTTAGAGAATAAACAGAAATTTATCAGCCAGATCATGACGAGCAAAACGCCGCTACGTTCCTGTGAAGATATGGATGAGACGGCACTTAATTTTGCAGAGATTAAGGCGCTTTGTGCCGGCAATCCGTTGATAAAGGAAAAGATGGAACTGGAAACCGACCTGGTGAAGCTGAAAGTTTTAAGAGCCAACTACCAGAGCCAACGCTACCGTTTGGAAGATAAGCTGCTGAAATATTATCCGCAGGCGATACAGACATCTAAAGCCTTGATTACAGGTTATGGGAAAGATATTGAACATTTAAGGACTGCCGCTTGTAAAGATGCAGACGGGTTTTCTCCTATGACATTATTTGCAAGGGAATACACCGATAAAGAACAGGCAGGAAAAGCCCTGCTGACCGCCTGTAAAAAGATGAATGGCACACAGGCTGTCAAAATAGGCACATACCGTGGATTTGAAATACATTTATCCTTTGAGGGCTTTGACCAGAAACATGTAATCACCCTAAAGCATGACCAACGTTATAAGGTAGAGTTAGGTGATGATGTGTTTGGAAATATCACACGTCTTAATAATGCTTTAGAGGGGATTGCTGACCGGCTTCACAAAAGGCGGCAAGAACTGGAATCTTTACATCAACAGCAAGAAAATACCAAAGCGGAACTGGATAAGCCATTTGACAAGGAGGAAGAATTTCAGGCAAAAAATGCCCGGTATATTGAATTAGACGCACTCTTAAATATTGAAACCGATAAGCTGGAGCAGACCGCCGAAACAAATCCCCATAGTGCAGACGAAATGCAGACGGAAGCACCATCTGAATCACCGGTGGTTGTGAACACTACCCCTGCCGCTGGACGGACATCTGTTTTGGCACGTCTTGAAATGGAAAAAGCCAATGTGAAATCCAAAGAGCAGCAACGGTCAGGCGGGCATAAACAACCGGCAATGGAAGCGGTTATGTAATACGACACGCATGAGTAGCACCAGCACAATAAAGAAAGGAGCGCCGATGCCAAAACTGTCAAAGAAGCAAAAAATTTTCTGGAATCTCTTCATCGGTGACAATGGACGCCGACAGTATAATAAAATCTGCCGGGCGTGTATCCACCCATGCAAACAGAGTTTCAGGGCGAAAATAGTATCCTGCCCAAGATACTATAGTAAAAAGCAAAACCGGGCAACAAAAAGGTACTGATATCTGCCATTTATCCCTTCATTTTTCATATTATAACAGCAGGCTAGGTATTTATATCACTGATGCCTTCATTCCTCTTTAAAACCGAAATAAGGCGGGATTCTTATTATCATTCTTTAATAAGAGTCCTGCCTTATTTTTTGATGGCTAACATATGCTGATTCCTTTTTATAGCGATTTAAGAAATTCATATAACTTTTGCTGCTGCTCATTTGTAAGTTTGCAATAGATTTTTGGGATTTTAAGATAAGATAAAAATCAGGCACAAAAAAGGTGCTGAATTTGAGACTTTTTCAATTCAGAATAGAGCATAAAGAATAAGACAGGATATTGGAACCTGCCACATAAATTATTCTTTTTAACGCTGAAAAAGGCGTGTTTACCACCATAAAAAATCGTAGTAGACACGTCTTTTAAGTTTGCTTTTTGGGCTGACCATTTATCTGGATTTTATTATGTTCTGCTTCCTTCAATATTTTTCAATTCTTCCATAAGCATCGTACCAATCTGTATTCCTATCTCTATGTATACATTTTCATACTCAGTTAAAAGATTGCTTAACTCATAATGCAGTTCGGAATCTTCTTTTAAATCCGGAATATGTTCAAGCAGCATTTTTCTGTAATTTATGTCTGCATTTTCTATTCTGGTCTTATAATCGTCGTTTTGAATATTGCAGCATTCTACTCCATGCAGCAAAAACTCCCGTATTTGCTGCAGGTTCACTCGTTCGTAAATATCCGTAATAAAGGACATATCTTATGTTTCCCCCTTTATAAAAACAAATCATTTCTCAGTTTCTTAATGTTTATTTTTAAAATCATTCCTGAGTCTTTTCTTCGGGCAGGCATCTGCGTTTCCGCCAGATAAATAGATTTCCTCACTCTCTCTTTGAATTTCCTGTAACTTTTCAATAGCATCGGCTATCATTCCTGATAACCGGTAATACATCTGCTTATAATCTGACATTTTTTCACCTCGATTCGTGTATTAATTTTACCGATCTAACATACCTCTCATATATGCTTTGATCTTTTCCTTTTGAGCCGGCATTAGGTTATTCCAATCATTAATCAGGTCTTTTTGTTTTGCAGTTAAAACCTGTGCGGTATTACCCTTATCAAAGAATTGCGCTAAGGTTATCTCAAAAGCATTACAGATTTTTTCCAATGTAAAAATTGATGGACTGTTTCCTCTGTTAATGAGATTCGATAGCGTCGACTGAGAAATACCTGCTTCCTTTGACAACCTGTAGTCACTCCAATTATTCCTTTCCTTTAATTCAATAATCCTGTTTACTACTTCCATTATAACAACACCCCATTTAAAGCCATGCTATTTATATATACCATTTTAGGTATATCCCTATATAAGTATATACTCATTCAGATGGATTGTCAACATGCACTATATCATTGATAATGTATATATCAAAAGGAGTGTATACGCAATGACAACTATTAAATTAACGTTAGAGCAGAAATTAAATGAAGAAAATATGAGTCGTTATGAGCTGTCAAAATTAACCGGGATTCAATATCATACACTGGATGGCTATTACAAGAATAAGGTAAAGCGATATGATAGTGAAATACTGTTAAAAATTTGTATAGCCCTTGACTGTAATATAGAAGATATCATAACAATCATACGGCATTAAAAGAAACGCTATCAAATCTCATCAATGCAAAAACAACCTGTCAATTTTTACACTCAATATTAAAAAGAAGTATGCTTAGAAAGCCATACTTCCTTTTAAAGTTGCCTCTTATGATTAAAATCCACCTTACAGGAAAAAGAAAGGTGTCGACAAATAGCAGCATATTTCATGTTTTTCATACCCTTAAATGAAAAATCCAAGTTTCAAATGCACACTAAACATTATTGTTCATTCTTCCTGCCATCCATTGCCTAAATTCAACCAGAGATCCTTTACCTAAGTCTCTGATGCTCAAAAATTCTTTATCTGTTAGATGACTGACTTGAGAAAGAAAATAATAGTTTTTATTGTAAAACCCTTTTTTAATTCGTGCAGGCAAATCGGTGTCTGAAATCATTTCACCTTTATTTCCATCTATCGCAATCCCTGCATTTCGTAATTTTGTAATTATATTTATTATATAGCTATGCCCCTCGGAGCTAAACATTTGCAGTAAATTATGAAAATCAAGTCTCTTTAAATCTTCAAGCTTTATAATATGATTCCGGACAAATATTCTTTTTGCAGAAACCGGCAGTTCCAAGCTCCATACCGAACCGGACAAAAAATTTTTTGTATCAACACCGAGACAATCTATTTTTCTTTCAATATCCCTCTGGGCAGCCTTGCCAACCCCCCTAAAAAACGTAAAATCCCCTCCTGTAAAGTTCAGCAAATCTTTTACTGTCTTAATATCATAGTTTTTAAATTGAGTATTGATAATCGGTGGTAATTGCAATTTTTCCACTTTTGTTTCTTCGGCTGACATG
>Ga0153928_1000166_pt1 | contig 34967 bp, 28 predicted proteins | sample TSNJ012MetaG_FD_106656 | JGI IMG/M metagenome (GOLD analysis project Ga0153928, IMG submission 106656) | Attine ant fungus gardens microbial communities from New Jersey, USA - TSNJ012 MetaG | ecosystem: Host-associated > Fungi > Mycelium > Unclassified | place: USA: New Jersey, Wharton State...
AACTCGCGCCGGCTGACCTCGATCGCATCCGTGCGAGCGACGACCGCCACGCCGCGCTCGTCATCGAAGCCGGAAGCGCCGGTGCGCGCTTCGTGATCGGCGAGGCGCGCTACGCCGCCCTGTCGGAGGGGAACAATTGGGAGATCGCGCTCTCGGTCGCGGACGCCTGGCGCCGCCGCGGCCTCGGCGCGTTGCTCCTCGATTTTCTCGAATGCCGGGCGCGCGGCCGCGGTGCGCGCACCCTTGTCGCCGACGTCTTGCGTTCCAACGCGGCGATGCGGACACTGGCGCGCAAGGCCGGGTTCGCCACAACGGCGGTTCCGGTCGACGCCCGGCTGGTGCGGATCGTCAAAGACATTTCCGGTGCGCGGATTGGAACGCCGTGCGCGCATGTGATGAGATCGCGATTGCCCCTCGCCGCCTGACGCAAATCTCGGGCGCGCATGCGGCGGCGTGATTTCATCGGCGCCGTGAGCGCCGCCCTTCTCGTTCCCGCCCCGGCCGTGCGCGGACAAGCCGAGGCGGCGCGCGTCATCGTCGATCATCAGGACGCCGGGCTTCCGATCGCACCCGATTTCATCGGGCTGAGCTACGAATCTGCGATTCTGCGCGCGGGGACTTATTTCACGCCGGACAATGCCGCGCTGCTGGGGCTGTTGCGCTTGCTCGGCGCTCCCGGCGTTCTGCGCATCGGCGGCAACACCAGCGAGCGCACGGCGTGGGCGCCGACCGGCGTTGCTGCCGCGCCGGATGCGATCGTGATCACGCCCGCCGCCATCGACGCTCTCGCCGCGACCCTGCGCCCGGTCGATTGGAAACTGATCTACGGCCTCAATCTCGCGCGCGGCACCCCACAAGCGTCGGCGGACGAGGCGGCCTATGTTGCGCGCGCGCTCGGTCCGCTGCTGCTCGCGTTTCAGATCGGCAACGAGCCCGACGGCTTCGGGCGCTGGACCCGCGTGCGGCCGTCGACCTACGACGTCGCTGCCTACCTGGCCGAATGGACGCGCTTTGCGACCGCGATCCGCGCGCGCGTGCCCGATGCTGCCTTCGCCGGGCCGGACGTCGCCGGCGCAACCGACTGGGTACCGGCCTTTGCGGCCGCCGCGCCGCCCGGGCTGGCGCTGCTCACGTGCCACCGCTACGCCGAGGGCCCGGCGGGCGATCCGCGCGTGACGTTGCCGCGGCTGCTGCAAGCGAGCGGCGACATCGAGCCGATCCTGCGCCGGCTTGCCGAGGCGAGCCGCGCCGCGCGCGTTCCCTACCGGATCGCCGAGGCGAACTCGGTCTTCAACGAAGGCGAGCCCGGCGTCAGCGACACCTTGGGCGCGGCGCTATGGGGCCTTGATCTGATGTTCCGCTGCGCCGCCGCCGGTTGCGCCGGCATCAACTTTCATGCCGGCGATCACAACCTCAAGCCCGGGCATAACAAGGCCTATTCGCCGATCGCGCGCGAGCCGGACGGCCGCCTGCGCGCGGCGCCGCTTTATTACGCGATGCTGATGTTCGCGCAGGCGGCGCGCGGGTCGCTGGTGCCGGTGCGGCTCGAAGACGCGCCATCCGAGCTGAGTGCCTTTGCGGTGCGCGCAGCCGACGAGAGCTTGCGGGTCTGCCTGATCAACAAACAAACGCACGCAGCGTCGCGCGCCGCCATCATCACCGCGCGCGGCTTCGCCGGCGGCCCGGTGCTGCGCCTCGCCGGCCCGGCAATCGACGCCACGGCCGGCATCACATTGGGCGGCTCGTCCGTCGAGGACGGCGGCTGCTGGATTCCGGCCCATGACGAACGCGTGGATGCGCGCGACGACCTGATCGTGCAGGTGCCGGCGGCAAGCGCCGCGCTCGTTACTCTGCGCGCATGAGATCGAGCGTGAATCCGTGCGCGCCTTGACAGGGGTCCGACCCCGGCGCACCATTTCGACCGCTTTCACAATTCGCCTTTCGACAAAAACGTTCGCACTGGGGAGGACGAACATGATTCCTTACGCAAGAACCCTTGCGCTCGTACTCGGTGCCTGTGCGCTTGCGTTGGCGGCATCGGCGCAACAGCCCGCCAAACAGCCGGCGCCGGCGACCGCTCCCGCACCGACGGCCGCTCCCGCGGCGGAAGTCGTCAAGCCGCCGGCGAAATACGGCGACATGACGACGGTCACGCAGGACCTGCTCAACCGCGCGGGCGACGACGGCAACAACTTCCTCCTCACCAACGGCGACTATCGTCAGCAGCGCTTTTATCCCAATCGCCAGATCAACCGAACGAACGTCAGTCACTTGCGGCCGGCCTGGATCTTTCAGACCGAGGTGCGCGAGTCGATGGAGACGTCGCCGATCGTCGTCAACGGCATCATGTACGTGACGACCTCGTTCAGCCACGTCTATGCGCTCGACGCGCGCACCGGCCAGGAACTGTGGCACTACAAGCACAAGCTCGGACCGATCACGACCTATTGCTGCGGCCCCAACAACCGCGGCGTCGCCGCCTACGGCGACAACGTCTATCTCGCCACGCTCGATTCCAAGCTGGTGGCGCTCAACGCCAAGAACGGCGCGGTGGTGTGGCAGCAGACCATCGCCGATCCGGAACTCGGCTACAGCGAGACCATGGCGCCCACCGCCGTGAACGGGAAGATTCTGGTCGGCACCAACGGCGGCGAATACGGCATCCGCGGCTTCGTCAAGGCGTACGACGCCACCGACGGCAAGCTGCTGTGGACCTTCAACACGATTCCGGAAAATTCGGTCGGCGTATGGGCCGAGAAGGACGCGACCGGCCGCGACATGCACCGCGACATCGCGGGCGAGAAGGCGCAGCTCGCCAAGAGCGGTGATCCCTACAAGACGCTCGGCGGCGGCGTGTGGCAGAATCCGGCGGTCGATCTCGCCACCAACCGCATCTACTTCGTGGTCGGCAATCCGTCGCCCGACCTCGACGGCGCCGTGCGGCCGGGCGACAACCTCTACACCGACTCGCTGGTCTCGCTCGATCTCAACACCGGGCAGTACGCCTGTCACTTCCAGTACATCGCCCACGACATCTGGGACCTTGACGCGGTGAGCCCGGTTATTCTCGTCGACGTCAAGGACAACGACGGCAAGGTGGTGCCGGGCGTCATCCACGCCGGCAAGACCGGCCACGTCTACGTCCACAATCGCAACGACTGCAGCCTCATCCGCTTCTCCGAGGCGATGGTGCCGCAGGAGAATATGTGGACGCTGCCCACCAAGGACGGCGCGCGCATGCTGCCGGGCGCCAACGGCGGCGTCGAGTGGTCGCCGATGTCGACCGACCCGCGCTTCGGGCTCGCCTACGCCATCAACCTGCACCAGCCGATGAATTATTTCGTCGACAACGCGCCCTATCCGCAGGGCAAGCTGTGGCTCGGCGGCGCCTTCAAGGTGATCCCCTCGGAAGAGCAATGGGGCAACGTGACGGCGGTCGATTACAACACCGGCAAGATCCGCTGGCAGGTGAAGACGCCGCAGCCGATGATCGGCGGCATCCTCACCACCGCCGGCGGGCTGGTGTTCACCGGCGAGGGCAACGGCTGGTTCCGCGCCTATGATTCCGGCACCGGTGCGATTCTCTGGAGCTTCCAGGCCGGCGCCGGCGTGAACGCGCCGCCTTCCTCCTATACGGTCGAGGGCAAGCAATATATCGTGGTCGCGGCCGGCGGCAACGTGCAGCTCGACTACAAGCGCGGCAACGCCATCATCGCGTTCACGCTGGACCAGTGAATAACGAAGACCGTCATCCTGAGGCGGCCACGCGCTCTGGCGCGTGGCCGTCTCGAAGGATGGCAGCACGCTTCGTGTTTGTGGCCATCCTTCGAGACGGTCGCGCGCAAGCGCGCGACCTCCTCAGGATGGCGGCTTGTTTGTTGCTCGCGCCGGCTATCTTCTCGTCAGCCTCCGCGCAAACCCTCGAAGAGAAAGCGCAAATCTGCTCCGCCTGCCACGGCGAGAACGGCGTTCCGCAGGACAAGGCGACGCCGGTCATCGCCGGGCAGCATCAGGGTTATCTCTATCTGCAGCTGCGCGATTACAAGCTCGGCACCCGCGCCAGCGACCAGATGGCGCCGATCGCCCAGGCGCTCGAGCGCGACGAGATGATGGCGCTCGCCGAGTATTTCTCCAAACAACCGTGGCCGAACCTGCGCCAGCCGGCGGCGAGCGCGGCGGACGGCGCGACCGCGCAGCGCGCCAATGCCTCGGTCGGCTGCACCGGCTGCCATCTCGGCGAATACCAGGGCGACGGCACGCAGCCGCGTCTCGCCGGCCAGAGCCGCGAATATCTCGCACGCAGCATGCTCGATTTTCGCACCCGCGCGCGCGCCAACAACCCGGGCATGACCGACCTGATGCGCGCGACCTCCGAGGCCGAGATCGCCGCCATGGCGGCTTATCTGGCGGGGCGGTAGTTTTTGCTTCGTCATGCCCCGGCGCCACGTGCAACAAATAGCGGCGTCATCCTGAGGGGGGCGCGCGAGCTTGCGCGCGGCCGTCTCGAAGGATGGAAGCAAACTCAGTGCCCGCTGCCATCCTTCGAGACGCTCGCGTGACTGCGTCACGCTCGCTCCTCGGGATGACGTTCGTATTTGTTGCCCACCTTACCTTAGTTTCTCCCTTACCTCGTCATTCGCCGCGAGATCGAGCGCGGTCTTGCCGTCCTTGTCGCGCACATCGGCGGCGGCGCCGCGCTCGCGCAGCAGCGCGACGATCGCCGCATGGCCGCGCTCGGCCGCGATCATCAGCGCGGTGCGGCCGCGGTTGTCGGCGGCGTTGATCGCCGCGCGGCGCTCGATGAGCAGTGCGACGGTTGCGCGCGCGTCGGCGCTGCCGGCGTTGTCGGCGTGCCCGGCGGCCCACATGAGCGCGGTCAGCTCGTTGCCGTCGCGGCCGTCGACTGGGACGCCGGCATCGAGCAGCCGGCGCACGATCGGCGCAAAGCCGAGCGCGGCTGCGTACATGATCGGCGTCTTGCCGGTGTTGTCCGCGACCTTCGGGTCGGCGCCGCGCCCGAGCAGCAGCGCGACCGCCCGCTCGTTGTCGCGGAACGCCGCCGCCGCGATCGCCGTCACGCCCGAGCGCCCCGGCAGGTTCGCGTCGGCACCCCTGTCCAGCAGCTCCTGGATCACCGCGAGACGGTCGTTCTCGGTTGCCGCATAGAGCGCGGTCGAGCCGGCAAGGTCGCGCGCGTCGATGGGCGCGCGGTGCGCGAGCAAGAGCCGCACGAGATCGAGATGCCCGGCGCGTGCCGCATGCGCCAGCGGCATCGCCCCGAACCGGTCGCGCGCCTCGAGCGAACCGCCGGCGTCGAGCAGCGTCTGGGCAAAGCGGGTGCAGCCGAGGTCGGCGGCACGGAACAGCAGGATGTTGCGCTCGAGCGACGCGTTGTCGGATGTGACGACGGGCGAGCGTTCGAGCTCCAAACAGACATTCGGCTCGGCACTGCGTGCCGGCGCACAAACGATCGTCACGACCAGGAGTGCGACCGCGAGTGCCGACCGGAACGCCAAACGCATTGCCATACTGCTGGAAGCGATGCCCTCACTCCGCCGCCACCGCCGTCTTCTCCACGTGCTCCTTCACCAGCGCGGCGACGCCGACGTAGTCGAGCTTGCCGGAGCCGAGCACCGGGACCTTGTCGACCGCCAGCAGCTCCGAGGGCACCATCAGGTCGGCCGCGCCGTGCGCCTTGGCGTAGGCCTGAAACTCCGCGCGCGTCGCGTTCCTTTTCTGGGTGACCAGGATCAGGCGCTCGCCCTTGCGCATGTCCGGCACTGCGGCGACGGCCGAAAGTGCGTCGGGCCACAGGCCGGCGGCGAGCGTCTCGACCGCCGCAAGCGAAATCATCTCGCCGCCGATCTTGGCGAAGCGCTTGGCGCGCCCCTTGATGGCGACGAAGCCCTGCGCATCGATCGTGACGATGTCGCCGGTGTCGTGCCAGCCCTCCGGCGGCGCCTCGATCGCGCCCGGGTTGTCGGCCCTGAGATAGCCGAGCATGACGTTCGGGCCTTTCACGAACAGGCGGCCGCCGTCCTCGACGCCCGGCACCGCTTCGAGCCGCGCGGTCATGCCCGGCATCAGGCGGCCGACCGTGCCGAAGCGGTTGAACATCGGCGTGTTGATGGCGAGCACCGGCGCCGTTTCGGTGACGCCGTAGCCTTCCAGGATGCGCAGCCCGAATTTCTCCGCATAGGTGCGGCGTGTCGCCTCTTTCACCGGCTCGGCGCCGGCAAGCACGTAGCGCAACGAGCGAAAATCGTACGGATGCGCCGCGCGCGCGTAGCCGGCGAGGAAGGTGTCGGTGCCGAACAGGATGGTGGCGTTGACGTTGTAGATCAGCTCGGGGACGGTGCGGTAATGCAGGGGCGACGGGTACATATAGACATGCACGCCTGACACGAGCGGCAGGATCAGCCCGACCGTAAGTCCGAATGAATGGAACACGGGGAGCACGTTGAACACCTTGTCGGTGCGGCCGAAGTCGATGCGCGCCGATGCCTGCGCGGCGTTGGCGAGCATGTTGCGGTGGGAGAGCACCACGCCCTTGGGCGCGCCCTCGGAGCCCGACGTGAACAGGATTGCCGCCGGATCGTCCGCCTTGCGCGCGACGAGCGGCTTCTTCGCGGTGAACATGGCGCGCAGCTTGTCGAGCAAAGTCACTTCGGCGCGCACGTCTTCGAGATAAACGATCTCGGCGCGGGCCTGAAGATTGGCGACGAGCGCGCCGAGCTTGGCCTTCTCGATGAAGGCGCGCGACGTGACGATGGTCACCACTTCGGCGGCGCGGCAGGAGGCGAGGATATTGGACGCGCCGGCCGTGAAGTTGACCATCGCCGGCACGCGACCGGCGGACATCAGCCCCAGGATCGCGACCGCCGCGCCGTTGGCATTGGGCAGCATGACGCCGATCGCCTTGCCTTCCGCCGCGTGCGGCATGAGCTTGCGGCCGAGCACCGCGGCGCCGATCAGCAGGCGTTTGTAGGAGAGGGCGCCGGTGACCGGATCTTCGACCGCGGTGCGGGCCGGGCCGTGCACGGCGGACGCCTCGATGAGCGCCTGCACCACGGTGCGGTCGGTCGAGGTGGTGCGGAACACGAGGTCGGACATGACCTCGTAGAGCGCCGCGCCCGCGGCTTGGCGGCGGTGCCGTCCGAGGAGCTTGTCGTCGACCGTGAGCTTGACCGGCTCGAGGATCGTCACCACTACCTTGGGGAACCAGCGCCGGCGCACCTGCGAGCGTCGTAGCCGGCTGAACGGCGTCGCCTCGAGGCCGTCGATGCGCACCGGCACCACCTGCGCGCCGGTCTTGTCGGCGATCAGCCCGGCGCCGTCGTAGACCTTCATCAGGCTGCCGGTGACGGTGATGCGCCCCTCCGGAAAAATGACGAGGGTCTCGCCCGCCTTGACCGCGTTGATGAGCGTGCGCGTCGCCATCGGCTTGGTCGGGTCGAGCGGCATGGCGCGGGTGACGCGCAGAAACGGCTTGACCCACCAGCGCTGCGCGATGCCGTGATCGATGGCGAACACCGGGTCGCGCTCGAGCAGCGAGATCGCGAGCGCCGCGTCGAGGAAGCTGACGTGGTTGAGCGCCACGATCGGGTTGGGCCCGGCGCTCTTGAGATTGTCGAGGCCGTGCACTTCGAGCCGGTACACGGCGCGGAACAGGATCGAGAGGAAATCGCCGAGCACGCTCGTCGGCATGGTGCGGCCGATCGCGATCGCGACCACGAAATTGGCAACGCCAATCAGCAAAAACAGCACCGGCGTGCCGACACCGGCGAACTGGATCGCGCTCGCCCCGATCGTGCCGACCACCATGAAGGCGGCGTTGAGCACGTTGACGGCGGCGACCACGCGGGCGCGCCGGTCGACGCCGGCCCAGGCTTGCACGGCGGTGAACGTCGGCACGATGAAGAGGCCACCGCCGACCGCCAGTCCCGCAAGGTCGATCGCGACGCGCAGGCCGCGTCCCGAGGTCAGCATCGCCCGGATGCCGAGCAACTCGGCCCCGGGCGCGGCGGAGAAAGTTGCAAATCCGAGGTCGACCGCACAGACACCGAGGATGATCGCGCCGATCAACGTCGGCAGCAGGATGATGCGGCCGTGCGCGAGCCACGAGGCGAGGCCGGAGCCGATCGCGATCGCGATCGAGAAGACGGCGAGGTAGGCGTTGATCACGTCTTCGTTGCCGCCGAGCACGTCTTTGACGAGCTTGGGCAGCACCGCGATGACGACCGCACCGACGAGCCAGAACCAGCTCGCGACCACGCCGCCCCACCACAGCCGCGCGTCGGCGCGCAGGTCCCGAAGCAGGGAGGCGGTCGACCTGAGGATGTTGTGATCGACGGTGAGGCCCGGCGCCGCTTCGCCGGTGCGCGGGATGAGCAGGCTTGCCCCCCAGCACAGGAACGCGAAGACGACGATCAGCGCTCCGAACCCGACAGGGCTGCCGCCGCCCTTGGCGGCCTGGATGCCGGCGATGGTGCCGAACAGGATCGCCAGGAACGTCGCGCCCTCGACCAGCGCATTGCCGGCGGGCAGCTCTTCGCGTTTGAGATGGTCGGGCAGGATTCCGTATTTGATCGGGCCGAACAGCGCGCCGATCGTGCCGAACAGCCCCAGCGCCACGAACAGAAGCACGATCGAATGAGTAGCAAAACCGGCGACGGCGAGGCCGGACACTGAGATCTCGACGAGTTTGAGCCAGCGCGCCACGAGCGCCTTGTCGAACCGGTCGGCGAGCTGCCCGCCCAATCCGGACAGGAAGAAATACGGCGCGATGAAGGTTGCGCCGGCCAGCGGGAGCAGCGCGCCCGAATGGCTTTCGCCGAGCTTGAACACGATCAGGATGGAGAGCGCGCTCTTGAGAAAATTGTCGTTGAACGCGGAAAAGAACTGGCACCAGAACAGTGGCGCAAAGCGCCGGGAGGTCATCAGGTGGGCAGCCATGGCGCAACGTCCGTTCGGTTTCCGGCCGCCTCGGCGGCGAAGGGGAGCTTGTGATGCCCCGCATCGATGACTGGGAAAGCTTCTGCCGAGCTTAAGGCGAGCCGCGCGGCACGCGGTCGGCGGCTCGCCGTCGTCCCTACTCCTTGGCCCGCTCCATTCCCATCAGCAGCCGCTCGGTCTTGGCATCCTCTATTCTATTCACCAGCTTAGCGCCTTCATGCTGGTCGCGGAGGGTTTTTGTCACGGTGATGCTGGACTGGACCAGCATGGCCATGCCGATGGCAAAATACCCTTTGATCCAGATGTCGAGGGGCAGGAAGGCGATCGCGAGCGCGACCATGACGATCGCTCCGATGAAGGACGCGTAGGTGAACGAGACCCAGGCGGGGGAGTGCGGGCCGTTGGTGGCTTGGGGGTTCATGACTCGATTTCCTTTCAGTTGGTTGGGTGGGCGCAGGTTCTGGTTCATGCGGCGGGTGCGGCGGCATCGACGCGACGGCGCAGGCGATCGAGCACATCGGCCGCGGTCGTTCGGGTGCGTCGGCCGAATCCCGCTTGTTCAAGGCGGCTTGCCATCGCGTCGGGCGCCGTCGCCGGGTCGAGCGATTGGAGCGCGGCTTCGGCGGCAGCATCCTCGCTTTGGCGTTCGCGCAGCCGCTTGAGGGTCGCCTCGGCATCGGCGAGCGCCGCATCTGGGGTGCTGCCCGCCATGCAGGTCGTAGCCTTGAGCCGGCGCACCGCTTCCGCTGCTTGCGCGATCCGGCGGCCACGTTCGAGGTCGGCCAGGCGGTGTCCCGCTTGGGCGACCGCGGCTTTGAGCTCGGCCGCCTCGGCCGCAAAAACCGCGCGGGCCTGACGGATCGCGTCGCGGTCGGCCTCCATGACGGCGATGGTCTCGGCGGCCTCGGTGGCGAGGTCCTCGCGTCCGGCCGCGAGCGCCGCGCAGGCGCGTTCGTCCAGGTCGGCAAGGCGGGCGAGGGTGGACTCGAGTCTCGTCCCCTCCGCTCCGTCATGCGCGATCGCGACCGCCAGCGCGCGCCGGCTTCGGTCGAGCGCGCCGGCCGCGTCCCGGATCTGCTGGTCGAGGACAAGGAGCGCGGTCCGGTCGGCAACCTCCTGCTCGGCGGCTGCAACGCTGCCGCGGATCAGGGTCACGATGGTCTTGAACATCAGCCTCTCCGTGCTATGAACATTGTTCACGAATGCATGCTCATTACACGGTTTTGAACAACGTTCAAGTACTTTTTTGAACGTCGTTCAAGAGAAGGGTTAACGCTATGGAAACGGCCGAACGCCGCAGAAATCTCAGGGAATCTCTGATAGATGCGGCCGAACAGGAGATCGCCGCCCAGGGCCTGCGCGGGGTCAAGGCCCGCACGCTGGCGGACCGTATCGGCTGCGCAGTCGGCGCCATTTATAATGTAGTGGCCGACCTCGACGAACTGATCATGCTGGTCAATTCCCGCACTCTCGCGGCGCTGGAAGCGGAGCTGCTGGCGGCGGGGCGGCCGCCCTACTTGGCCGACGAGCCGAGGCCCGAGTCCGCGATCGCGCAGCTTTGCTCCATGGCATTGGCCTATCTCGATTTTGCCACGGTGCGCCGGCCGCGCTGGCGTGCGGTCTTCGAGCATCGGCTGCCGCCCGGCAAATCCGTCCCGAAGTGGTATCGCGACGACCAGATGCGCCTGTTCAGCTACGTGGAAAAACCGGTGGCCGATCTAGTGCCCGGTCTCTCCGATGCACGGCGCGCGTTGCTTGCACGCTCGCTGTTCTCGGCCGTCCACGGCCTCGTCACGCTAGGTCTCGAGGAGAAACTCCAGGCTCTCGATCCCCGCTCACTGCGTGAGCAGATAATGATCGTCGTGTCGGCGATCGGCCGCGGGCTGGAGCATGATCCCGAAAAGTGGGCACCGGTTTTCGGCAAAGATCATGCTTCAGGAAAAAGTTGAAGCGCGATGACGCTTCGAAGAAAAGTCATCGCGCTTTAAGGCAGGCCACGGGCCTGCCGCCCCCCGGGAATGCCTCGCTCTAATTGCTCATCCCGGCCGCGTGGGCCGCGTGTTTGTCGACAATCGCGCGCACCTGCGCGATGACGCTGTCGGCCACCATGGCGTGCCCCTCGGCGGTGGGATGAATCGCGCCGCTGTAAAGCCCCGCATAGGCCGGCTGGAGGATGTCGAACGGCGAGACGCCCTCGCGATGGGTGTTGGCGGTGAGGAACGCGTCGTTGGCGGTGTGGAACAATCGCCAGCGGTGCGCATAGGGCAGGGCGTTCGCGGGCGAATAGGGCGCGAATGCGCCGGTGCGTGGCGAGAGGCGCGGCATCGCCATGAGAAGCCCGTCGGCGATGGCGCGCTTGGGATCGCGCGCGCACACGCCGCGCCGCGCGAATTTCGCCAGATGGTCTGTGACCAAGTGGAAGCCCGTGCCCTGGCCGGTCGCAAGCCCGGCCGGGCAATCGGGGCGGCGGTGCGCGTCGGTCAGGCATTCGAGCCGATTGTCGAGTTCGGTGGTGAAGGCGGCAGCCTCGACGATGCGCTCGCGGCTCATGCGGAGCTTCGGGTGCACGTCGAGGCCGAGCGTCGGCATCGCCCCGCACATGCCGCCGGTCTCGTCGAACTGGATCGGCTCGTATGATGTCTGCACCACCTGCGCCGGCGCCACGCCGAAGCCGTCGTGCAACGCGGCCTTGATTGCCTGCATGCGGCGGTCGAACACGCGCAGGTAATTGCGCGCCACGTCCGGCCCGAAGCGGATTTGCCGCCCGATCAGTTGGGCGACCGGTGCAAGATCGCTCGCGCTTTCCGTGATCGCGTAGAGCGCGACCGCGGAGAAGCCCACGTCGTTGCCGCCGATCGAGAGCAGCACCACGTCGATCGGCCGCTTGCGGTGCTCAGGCGGGCACCAGCGCATGGTGATGGCGCGCGCGCCGACGCTGGTGTCGCCGGCCGAGTAGACCGGCAGCGTGTAGGACGCTGCCTTGGTTCGCGCCGCCTCGCCGCCGCGGCAGAGCAGCGTGCTGAGCTGATCGAACTGCGCCGGCACCTTGCTCGAATTGGGCTTGTCGAACTGCTCGCGCGCGTCCTTTTCCTGGAACAGGCCTTCGACCGTCTCGGCGCCGGTGCAGGCGAGATGCACCAAGGTGACCGCGCGGTGCCGGTTCTCCAGCGCCAGCTCCATCCCGACGCGGAACTGATAGCCGTATTGCGAACGGTGACAATCGGCGCTCATCCACTGCGCCGAGCGCCGCGTGAAGGCGTCGAGGAATTCCTGCGAGGTGGGTTTGTAGATGAGGCCGCGCTCCTCGTCCTCCATAAGGCGCTTGGGCAGCGCCTTCGGGTCGAAGTCATCCGCGGAGGCGAGGTCGATCTCTTGCTGCGGCTGATGCGGCGCCGTGCGCTTGTAGGACCGCATCGCCATGTCTTCGCGCATATTGGCGTTGACCGGGTCGTAGACCATTTGCCGCGCGGCGCTGAACGTCACCGGCCGGTCGGGGTTGCTGTCGCCCGAGGCGAAGGAATCGCCGAGCCCCACCACGAGCAGATCCTCGACCGTGACGTCCGGGTCTTCCAGTTCGCGCCCGTCCGGGAGCTTCACCTTCACGGCCACGCCCGAATTGGCGCGCTGGACCGAATACGGCACGCGCTCGATCGTGAGCGGGTTGGCGCAGGGCTGGGTGCGCTGGCCCGGCTTGCCGCCGGCCACGTGAGGCTGCCAGCTCCAGGCACATTCCCCGCTGCCGGCCTCGGCACGCAGGGTCGCCGAGAGCGAGACGCGCACGGTGTGCGCCTCGGGCAGGACGTAGTCCTCCTTCGCGGTGCCCCAGGAATATTTGCGGTCGCACTGCGCCGGATAGCGGCGCGGCCGGCCGACGTTGTCGTAACAGGCGGTGGGGAGCGTTTTTGCCGCCCAGCCGAGGCGGCTTTGCTCATAATGCGCGCGCTTCGTCGCGGCGCAGCTCACCGGCGACGTCGGGTCCTTGCAGTCGGGGTCGTTGAGGCGCCGTTCGATGCGCCAGACGATGTCGGCCGGGAGCGGACCGTTCGGGTCGCCGCGCACTTCGGCGAACGCCTTTTCGTGCAGCGCGAACGAGCTGTCGACCTTGTAGAAACGGAATGGGTTGTCGACTTCCCATTCGAGATCGGCCGCGTGCGCCGGGGCTATTCCGCCCAGCAGTCCGGCGATCGACGCAAGCGTCGCTACCAACTTCAGCCGCATGTCGCCCCCCAATAATGACTGGTTGCTGTCGGCTGTCCCCGGATTGCGCGTAAGTTCGGCCGTTCGGCCGCCGCTCCCCGGTGTTCGGGTATGCCGCAATTTGGGCGGATGTCGGGCAAGCGCCCGGGACGGCCGGGCCGTTTTGGATTGCGACGCGTTGCCGGCACACGCGCGGCGGCCTATGTCCACTGTTTCTTGATTGAGCATGATCTTTTCCGAAGACCGGTACCCACTTTTCGGGATCATGCTCTTGGAGGTTGAGCCATGGCATCGGACATCGCCGTCATCGTCGGAGCCGGATCGGGCCTGAGCGCCGCGCTCGCCCGCGCCTGCGCCCAGCGCGACATGAGCGTCGTGCTGGCGGCCCGCAACATCGACAAATTATCCGCGCTCGCGAGCGAAACCGACGCGCGCCTGATCTCCTGCGACGCGGTCGACCGGCGCCAGGTCGACGCGCTGTTTCGGGTGGTGGGCGAGGTCGGCGTGCCGGCGCTCGTGGTCTACAACGCGAGCGCGCGCGCTCGGGGCCCGTTGATCGAGCTTGATCCCGCCGAAGTCGAACGCGCCGTGCAGGTGACCGCGCTCGGCGGCTTCCATGTCGCGCAGGCGGCGGCGCGCCAGATGCTGCCGCTCGGCCGCGGCTCGATCTTCTTCACCGGCGCCTCGGCGAGCGTGAAGGGCTATGCGCAGTCGGCGCCCTTCGCCATGGGCAAGTTCGCCCTGCGCGGGCTTGCCCAGAGCATGGCGCGCGAACTCGCGCCCAAGGGCCTGCACGTCGCCCATTTCGTCATCGACGGCGGGATCAGCCGCGGCGCCGACGATCCACGCGGCGGGCGCGGGCCCGACGGCCTGCTCGAGCCCTCGGCCATCGCCGAGACCTATTTGCACGTGCACGGCCAGGCGCGCAGCGCCTGGACCTGGGAGGTCGAGCTGCGGCCGTGGGTCGAGCCGTTTTGATGGGAATTCGCGCAATCTACTACTTATACAAAGTAATAGATGTTTGATCTCCACTTGGTTGTGAAAGTGCAAAACGAACTGCCGAAATTCGGCTGAACAATCAACGCTCGACCGGGACGGCGCTCATTCCCCGGGTGCCGGGCTCGGCTGCGCCTCCAACTGAACGCGCGCGGCTTGCGTCTGTCCCATGGCAAACAGTGCGATCGCCGCGAGGAGCGCGGCAATCCCGCCCAGGATGAAGATGCCGGTGGTGGGCCAGCGCCATGCGATCAGGATGGCGCCGACGCCGGGCCCGGCGAGCGACCCGATCCGGCCGATGCCGAGCGCCCAGCCCACGCCGGTCGAGCGGATGAAGGTCGGGTAGAAGGTCGAGGCAAGCGCGTTCACGCCGGTCTGGCCGCCGATCAGGCAGAAACCCGCCACCGTGGCGACGATCAGCAGCAGCGGCGGCGAAACCACCGCGAAGCCCAGCGCGCCGATCGCCAGTGCGGCCAGGAAATAAGCCGGACTGAGCACCCGGTAGGCGCCGTAAGCGTCGACTGCCCGGCCGCCCAACAGCGTGCTGACCACGCCGCCCGCCTGGAACAGGCCGGTCGACATGTTGGCAATCGTGAGCGCGATGCCCGCGTCGTGGGTCAGGGTGGGGAGCCAGAAGTTGATCAGGAAAATATTCAACAGGCTCATGAAGAACACGATCCACAGCAGCACGGTGGGCGCCGCGCGGCCTTCGCGAAACAGATGGCCGACCGGAACGCCGCGGCCGTGCTCCTCGCCGATGGCAAAGCGGGTGCCTTGCGGGATTGCGAGCGCCGGGGCTATGCGCGCAAGGATCGTTGCGACGCGCGCGGTCTGATTGCCCTGCAGCACCAGGTGGCGGATCGATTCGGGAAGCTCAGCCAGCAGCAGCGGCACGAGCACGATCGGCAGCACGCCGCCGAGGTAGAGCATCGAGCGCCAACCGAACGCCGGGATCAGAAAGGCCGAAACGAATCCGGCGAACGCCGCGCCGATCGGGAAGCCGCAGAACATCACCATGACCATGGTGGCCTGGCGCCGCCGCGGCGCGTATTCCGCCGTCATGGCGATCGAGTTGGGCATGGCGCCGCCGAGCCCGAGGCCGGTGAAAAAGCGCAAAACCACGAGACCGGTGACCGACTCGGCGAGCAGGCCGGTGAGCAAGGTCATCACGCCGAAAGCAAGCGTCGAGCCGATGATCACTGCGCGCCGTCCGATCTTGTCCGCCAAGGGACCGAGCGCGAGTGCGCCGATCATGAGGCCAAGGAGGCCGGCAACGCCGACCGGCCCCATCGCGGGGCGCGTCACTTTGAACTCGGCGATGATCGAGGGAATGAGATTCCCGATGACCTGAGTGTCGAATCCGTCGAGGAAAACGACCGCGGCGCAGAGTGCCGCGACGCGAATCTGGTAACCGCTGATGTTCTGCCGGTCGAGCAGTTCCGGAATGTCGACCGTCCCGGGCGTGGCCATGCGTTCCCTCTCGTTGCTGGAGCATGATCTTTTCCGAAAACCGGTACCCACTTTTCGGGATCATGCTCTGGCCGGAGCGTGCGTTGCGGACCGGCCGGTTTATCGCCGCATGGTGTCAGCCGCGCACTGCTTTTGGCAACAGGCGTTGGCGGCCGCGGCTATTCTTGTATGATGATGTTCCAGCCGCCGCCGGCGGCATTCCCGGGCGACCGCCCCCTCGCCCATCCTCCGGATGGTTGTCATGGCCACACCCAAGCGGCACCCGTGGTACAGCGTTCTCTACATTCAAGTGCTGATCGCGATCGCGCTCGGGATCGCGCTCGGCTACTACTATCCAAAGGCCGGCGTCGCGATGAAACCGTTCGGCGACGCTTTCATCGCGCTCATCAAGATGATGATCGCGCCGGTGATCTTCTGCACCGTCGTGCACGGCATCTCGTCCATGGGCGACCTGCGCAAGGTCGGCCGCGTCGGCGTGAAGACGCTGTTTTATTTCGAGCTCGTGTCGACGGTGGCGCTCGCCATCGGACTCCTCGTCGGCAAAGTCGTGCAGCCCGGCGCCGGGTTTAACATCGATCCGGCCTCCCTCGACCCCAACGCGGTCGCGAACTACGTCACCCGCGCCAAGGAGGAGGGCATCGTCCCGCATCTCCTCGCGATCATTCCCCCCGATTCTTTCCTGGGCGCGCTGGCGCGCGGCGATCTCCTGCAGGTGCTGCTGGTCTCGATCCTCTCCGGCTTCGCCATCGCTCAACTGGGCGAACTAGGTCAGCGCATCGCCGGCGCCATCGACACCGCCGCCAAAATGTTCTTCGGGGTGATCCGCATCATCGTGCGCGCCGCTCCGGTCGGCGCGTTCGGCGCCATGGCGTTCACGATAGGCTCGCAGGGCCTGGGCGCGCTGTGGAACTTGGGCGCGCTGATCCTGACGTTCTACTTCACCAGCATTCTCTTCGTCCTGCTCGTGCTCGGCACGATCGCGCATTTTGCCGGATTCTCGATCCTCCGCTTCATCGGCTACATCAAGGACGAGCTTCTCATCGTGGTCGGGACGTCTTCCTCGGAGACCGTGCTGCCGCAGATGATGCGCAAGATGGAGCACCTCGGCGCGTCCAAACCGGTGGTGGGGCTCGTGGTGCCGACCGGCTACAGCTTCAATCTCGACGGCACCAACATCTACATGACGCTCGCGACCCTGTTCCTGGCGCAGGCGACCAACACGTCGCTCACCTTGACCCAGGAACTCGGCATCCTGGCGATCGCCATGATCACGTCGAAGGGCGCGTCGGGTGTCACCGGCGCCGGCTTCGTGACGCTGGCGGCGACGCTCTCGATCATTCCCGACATTCCCATCCAGTCGCTGGCGCTGCTGCTCGGCATCGACAAATTCATGAGCGAATGCCGCGCGCTCACCAACCTGGTCGGCAACGGCGTCGCCTGCGTCGTGATCAGCCGCTGGGAGCACGAGCTCGACGCCGACAAGCTGCACGAGACCATGGCGCATCCGCTCGTTATCGGCGAGGAGCTGGAAGTTGCGCCCGCGTAGCGCGGTTCAGTCGTAATCCATGGCGGAAAGCGAGACGCGGCGTCCCCGGCCTCCGGTGCCGCGCCGCGGGCCCGGGCGGGTGCTCTCGCCCGTCGTCGCGGTCCTCGCCTTCGTCTATTTCCTCATCGACGCGCTGTTCCTGCCGCCGTTGCGCTTCGTCGGCCGCTGGCTCGGCGGCTTCGGTCTGTTCGCGCGCGTGGGCGCGTGGATCCGCACGCTTGGCCCATATCAGACGCTGGCGCTGTTTCTCGTGCCGCTGATCATCCTCGAGCCGGTCAAGCCGGTGGCGGCCTATCTGGCCGCGCGGGGCCATTACACGCGCAGCATCGTCATCCTGGTCGTTGGAGAAATCCTCAAGGTGACGATCGTCGAGCGGCTGTTCCATGTCGGGCGTCCCAAGCTGATGGGCATCCCGGCCTTTGCCCGCATCTATGATTACGTGATGGCCTGGTATGCCTGGTTCGAGGCGCTGCCGCCGTGGCAGGCAATGCGCCGCCGCGCCAGGTCCGCCAAGGCGCAGGTGCGCGCGCTCTGGCTGCGGCTGCGTCGCGCGGCGCGCTCATAACGAGGGGGAAACGGTGACGGCTCAGCAGAAGACGCAGGTGATCCTCGGCACCGCGACGCCCGGCGGCGGCTTTCCACTCTACGGCGACGCCGTGACCGCCGTGATCAACGCGACCGACCCCTCGCTTGCGGTCGAGCCGCGCAACACCAAGGGCTCGACCGAGAACATTCCGCTCCTCGAAGCCGGCAAACTCGACATCGCGCTCGTGACCGGCGAGCCCGCCTACGAGGCGTTCGCCGGCATCGGTCGTCCGCGCACGGAGCTGAAAATCCTGGCCGCCATGTATTCGACGCCCGGCATGTTCGTGCTGCGCGCCGACAATCCCGCCCGCACGATCGCCGACCTTACGGGCAAGCCGGTTGCCTTCGGGGCGCGCGGCTCGGGGCTCGTGATCCTCGCGCGCTATGTGCTCGACGGCATCGGGCTTGATCCGGACAAGGACTTTCAAGCGGTTTATTTGGACCATGCGGGCGACGGCCCGGCCATGGTGCTCGACGGCCGCGTCGCGGCCCTGTGGGGCGGCGGTCTCGGCTGGCCCGGCTTCGCCGCGGTCGCCAACGCGCCGGCAGGCGGGCGCTTCATCGCGCCCGACGCCGGCGAGATCGCGCGCATCCGCGCCAAGCATGCGTTCCTCAAACCGATGACGGTTCCGGGCGGAAGCTACGCCGGGCAGAACGCGCCGATCGACTCGATCGGCTCGTGGAGCTTCATTCTGGCGCGCGCAAGTCTCGCCGACGACGTCGCCTATCGGTTGGCGCGGGCGCTTCACCGCGGCGAAGACGCGCTCGGCAAGCGCCTCGCCCAGGCGCGTGAGACCACCGGCGCCAACACCGCCGCCGCGGCACCGAGCCTCGATCTCATCCACCCCGGCGCGCTGCGATATTTGCGGGAGATCGGGTTGATCAGATGACGAACGACTGACGACGAACAACGGACGACGGACGACCGAACTGTCGTTCTCTTCTGTCCTCCGTCATCCGTCGTCTGTCCTCCGCTTTAATGCCCCATCCTTGCGGAAGCCGGATGGCCCGGCACCTTGAAGCGCTTGCCGGTGTCGGTGATCTCGGTGCCGTTGACCTTGAGGATCGAGAAATCCTGGTCAAGATAATTGCCGACCAGAAGATAATTGCCGTCCGGCGTGAATGCCGCCGCCTCGGGCAGGCCGCCCACCTCGATCTCCTTGATGGGGGTCACCTTCTTGCCGTCGATCTTGAGCACGGTGACGTGGCCGTTTCGGTGATAAAACCAAGCCGCCTTGTTGTTGGAGCCGGCGAGGATCGCCGACACCGCGATGTTGCCCTTGGGGCTCACCGCCAGGCCCTCCGGCCCGTCGCCCACCACCACGCGGTCGATCGCCCGCGGCGGGTTCGCCTCCAGATCGATCACGCTCGCGGTGTCGACGCTGCCGTCGGCGGAACCGGCACCGCCGTTGTCTGACGTGAGCGCGATCTTGCCGCCCGGCACGACCGCGGCGTTGTAGACCCACAGCCCGCCCGGCACGTCGACTTTGTTGTAAGTCACCTTCTCGCCGTCGACGTCGAGCACCGACACCTTGTGACCGGAGAACCTGGGCGCGAGCGCATGCTTGCCGTCCGGCGTGAAGGTCACGTGCGATACCTCCCCGTCCATGGCGATGGTGTCGATCACCTTCACGTCGGTGCCTTTGACCGAGAGCACGGTGATCGATTTGCCCGCCCGATTGGCGACCAGCGCGATGTTGCCGGACGGGCTGAAGCTCAGGCCCGACGGCTGCTTGTCCCCGGTGATGGTGGCGGCGAGCTTGGGCGGGTTCGCCTTCATGTCGATGACGTAGATTTTGTCGTCCGGCACCATCTTGAGCGTGTCGCCGTCCTTGATCACGTTCATCGAGTCGGCGACCAGGGCGACCGTGCCGGTTGGATCGATGTCGAGGTTGACCGGGGGGCCGACCACCGAGTTCTTGAGCGGCAGGTTGGCGACGATTTTCGGATTCATCGGATCGGCGAGATCGACGATCAGCACGGAGTCCTTGCCGGGCGGCGAGAGCACCGTCTTGCCGGCGTCGTCCCACGAGACCTTCTCGTCGTTGCCGACGATCATGAACGGCGCTGCCCGCGCCGGCGCGAGGCCGAGCACGAGAGCCGCGGCGGCTCCGGCAATTCCTGTGACAACAAGCGATCGCATGCGTGGTCCTCCCCTGCGCGGGTTTCATACCCGCTGGGCCGATCCTTGCGTCTAAAGCCCGGCGGCGCAAGCCGCTCAAACGTGCCCGCTCCGGCTCTGACAGCGATCCTGCGCTCGCTTTTTGAACCAAAGCCGGCCCGGCGCGTTGGCTGTCAGCAAGCCGGACAGGGCGGGAGGTGTGGGTAGCCCGCTGCCGTAAATGTCCGGCACCCGTCCAACCTCTTCGTCGTTGCATAGTCAATCCGGTTCCCGAACCAGAGCAGGACGCACGTGAGAACAACAATCAACACCGGCCATCCGCTCATGAACACGAACGACGAAAGGATCCGCATCCGCGCGGTGCTCAAGCATCTCGGCAGCGGTGCCGACCTGCGGGAGTTTTCCGCCTCGGCGTCCGAGAAGGTGGCGCTGGTGAAGACCGCGAACCAGCGCAAGCTGATCGCCTGGCACAAGAACCGCAGCCGCTACGAGTTGACCGCGGCCGGCTGGTGCGAGCTCGCGCCCAGCCGCCGGTTCGGCGTCGGATCGATGCTGATGGGGAGCGCGGCCGGCGCGACGATCGGCGCCGTTGCGCTCGCCGTATTTTGGGTCACGGCGGGCGCCTCCCACCTGCCGGCGCCGCGATTGGTTGGCGCTCGCCCGGCCGTCGCCGTAAAGGTCGCGAGCCTGTCGACTCCGGCTTTCGATGGCGCCTTAGTGACTCCGGCGCCGGTCGCGGCTGCCCCGGACGCCGTGCAGACTGCGATGCCCGCCGCCCCGACTCCGGCCGTTCCCGCGGCAGCACCCGCCCGCGAGGCAGCGCCAGCCGTGCCGGTTCCTGCGGCGGAGCCGACCGATGTCGCGGAGCGGCCGTCGGCTGAGCAACTTGCCGAACAGGCCGCCAAGGCCAAGCAGGCTGCGGCCGCCAAGAAGGCGCGCCAGCGCGCCGCCGCCGCGCGGCGCCGGCGGGAAGAGGCGGCACGCACCTGGGCCGCGACCGAACCGTCCCGCACCCGGCAGGCTGAGTATTCGGGCTATGGCGGCTCGAGCGGCTACGGCGGCCAGGGCTCCTGGTTCGCCTATCGTTAAGCAAGCATGATCCCGAAAAGCGGATACCGGTTTTTGGAAAAGGTCATGCTCCAAGAGTGAGGCCGATGCCGCGCTACTATTTCAACATCATGGACGGGCGGCCGGTGGTCGATCGCGAGGGCAGGGACCTCCCCGACGCAGCGGCCGCACGCCGGGAGGCAACGCGCTACGCCATCGACCTGGTGCGGCGCCGCTCCGACGTGAGCAGCCGCAACGAGGTCGAGAACGTCGTTGTCACCGACGAGCACGGCGCAGAGGTGCTCACCGTCACCTTTCCGAAAGCGGCGGCCGCGCGCTACGGTACGTAGGGCGAAGCACCGTATCGATAGAACCCACCACAGCGCCGGCGGTTGTATTTGAGCCCTCCCACTTGCGGGAGAGGGCAGCTCCGTATGATCAACAAGCTCTGATGGGTGAGGGGGGCAGGACTATGACCCCCTCCCAACGCGGGTTGCTGGACCGCAAACGAGCCCTCTCCCGTGAGGGGAGAGGGCGCCACCACAGGCGCCGCAACTTGTCGCCAGACTTTCAGGATGACGTCGTCATTTGTTGCGCCCTATGACGCGTAGCGCTTGTCGCGAGCGATGTAGGCCGGCGTGTCGATCACTGCTTCGCGCTCCTTGAAAGAAGCCATGTCGGCGGTCATCGCCGCGGTGCTCCCCTCGCGCGCGATGCAGTCGAGCGCGCGCTGCATCGCTTTGATCGCGGCGCGCTGCAGGTCGCTCGGGATGATGACGATGTTGTAGCCGAGCGTTTCGAGCCGCGCGACCGGCAGCAGTGGCGTCTTGCCGCCCTGGAACATGTTGATGAGCTTCCAGCCGGGGAAGCGCCGCGCAACCGTCGCGATCTCCTCTTCGGTGGTCGGCGCTTCGACGAAGATCACGTCGGCGCCCGCCTCGCCGTAAGCGGCCGCGCGGTCGAGCGCCGCCGCAAAGCCCTCGACCGCGATGGCGTCGGTACGCGCGATGACGATCAAATCCTGGTCGGCGAGCGCGTCGCGCGCGGCCTTGAGTTTTTGTGCCATCTCGCCGACCGGAACGAGGCCCTTGTCCTCGTAGTGGCCGCATTTCTTCGGGAAGGTCTGGTCCTCCAGATGCAGCGCCGCGACGCCGGCGCGCTCGAACGCACGCACCGCGCGTTGCACGTTGAGAGCGTTGCCGTAGCCGGTGTCGGCGTCGGCGATCACCGGGACTTCGACCGCATCGGCGATCATCTCGAGCCGCGCCACGATTTCCGAGAGCGACAGCAAGCCCAGGTCGGGGATGCCGGCGCTGCGCGCGATCGCGCCGCCGCTGGCGTAGACCGCCGCGAATCCCGCCTGCGCGGTGAGCCGCGCCGAGAGGCCGTCGAACACGCCCGGCGCGACCACGGCGCGTCCGGTCGCGAGCAATTGTCTCAGTTTCGTGGTGGCGCGCATGCTCACTCCAGATGGATGCCGGCCGTGCGGATCACCTTGCCCCATTTCGCCGTTTCGTCCGCCACCAGCTTGCCGAATGCCTCGGGCGTCATCGGCATGGGATCGCCGCCGAGTTCCTGCATGCGCGTCTTGAGCTTCGGATCGGCCAGTACCGCGTTCACCGCTTGATTGAGCTTCGCCACGATCTCCGGTGGCGTGCCGCGCGGCGCCGCGATGCCGTACCACACGTCCGCCTCGTAGCCGGGCACGGTCTCCGCCATCGCCGGCACGTCCGGGAGCGCGGACACGCGTTTCGCCGCGGTCACGCCGAGCGGGCGCACCTTTCCGGCCTTGATCTGCCCCATGGCGCCGGGAATGTTGTCGAACAGCGACTGCACCCGGCCGGAGAGAAGGTCGGTGAGCGCCGGCGCCGTGCCGCGGTAGGGGACGTGAACGATGTCGATCCCGGCCATCGACTTGAGCAGTTCGCCGCACATGTGCAGGGACGTTCCGACGCCGCCCGTTGCATAGTTGATCTTTCCCGGGTTGGCCTTGGCATAAGCGATGAACTCGGCGAGCGTCTTCACCGGCACATCGAGGTTGAGTTCGAAGACATTGGTGAGCTGCATGGTCCCCGCGACCGGCACGCTGTCGCGCAAGAAATCGAACGGCAGCCTCTCGTACAGCGTGGCGTTGATCGCGTTGTTCGGCCCGACGAAGGCGATCGTGTAACCGTCGGGTGGAGCGCTGAGTGCGATCTCCATGCCGACGTTGCCGCCGGCACCCACGCGATTTTCGATCACGAAGTTCTGGCCGAAATATTCGGAGAGATATTGGCCGACCAGGCGCGCCGTCACGTCGTTGGGCCCGCCCGCCGCGAAACACACGATCCAGCGCACCGGGTGCGACGGATACGCTTCCGCGCGGGCGAGCCGCGAGATCGCAGGCGTGGCGAGCGCGCCCGTGGCGAGATGCAGAAAGCGACGACGACGAAGATCCATGATGCTGATATCCTCCGGAGAGGCCGGAACGCTAACGTAATTCCTCATGAGCGGGTAGGGCGCATTAGGCGCGTAGCGCCGTAATGCGCCGACTGCGTCTAACAGGCGCAATACGCGCCTACGGCGCTATTGCGCCCTACGACGATCCGAGCGCGGCGATTATCGCGTTCACCATCGGCTTCATATGGAAGCTCTGGGCGGGCGCGACGGCGACGCGGCCGCCGGCCTCCTCGATGGCTCGCGCGACCACCGGGCCGACCGCCGCGATCGTGGTGCGCGCGAATGCGTTGCGCAACGCGGCCTCGCGTCCGCGCGCGGCGGCGACGTCGCGCAGCCGCTTGACCTGGGCGGAGCTCGTGAACGCGATGAGGTCGACCTCTCCGGCCGCCATGGCGTCGATCGTCTGCGCCACCAGGTGATCCTCGCTCTGCGATGCATAGGCGTAGCACAGCACCGCATCCGGCGTGGCGCCGGCGGCGTGGAGAAACTCGATCAGCGTCGCGTTGGGATTGTCGGGATAGAGCTGCACCCCGACACGCCGGCCCGCAAGATTCTCGCTTTGCAACGTCGCGATGACGCCCGCCGTGGTCGGCTCGGCCGCGGCGAGATCGGGCTTGAGGCCGAGCGTGTGCAGCACGCGCGCCGGCTTCGGCCCGCGCGTGATCTTGCGCACCTTGGCGAGCGCGGCGAGGAAAGCGGCGTCCATGCCCGCGCGCGCGGCAAAGCCGACGAGCCGGCCGAGGCCTTCGCCGGTCAACAGGATGAGGTCATCGGGCGGATCGGCGATGAAGCGCGCGAGCCATGCCTCGACCGGCGTTGCGTCCTCGACGTCGTGGATCGCGACCAGCGGGCAGCGCACCGCGCTCGCGCCGTGGCGCTCCAGCATCTGCGCCAGCAGATCGAGTTCGCGCGTTTCCGGCACCACGATGCGCCGGCCGGCGAGCGCACTGCGCATGGGCTAAGCTCCTGCTGGCCCCTATATAGGTTCGAGCGGATTGGGAGTCTTTAGCCCATGAGCGATGGTTCGCCCGCGGTGGAACAATTGCAGGCGCGCTGCTGCATTGCCGGCGGCGGACCGGCCGGTATGATGCTCGGCTTTCTGCTGGCGCGCGCCGGCGTCGACGTGATCGTGCTCGAGAAGCACGCGGATTTTTTCCGCGATTTCCGCGGCGACACGATTCATCCCTCGACCCTCGAGGTGATGCACGAGCTGGGCCTCCTCGACGACTTCCTCAAACGGCCGCATCAGGAATTGCGGGAGCTGCGCGGCTGGGTCGGCGAGGAGATGGTTCCGGTCGCGGATTTTTCCCACCTGCCGACCCGCTGCAAGTTCGTCGCCCTGATGCCGCAATGGGACTTCCTCGATTTCATCGCCCGGCATGCGCGCGAGTTTCCCAGCTTTCGCCTGCGCATGCAGGCCGAGGTCGTCGACCTGATCGAAGAAGGCGGGCGCGTTGCCGGCGTGCGAGCGAAGACGCCGCAAGGCGCGCTGGACGTGCGCGCCGACGTCACGATCGGGGCCGACGGGCGCCATTCGACCGTGCGCGCCAAGGCGGGACTCGAAACGATCGATCTCGGCGCGCCCATGGACGTGCTGTGGATGCGGCTGTCGCAACGCCCCGGCGATCCCAAGCAGAGCCTCGGCCGCTTCGATCCCGGGCATATTTTCGTGATGATCGATCGCGGCGATTACTGGCAGTGCGCCTTCGTCATTCCGAAGGGCGGCTTCGAGGAGGTCAAGCGCCGCGGGCTTGACGCCTTCCGCCAAGAGGTCGCGGGTGTGGCCCCGTTCGTGCGCGATCGGGTCGGCGAGATCGCCGACTGGGATGACGTGAGGCTTCTCACCGTCGCGGTCGATCGCCTGCGCCAATGGTGCCGGCCGGGCCTGTTGTGCATCGGCGACGCCGCGCATGCCATGTCGCCGATCGGCGGCATCGGCATCAATTTGGCGATCCAGGATGCGGTCGCCGCCGGCAATATCCTGGCCGAACCGCTGCGGCGCGGGCCGGTCGGGCTCGATCGGCTGTGGGCGGTGCAGCGCCGGCGCGAGTTCGCGACCCGGGTCACGCAACGCGGCCAGGTGCTCATCCAGAACCGGGTCATCGGTCGCGTGCTGACCGCTCGGGCCCAGTCATTCTCCAGCACCCCGCTGCCGCTGCGGCTGTTGCGCGACTGGCCGTTCCTGCGTCGCATCCCCGCGCGCCTCATCGGAATGGGGGTGCAGCCGGAGCACGTAAAGGCGTAGCCTGCATGGAGCGCAGCGGAATGCGGGGGGTAGCGTCATTGCGAGGCACGAAGTGCCGAAGCAATCCAGGGGCGTGTGCGCTGCCCTGGATTGCTTCGGCACTTCGTGCCTCGCAATGACGCGAATCGAGGGCTTCGCATGACCTCACTCAACGGCAAGACTGCGCTCGTCACGGGCTCGACCGACGGGGTCGGGCGGGTGGTGGCGGAGCGGCTCGGCACCATGGGCGCGCGCGTGCTGGTGCACGGGTGCGACCGCACGCGCGGCGAGCGCGTCGTCGCCGCGATCAAGGCGGCCGGCGGCAACGCCGCGTTCCTGGCAGCGGATCTCGCCGCGCTGGCCGAAGTGCGGGGCCTCGCCGAGGCGGTTCGCAAGGCGACCGACCGGCTCGACATCCTCATCAACAACGCCGGCATCGGCACTGCCGGCGCGGCGCGGCAGACCAGCGCCGATGGGCATGAGCTGCGCTTCGCGGTGAACTATCTCGCGGGATTTTTGCTGACCTGTCTGCTGCTGCCGCTGATCAAACAAAGCGCGCCGGCACGCATCGTCAACGTGGCCTCGGCCGGGCAGCAGGCGATCGACTTTGCCGACGTCATGCTCACCCGCGGCTACAGCGGCTCGCGCGCCTACTGCCAGAGCAAGCTCGCGCAGATGATGTTCACGGTCGATCTCGCGCATGAGCTCGACGGCGCCGGCGTCACCGTCAACGCGCTGCATCCGGCGACCTACATGAACACCACGATGGTGCGCCGCGCCGGCGTGACGCCGGTCAGCACGGTGGAGGAGGGCGCCGAGGCGATCCTCAACCTCGCCGCCGGGCCGGCGCTCGAAGGGCGCAGCGGCCTCTACTTCAACGGCCTGCGCGAGGCACGTGCCGACCGCCAGGCCTACGACCCTCAGGCGCGCGCGCGCCTGCGCGCGCTCAGCCTGGACTTGACAGGTCTGCGCTCGGATGCTGCGACGACTACATAGTCGTCATGGCCGGGCTTGTCCCGGCCATCCACGTCTTTAAATTTCGTAGGGTTCGCAAGGCGTGGGTGCCCGGCGCAACGCCGGGCATGACGGCCGAGAGAATGGGCGAATTATCATGGGCAAGAAACTCACCGACGCGCAGATCGATCATTATCGACGCGACGGCTTCGTCTATCCGGTCGACGCGTTTGGTGTCGAGCAGGCGCGGCGCTACCGGCGCGCCATGGAAGATTTCGAGGCGGCGCAGGGGCAGGAGCTGGGTAAGGGTCATAACTTCAAGCCGCATCTGCTCTTCACCTGGGTGGACGAGATCGTGCATCACCCGGCGGTGCTCGACGCGGTCGAGGACGTGATCGGGCCGGACATCCGGCTGTTTCATCTCTCGGTGTGGCCGAAGAACGCGGGCGATGCCGCCTACGTGAGCTGGCATCAGGATGCGACCTACTTCGGACTCGAGCCGCCCGTGCAGGTGACCGCCTGGGTCGCGCTCACCGACGCATCGATCGAGGCCGGCTGCATGGAGGTGATCCCGGGGTCGCACAAGCTCGGCCAGCTCCATCACGCCGAGCATGCGGATGCGAAAAATCTGCTCTCGCGCGGCCAGACCATCACGGCCGCGTTCGACAAGAATCGCACCGAGTTCATGCCGGTGCGCGCCGGGCAGTTCTCCCTGCACCACACGCACCTCGTCCACAATTCCCGTCCGAACCTGTCGGCCGACCGGCGCATCGGGCTCGGCATCAGCTACGTTCCGACCAACGTGCGCTGCACCAGCGCCGCGCGGCTGACCGCGATGCTGGTGCGCGGCGCCGACCGTTACGAGCATTTTGACGACGAGCCGCGCCCGACGGTCGATTTCGGCGCGGCCGAGCGCGCCGCGCACGCCGATGCTGTGGCGCGCTTCCGCGCCTCGAACGCCGAACAAACGCGACGATACGAGAGCGCGGCGTGACTATCCCTCCCTCACTCGCTGGAGGGGATCACGCCACCTGCGCTCGCTCCACCGAGGCGCGGATCACGGGAATCTCGTGGTCGGCGAGCGGGCGCATCCATTTCTTGCGCTTGAGCGCGGCGTCGACGTAGGGCGCAAGCTCCGCCGCCTTCTGCGCCTCGCGCGCTTCCGCCTCGGCCTTGAAATCCGGCATCACCTCGTGCGCGAACAATTCAAGCGACGCGCAGATATGCTCATGGCGGTTGCGGCCGGCCTGCTGCAGGAAAATTACCTGATCGACGCCGGCTTCCTGAAAGCCCTTGAGATGCGCGCGCATGTCGTCGGGCGTGCCGATGCCGCCCTGGCCGAAGGTGTGCTGCTCGGCGGCCGCCGCGATCACCCGGTCGGTCTTGTCGCCGCGCTTGGCGCTGAAGTCGGCCCACAGGGTGGTGCGCCCCGGCACGGTGTCTTTTGCGACCAGCGCCTGGATGGCGTAGCCGAAGAACTCGAAGCCGTCCTGGCCGCGCCGGATCGCCTCGCCGCGGTCGCGATGCACCGAGAAGGCCGACACCATGGCGATGTTGGCGTTGACCGTGTGGCCGACCGGCACGCATTGATCCGACTTGATGATGCCGTAGTAGATCGCGCTCCAGGCGCGCGCCTCGGCGGGATCGAGGAACGAGAAGGCGAGCGCGCCCACGCCGAGGCTCGCCGCGACCTTGATGGTCTCGCGATTGGTGCACGCCATCCACATCGGCGGATGCGGCTTTTGCACCGGCTTGGGCACCACGTTGCGGCACGGCATCGAGAACGCCTTGCCCTCGTAGCCGGGGTAAGGTTCTAGCACCATCATGTTGGCGATCTGCTCGGCCGCCTCGATCGCCATCGCGCGCTTTTCCTTGGCGGGAATGCGGAAGCCGCCCAACTCCATGCGCGTCGCGCCTTCGCCGATGCCGAAGTCGAGCCGGCCGTCGGAGAGTATGTCCAACGTGGCGAGGCCCTCGGCGGTGCGCGCCGGGTGATTGTAATGGGGGATCACCTGCCGGATGCCGTGGCCGAGCCGGATGCGGCGGGTGAGCGCCGCGGCGCTGGCGAGAAACACCTCGGGCGCGGAGGAGTGGGAATATTCGTCGAGGAAATGATGCTCGACTTCCCAGGCGTAGTCGTAGCCGAGCCGATCGGCGAGCACCATTTGCGCGAGCGCATCCTTGAACAGGCGATGCTCGTCGCCCGGCCCCCACGGCTTCGGTAGTTGCAATTCGTAGAACACGCCGAAGCGCATGGTTTTCTCCGCGATGTGGCGGAGGACTATAACGCCTCGTAGCCCGCATGAGCGAAGCGAAATGCGACGGCGGCCCCCGGATTTCGCCCGCTACGCGGGCTCATCCGGGCTACAGACTACGGAATCAAAACTCTTCCGGGCAGGGGTCCACCAGCGCCCACAGCTCGGCGCCGTTGATGACGTGCTTCATCTTCTGCGTGAGCCCGCCGTGCCGGGCGATCCAGTCCTTCACCGACTGGGGATAATATTGCATCAGCTCCTGCGTGCCGGCGTAGCTCGTGATCTTGATCCCGGCGGTCCAGCGCTGGTCGAAATAGGCGAGGTGAAAGCCGAGGCTCGCGCGCGGCGTGACGCAAATCCGGCCGGCCGGAACGATGCCGAGCACGAGCGTGCAGGCGGAATTGCAGATGCCGTCGATGATGACGCGCTCGCCCGCGTCGCGCAGGTGCTCGTATTTCGCCTCGTACTGCTTGATGTCGCCGCCGTGGTCGCGGGTGATGCGGTAGTCCGCCAACGCCGGGCCGGCGGCGATGAGCATGAGTGCGAGGATTGCCCCGCGCCCACGCCAAGCCGATCCCGTGCGTGTGGTCCGTCCCGTCCCCGACATCCCCGCCACCAGCGGCACTCGAGTTGCCCCAACGGGGAGAGAAAATGGGGGGATTGTGGTAAAAGGAAGGTTAGCGGGCGGTTAGTTAGCCCGCGTAATGCCCGGCCTTGTGCCGGGCATCCACGTCTTGGAACCGCAGAGAAATCAAAGACGTGGATGGCCGGGACAAGCCCGGCCATGACGGATTGCATCACCCCGCCCGGGCGATATGCCGGCGGCGGATACGGCGCACCACCCACCAGATCACCAGCACCGTAATCGGCACCAGCCCGGCGATGATGTACGACGGATCGACCGGTTCGCCAGCGTCGTGCGCCGCCTTCACCACATAGCCGAGCAGCCCGATCACGTAGTAGCTGATCGCCGCGACCGAGAGCCCTTCGACGGTCGCCTGCATGCGGAGCTGCAGCCGCGTGCGTTCGTTCATCGATTGCAGCAGGTTGCGGTTCTGCTGCTCGAGTTCCACGTCGACGCGCGTGCGCAGCAGGTTGGCGGCGCGGGCAAGCTTGGTCGAGAGGTTCGCCTGGCGCTCCTCGACGGTGGTGCAGGTGCGCATGGCGGGCGCCATGCGCCGCGCCAGGAACGCCGACCAGGTCGGATAGCCGCCGACCGGCCGCTCGCCGATCGTGTGCAGGCGCAGTTGCACGATTTCGTTGTAGGCGCGGCTGGCCCCGAAGCGGAACAGGCTCGCCGCGCCGCCCGCCTCCAGTTCGGCCGCGAGCGCGGTGAGTTCGTCGAGCAGACTGTGGTTGGCGGTGAGCCCCTCGGCACGCTGCATCGCTTCGGTGACTTCCGCGAGCCGCTTCTCGATGCGGCCGACCGACGGCGCGAGGCGCTGCGCCTCGGGCAGCCCGAGCAGCGCGAGCGTGCGGTAGGTCTCCGCCTCGATCACCCGCTGCACCAGCGCGCCCGCGCGCTCCGGGCCGAGCCCGCGGTCCACCACCAGGATGCGCACGAAGCCGGCCGCGTCGCTCTTGAAGTCGGTGGCGACGAGCGCGGCGCCGTCGCCGGTCTCGAATGCCGCGAGGCTCGCGCGATCAAACAAACGGTCGGGCGCGAGGTTTTCGACGCCGTCGGCGAGGAGGTGCAGGTCGAGTGCGACCAGCGCCGGCCCCGGCTGCGGCACCAGCGCCATCGGGGCGGCGAGCGCCGCAGCCGCCGGATGGAACGGTGCCGCGCCGGGCATGAGCCCCTCGGCCGGCAGTTCCCAGGTATAGGTCGTGAACTCGGAGTGCTGCTCCCAGCGCAGCGCCGTGCCTCCGAAGGCGACGAGGTGATGTTTGTCGGTGGCCTTCGGCGCGAGCAGTCCACGCCGCGCGCAGAAGTCGACGAGCGCCGCGCGGTCGGCTTCGCCGCGGTCGCCGGTCGTCTCGAAGGCGAAATGGAGCACGCGGCGCGGCGTCTCGATCGGCGTGAACGGCCGGGCGTGGACCTCGCCCAGCACCGCCGCGCGCAAGGGATGCGGCACGAGCTTGGCGCCGCCGCCTTCCCCGATGGTGACTTCTGCGCTCACGCCGGACCCGGTGACATGCAGCGCCGCCTTTGACAAGCTTGCTCCGACTATTGCCGCAGGACTGGGCGCAGCCTGGCGCAAATTTGGGCTGCGGTCGAAACTCGGGCTGCAACAGGCCGGAAAGGCAGCATAATCGATGGGCCGCGGTCTTCATCCTGGTGGCACGGCCGTTGCAAAAACGGCAGCGACCTTCATGTTTTCGCGAGGGAGAAACCCGATGAAGCGTGCCGAACTCACCGAGAAGATTCTCGACATCAAGCGCGAGAAGGGCTGGACCTGGAAATACATCTGCGGCGAGGTCGGCGGCTTCTCGCCCATGCTCATCGTCGGCGCGCTGCTCGGCCAGATGAAGCTGACCAAGCCCCAGGCCGGCAAGGCCGCGGAGCTGTTCGGGCTCTCCAAGGCCGAGGAGGCGATGCTCAACGAGGTGCCACTGCGCGGCACCCCGATGCCGCCCACCGACCCGCTGATCTACCGCTTCTACGAATTGGTGATGGTCAACGGCCCGGCCTGGAAGGCGCTGATCGAGGAGGAGTTCGGCGACGGCATCATGTCGGCGATCGACTTCGATATCGAGATGGAGCGCCTGCCCAATCCCAAGGGCGACAGGGTCAAGATCACCATGTCGGGTAAATTCCTCCCCTACAAATATTATGGCGCGAGCGGCAACGTCCCGGAGTACGGATATAAGGAGGGGTGAGGCACGCTTACCCTCCCCTTGTGGGCCCTTGTGGGGAGGGTCGACCGCCTTCGCGCAGCGAAGGCGGTCGGGGGGGCGTAACCCCTCTACGATCGAAATACTCCGCGGCCGGCGCGTTGTCCGGCGCTGACATCACTCCTTCTTTATTATTCCTGAAACCGAGGCGATCAGCAGCAAAGTGAAAACGAGCACGGCGACGATCTCGACCTGACGCCACAACCATACAAAGCCGGCGTACAGGTGTTTACCTGAACAATCGTCGGGTTTGGCATGCGGTACCCAGCGCGCCTTCTGGTGCAGGTCGAGAACGGGTGCCAGGTGCTCAAGCGAGTAGAGCCAGGCGCTGAAGGGCACGTATTCCGGCGGCATTGCCCGCGCACAGATCTGTTCCCAAGTGGCCGACGATCCGCCGGGAATCACGCCGTACTTGTTCGCCGCGGTTGCTCGCGCCGCCGCGTCATTATTGACGAGCCACACCATCCTCGCGTGCTCGGCGTCGCTCGCGCGGTCCATCTCTTCCTTCGACGGTAGCGATGGCCCGGTAAACGTCGCCCAATTGGCGGCGCATTGCTGCGGGACCCCTTTCGCCAGGAAAACTGTGGCATCGGCGGGTTCCATGACCCCGCTGACTTCCGCCCCAAAGAAGATCGCCAGGCTTAGGCCGTACGCGACCGCAAGACCGCCCAGGAGTCTCCACGGTCGATAGCCATAGCCGACCAACGTTCGTAACAGCCAATCGAATGCGGTCGCAAACGGCCAACTGAAACGGTCGCGAAAACTCGTCCGATGGTGCCGACGCGATCGGTGCCAGCGGCGGCGCATGTCGATACGGATGTCCTTGGCGTCATCTTCGTGCCCCATGGCGTAAAGCACGTGCGCAAGCTGGTTCCACGGCTGCGGCTTGAAGTCATCATCGAGATACTTTGCTTCCTGCTTCTCAAACCAGTGTCTGCGGACGGGCGCGCGAATAGGGGAATCATCGCCGATACGCTCATACGTGAAACCGTCAAGATTGAGTTTTGCATCAGATGTCCAGCTCTCGGCGTCGTCCACCAGAACCGCGACGCGGGTCCCCGTGAGCGACACGCGGCCGACAAGAGCCTTGACGTTCTCGAAGAAGAAGGCGCCCTTGACCTCGGCGCGCTCGCACAGCAGCGCGTAACCTCCCGGGTTCACAAAGTAGCCCTTGCTACAATAGAGCTCGCCGCTTACGCGGACGCCAATGAGGCGCACGGCCCCCTCGGCATGAAAACCGCCGTTGAGCCATATATCGCCACCGATCTCGGCGCCGTCACAGGAGAGAACCTCAGCGCGCACAGGCGGCTCGGGAGCGATCGGGGCATTCGCAGGCACTGGGGCGGGCGGAGCGACCGGGCCAGGAGCGGCTACCGGAGGCGGCACCGCAGCCGGCGCTTTCGGAACCATGGGAGGTGAATCGAATAATGCCGCTTCGCAATCGAGATCCCTGCCGATTTTGGTTCCGATCAAAGTGATTTTGCCGGAAATATGGCAACGAATCTCTACATGCTTCAGGGCATACTTACGCAACAACACGCGGCCGCCGATCGTGGCTCCGTTACCTACGAGCGCAAGCGCTCCCTCATTGAGCAACCGAGCACCCTCGCAACTGAAATCTCGTCCGATTTTGGCGGCGGTGAAATCGACGACCCCCAAGGAATAAAATTCATGGCGCAAATGGACCTCGCCACCAATCTCAGCCCCAGTTAGATTGAGCGATACCACGCGATGATCTTTTGTCAGGCCCGGATGTTGTGGAGTGGGTACAGGCGCAGGATTCAGGAAAGTTCCTCGCTCGCAAGCGAGCAAGCCCAGTTTCGCGCGCATAAAGCGCACAGCGCCGGTCGCATGAAAGCCGTCCCGGAGGAAAACCCGACCACCGACTTTTATGCTGTCGCAGGCGAGCGCGATGGCACCGTGGTTCGCGAACCGGCCGCCGTCGCAATCGAGATCGCCGCCGATCGTGGCAGATGCCAGGCGCACCTCGCCCGTGGCTGAGAATTCATTTTTGAGACCGTCCTCGCCATATTCATCGCGCAAGAAAACCCGGTTGCCGATGGTCGCTCCTTCACAGTCGAGCGCGCGTCCGCCGGCGTTTTCGAAACGGCCGCCTTCGCAATCGAAGTCGCCGCCGATTTTCGCCCCGATGAGCTGCACTTCGCCGCTAGCGACGAATCCCCCACGCAGAAACGCGCTGCCGACAATGTCCGCCCTGGTACAAGTCAATGCGACGCCGCCGGGTCTGTTGAAGCGGCCGTTTTGGCAGTCGAATCCTCGCCCGAGAGTGGCGACGCGAAAGCGAACCTCGCCGCTCGCCTCGAAGCCCTTATTGAGAAACACGCGGCCGCCGAATTGTGCGCTGTCGCAATCGAGAGCGATCTTGCCGTCTTCGAACGTCGCGCCTTCGCAATCGAACGTGCCGTCGATCTTGGCGCCGATCAGGAGGACGCTGCCGCGCGAATGAAATTTGCGCCACAGCAACAAAGCTCCCGTGCAGCGCAGCCGGTTGGCGCCGATCCCTCGCACGAACGTGCCTTCGAGGTTGAGCCCGATGATTTGCGCCTCGCGCAGGTGCAGGGCTCCGTCGATTTGACAGGACCTCAAGCTCAGCCGATGCGGCAGGGTGCATCCTTCGAAATCGATGTCGCCGTCGATCCAGGCCCCCTCTATCTGCACGCCCTTCTCGTGCATCGGCGCGGCATCGTCTCCCCTGAGCGCAAGAAACCGCAGGAACTTGGGGCGGATTCGATTTGCATCCGTACATGCAGCCGGGCGTTTGTCGCCGAAATGGGCTGGCTTGCCCGTCGCGCAGCACTCCAGCAGCTCTTTTTCCGCCGTGCTGAGTTCGCTCCGGGGAAACTCGGCTAGCGACCGGCCTTCCGGGCTCTTCGCTGCAGGGTCATGGTCACCCGCCATCCGTGCTCCTCGTTGCAATGCAACCTATTCTAACAAGGGAGCTGCGTGCGTGGGAGAGTCTTCAACGACCGAAATGCAATGGCCGGTGCCGGCGTCGTGTGCTGCGGCAGGGCCGTTGCGCGGCCTCCCTCCTTCCGCCTACGTCGCCGTGACGGCGCGCCAACAGCGGCCGGAGAAGGCGTATGGCCGAAACACCGGGACATCGCGTCGGATTGCTGGTCACCTGCCTGGTCGATCTCATGCGGCCGGCGGCGGCGCGGCCGTCAATGGCTGCCTCTTATCGCGTTCTTGCACCCGTGACGAGCGAAGCGAGGCGCCCGGCCTCGATCAACACCGGCAGCCGCGTATCTCATTTGCAGGCGTTGCCTTGTTTCATTTTTTGGTAGCAGGCGTACCAGTCGCCTTTGAGAATGGCTTGGCCTT
>Ga0153928_1000167_pt1 | contig 34817 bp, 32 predicted proteins | sample TSNJ012MetaG_FD_106656 | JGI IMG/M metagenome (GOLD analysis project Ga0153928, IMG submission 106656) | Attine ant fungus gardens microbial communities from New Jersey, USA - TSNJ012 MetaG | ecosystem: Host-associated > Fungi > Mycelium > Unclassified | place: USA: New Jersey, Wharton State...
AAGCCGCCGCCGGTCAACCCGGCCAAACCAAAACCCAGGTCCTCCCCGGACCAGCTGGGGTTCGTCTATGGGTAAACTTTCCCCGGACAGCCCTGCGCTTGCGGGGACAGGTCGCCGCGTGAAACGCGGCGGGTGAGGGGGTTGTCGGCTACGCCTCGACTAGCGGAGAGTCCCCCTCACCCCGACCCTCTCCCCGCAAGCGCAGAGAGGGAGTCCCTTGCCTCGATCTGCCTTTGCAAAATGAAGCGCTGGATCTTGCCGGTGGGCGTGAACGGCAGTTCGTCCAGGATTTCCAGCCGCTCCGGCAATTTGTAGGTCGCGACCTGGTCGCGCAGGAAATCGGTGAACTCCTCGAGCGTCACCGCCGCGCCGTTCTTCGGCACCACGCACAGGCAGTTGCGCTCGCCCAGCCGCGGATCGGCGACGCCGACCATGGCGGCGTGCAGCACCTTCGGGTGGTTATAGAGAATCTCCTCGACCTCGCGCGGAAAGAACTTCTTGCCGCCGCGGTTGATGATCTCCTTCGAGCGCCCGACGATGCGCACGTTATCGGCCGCGTCGGCGAAAACGCCGAGGTCGCCGGTGCGGAACCAGCCGTCGGCGGTGAACGCCTCGGCGTTGGCCTGCGGGTTGTTGTAATAGCCGAGATGCACGCTCGGCCCGTCGGCGGCGATCTCGCCCTGCTCGCCGCGCGGCACGTCCCTGCCCCCGCCGTCGATCAGGCGCAGGCCCATGCCCTCGACGCAGCGGCCGATGGTGCCGTTGACCTTTTCCGGATCGTCGGTGAGCCGCGTGTAGGCGTGGTAGCCGGTCTCGAGCATGCCGTAGAGCTCGATGAGATGTCCGGCCATGCGCCGCTGGAACGCGCGCAAAGTCTCGACCGGGCACGAGGCACCGCCGGTGATGACGACGCGCAGCGAAGAGCAATCGTAACGGTCGAGGCCGGGCTCGTTGAGCATGGCGATGAGCGAAGCAGGCGCGCTCGCCACGAACGTCACCTTCTCGCGCGCGATCAGTTCGAGCGCGGCGCGGCCGGAGAAGCGGTCGAGCAGCACGGCGCGCGCCCCGAGGAGGAGCGCCTGCACCAGCAGCAGGTAGCCCCAGTTGAGCCCGACCGGCAGGTAGATCAGGAACACGTCGTCCTCGCTCGCCTGCATGTCGCGGGTGAGCACGTGGCAGGCCGGCAACGTGGTGTTGAACGAGTGCAGCACGCACTTCGGGTTGCCGGTGGTGCCCGAGGTGAACGCCAAGCGGAACACCTCGTCGGCCGACATGGCGACGTGCTCGGATTGCGGCAGCGGCGGCGTCGTTGCGAGTTCCTGCGCGAGCGAGACCGTGCCGTTCTCGCCGGTGCCGTCGACCACGCAGATGAAGCGCAAATCCGGCAGCTCGGGCATGAGCGCGCGCACCATGCCGGGATAGTCGAAGCCCTTGAAGTCGCGCGCGCACACGTAGGCGCGGCTGTGCGAGAAGCGCAGGATGTAGCTCACCTCGCGGCTGCGGAAGTCCGGGCTGATCTTGTTGGCGACGGCGCCGAGCAATTCCAGCGCGAGGAACGCGAAGGCGAACTCGATCCAGTTGGGAAGCTGGATCGTCACCACGTCGCCGCGGCCGATTCCCTGGCGCTTGAGCACGGCCGCGGTGCGGTCGATCCCGTCTTTGAGTTCGGCGTAGGTGACGCGGCGTTTGGAATCGACGATCGCTTCGCGGTGGGGGTGCGCCGCCACCTGCGCACAGAGCAGCCCATAGACGGTGTCCTTGCCCCACCAGCCGGTGGCGGTGTGGCGCGCGATCATCTCCGGCGTGAGGCGGGTCTCGAACGGCATGCCGGGCTTATAGCACCGTTTCCTGGGCGCATCAGGAAGGCGCCTGCTGTTCGTCGGGCTTGGCCTGGACGAGCGTTCCAGGCCCGAGCTTTTGCAGGTTGCCGACGATCACCTGGTCGCCCTGGCTCACTCCTTTCGTGACCACTACCAGGTCGCCGTGCGTGGCACCGAGCGAAACATAGCGCTGTTCCGCCTTTTTGTCGGGGCCGACGACGTAGACGAACTTGCCGATCTGGCTCGACCCGACCGCCGCCTGGGGCACGAGCAGGGCGTCGTCCAAATCTCCCACGTGCAGACGCACACGCACGTATTGGCCCGGCAGCACGTTACGGCGTGGATTGTCCACGATGACGCGCGCGGTGATCGTCCCGGTGGCGCGGTCGACGCTGTTGTCGAGAAACGACAGTTTGCCGTGCAGGAGCGGGCGGGTGTCGCCGCTCAGCATGATATCCGCGTTGACGACCCCGCCGGCCGCGGCTTGGCTGATACGTTCGATGTCCGTCTCGGTGGGATTGAACGTGGCGTAGATCGGATCGAGCTGAACGAGGGTGTTGAACGAGGTTCCCGCGACCGTAATCAGAGCGCCCTCGTGGACCTGGCTGCGCCCGAGCCGCCCGTCGAAGGGCGCGCGGATCTCGGTGTAACCGAGATTGAGCTCGGCTGTTTGTATCAGCGCGCGATCAACGGCCACCGCCGCCTCGGCCTGGTGCATCGAGCTCGTGACCTGGTCGTAGGTGTCATGCGATACCCAGCCCTGCTTATTGAGCGTCGCATTGCGGTCCTGGCTCGCGCGCGCGTAGTCGAGCGCCGCGGCATCCTTCGCTCCCTGCGCCTTGCTCTGATCGAGCGCGGCCTGATAGTCGCGCTGATCCAGGACGTAGAGCAGGTCGCCCTGTTTTACGTCGGCTCCGTCGGGCACGGCCTGGCGTGCGAGATAGCCGGTCACTTTCGCCTGCAAGGTCACGCTGCGGATCGCCTCCGTCGTCCCGACATAGTCGAGGAAGACCGGCACGGTTTTTTTAACGACCGCTTTCACCGGAACCGACAAGGCGTTCTCCGGCCGCGCGCCGGCCCTCTGCGTCTTCTCACCCGACGGTTTCCCTTCGACGCCGTAGAACGCGATCAGGGTTGCGGCGGCGGCTCCAGCGAGGAGCCCGATCGTCATTGGGATTTTGCGCATGATCACGCCTCCTGGTGCGTCTCGGACAACGGTTGATGTGAGTTCGGCGCGTCAGCTTCGCTGCGGTCTGCTTGGACGCCCTCGCGCCACCGCTCGATCACTGCGTAGAAGACGGGCACGAACGCGAGACTGAGCACCGTGGCGACCAGCATCCCGCCGAATACCGTGGTGCCGATCGACTGGCGCGCGGCCGCACCGGCGCCCGAAGCGATCATCAAGGGAATGACCCCGAGGATGAAGGCGAAGGCGGTCATCAGAATCGGCCGCAGGCGCAGGCGCGCGGCTTCCGTCGCCGCCTCGACGATGCTCTTGCCCTCCTCGCGCTGGTGCTTGGCGAACTCGACGATGAGAATGGCGTTCTTGGCGGCAAGTCCAACCAGCATGACGAATCCGACCTGGGAATAGACGTCGATCTGCCGGCCGCGCAGCCACAGCGCGAGCACGGCGCCGAGCAAGGCGAGCGGGACCGCCAGGATCACCATGAAGGGCATCGACCAGCTTTCGTATTGCGCCGCCAAGAAGAGAAACACGAACACGATCGCCAGTGCGAAAACGATCGCGGCGACGGACCCGGCTTTGAGCTCCTGATAGGTGACGCCGGTCCACTCGTAGCCGAAGTCGGTCGGCAGGACCTTGGCGGCGGCGCGCTGCATCGCCGCGATCGCTTGGCTCGAGCTATAGCCTGGCGCGGCGGTGCCGTTGATCAGCGCCGTTCCAAACATGTTGTAGTGGGGGACGGTCTCCGGCCCGACGAGCGGCTTGAGTTCTCCGAGCGTGCTCAGCGGCACCATCCGGCCGACGTTGTTGCGCACGTAGAGCTGCGACAGGTCGGTCGGGTTGGCGCGGGCATCCTTTTCAGCCTGCAGCGTGACCCGGAACGTCCGCCCGAAGGCGTTGAAGTCATTGACGTAGAGCGAACCCAGGTAGATCTGCAGCGTGTTGAACACGTCGGGCAGATTGAGGCCCAGAAGCTTCGCCTTGCTGCGATCGAGATCGTAGTTGTACTGCGGCGTGGAGGTACCGAAGGTCGTGAGCACGGTCTGGCCGTTGATCTCCGGCTGTTTTTTCGCCTCCGCGATCAGCGCCTGGGTGAGTTCGTCGAGCGCTTGGCTTCCCTTGCCGGTGAGGTCCTCGACCTGGAACTCGAACCCGCCGAAGGTGCCGACGCCGGGGATCGACGGGGGCTCGAAGCCGAGCACGGTCGCCTCCGCTATGCCGCGCAGCTTTTCTCGCGCCGAGGCAAGAATCTTGCTCTCGCTCAACGCGCTGCCGCGCTCGTCCCACGGCTTGAGGATGGCGAAAACCGCCGCGGAGTTCGACTGGTTCGCCTTCGTCACATAATTGAGCCCGCTGACCGTGATGACATCGGAAACGCCTTCTTCGCCGTGCAATATCTTGCGCACGCGCTCGGCAACGGCGTCGGTGCGCTGTAGCGAGGCGCCGTCGGGAAGCCGGATGACGACGAAAAAATAGCCCTGGTCCTCGACGGGGAGGAACGTCGTCGGAATGCGCGAATAGATGGCGTAGGCCAAGGCAAGCCCACCCACGAAGACAACGAGCACCAGCCAGCGTGCCCTGATCGCGTGCCGAACGCCGTTGGCATATGCATGGGCCAGCCAGTTGAAGCCGTCGTTGAATTTGCGGAACAGGACAAAGCGCGCGCTGCCGCGATGCTTAAGGAACACCGCCGACAACGCCGGGCTGAGCGTGAGCGAATTGATCGCCGACAACGCCATCGATATGGCAATGGTCAGCGCGAACTGATTGTACAGCCGTCCGGTGATGCCGGGCAGGAAGGCGACCGGCACGAACACGGCCATGAGCACCGCCGTCGTGGCGATGATCGGGCCGGTCACCTCGCTCATCGCCTTCTTGGCGGCCTCGAGCGGGGCAAGCCCGGCCTCGAGCTGCCGCTCCACGTTCTCCACCACCACGATCGCGTCGTCCACCACAAGGCCGATGGCGAGAACCATGCCGAGCATGCTGACCTGATTGATGGAGAAACCGCACACCTTCATGACCGCGAACGTGGCGATCAGCGAAACCGGGATGGCGATGGCCGGAATCAGGGTGGTGCGCCAGCTCTGCAAAAACACATAGACGACAGCGAACACGAGCAGCATCGCCTCGCCGAGAGTGATGACGACGTCATGGATCGAGGCCGACACGAAACGCGTGGTGTCGTACGCCGTGGTGTACTTGATGCCCTTGGGGAACCGTTTCGACAGCTCATCGAGCTTGCTCTTGATCTGGGATTGCAGCGCGAGGGCGTTCGCGTCCGGAAGCTGGTAGACGGCAAGCCCGACACTCGGCTTGTCGTTGAGGAACGCCGTGGAATTGTATTGCAGCGCGCCCAGCTCGATGCGCGCGACATCGCGCAGCCGCAACGTCGCCTCGCTCGCGGTCCCGGCGCGCAGCACGATATCGCCGAATTGCTCCGGGTCGCTCAACCGGCCCGGGCTGTTGATCTGATAGTCGAAGACGGTGCCGGGCGGGGCCGGGTCATCGCCGAGCTTGCCCGCCGCGACCTGGACGTTCTGCTCCGCGATTGCATTTTGCACGTCCACCGCGGTAACGCCGAGCTTGGCGAGCTTGTCCGGGTCGAGCCACACCCGCATGGAGTATCGCCGCTCGCCCAGGATCGAGACGTCGCTCACGCCCGGCAGACGTTTGAGCGGATCGACGATCTGGAGGTAGGCGTAGTTGCTCAACGTCACCAGGTCGATCGAGTTGTCGGGCGAGAACAGGTTGACGATGACGAGGAAGTTGGGATTCTGCTTGGTGATGGTGACGCCGCCCTGGTTGACGATGCTCGGCAACTGCCCGGCCGCTTGCGACACCCGATTCTGCACGTCGACCGCGGCGATGTCCGCCGAATATCCGACGTCGAAGGTGATGGTTATCGTGGAGGTGCCGTCGTTCGCGCTCACCGACGACATGTAGATCATGCCCGGGACGCCGTTGATCTGTTGTTCCAGCGGCGTCGTGACGGTATCCGCAACCACTTGCGCGCTCGCCCCCGGATAGGTCGCTTTCACGACGATCTGGGGCGGCGTGATCTCGGGAAATTGCGAGATCGGCAACACGCGCAGGCAGATCAGGCCCGCCAGCACCATGACGATCGCCACGGTCGTGGCGAACACGGGACGTTCGATGAAGAACTTGACCATGGTCAACTCCCGTGGGCGTGATAACTGACACGACGAGATATTGCCGGTCGCGCCAATGAAAATTCCACGTTTGTTGCATGCTCTACTGAGAGAAATTCAGCAATGGAGAGCTGCGTCTGACCTTAGCAACCGCGGCAAATGCCCTTGAGCAAGCGATCAACCCGCGCATTTTCTTCTTCGATCCGCTTCGCGAGCACATTTTCATTAGATGAGGCCCGGTCGACGATTTTGACGTCTTCCCTGGTTGGTTGCCGGACTTCCGCGGCCTGCACGACCGCGGTCGACGCCCACAGCATGATTATTCCGCCGAAAAGCGAGCGCATGACCGCGCCACTCCACATGGAAGTTCCGATCTTCCGATAGGTGCCATGCTTTCTCATGGACATGACTCCTGTTTGGTCCGTGAAACTTTTGGCGTTTGGATAGATATCGGCCGTCGGTCGAAATGAAAGTCGGGGTCTACATCATTCTCTACTGAGATAAGTTCAGTAATCGTGGCGGCGGTCGCGCGCCATAAACGCGGCGTCATCCTGAGACTGAGAATGACGGCGGGTTTAGTTGCGCGCTCTCAGATTAAGGCCGCGCTTTATGCCGGCGCGGCGACCGCCGGCGCCGGCGGTTCGGCGCGCTCCTCGGCCGGACCGACTTCGCGGCTGAGATTGAGTGCGGCGTTGATCAGGCCGACGTGGCTGTAGGCCTGGGGAAAATTGCCCAGCATGCGCCCGCTGAGCGGATCGATCTCTTCCGCCAGCAGGCCTACGTCGTTGCAGCGCGCGAGCAGACGCTCGAACAGCTGGCGTGCGTCCGCGTAACGCCCCTGCAGGATGTAATTGTCGATGAGCCAGAAGCTGCACGCGAGAAACGCGCCTTCGCCCGGCGGCAGGCCGTCCCCCGTGTACTCCGTTTCGTAGCGCAGGACGAACTCGCCGCCGATCACGAGGCGTTCCTCGATCGCGCGCAGTGTTCCGCGCACGCGCGGGTCGTTCGCGGGAAGGAAGCCGACCAGCGGGATCATCAGCAGGCTCGCGTCGAGCTGTTTGGAGCCGTAGGCCTGCACGAAGCTGTCAAGCTCGGGGTCGAAACCGCGCGTGCAGACTTCGGCATGAATCTCATCGGCGATCTCGCGCCACCGGTTCGGCGGGTCGTCGGTCCCTTCAAGGCTGCCCGCACGATCGAAGGCTACCCAGGCCATTACCTTGGAATGGACGAAGTGCTGCCGCCCGCCGCGCACCTCCCAGATGCCGTCGTCGGGCTCGCGCCACGCCGCCTCCAGATAGTCGAGGATCACCGGCCGCAGCTCCTGCGAGCGCGCGGACGGCTCCATGCCGCCTTTGTAAGCCTGAAACATGGCGTCGGCCATCTCGCCGAACACGTCGAGCTGGAGCTGCTGATACGCCGCGTTGCCGATCCGCACCGGCGGGGATTTTTCGTAGCCGGGCAGCCAATCGACGATCAGTTCCGGCAGCCAGCGCTCCCCGGCCACACCGTACATGATCTGGATTTGGTCTGGGCTGCCGGCGACCGCGCGAAGGAGCCAATCGCGCCACGCGTGGGCTTCCTCGTGATATCCGAGATGCAGGAAGGCGAGCAGCGTGAAGGTCGCGTCGCGCAGCCAGCAATAGCGATAGTCCCAATTGCGTACGCCGCCCAGCCGCTCGGGGAGCGACGTGGTCGCGGCGGCGACCATGCCGCCGGTCGGCGCGTAGGTGAGTGCCTTCAAGGTGATGAGGGAGCGTTTGACCGCGCCGGTCCATGGCCCGACCTCGGGACAGCAATCGCTCCATTGCCGCCACGAAGCTTCCGTGCGCTCCAGCGCCGCGAACGCGTCGATCGCTGGCGGCGGCGCTTCAAACGACGCTCCATACGAGAGGACGAACGGCACGGATTCGTTGGCCGCGACCGTAAACTCACCGACCGTCTTGAGTTCCACGCCGTAGAGCGACGCAGGGGTGTGCAGCACGACGCGCTCCGGGCCTGCGATCGCGTCGAGCGCGCCGTCGTCGCGCCGATTGACCCATGGGACCGTGGCCCCGTAGTTGAACCGCACCACGAACTCGGTACGGAACGCCACCCGGCCCGACCGACCTGTCACGATCCGCACCAGGTGGGGGGACTCCGCCGGCATGAAATCGATGACCACCGCTCGGCCGGTGGCGGTCTCGAACTCCGTCTCCAGCACCAGGGTGCCGGGACGATAGCGGCGCCGCACCGCGAGCGGTGTCTCTTTCGGCGCCATGAGCCAGCGGCCGTTCTCGGCCTCTCCGAGCAAGGCGGCAAAGCACGCCGGCGAATCGAACCGCGGCCAGCACAGCCAATCGATCGAGCCGTCGCGGCCGACCAGCGCGGCCGACTTGCAGTCGCCGATCAGCGCGTAGTCTTCGATCCGCAACGCCATGACATTCGCTCTCAAGGCTCCGGATGGTCGGGCGGAGCTCTTTCAGCCAGTCCTCGCGCGGTCTGTTCTCAAGTTCCGATGCGCTTGCGCGTATGCGTCGACCCCTTCGTCCGCGGCGCTTGTCTTTTTTGCCTCGCTTATCGGGAAAAGCAAGATCGAGGTGGTCCCCGCGCCGCCGAACCTGCGCTCGAAACGGCCATCGAGAGCCTTTGTCAACTCCTCCACGATTTTGAACCCGTGTCCCGGCTGAATATGCGCGGCGGCCGATCCGTTGTCGGAAACGATACATTTCGCAACTCCGCCGGCGCGCAGCAATTCGACCCGTATCCTGCCCGGCCGCCCGGCGAATGCGTGGCGCGCGGCATTCGTGATCAGCTCGCTGACGATCATTCCGAGCCGCCAGCACCGGCCCGATTCCATGAGCAGCGGAGCGGCGGTCAGCACCAAGTCGATGTTCATGGGATCGAGCTTTGATCGGCTGATCGAGCGGCATAATTCGCTCAGGTATCCCTCCGCGTTGACGAGGGTTTCCCGATCCGGTGGCCGCAGCGCGCGATGGACCCGGGCGTAATCGTGCAGGAGCTGCGCCACTCCCCGCAGCGCGCGCTGCGCTTCGCCGTTGCCGGAAGCCGCCGCGGCACGGGATACGATGGCGATGAGAGAGGCAAACTCGTTGCTGATCCGGTGATTGAGCTCCTCGAGCAGCAACGGCTCCTCCGCGACTGGGAGGTGCGGGACAAGTTCCGGCATCGTGCCCTCCTGCTCCGACCTTGCGATCGCGCCAAAATCACGGGTGCGAGGAGCCCGCAAACTTGAACGCGGCAACGACGGCCTGCGACGCCCGCGACCGGTCGGACCGGGCGCGCGCGCCCACCCGACATATTGACAACGCCGGTAAAAGAAAATGCACTACCTATTGAACTCTCTATTGAGCGGAATTCAATAATGAACCGCAGCGATCTCGCCGATTTGAACGCCTTCGTCGCCGTTGCCAATCACTTGAGTTTTCGCGCGGCGTCCGCGCAACTGGGCGTGACCGCGTCGGCGTTGAGCCATTCGATGCGCCAGCTCGAGGAACGACTCGGGGTGCGGCTGCTCCATCGCACGACGCGCAGCGTGTCGCTCACCGATGCCGGCCATCGCCTGCTCGAAGGGCTGCGGCCGGCGATCGACCAGATTTCCGGCGCGCTCGATAGCTTGCGTCAGCAGCGGCAGCGCCCGTTCGGCCGCTTGCGGATTCACGCGTCCCATCTTGCAGCCCCCGCGCTGATCGCCCCGATATGGGAACGGTTCCTGACGACCTACCCGGAGGTCCATCTCGAGCTCTGGGTGGACCAGAGACCGATCGACCTCGTGGCGGGCAGCTTTGACGCCGGCATCGGCCCGAAACACTGGATCGCGGCCGATATGATTGCGGTGCGATTGATGGACCCGATCAAGGTGGCTGTGGTCGGCGCGCCCAAATATTTCGAACGGCGGCGTCCGCCGCGCACCCCCGAAGATCTCGCTTCCCACAACTGTATTCAATATCGCTTCGCCACCAGCGGGGCCGTCGTGCCGTGGTCTTTCGAGCGAAGCGGCCGGACCAAACGGATGTCGCTGACGGGCGCGGTGACCGTCAACATTCCGGATCTCGCCGTGCGCGCGGCGGTCGACGGCCTCGGCATCGCCTATACCGCCGAGGCGTTGGCCGATCCCTTCCTGCGCACGGGTCAGCTGGTTCGCGTTCTGGAGCGTTTTTCGCCTCCGATAGAAGCGTTCCTTTTGTTTTATCCCGGGCACCGCCAAGTCCCCGCCGCGCTGCGCGCCTTCATCGACATGCTTCGCGCTCCCCGGTCGTCGCAAGGCCGGAGGTCGTCCAAGAATCTTCTTGCGAAGGCCTGACCGTCAATCATCCGGACGATCTTATATCAGGACGGCCTTCGGGAACTCTGCCGCCAGATGATCGACGAAGACGCGGACCGACGGGAGAAGGCCCTGCCGGTGGGGAATAAGCGCCGTGATCGTGGAATCGCCCGCAATCCACGCGGGTAACACCCGCCGCAACGCGCCCGATCGAACTTCTTCACAACAGACATAAGCAGGCAGTGCGACAACGCCGAGGCCGGCAGTCGCTGCCTGCTTCAGGCCGACCATGTCGTCGCTCAAAAGCCGCGGCGTCAGGCGTATGACGATATCGTCCCTCGCCCCGCCGGCATGGCGGAGCCGCCAGACGGGAGCGACCCCCGTCCGCATCATGAACAGCGAAGGATGGTTGTGAAGATCTTCGGGTGTTTGCGGCGCATCATTCGTATCGAGATAAGTCGCGCCCGCGAACAGGAACCACGGCGCCGGCGTCAACATTCGCTGCACCAAGGCCGAATCCGGAAGCGGGTCCGAATGCGCTCTGATCGCAACGTCGAAATTCTCGCCGACGATATCGACATACTGGTCGGTCGCATGCGCCACCACATTGACCTTGGGATAGCGCACGAGAAAACCCGGCACGATATCGCGCATCGCGAAATGCATGGTCGCGACCGCCGCCGTGCAGCGCACCGTGCCGCTCGGCTCATTGAGGCGATGGCGTGTGGCGGTCTCGGCCAGTTCGGCCTCGCGCAGCATCGCGACCGCGTGGCGATAGAAATCTTCGCCGGCGTCGGTCATCGCGAAGCGCCGTGACGTGCGGTTGATGAGCCGCACCCCGAGGTTGGTCTCAAGCTGCTGGACGCGATGGCTCAAGGTCGATTTTGGGATTCGCAGCGTGCGGCCGGCGGCCGTGAACCCGCCGCGATCAACCACCTGCACGAAATAAAAGAAGTCGTTCAAATCGAGCGGCACGAGCGACCCCGATCGTCCATCCAATTGGACGGTGAGTTCGAAACTTGGCGACTTCTCGGCCGATAGTCCAGCGGTTACTTCTATCCCATCGCGACAGTCACGGCGGAAACGCACGCGACGGCGCGTCCGCAACGTCACGAAGGCCGTATGGAACGGCGTCAATTCCTTCAGTCGACGCTGCTCGGCGCCGCCGCATTGCTTGGCGTTACGCCCCCGCCCGCAGCCGCAACTCACCTTGTTCTTCTCCGGGAGAATGTCATGTCCGATCCAACTCGCCCTTACGAACCGTTGACGTCCGAAAATGCCGCGCTCGTCCTTGTCGACCATCAGATCGGCCTGATGACCGGGGTTCGCGACTATTCGACGGGAGAGCTCAAGCACAACGTGGTGGCGCTCGCCAAAGCAGCCAGGGCGCTGAAATTGCCGATCGTCGCCACCACCACGGCGCGCGACAGCATGTGGGGTCCGGTTTTTCCGGAACTCGCGGAGGCGCTGCCGGGCGTCGCGATCATCGATCGCGCCTCAGTGAACGCGTTCGATGACCCCAAGGTGGCGCAGGCCATCGCCGCGACCGGCCGCAAGAAACTGATCTTCGCCGGCATCTCGCTCGAAATCTGCGCGGCGTTCCCGGCCATCACCGCCATCGGCAAGGGGCTCGACGCCTACGTCGCCGTCGATGCCTCCGGAACGTTCAGCGAGACCAAGCGACAGGTCGGGTTGCTGCGCATGCTGCAGGCCGGCGTCATTGTCTCGGATTACGCGAGCTTGATGGTGGAAATCCTCAAGGACAACACGCGACCCGAAGCCGGCGCGGTCTATGCGGCCATCGACATGCCTTGGGCGAAGCTCGTGGGGCAGATCGCGCACGCTTACGGCCGCTGATCGGCGCGCCCGTCACCCCGCGTCGCGCAGGATCGCGGTCGCGGCGCCAACCGCGACCGGCAGCGCGGCTCCGAGCGTGACGAAATTCCCGGTCACATGCGCCGTGAACAGGCCCTGCAGGCCGAGGAAGCCTGCGGTGTCGACGAAGCCGCCGTCGAAGCTGAGCAGTCCGGGGAGGAGCTTGCGCATGGATCGGCCTCCAAGGCGTGCCTTAGTAAAAGTGCCTTAGCGGTCCGACGCGCTCCAGGCGAGTTGTGCAAAGGTCGTAGTCAGGGATCCGGCTTGGTTTCACTCAATTGTGACGTCGTCCGGACGGTCCGAGCCGACACGCCGGCGTTGTTATGACCGCCGGCGTGCGGACTCTTTGTCGCTCATGGGAGGGCCGGCGCGGTTCACATGCCGCCTTCCGGATGGCTGACCTCGATGTCGTTCCAGTTGCTGGGCGCGCTCCGGCCGGAATGCACGGTGCTGGACGGCACGGGATGATACTGCACGCGGGCGAGCGCCGGCGTGGCTGCCGCCAAGACGAGCTGGACGGACAGGGCTGCGATGATCTTTTTCATAGTCGTGTTCCTTCGTTCGATTTGCGGTGACGCGAGCCCGGGAGGCGCAAGGGAGCGAGCCGAAGCCGCTCCTTGCGTCGTCGGGGGGCCGGCGTCAGAAGCCGTTGGTGTCGCGCGGATCGTGGCGGGCCGAGTTGGTATAGCCCAACCCGAAACGGTCCTGATACAAACCGTTGTTGCCCTGATATCCCTGCGCCACGGCGGCCGCCGTGGTGGCGAGGAAGATTGCGAGAGCCGTCGCGGCAATGGTCTTGCTGGTCATGTTACTTCTCCTCTTGTCTTTACTCGGCGGACGGGGCCTGATGCCTCGCTGCCCGCCCTCTAAAGGTAGTTCCGCCCTAGCAATGAATAACCGTTGAAGTGCCGAAAGGACTGTTCGGAAAACCCGCCGGCGGCATCAAGGATGAGGCCGCGATTGCCGGCGCTCCGGGTCCGTTGTTCGTCGCGCCGTCAGAACGGCGCCCACGGCACCTCGTTGCTGTACGTCGGCGCTGCGTAGGTTCGGTCGACGTAGCCGTAAGTGTTGGGGTTGGTTTGCCGATGCTGGTGCGGGCGGGCGAGCGCCGGCGAAGCAATCAGCAATGCCAGTAAGACAGACAGGGTAACAGTCTTTTTCATGATACGCTCCTTGCGAGCCGAAATGGCCCGTGCGCGCCAATGTGTGGACCGGTCGCACCCAATGGAAGGCAGATCACTTTTGTTTGTTCGTTGCGTTACATGAATTGCTCTCATGCTTCGCATTAATCTCGCTTATTCGTCCACGGACGATATGCCAAACTCCGGTGTCGGCGCCGAGGTCGCGGGCCCAAGCCTCTTAGCGACGGGTGATCTGGTCGCAAGTTCATCAGTTCCTTCCGCGGCACTCCGTCGTGCCGCAGTCCAACCGCCGTCGAAGGCAGCGAGACGCCGGTCATGAATGGCGAGCGGTCGGAGCGAAGGAGCATCGGCTGCTGCCGGCAGGCCACTGTCGGGCCAGCGCCATGAGAGCATGATCGCGAAAAGTGGCTATTCCACCCCATCGCGCGATTGATGTAGCCTAACGGTCGAGCTGGCCGAATAAGAGCAAGCCAAACGCCGAAATCACCTAGTTGGTATCGGGTCGCGCCCAGTTGGCCGCGGGCCAACGGTCGCATGACCTGATGGCACTGAATGGCAAAACGCCTTCGGGAGGAACCCCATGACTAATCGCATCACCCGCCGCGCCGTCAACACCGGGATCGGCGCCACCGTGCTTTCCTCGTCGCTGGCCGCCATGCCCGCTTCTGCCCAGGGCGGCGCGCCCATCAAGATCGGCTTCGGCATGGCGCTGACCGGTCCGCTCGCCGCCAACGGCCAACAAGCCCTGCTCGGCGCGCAGATTTGGGAGGAGGAAATCAACGCCAAAGGCGGGTTGCTCGGCCGCAAGGTCGAGCTTGTCCATTACGACGACCAGTCCACTCCCTCGACGATCCCGGCGATCTACACGAAGCTCATCGACTTGGACAAATGCGACCTCGTCGTCGGCCCCTATGGGACCAATATGGTGGCGCCCGCCATTCCCGTCGTCATGCAAAAGGGCAAGGTCTTCATCGGCTTGTTCGCGCTCGATGCCAACGGCGAGTTCCGCTACGACAAATACTTCTCGATGCTGCCGTCCGGGCCAACGCCGAGGGAGGCCATTAGCGAAGGCTTCTTTCAGGTGGCCGCCGCGCAGAACCCGAAACCGCAAACCGTCGCGATAACGGGCGAGGACGCCGAGTTCCCGCGCAATGCCATGGACGGCGCCCGCAACAACATCAAGAAGTACGGGTTCAAGATCGTTTATGATAAAGCCTATCCGCCCAGCACGCCCGATTTCTCGCCGATCATCCGTGCGATCCAGGCGACCAATCCGGACCTCGTCTTGATTTTCTCGTATCCGCTCAGTTCGGTCGGCATGCTCCTTTCTGCCAACGAGCTCGGGCTCAAGCCCAAGATGATGGGCGGAGGCATGGTCGGGCTGCAAGCGACCGCGATCAAGAACAAGCTCAAGTCCAGGCTCAACGGCATCGTCAACTATGAAACCTGGGTGCCGTCGGCCAAATTGATGGCGCCGGCGGCCGACTTCTTCAAGAAATACCAGGCGCGCGCCCCCGGCCTCGGCATCGACCCACTTGGCTATTATCTCGGCGGATGGGGCTACGCCTATCTGCAGGTGCTGGGCGACGCAATCGCAGGCGCGAAGAGCGTCAAAGACGACGACGTGGCGGCTTATCTGCGCAGCCACGCGTTCGATACCATTATGGCGCCCGGCATCCGATTCGGCACGAATGGTGAATGGACCAAAAGCCATTGGTTGCAGGTCCAATATCACGACATCACCGATGCGGCGAACCTCGAGACCTGGCGCGGCATGAGCTATCAGACGGTGCTCACGCCTGCGGACGAGAAGACCGGCGATCTCATTTATCCCTACGAGAAGGCGTCGGGATAATTCATCTCCGCGTTTGCGGGGGATGACGAGGGGCGGGCGCGGCAGGAACTGCCGCCCGGCCGGCGCGTTGCGCATATGCGACGGCAAGCGCTGTGCGAGCTTTCCGAATAATCGGGACAGGCATGGAACGGTTCAGCAGCATACTCGCTTTCGTTCGGTCGCCGAAAGCGGCGGGTTCACTGCCGCCGCCCGCCGCCTAACTAAGCCTGTCGACCCCGACGGTCATCCCACTTATCTGAAGAACCACCCCGCACCCCGCAGCCCGGCCGACCTGGCAAGCCACAACTGCCTCCGCTACGCCTTCTACCCGTTTGGCGACGGGTGGCACTTCATTGATCCGGCCGGCAAACCGGTCGTTGCACCGGTCGACGGAAATCTCCTGACAACCAGCCTCGACGTGCTACGCGAAACTGCTCTCGCCGGTGAAGGTTTGCTTTTTGCCGGACCGTTTATCATACATAAGGAGCTGGAAGCTGGCTCACTTGTGCCGCTGCTGCTCGATTATCGGACGGTCGAGTTATCGGTCGCTGCGGTTTACCCGCATCGTCGCCACATGGCTCCGAAGGTGCGCGTGTTCATCGATGCGTTGGTAACGTTGTTTTCCCGTGAACAATGGTTCGCGGCCGACGGCTGATTTTGCTCAGCGCTCCCCACAGAGACAGAGGCGCCGCCCGCGTCGGCGCCTCTGCGGTCGGCATTTTCACTTTGCGGGTTTCGCCGCGGCGACGCTTCCGACTGTGCCGGACATCGGCAACCGAGCGATGGCGGTGCAGGTCAAGCCCGCGATCCACAGAACCGGGCCTAGGATCCCGGGCCACACCGGCACATAGCCCGGAATTAGTACGAACAAGATGAACGGAATATCGCCGATGCCGAGGACTATTCCGTTGGACCAAAAGCCCAGACGGCTGTTGCGCCAATTCAACGTCGCAAGGACGATGCCCGCGGTGGCAAACGACGCAAGATAAAACGCCAGCTGCATCAGCCGGCCGTGCTCTATCGTTAGCGGGGCAGACTGCGCGAGCTGATAAACGCCGTATACGGCATTGTAATGCACCAGTCCCCACAGCACGTAAAATGCTGCTCCTATCCTCGCCAAACCCGTGTTCCAAGACATAGGATCCTCCTGGTTGCTTAGTTCCGGTGTCTTTGAAAGCCGGCCGCCGGTCGTCAGTGTCCCGCCGGCGCCGGCCCGCCGAGCTTCGTCTTGCGCAAGGTCATGGCTAGCGGCACCGCCGCAAGCGCGACCAGCATCAGCACCCAGAAGACATCGACATAGGCCAGGAACGAGGCCTGCGCCTGCACCTGCTGCCCGATCCATTCGATGGCCTGCTGATGCGCTTGCAGCAGCGCGCTGCCCTGGCTGATGAAATAATCGGTCACTTGCTTGAGCGTGTCCTGGTACTGGCCGCTTGCCGGGTTGGCGAGTTCGACCAGCCGGCTTTGATGGAACTGCGCGCGATGCGCGAGCACGTTGTTGGCGAGCGATATGCCCATCGAGCCGCCGGTGTTGCGCGCGGCGTTGATCAACGCCGAGGCCTGATTGGTCCGCTCCGGCGCAATACCGTCGGCCGAGGCGGTCAGGATGGGAACGAAAATCAACGGCAGGCCGACCCCGAGCAGCATGCGCGAGCGCGCGAGGAACCAGAAGCCGACGTCGCCATACACGTTCGTGAGGTCGTACATCGAGACTGCGATGATCACCGCGCCGGCAATGATCAGATATTTGGGTTGCACCTTGCCGACCAGTCGGCCGACGACCATGAACATCACCATCGAGACGAGACCGCCCGGCGACATCAAAAGGCCGGCCCAGGTGGCCGTGTAGCCGAAATCCTGCTGCACCAGCTGGGGCAGGAACTGGGTGGTCGAGAGCAGGATGGCGCCGGTTACCAGCATCACCACGAAGCAGGCGCCGAACTGGCGGCTCGCCACCATCCGCACGTCGATTGCCGGATTGCGGCGGCCGATCTCCCACGGGATCATGAGAACGAAGGCCAGCGCGCAGACGGCCGCGACCGTGACGATGAAGGCCGAGCCGAACCAGTCGTCTTCGAGCCCGCGGTCGAGCATGACTTCGAGCGCGCCGAGAAAGGTCGCGACCAGCACGAAGCCGATGATATCGAACCGCTCCGCCGGGCTCGGCCGCTCGCGCCCCGCCGGCTCGCGCAAGATCGCTGCGATCAGTCCCATCGTGACAAGGCCGACCGGGCCGTTGATGAGGAAACACCAGTGCCACGACGCATTGTCGGACAGCCAGCCGCCGAGCGTCGGCCCGACGATCGGCGCGACCACGACCGCGATGCCGAACAACGCAAATCCCTGGCCGCGCTTCTCCGGCGGGAAGGAGCTCGACAGGATGGCCTGCGAGACCGGCACCATGCCGCCGCCGCCGAGGCCCTGCAGGATGCGGAACAGCAGCAGCGCCTGCAGATTCCAGGCAAAGCCGCACAGCACCGAACTCGCGGTGAAGAGTCCCAGGCTGACCAGGAAGAAGGGCTTGCGGCCAAACCGCCGGGCAAGGAAGGGGCTGGCGGTGAGGATGATGGCGTTGGCGACCAGATAGGTCGTCACAACCCAGGACGCCTCGTCCTCGCTCACGCCAATGCCGCCGGCGATGTACGGCAAGGCCACGTTGGCGATGGTGGTGTCGAGCACTTCCATGAAAGTCGCAAGCGAGACCAGAACGGCGATCAGCCACGGGTTGGTGGGCGTGACTGCCGTGGCGGCGCTTGCTTCGCGGCCGGGGCTCATAGCCGTGCCTCGAGCCGCTCGTAGAGCGACGGCGCAGGATCGGTCCGCACGGTCGGGACCACCGACATGCCCGGCCCGAGCGCAACATCGGTCGGCGGGTCGTCGATGTGTATCTTGACCGGCACCCGTTGGACGATTTTGACGTAATTGCCGGTGGCGTTCTGGGCCGGCAGCAGCGAGAACGCGGTGCCGGAGCCGGGCTGCACGCTCGCCACGTGTCCGTTGATCGTGCGCTCCGGATAGGCGTCGAGCACGAGACTTGCGTGCTGTCCCGGCCGCATGGCGTCGAGCTGCGTCTCCTTGAAGTTCGCCGTGACCCAGATCTCGTCCGGCACGAACATCGTGAGATTGGTGCCCGGCTGCGCGAATTGCCCGACCGCGGCCCCGAGCTGGACGACGCGGCCCGGCTGGTCTGCCGTGACCGTCGTATAGGAGAGGTTGAGTTGCGCCTGGTCGCGCTGGGCCTTGGCTTGTGCAAGGTTCGCGACGGCGTTCTCGCGTTGCGCTTTGAGCGTCTCGAGTTGTCGCTGCGCAACCTTGAGGCTCGCTTGCGCGCTTGCCAGCGCGGCCTGCTGCTGACGCAGCTGTGAACTATACTGTTGGGCGTTCTGAACGCTGCCGTAGCCGGTCTGCGCCAAGTGCTGGTAACGGGCGTCCTGCTGTTGCGCGAACACGAGCGACGCCTGCGCCTGCTCGACCTGCGCCTCGTTGGCGCTGATCTGCGCCTGCTGCGCCTTGATCTGGGCGTCGATGTTCTGGATGCCGGCCGCGGCGCTCGCCACCTGCGCCTGCGCCTGATCGAGCGCGATGCGGTAGTCGCGGTCGTCGATGCGGGCGATCACGTCGCCGGCGGCAACATGCTGATTGTCCGTGACCGGCACGGCGACGATGTAGCCGGAAACCTTGGGCGCGATGGCGAACTGGCGCGCCGCGATGAAGGCGTCGTCGGTCGTTTCGAAATGCCGGGCGTAGTCCCAGTAGAGGTAGGTTGCCGGCGCCGCCACGATCAGCAGCAAAAGCGCGAGGACGGCGACGAACCGGTGCCGCCGCAACAAGCCCTTGCGCGGCTCCTCGCCGTCGCCATCCTGCTCGCGCTCCCGATCGTCGCTGCGATCTTCGCGCGGCGGCAATTCGACGATACGGCGGTCGCCGGCGGGCGGTGCCGATGGCGCCGGCGCGCGGGCGCGAACGGTGTTGCCTGCATCCGCGGACGGCCGCTCGCCGAAGGTCTCGCGCGAAACAACCGGTTGCGCCGGCCGAAGCGCCAGCAGCGATTGCTCGCTTCGCTCTTGAGTTTGCTCTTCGAAGGTCATTGTTTTTCGTCCTGCCATGGCTTGGCCGGCGCGCCGGGCTGGTGCACAACGTAGTGACAGTTCGCCCGGCGATAATTGCAGTCCCGCCCAACTGGTTATTCGGAAAATCCGAACGGCGCCGCGCCGCGACGGCGCTTGCCAGGTCGAGGCGCGGAGCCCTTGGGGAAGTTCAGAAGACCGTGATGAGCCGTGTGGCGGGCTGCGCGAGCCGCGGCCTGCCGCTTGAGCAGACCAGCACTGCGGTATTCGGCGCGGCGCGGCCTTGTATTTTGCCGGTGCCGGCCATATTTAGATGCACGAATAAAGGCAGCAGCAAAGAGTCGGTGGGGGGCCGATTGCGATCTACGGAGGGTCGGATGGATCGGCTCGCCAGTATGCAAGTGTTCATTCAGGTGGTCGACAGCGGCAGCTTCGCGGCCGCCGCCAAGCGGCTCGATGCGTCGGCCGCGACCGTCACTCACCATGTCCAGGCGCTGGAAGATCATCTCGGCGTTCAGTTGCTTCATCGCACCACCCGACGATTGAATCTCACCGACGTCGGACGGAATTTTTACGAACACAGCACCCGCATTCTGGCGCAGGTCGAGGAGGCGGAGCGTTGCGCCTCGACCTTGCAGACGACGCCGCGTGGGCTTTTGCGGATCAACACGACCGAGGCTTTCGCCCGCGTGTTGGCACCGCTGATCGCCGAGTTTGCCGCGACTCACCCCGAGGTGTCGTTCGACGTTGTCGCAACGAACCAGATGCCCGATCTGATCGAAGAGAATTTCGACCTCGCGCTGCGGCCCGGGCAACTCCCCGACTCGAGCCTGATCAGCCGCCGACTCGGCGTCGGCGCGCGGATCGCTTGCGCGGCGCCCGCCTATCTCGAGCGCCACGGCGCGCCGCAGCGGCCCCAGGACCTCGCCGATCACAATTGCCTGATCCATGCCATGATCGACAGCCCCTGGAGTTTCACCGGACCTGATGGCGAAATCGAAGTCGCGGTTTCCGGCAACCTGCGCAGCAACTCTTGGCCGGCGATCCGCGGCGGTGCGCTCGCCGGCCAGGGCATCGCCCTGTTGCCGATCATCCTGATCGCCGAGGACGTGCACGCGGGCCGCCTGATCCGCCTGCTGCCGGATTGCGGCGGCGGCGAAACGCCGATCCAGGCGGTCTATCCGCCGAGCCGCCATGTCTCCGTGAAGGTGCGCACCTTCCTCGATTTCCTCGTCGAGCGGCTGCACGAGCAGCCGGTTTTGCTCGGTTACCTGACCGCTGACGGCACCGACATCGCGGCGTAGCGCACGCGTTTCCATCATTGCGAGACTCCGCTTTCGCGAGTGTTTGCTCGCCCGGCGCATAGATCGCGACCGCGTGATTATTTGCACTTTCCCAATAGATCATTTCTCGCGTCGCCGCTGGCGCGCGTCTCCAATCGGCCGATGTGATGGACATGGATCGCTCGGGTCGCAATCGCGCGTGATCCGACGAAATGCCTACTCATCACGAGAGGAGACCGACATGAGCAAGACGTTTGGAATCGCGATGGTGATCGGGGCCCTCGGCGCCGGCATTGTCGCATCGCCCGCGTTCGCAGCAGTCGACATGGGATCGCAATGCCGCGAGAGCGCCTACGGCGTGTGGCAGCGGGGCCGCATGGGCGACGGCCTCGATCGTCAGCGCGAGTTCATCGTCAACTCGTGCATGGCGAACGGCGGAAAGTTCTGACCCTGAAAATGTTCAGCGTGCCGGACCCATGCGAAGCCGCTGGCGTCCGAAGATCAAGGACGCCGGCGCGCCGGCAAAGGAGCAAACCAATGACATCGACATCAGCACCGCGGGTCGCCAGGCTTGCGACTTTGCTGTTCGCGAGCACGCTGGCAATCACCGCGACGCAGGCCTGGTTGGCGGATTCCAACGGCCTTTCCCCCGCGGACGATCCTGCTTCGCCCTATTATCTGGGCCAGATCGCGCCGCCGGCGTGGCAAGGCCGCCCCTTGGCGATTCCGGAAATTGGCGGCCTCGGCGAGTAAAGGCTCGCGCCGACGCGCTCGCCGGCAGTGTTTCGTCAGGCCGAACAGTCCATTCGGAATTGCGCGGATTATCGGAACCGGCCGCCCGTGGCACTCTGATCAAAAGACACTCGTGCCGAGGAGACCTTCCATGCGCACAAGCACCGCCGCCCTGTCGATACCGTCCGCAGAATCGGGCCTTGCTGCCTACCTTACGCAGATCCGGCGCTTCCCGATGCTGGAGCCGCAGGAGGAATACATGCTCGCCAGGCGCTGGCGCGAGCACGACGACGCCGCGGCGGCGCACCGGCTCGTGACCAGCCATCTGCGCCTCGTCGCCAAGATTGCCATGGGTTATCGCGGCTACGGCCTGCCGATCGCCGAGGTGATTTCGGAAGGCAACGTCGGACTGATGCAGGCGGTCAAGCGCTTCGCGCCCGAGAAGGGCTTTCGCCTCGCCACCTATGCCATGTGGTGGATCAGGGCGGCGATCCAGGAATATATCCTGCGTTCGTGGTCGCTGGTGCGCATGGGCACCACCGCCAATCAGAAGAAGCTGTTCTTCAACTTGCGCAAGGCCAAGGTCAGGATTTCCGCCCTCGAAGAAGGGGACATGCGGCCCGAGCAGGTCGAGCTGATCGCGCAACGCCTCGGCGTCGCCGAACAGGACGTGATCGACATGAACCGCCGGTTCGGCGGCGACGTGTCGCTCAACACGCCGATCCGCGAGGATGGGAGTTCCGGCGAATGGCAGGACTGGCTCGTCGACGAGGGGCCGAGCCAGGAGCGCATCGTGGCGGAGAACCAGGAGTTCGAAACCCGGCGCCGGGCGCTCGACGATGCGCTCGACGTGCTGACGAACGCGCGCGAGCGCCGCATTTTCGAGGCGCGCCGGCTCGCCGAAGACCCGCTCACCCTCGACGCGCTCGCGGCGGAGTTCGGCATCTCGCGCGAGCGCGTACGCCAGATCGAGCAGCGGGCGTTCGGGAAGGTGCAGAAAGCGGTGGTGCACCACGTCGCCGCCGCGCAAACGCATGCTGAGCAAAGCGCAGCCGCCGCGCTGGCGTGAGCCTTATCGCCTCACCATATCGGGGAAGACATGGGCATTCTCGTCAACGGCAAGTGGACCGCCAAGGGCCCCGACACGTCCGCGACCGGCGGGCGCTTCGTGCGCCAGGCGACCACGTTTCGCAACTGGATCACGCCGGACGGACGGCCGGGGCCGACCGGCGACGGCGGCTTCGCGGCGGAGCCCGGGCGCTATCACCTCTATGTTTCACTTGCCTGCCCGTGGGCGCACCGGACTTTGATCTTTCGTGCGCTCAAGGGACTGGAGGCGGCGATTTCCGTCTCCGTCACCCACTGGTTCATGGGCGAGGAAGGCTGGACCTTCGAGGACGGCCCCGGCGTCGTTGCCGATCCCGCCGGCGCGCGCCGCATCTATGAGGTCTACCTGCGTTCGGACCCCTCCTACACTGGCCGCGCCAGCGTGCCGGTGCTGTGGGACAAGGCGCGCGGCGTGATCGTGTCGAACGAATCCTCAGAAATCATTCGCATGTTCAACGCCGCCTTCGACGGCGTCGGCGCGGCGCCCGGCGATTTTTATCCCGCCGATCTGCGTGGCGAAATCGATGCCCTCAATGCCCGCATCTATGCCGACGTCAACAACGGCGTCTACCGGGCCGGGTTCGCCACCACCCAAGAAGCCTATGAGGAAGCCGTGCGCCCGCTGTTCGCCACCCTCGACATGCTTGAAGAACGGCTGGCGACGCGCCGCTACCTATGCGGCGAGCGTTTGACCGAGGCAGATTGGCGTCTGTTTACGACGCTCGCGCGGTTCGACGCCGTCTACGTCGGGCACTTCAAATGCAATCTGCGCCGCATCGTCGACTACCCCAATCTGTCGGCCTATGCGCGCGAGCTTTATCAGCAGCCCGGCGTCGCGGCGACGACCGATTTCACGCACATCAAGCGCCATTATTATCAGAGCCACCGGACGATCAATCCGTCCGGCGTCGCGCCCGCCGGTCCCGAACTCGATTTCCTCGCGCCGCACGGCCGCGAGCAAAGCCGATTTCGTAGGGTGGGCTAAGTGCGCGGAGCCCGCGTGCCCATCTAAATATTTCTTTTCAACTATCGTCTGGCGGCCGATCGCGCGCTTGCATTACAGACGAAGCGGCAAGCGCGCGATCGGCAACGTAAAACGGGCGGGCCCCCTACACCCCTTCATTTGTGTGCACGAGCTGCGCCGCCAAATAATCGGAAAAGGCCCGCACCTTGAGCGATGGTCGGCGGCCGCCCGGGTAAACGGCGTGCAGCTCGACCCAATCGAGCTGACAATCGGAGAGGATCGCGACGAGTTCGCCGGTTTCGAGCTCGGCCCGGCACATCCATCGCGACGCCACGGCTACGCCGAGCCCGGCTTTGGCGCAGGCCACAACGCCGTCGGCCGCGGCGACCTTCAGCGGTCCTTGCACGGTGGCAGGCGTTGTTCGTCCCGCGCGCGTGAAACGCCAACCGGTCCGGCCCGAGAGCCCCGGGCCGAGAATGCAGTCGTGCTGGGCCAGGTCGGCGGGCGTTTTCGGCGTTCCCTTGCGCGCAACGTAGGACGGCGAGGCAACGGCGAGGCGCGGCGCCTTGCCGAGCAGCCGCGCGCCGAATCCGGAATCGGCCAGCGGGCCCAATCGCAAGGCCATATCGGCGCCTTCGGCGATCAAATCCTCGGTCCGGTCGGACATCAGCAGCTCGATCGACAGTTTCGGATGCTGCGCCATGAAGCCGGGCAGACGCGGGATGACTTCGCGAATCCCGAACGCCCCTGAGAGCGCCACCCGCAACGTGCCGCGCAGGCTATCCAGCCCGCGGGTGGCATTTTCGGCGTCGTCGAGATCGCCGAGGATTTGCCGCGCCCGTTCGAGAAACACCCGGCCCGCGTCGGTCGGCGCGACGTGCCGCGTCGTGCGCAGGAGCAGCTTCACGCCGAGGCGCGTCTCGAGACTTGCCACCAGGCGCGACACGGACGGCTGCGACACTCCGAGTTCCCGTGCGACGCGCGAGAAGCTGCCGGTCTCGCCGGCGCGCACGAAGGCGGTCAGTTCGCGGAGCCGATCACTCATGCAGCCGGCGTATAAATCAGATACGCGGCGCGCGTCTACTGCGCGAGCCCTGTCGACGTCATTTTGTGGCGAGGCCAGCCGGGAGGCCGGCAGCGAGAAAGAACGAGACAAGGAGTATGCCGATGACGACGACAGCCCTCATCACCGGAGCGACGAGCGGTATCGGCCGCGCGGTCGCCGACAAACTGGCGCAGTCGGGCGTTCATGTCGTGGTCGTAGGCCGCAATGTCGAACGCGGTGAAAGGACGATCGCCGAAATGCGGGCGACGGGCGGAAAAGCCGATTTCATCTCGTCCGATCTTCGCGACGCTGGGAGCGCCCGCGCGGTCGCCAGAAAGGCCGTCGAGCTGGGAGACGGCCACGTCGACATCCTGATCAATAACGCCGGCATGTATCCGTTCGGCGCGACGCACGAAATGAGCGAGGAATCGTTCGACGACGTCTATGCGCTCAATGTGAAGGTTCCGTATTTTCTCGTCGCCGAACTTGCCCCGTTAATGGCGAAGCGAGGTAAAGGCGCAATCGTCAACGTCTCGACGATGGTAGCCGATTACGGTGTGGAGGGCATGAGCCTCTATGGATCGAGCAAGGCCGCCATCAATCTGCTGACCAAAGCATGGGCGGGCGAGTACGGCCGCATGGGCGTCCGCGTGAATGCGGTCAGTCCCGGACCGACCCGCACCGAGGGCACGGCGGCGATGGGCGAGGCGCTGCAGCAGATCGCCGCCCAAGCGCCGGCCGGGCGTCCGGCCGCGCCGGAGGAGATTGCCGAGGCGATCGTGTTCCTGGCCAGCGACCGCGCCAGTTACGTCCAGGGTGCGGTTCTGCCGGTCGACGGCGGCAGAACCGCCGTATAGATTTCGTCGCCGATGCGGTTAGGAGCGCAGTCACAATGCCTCTCGTCGTTACGAGCGCATCCGGTCCCAATGGCAACGGATATGGCGCGCTTCTCGCTTTTGATCGTGACGGCACGCCGCTTGGTCGCTTCAGCGATGACGGGCGCATCGCTGACCCGCGTGGACTCGCCGTCGATCGGAAAGACAGATTATTGTTCCTCAACAGCGGAGAAGATCGGGTATTGGCGCTCGATCCAGATGGGAAAGTCGTTCGCGATACAGGCCGGATTGAAGGACTCAACCCCGGTGGAGCGAATTTCGGACCGGACGGCGGCTATTACGTTACGTTAAGGGGCGCCCGTTCGGTTATGGCATTTCCGGCCGCGCTTGCCGGAACCGGCGAGTATTTCCTCCCGCCGCAAATCGTACCCTTTCCGCGTGGTTTTGCGTTCGGTCCCGACGGAAGAATGTTCCTCGCCTCGGGAATCGGCCCAAATGGCGAAGGCGACAACGCCATCATCGTATTCGCCCAGGGCGAGCGAGCACGGCCGTCTCGGCTCGTGAGTGATCCGGAACTCAGTCCTCTCGATCTCGCGATGGCGCCCAACGGTCACATTGTCGTCTCAAGCGAGCACCCATTTGGTGCGGCCGATGCCGTGACGAGCGTCCGCGAATACGACCCCGCCGACGGAACCCTTGTGCGCGTCTTCTCTCCCGACGGCCCGGCGGAATTTCGTCGGCCACGCGGTCTGCGCTTCGGCCCCGATGGCAATCTTTACTGCGTCGCGCAGGACGAGATCGTCGCCTTCAATTTTACGAGCGGCGAATTACTAGGGACACCTGTGCGATTTCCTCGCTTGCACGGACAGGCGTTGGTGTTTTTCCCGTAGGGTGAGCTAACGGAATGAGGTCGTGACTCACGCGTTCGTCGTTGCTCACGAATTCACGTCCGGCCTCTAAGCTGCCACCTTGCTTAAGAACCCTTCCACCTTATCGCGCAATTCGTCGGCGGCGGATTGCATCGCGTGCGATACCTGCAACACAGTGGCGGCGGAAACGCCGGTGTGCTCGACGGCGCCGGCGACCTGTTCGAGCGCGCCGACCACCGTGTTCGTTCCGGCGGCGGCACTCGCGACGCTGTGAGAAATCTCGTTGGTGGCCGCGCTCTGCTGCTCCACCGATGCCGCAACTGCAGTCGTGTAGCGGTTGATTTCCTGCATCCGCTCCGTATTGCGGCGGATAACCTCGACCGCAGCGGCGGTCGATCCCTGAATGCCGGCGATCTGGGCGGAAATCTGCTCGGTCGCCTTGGCGGTCTGAACGGCGAGCGATTTGACCTCGGACGCGACGACGGCGAACCCGCGGCCGGCCTCGCCCGCGCGCGAGGCTTCAATGGTCGCGTTGAGCGCGAGCAGGTTCGTTTGGCCGGCGATGTGCTGGATGAGCTTGACCACGTTGCCGATCTCCTGCGCGGCTTGGGCGAGACCGGCGACCTCGGCGTCGGTTTTTTGCGCTTCGCCCACCGCAAGCCCGACGAGCTCGGTGGCCTGACCAAGCTGCCGACTGATCTGCGCGATCGATTGCATCAATTCGTGCGCCGCGTTCGCAGCTACCGTCACGTTGACGGCGGCATCGTTGGAGGTGTGCACCGCGCCGGCAGCGCGCTGCGATGTCTCGCGCGAGCTGGCGGAAAGGCCGGCGGCGGTGCGGCCCATCTCGGCGGCGCTCGTGCTCATGGTGCCCAGCACGGACTCGACGCTGGCGCGGAAGGAGCGGATCTCGGCCTCGACCATCGCTCGATGCGCCTTCTGTTCCGCAAGCGAAGCCACGCGCATCTCGGTGAGCCGCCGCTCGGTGATGTCGTCGTGGGTGCCGACCCAGTAATCGCCTGCGGCGATCGGCCGATTGATGACCTCGATGGCGTGACCGTCCGGCCGCTCGATGATGGACCTGACGGTCTCGCCCCGGCCGATGGCGTCGAGCAGTTCGACGCAATAGCGCTCCGCGTCGGCGGCGAGGGTTCCGCCGGCGCTGCGGGCTTTGATGATGTCGCGCAAGGTGCAGCCGGGCCTCACGAGCGCGCGGGACAGGCCGTACATTTCGAGATACCGGTCGTTGCAGACCACCAGGCGCTCCGCGCGGTCGAACATGACGACCCCCTGCGTCATGTTGTTGAGCGCCGTCGCCAGCAATCGACTATTGGCATCGAGCCGCCGGTCGGTGAACGCACTGATCAGGCTCAGCCCGAGAACCGCCATGGCGGCGCTGGCGACCGCGATGGCGAGCGCCCCGGGCGAGAGCGAGAAGGCGGTGATGACGCGGGTCGGGTCGGGCACGATTTCCACCGCCGCCATCGCGGTGAAGTGATGCGAGACGATCGCCAGCGTCAGAAGGACGGCGGCGATCACCATGGCGCGCAGGGTATCGCGGCGCGCAGCGACAGCGAGCGCAGCCATTCCGAACAGGATTCCGAGGGCAACCGAAACGGTGACCAAACCGAGCCACCAGGTCACCCGCCCGGGCAGCTCCACCGCCCACATCCCGGTGTAATGCATACAGGCGATGCCGCCCCCCACGATGCCGCCGCCGAGTGGCGCGCCCCAGCGCGCGGGAACGTAGACCGCAACGGCAAGCCCGCCGGCGGTCACCACTGCCGCGGCGACGAGCGAGAGCGCGGTGAGCCCGATGTCGTAGGCGATGGAGACGCCGGGATCGTAGGCCAACATGGCGATGAAATGGGTCGCCCATATCCCGCAGCCCGTGGCGGCGCCCGCAGCGATAATCCAGCCGGCACGGGCCCGCCCCGCCGTGGCGCGAGCGCGGCCGAAAAGGCTGATCGCCGCGAGGCTCGCGGCGAAGCAGACGACGGCCGCGATGAGCACCAGCCGCCAGTCGTGCTCTGTCGTCAGGCAGTTGAAGACGCGGAACATGCGGCGGTCCCTTCGAAGGCGAAGAGCACGAGTACCGCGTAAGGATTTCTTTAACGTTAACCGCCTGCGCTTCGCACCTCGGCAATCCGCGCACGCGCGGCCGGAACAACCAGAGAGGATCACTATTTGATTCCACGGGCACTGTCCGCATGGACGTGCTCGAACAATCACTAGTGCCGCGAACCCGAAGTTCGCACCACAATTGCGGCGAGTCGGATTGCGAACTTCGGGTTCAAAGCGGCACTAGAATCATAAAGTTGCTAGCGTCCTTCGATTCCGAAGTTCGCTACGGAGCGAGCCGCAAAATCAGGCGAACTTCGCAATCGGGACACTAGCGCTCGGTGATTATCCGCTCGCGATCAACCCGCCTCAAACATAGCGCGGGATCGGGCCGAGTTGCGGCGTCATGCGATCGGAGAGATCAAGAAAAATCTCGTGGACGTAGCACCAGCCCCAGCCTTCCGGCGGATCGTAGCCTTCGATCACCGCATGCCCGGTGGCGTGGAAATGTTTGGTGGCGTGGCGGTTCGGGGAGTCGTCGCAGCAGCCGACGTGCCCGCAGGTGCGGCACAGCCGCAGGTGCACCCACGGCGATCCCGTCTTGAGGCATTCCTCGCAGCCGCGCGCGCTCGGCGTCACGTCGCGAACCTGGTCCGCGTGAAAACATGTGGGCATCAGCCGCTCCCTGCCGCCAGAACCTTCGCCGGTTGACTTGTTTCATCGGCCAGGAACGCGTGCAGCGCCGCCACCACCTGCGCCCCCTCGCCGACCGCCGCCGCGACCCGCTTGGTCGAGCCCGAGCGCACGTCGCCGATGGCGAAGACGCCGCGCACGCTCGTCTCCAACGGCCGGCCGCCGCCGCCCGTTTCGCTGCCGGTCAACACGAAGCCCTTGCGGTCGAGGGCGATGCCGGAGTCCTTGAGCCAATCGGTGTTGGGATCGGCGCCGATGAACAGGAACAGGTGGCGCAGCGGGCGCCGCGTCTCTTCGCCGGAAGGCCCGCGCCAACGCACCGCCTCGAGCACGCCGCCGCTGCCTTCGAGACCGATGATGTTTGTTTGCATCAGCACTTCGACGTTGGCAAGCCCGGCGATGCGGTCGACGAGATAGCGCGACATCTTCGCCTCCAGGCTCGGGCCGCGCACGAGCAGCCAGACCTTTCTCACCTGGCTCGCAAGGTAAACCACCGCCTGACCGGCCGAATTGCCGGCGCCCACGAGCGCCACCTCCTGGCCGGCGCACAGCTTCGCCTCGAGCGGCGAAGCCCAATAATGCACGCTCGTGCCTTCGAACGCCGCGAGGTTGGCGGCGGCGGGCCGCCGGTAGCGCACGCCGCTCGCGATCACCACGGCGCGGGCGGCCGCGCGTTCGCCGTTCGCCAAATTGAGCGCGAAGCGACCCTCGCGGGCGGAGTCAACCGGATCGAGCGCGACCGCCTCGTCCGGGATCGCCATTTCGACCCCGAACTTCTGCGCCTGGTTGTAGGCGCGCGCCATCAAGGCCATGCCACTGATGCCGGTGGGAAAGCCGAGATAGTTCTCGATCCGCGCCGAGGCCCCGGCCTGCCCGCCGAACGCGCGGCAGTCGAGCACGAGCGCGCGCAGCCCTTCCGAGCCGGCGTAGACACCGGCCGCGAGGCCCGCCGGGCCGGCGCCGACGATCGCCACGTCGTAGAGGCGATCGGGATCGATCGGCCGGACGAGGCCCAGGCAGCGGGCGAGTTGCGTCTCTCCCGGATTGTGCAAGAGCTGCCCGCCCGGGCATAGCACGATCGGCAGTTGTCCGGGATCGACCTGGAACCGTTCGATCAGCGTCTTGGCATCCGCGTCATGGTCGGGGTCAAGCTGGAGATTCGGATGGCCGTTGCGTCGGAGAAATCCCTGCAGGCGCAGCACGTCGCCGTTGTCGGCCCGGCCGACGATCACCGGGCCGCCCGCGCCGGTCTCCAAAAGACGCACGCGGCGGAGAATGAATGCGCGCATGATGCGCTCGCCCAGCTCCGCCTCGGCGATGAGCAGCGCGCGCAGTTGATCCGGCGCGATGAGCAACGCCTCGACCGCGCCGCGCGCGGTGGCGTCCACCAGCGCCGGCCGGCCGGCGAGCTGCGCGAGTTCGCCCAGGAATGCGCCGGCTTCAAGGGTGACGAGCGGCGTACGTCCGCCGGAGGACTCCTCGCGGGCGACGTCGACGATCCCTGCGAGAATGACGGCAAGGCCGACCCCACCGACGCCGACCTTGGCAAGCGCCTCGCCCGGCGCAAACGCGCGCGTTTCGCCGAACCGCCGCACGCGCTCGATCTCCGAGCGCGCGAGCGTCGGATACATCTGGTCGCGGCGGGTGTCGACGATCGAGGGTGCCGCCATTGACGTCGCTGCTCCTGCGGTGACGCTTCCTCATATAAACCTTACGTCACCAATGTCGAACCGACATCGTCGGTCGAGCTAATGTCCGCAATCGCCGCATTGCCGGGAATGGCCTCTGCGTCGGTTCTTCTTCACGTGAGGCTGCGGCGATAGGCGGACGGCGTCATCCCGGTGATGCGGTGAAACGTCGAGCTGAATGCGCTCGTGCCGCTGAATCCAAGTGCGAACGCGATCTCGGTCATCGAAACACCCGGCTTCGCCAGCAACTCCTTTGCCCCTTCGACCCGCCGCGCTCGCCAGTAGCGCTGCGGCGGCTCGCCGAAGGATTGCTTGAACGATCGGACGAAATGGTACGGGCTCAATCGCACCAGGTCGGCCAGGACCCCGAGGGAAACGTCCTCGGCAAGATGCTCTTCCATGAATTGCGCGACCCGCTTCCGCTGCCACGCGGCAAGCCCGCCGCGTTCGGCGGGCCGCGGGGGCGTTTTGCCGTGCAGGCGCAGCAGCTCATGCGCCAGCAGTCCGCCGAGCGCCTCGGCATACAGCCGATCGGCCGGATCGACGCTGCCGATCAGCGCCTTGAGCTTGGCTACGGTTTGCCAGATGCTGCCGTCCTCGAACAGCAGGCGGGGTTCCAAATCGGCCTCGGCGAAGCCGAGCTCGGGATCGACCGGCACAGTGCGCGGATCGAGGTAGAGGCAAATCGATCGCGTCAGCAGGCGGGGATGCTGGGCGCCGGAGAATTTCCTGCCCGCCGGCACGAATACCAATTTGTGGGAGTAGTTGCGAACCGTCGAGATCGGCAGCCCCTCGACAAAGGTCTCGCCGTCGTAACGCGCGCCCTGCTCGACTGCGATCAGCAGGTGACGCCCGTGCCGGAAACTGTATTCAAAATAGTCGTGGCGGATGATCTGTATGATGTCCATCTGCACGCCGCGCCACTCCGCGGTCTGGTGCTTGACGGCTTCGGCGGGGGAAAAGTCGAGAATCGGCAGAGAGCCATTGTCCGCGGACACGCTTTGATTCCGATGTAAGCCAAGGGGCAGGTTCATCACACGACCTCTTGCGTTCGATCGCCGTTGTCCTATTCCCTCCTTGCGTTTTCTCCCTGCCACGTTCCGGATTTCTTAGAGCGGCGCCTTTTCATCCGGTAATCGGACCGGCCCCACATAGACGGCGGCTTGATCTGCGTCAGGGCGTGCTCACGATGACTTGAAACGGCTTGATCGGTCGCGGCCCTGCATGGGGCCGTGCGCATGGCAAAGGCCACGGGCCCGGCCCAAGCAGGCCTGGCCGCGTTATTCGGCGACGGAATTCCTCGATCCGTCGTCCTCACCTGCGGAAATCGACGCTTTCATCGCGCGTCATGGGCCGCGGACGCCAAGACCGTCGAGGTGAAGGCAATCCACCTGTCACTGATCTCGCAACCCGCCGCGATCTCGCAGTTGATTTTCCAGCGGCTGATCAAACGGCGTGAGACGACTCACGGCAGCTTATCGAAAAACAAATAAAGGGCCGTAATGCGGCCGTCCCGGGCAATGATGAAGTCAGTGCCCGCGTAGGCCGCCGGCCCGCCAGGAGGGCCCGAGACCCATCGGATCCGCCCGCCATTTTGCAACTCCTCGGGCTCGGCAATCGGCTGATAGCGAAAGTCTGGATGCGTAGCCTTGATGGTGCCGGCAATGCGATCGATCTCGTCGCGGCCGCGGTAGACGCCATTGGGCTCGTAGAATACGCCGTCTTCCGCCCAGATCTCGTCGATGGCCGCGCGCCGGCGCGCGGGATCGTTTTCGCCGAAAACTTCATGCAGATTGCGGGTCAGCAAGGTCGATAGGCTGTCGGCCACGGCGTGTCTCCTCGGCGTTAAAGGCGCAAACAGAACGGCGTACCGCGCGGCGTCCTCGAACAAGATCCGCCCGCAGGGGCGCATAGAGAGCAGCGGAGCCGTTATGTCGTCACTCAATGGCGGCGCGGTGGCGGACGATTCTCAGTGACGCAAAGCGGCGTCGAGGTTGTTCAAGACCCCGAGCTGAGCCATGATGATCGACGCCTCCGGGTAGCAGTCGAAGCGTTTGATCTTCCCGTCTTCGAGTTCGAACACGTCGCAGCACGGGGCGTCCATTTGCTTACCTGTGGCAGGCAGCTCGCCAAACGGAAGCTGGAGCGGACCGTCATGGGTGCCCTGCAAAGCGAGTTGCACAACGACGACATTGCCATCGGCATAGATGCGATACAGCTCGCGGTGCATGTTGGAGAACGCCGTGCCGTAGTTGCGGACCGGGTCGGCAAGCGCGCGGCCACGGTAAGTCGCGCCTGCCGAATTGTCGGTGAACACCCCGTCGGGCGTGAACACGTTGATCCAGCCTTCCAGATCTTTCCGTTCGGCGACCGCATAGGCGTTACGAACCGCGGCCACATTGTCATTGCTCATGAAACGGCTCCTTCGCTGGCTTCAGGCAGCCGTGATGCTTCGCGGCGACGTGCCGCTTGTCAGCGTCGCTGCCGAAATCCTGACGAGGCCCAATTTAACGGCTGGGGAATGCCGCGATCTATTGCGCGCCGGTCCTGCCGCCTACCGTCCTGGTCTGTTGCTCTGAACCTTGGTTTACCGGCGTGGCTATCCCGATTCCCCGGATGCATGCGGCATGGCTGGCGCCTTTTTGCGTCTTCACGCTGCGTGCTATTCTCCCCGCATGCCCGGTCTCGGCTGTGGCGACCAGCTTTGCGGCCATCGGCGATGGAGATGACGTTGGCGCGGAAAGGCGCGAAGAGCCAAACGCGAAGCCGCAAGCCTCATTTGATCCGCGCAGGGGCGTGCGTCGGTCATGCCCGCAAGACCCGTGCCGACCTCGAGCGGGAGCTCGAAGCAAGCCGGCGGGAGGTCGCCGACGCACGTGAGCGCCTCGTCGAGGCGATGAAGCAACAAACTGCCACCTCCGAGATGCTGCGCATCATCGCTAACGCGCCGGGCGATGTTCACTCGGTGCTCGGCGCGGTGACGGAAAACGCCGCGCGTCTGTGCGACGCGCGCAATGCGCGGATCTGGCGCGTGGAAGACAAAATTATCCGGCTGGTTTCTGCATACGGCGAAAGCTCGGCGACCATCCATGGCCGCGAGGGCCTACCCGTGGACCGGGACACGGTAACGGGACGAACGGTATTCGATCGCCGGACGATCCATGTCCATGATCTCGCCGCGGAGGACCGCGAGTTCCCGGTGGGTAGCAGGCACGTAAGGGACGAGGGTTGGCGCACCACGCTCGCGACCCCGCTGCTGCGCGGGCGCAACCCCATTGGAGTGCTTCTAGTACGGCGAATGGAGGTCCGACCGTTCTCCGACAAACAGATCGCCCTGCTCGAGACTTTCGCCGCCGAGGCGGTAATCGCGATCGAAAACGCGCGCCTGTTCGAAGCCGAGAAGCAGCGCACGGCCGAATTGCGCCGCAACGAACGCTATCTGGCGGAAGCACAGAGACTGAGCCACGTCGGTACCTGGGCCTTCAACGGATCGACAACCCTCTACTGGTCGGAGGAAAACTACCGAATCTGGGGGTTTGATCCCCGGTTGGGCCCGCCGAGCCGCGAAACCAGGCTGCAACGGATCCATCCGGATGACCGCGAGAGGCTGCTCGAGGAGATCGAGGACGCAGTGCGCGAGAAAAGAGACTTCGTGGTGGCGTTCAGAATCAGACTTCCCGACGGGACGGCCAAACACCTCGAATTGACAGGTCGTCATCTGTTCTCCGCGGCCGGCGAGCTTGTCGAAGCCGTCGGCACGTATGTCGACGTGACGGAACGCAAACGCGCGCAGGAGGAACATGAAAGAATGCGCCAATTGGAGGCCGATCTCGCCCGCATGAACCGCGTGAGCATCATGGGAGAGCTGGCCGCCACCCTGGTCCACGAAATCACCCAACCGATTGCCACCGCGCGCAACCATGCCCGAGCGGCGCTCAATTTCTTGGATCGGCAGCCGCCCAAGCTGGACAAGGTCGAGGAAGCGCTTACCGGCGTCGTGGACGATGCCGATCGAGCCGGCGAGATCATCGATCGGATCCGCGATCACGTCAGGAAAGCGCCGCCGCGAAAGGCCGTCTTTGATCTTCATCATGCGATCGATGAGGTAATCGTATTGGGTCGAAGCGCAATCACAAAGAATGGAATCTTGGTCCGGACGCTCCTTGCGGATCGGTTGTTTCCCGTACGGGGAGATCGTGTTCAAT
>Ga0153928_1000168_pt1 | contig 34702 bp, 34 predicted proteins | sample TSNJ012MetaG_FD_106656 | JGI IMG/M metagenome (GOLD analysis project Ga0153928, IMG submission 106656) | Attine ant fungus gardens microbial communities from New Jersey, USA - TSNJ012 MetaG | ecosystem: Host-associated > Fungi > Mycelium > Unclassified | place: USA: New Jersey, Wharton State...
AGAATGCCAGTGACCTGCAGCAGTGCTTGATTGAAAACTCACCGAACAGTATGGTATTGTTTGATCAGAATTACATAATTCAAGTTATGAACAACAGCGCCTATCATATGGCGGGCCTGGATATCACTTCCGCACCGCTTAAGACGAAAGTTACCAGTTTGAACGATATAGACTTCTTTAAAAAAATATTGGAGCAGATAGGCAGTCATTTACTTGCAGAGGAGATTAAACGGATCGATCGCGATGTCAGCATGGAGAGCACAGGGGGAGAGCTGCATACATATCATTGCAATGTACTTCCTGTTGACAACGAAGGTGTAGGTGGAGCGCTTTTGTTAACGGTGTCGGATATTACGAAGGAAGAGCAGATGAAAAGGCTTGCCTTTGAAAAAGAGAAAAACAGTGCCCTAAACCGTATGGTTGCAGGAATTGCACATGAAATCAAAAATCCGCTTATGTCGATAAGAACTTTTGCAACCTTACTAACGACCAGGAGAGGGGATCAGCAAGTGCAAGATATGTTTGCTGAATTTGTTCCGGATGAGGTGGATCGAATAAGTACGCTGATAGACGGCCTGCTCAATTATGCTAAGCCATCTAAAGGGGAAGTAGCATTTGTGAATATTGGGAAAATTATTAAGGAATGCAGTTATCTCACACAGCCGGTTGTGGACAAGGGATATATTGAGGTAGAGGTTCTGACAGAACAGGACTTAATAATTCAGGCGGATAAAAATCAGATAAAGCAGGTTCTGATAAATCTAATTCTGAATGCCATTGAATCTATGGAAAAAAAAATAGAGCGGGGAGAACAGGGTAAACCACCAATGGTTTTAAAAATAGAGGCCAGGACTTTGGAAAACGAGGCAGTGATAACCATGTTGGATCAGGGTTGCGGCATGTCTGAAAAGGAAGTACAAAGGTGCATTGATCCGTTTTTTACGACGAAAGCCACTGGGTCCGGTTTGGGACTGGCGCTTTCCAAAAACTATATAGAGAAAAACGGAGGAAAACTTTTGATAGAAAGCAGGCAGAATGAGTATACAAAAATTACAATAAAATTTGCGATAGCAGTGATAGGAGAGTGTGGGAATGAAATCGACAATCTTGATAATTGATGATGAGCGGGCGATATGTATATCTCTTTCATTAGTGCTTGAGAAGGAATATATCGTTCATACAGCTACTGATGCATCAAGGGGGTTGAGCCTGATGAAGGAGATATCCTTTGACTTGATTCTTCTGGATTTGAAAATCGGAGATCAAAACGGCATTGACGTGCTGGAGCAAATTAAGGATTATGATAAAAGCATAGCTGTTATATTAATGACTGCCTATGGCAGCATCCGCTCTTCTGTACAGGCAATGAAAAAAGGCGCTTTTTCCTATTTATCCAAGCCGCTGGATGTAGAGGAACTGCAGATATTTATCAAGCAGGCTCTCGAATTCCGGTATCTGAACGAGCGGGTGAAATATTTAAGCGAGGAGCTTCAGCACCGTTATTCTTACGCGGGGATGATCGGAAAAAGTCCGGCAATGCAGCAGGTATATCAAATGATTGAAAAGGTAAAGGATGTGAATGCCAGCGTAACAATTTTCGGTGAAAGTGGTACTGGCAAGGAATTAGTGGCGAGAGCGATTCATTATCAAAGCAAACGCAAGAACGGTAACTTTGTAGACGTGAACTGTGCGGCTATTCCGGAGGGATTGCTGGAAGAGGAATTCTTTGGACATAAAAGGGGGTCTTTTACCGGTGCTGTCCAGGACAAAAAAGGGAAATTTGAACTGGCGGACGGAGGAACCCTGTTTCTGGACGAGGTGGGAGATATGCCGTTGACGCTGCAGGGAAAGCTCCTTAGGGTGCTGGAACAAAAAGAGGTTACACCTATCGGCGGAAGCGTGGCGAAAAAGATTGATGTCAGGGTAATATCGGCTACAAACCGAGATTTAAAAGCAATGGTGAAGGAGGGAAGCTTTCGCCAGGACTTGTTTTACCGCTTGAATATTGTAGAAATTAAGCTGCCGGCATTGAGGGAGCATAAAGAAGATATCCCTCTTTTAATTCATCATTTTCTGGCTAAGTTCGATGAGAAGCAGGGGGAAAAGCGAAAGGGACTGACCTCCGAGGCAGAACGTGCGATTATATCCTATGATTATCCGGGAAACGTAAGAGAGTTGTCGCATGTCATAGAATATGCAGTAATACTTTCCGGTGGGGAAGTAATTGAAATAGGGGATTTACCCTTGCCGATACAAGAAACAAGCGCTGGTGAATACGGCATAAAGCGTATGGAAAAGGGACAGTCGCTTGAGGAACTGCTGGCAGGCTACCCAATGGCAGAAGTAGAACGAATCGTGATTCAGGCCGCTTTAAAACGTAATGGCGGAAGGCAGAAGGTGACGGCGCTTGAGTTGGGGATCAGTGAAAGAGGGCTAAGGTATAAAATAAAAGAGTTTCACTTAGGAGATTAAAAAGAGGCAAGAATTGCAGGAAGAGGCAAGTTTTGCCTCTTTTTTGTATGAATAATTAAGTAAGCGAACTCCACAAGTAATGTTTTTATTGATTATATAACACAAAGAGAGTTGGCACGCTTTATGCTATATCTATTAGTGTCGAGATTAACAAGGAGCAATTATTTGAAAATGGAGGTAAGTGTAATGAAAAGAAGAATGTTAGCACTGTTTTTAGGCATCACTCTGACAATGGGAATGGTAGGATGCAGCAATTCCTCAAACAGTACCACGAAGGACAATTTGCAGAGCAATACACTTGCGGGAGACACTGCACCGGTAGAATCACCACCGAGTGAGAACGCGACATTTAAAAACCCAATTATTGTTGGACTGGCAAATGTGTTTACCACTTCGGATCCACAGAATACCAGTTCTATCACCAATCAGATATTTTACACAGTCAGCCACAGCAATCTGCTGAAATGGGACTATGATACCCAACAATATATGCCGGACCTGGCCGACAGCTACGATGTCTCTGACGATGGAATGGTGTATACCTTCCATTTGAATAAAGACGCTTATTTCCATAACGACGAGCCTGTAAAAGCAAGTGATATTATCTACACGTTTAACCGTGGAAAGGATTTCTCTTTTGTGGCGGCAAAGGTGCAAATCATTGAATCCATGAAGGCTATTGACGATAATACCCTTGAGATTACCCTTTCTGGCCCGTCTACCGGATTCCTTTTCGACATAACCAATCCGAATATGGCGATATTGTCGGAAAAAGCTCTGACGGAAATGGGCGAAGAAGGAACCACGATTGGTTCGGGTGCTTACTATTATGAAGCCATTGATTTTGGCAACGAGGTTACAATGGTTCGCTTTGACAAGTATTTTAAGGAACTTCCCAAAACTGAAACACTTATCTTCCGTCAATATGCAGAGGATGCTACCCGCGTAATCGCACTTCAAACCGGAGATATTGATTATTGCCAAACACCATCTACCATGGAGCTTGAGTATATAGCGGCAGATGATAACCTTGATTTGATCCAAATGAAGGGTACCCGTCTTAACTATATGGTAATGAATGTGTCCGAAGAGCATGGTGCTCCATTTAAGGATATCCGTGTGCGTCAGGCCATCAATATGGCAATTAATAAGGATGATGTGGCTGCAGTTGCCGCAAATGGTTTTGGGGAGGTTCAGAACTACTACTTTACAGATATTAGTGCTGGCTTCTATGGCGGAATGGATGGCTATAACTATGATGTTGAAGCGGCTAAAGCACTCCTTGCAGATGCAGGATATGCGGATGGTTTCTCTTTTTCCGTACTGTGCCACGATTCTACAGCCCGTGCGATAGCACCGGTACTGCAGGCTCAGTTAGCTGCGATTGGAGTTACCATGCACATCGAAGAGGTAGAAACTGCTGTTCGTAATTCCATGATTAAAAACAACGAGCATGATGCCTGTATGGCGGCGCATGTTTCGCTGGTTTCAATTGACAATAATCTGCGCCTTCTGTTTTACACCGACTCAGGAAATAACCGTATGAAATATACAAATTCCGAGTTTGACGCCAAGCTGGATGCTGCGTTGATTGAACAGGATAGCGCAAAGCGTCAGGAGATGTATGATGAACTTCAGACCTTTGTTGTGGATGAGGCTTTGTGTGTACCGCTGTATGTGGAGACCTTGAACATTGCAAAGAAATCCAGTCTGCACGGCATTAAGATCAACGCAACCGGCTGCCATGACTTTACGTATGCCTATATCGAAGAATAAAAACGGAGGTAAAGAGATGCACCGCTATATTGCAAAAAGATTACTAATGCTGATTCCGGTCTTAATCTGCGTGTCGTTTGTTATCTTTTTCATTATGGACTTAGCACCCGGAGATCCGGCGCTGATTATAGCTGGAGACCAGGCTACAGATGAAATGATAGAAAAGGTAAAAGAGGACTACGGGTTTAATGATCCGCTGCTTGTAAGATACGCAAATTATATGAAAGGACTGGTGAAGGGCGATTTGGGAACCTCTTACGTGAGTAAGAAGGATGTGTGGGCCACCTATTGCCAACGTTTCCCAGCTACCGCCAAGTTATCCGTTGCGGCTATCGTGGTTTCGTTAGTTTTGTCGCTGACTTTGGGTGTATACTCCGCGGTCAATCAGAATACCTGGAAGGATAACGTGTCTGTTGTGCTTGCTTTGCTTGGACTTTCCATGCCGCAGTTCTGGTTAGGGCTCCTGCTGATTATCGCATTTGCCCTTAATCTGGGATGGTTTCCGTCAGGCGGTGATACGGGAACCTGGAAGTGCCTGGTTCTGCCGGCCATCACGATCGGAACCAATAACGCAGCTCTGATGACTCGCACCACTCGTTCATCCATGTTGGATGTAATCCGTCAGGACTACCTGTGTACAGCTCGCGCAAAGGGTGTAAGCGAAAAAAGGGTTATTAATCACCACGCACTCCGCAATGCGCTGATTCCGATTATAACCATAGCGGGCGTGCAATTTGCCTATATTCTCGGCGGTGCGGTGCTGGTGGAAACTGTATTTGCATGGCCGGGCGTAGGCCGCCTTATTGTGGATTCAATCAATATGCGTGATATCCCGATGGTAACCGGCTGTGTTGTAATTACAACGATGATCGTATGTGTAGTGCAGCTGCTGGTTGATATTTTGTATGCCTATGTGGATCCACGCATTAAAGCGCAGTATACTAAGTGAGGTGTATAAAAATGACAAATAACACAGCAACTTCTGGAAATTTACTTGTATCAAAAAAGTACGCAAAGCGAAGTCGGGTTGCGGAAATATGGCGTAACCTAAAAAAGAATAAGGGAGCCATTATCGGGCTTATCATCATGGTTTTTCTTGTCGTGATTGCTTTCGCTGCACCTTTGTTCCTTGATTATGAGAGGGACATTATAAGCCAGAATGTACCGGAAAGGCTTCAATCCCCCAGCTTACAGCATCTGTTTGGTACTGACCATGTGGGACGTGACATTTTCGCCCGTGTAATCTGGGGAGCCAGATATTCCCTGCCAATTGGCGTTGTAGCGGTAATAGTTGCCGTTATTCTCGGTGTTACAATGGGAACCGTGGCAGGTTATTACGGTGGCATGATAGAAAACGTTCTGATGCGTTTTGGCGATATATTTGCCTCTATTCCCCATATACTTCTGGCTATTGTTGTAGTATCGGCGCTGGGTCAAAGTACGATAAATCTGATGATTGCGGTTGGCGTAACCAGTACGCCGGCATTTATCAGAGTAGCCAGAGCAGCGGTGCTGACTGTGCGCAATCAGGAGTACATAGAATCAGCCAGAGCCGTTGGCATGAAGGACTGGCAGATTATTCTGCAGCATATTATTCCAAATGCTTTATCACCGATTGTTGTTCAGGTCACACTGCGCGTAGGTTCTGCAATTATTTCCGCCTCTTCCTTATGCTTTCTTGGGCTGGGTATTCCCGCGCCGGCTCCGGAATGGGGGGCCATGCTTTCAGAAGGCAGAAAGTATATCCGGGATTACAGCTATATGACACTATTTCCCGGTCTGGCAATCATGATTACTGTTTTGGCCCTGAACATGCTTGGCGATGGTCTTCGCGATGCGATGGATCCTAAAATGAAGAAGTAGAGGGATGTATGATGAGGAACGAAAAAAAGGATTTGATTTTAGATGTTGAAAACTTGTCAGTCAGGTTTGAAACAGAAGATGGAGTTGTTTACGCCACGAATGGCGTGAGCATTAAACTGGAGAAAAAAAAGACCTTGGGTCTGGTAGGGGAAACAGGTGCAGGAAAAACAACCACAGCTAAGGCATTGATGCGGCTGGTACCTGAACCACCGGGGGTAATTGAGTGTGATAAAATTGTCATTGATGGAATGGATATCATGAAGATGAGACCCAAGGACTTGGAATCGGTTCGCGGAAAAGAAATATCCATGATATTTCAGGATCCGATGACAGCTTTGAACCCTGTGTTTTCCGTAGGGGAACAGATTGCAGAATCCATCGAAATACACGAAAAGCGCTCAAAGAAGGATGCATTTGCTAAAGCTATTGAAATGCTTGAGATGGTAGGAATACCCGGAAGCCGGGCCCATGAATACCCCCATCAGTTTTCCGGCGGGATGAAGCAGAGGGTTGTAATTGCAATTGCATTGGCCTGCAATCCCAAGCTTCTTGTGGCAGATGAGCCGACTACCGCTTTGGATGTTACCATTCAGGCGCAGGTGCTGGAATTGATGAAGCAGCTGAAGCAAAAATATGATACCTCAATGATATTGATTACTCATGATCTGGGAATCGTAGCGGAGGTCTGCGATGATGTTATGGTTATGTATGCGGGTAGAATTGTGGAACAGGGAACTCTTGAGGAAGTGTTTAACAATACGAAGCATCCCTATACGGAAGGACTTTTTGGCTCCATTCCCAATATAAACGATAGAAAGAGCGAACTTCAGCCGATTCCCGGCTTGATGCCCGATCCCACGGATTTACCAAAGGGATGCTCCTTTGCGCCCAGATGTCCATATGTCAGGCAATCGTGTAAGGAGGAACAACCGGAACACTGCCATATGGGAGGAAACCATTATGTGGCCTGTTCCGCCTATAAGGATCCCAACTTTCATATTAGGAGGCGAGTAACTGTGGAGGCTGAATAGCTAATTGAAAATCTATGAATATTTAGGGATGGTGATGTAATGGCTGATAATATTTTAGAAGTTAAAAATTTAAAAAAGTATTTTAAAATCTCCAAAGGAATGCTTCATGCGGTTGACGATGTTAGCTTTACAATCGAGCGAGGGAGAACTCTTGGTATTGTTGGAGAATCCGGATGCGGAAAATCCACCACAGGAAGATCGATCCTCAGGCTGTTAGAGCCTACATCCGGAGCGGTTATTTTCGAGGGGCAGGATATCACGAAGCTGAAAGAGGAGGAAATGCGAAGAAAGAGAAAGGAAATGCAGATTATATTCCAAGACCCTTTTTCTTCGCTGGATCCTCGTCATACAATAAACCAGATTATCGGGGAGCCGATAAAGGTCAACAAGATTATGACTGACAAACACAAAATTGAAAATAGGGTTCTGGAGTTAATGGATACGGTAGGCTTAGCAGAGCGCTTGATTAATACTTATCCGCATGAGCTGGATGGTGGGCGCAGACAGAGAATAGGGATTGCGCGGGCGTTGGCAATGGAACCCAAGTTTATTGTTTGCGATGAGCCGGTATCGGCGTTGGACGTCTCAATTCAAGCACAGATTCTGAACCTGTTAAAACAGCTGCAAAAGAAATTAGGGCTAACTTTTATCTTTATCACACATGATCTTTCGGTGGTAAATCACTTCTCTGACGACATTGCTGTAATGTATTTAGGGCGGCTGGTGGAAAAAGCGCCGGCAGAGGAACTGTTTAACAATCCGGTGCATCCTTATACAAAAGCGCTGTTGTCAGCCATACCGGTTCCTGATTTGACTCATAAGAGTGAACGAATTCTCCTGAAGGGGGAAATAACATCTCCAATTAACCCTCCTGATGAATGCCGCTTTGCAAAGCGCTGCAGTCATGTTTGTGACGAATGTTACAAAAAGGAACCTGAATTGAGAGAACTGCGCCCTGGTCACTTTGCTGCATGTTGTCTTGCAAAGTGTTAAAGCATAAGCTTAGATGTCAGGAGATCAGGCGAACGCATTCGGAAAAACCGACACAGGCAGTTCCGACAGCCGCCAGTAGCAAAGCAATTTTGCGGGAATTTATCCCTAAAAAAGGGCAGACTTCCCCTGCCTCAATAATTCGGCAGAGAGTCACAAAACCGGCTCTCTGTTAATGAACCCCTAATTATCCAGGGCTTTTAGCAAAGTAACTAAAGAGTGGTTACAATGTACCACTAAATACTCCTTGATTTTTGAATCATCCTCATTAATGATGGCATTGATAATCTGTTGATGCTGTAAAAAGTTACTGCTTCTTTGAGAAATTTTTGTTTTGGCACCATAGACAGCAAGACGATATTGTTTTTCCATTAGGTCATTATAAATTTTAATTAAAGTTTTATTTTGAGTAATATTGATGAGATAGCTATGGAAATCAATGTCCAAAACGTAAAACAAAATATCGCTTTCTAAGCTATCACTTTTATTTTCCTCCTCTTCTTTGAATTTTTTTTCGAAATCCAATAACACAGACTTTGGATAAATTGCCTTATACTCCTGTGCGACTGCAGGTTCCAGCAGTTTACGAATTTGATAAAGTTCAATCACTTCATCTTTTATTATCGGTTTAATGCGCATTCCTTTTCTTGGAAATACCTCAAGCAAATTTTCATTCTTTAAGGTTAACAGAGCCTCTCTTATTGGAGTTCTTCCGAATCCCAGCTCATCATAAAGTTGCTTCTCATAAATTTCCTGACCTGGCATATATTCACAAGTTTGGATCTTTCTTTTTATATGTAGATAAGCTAATTCTGTTAATGGAATAGTTTCATTTTGATCTGATTGAGGAGTATCAATTTTTATAGTTAAATTATCCAAGCGAAAACCTCTTTTCTTGTATTGATATATCTGACTTAAGGAGATGTCTATCTAATAATATACTGTATTATAAGAAAAAAATCAATTGAATTTATAAAAAAGCAAAATAAGTATTGAAATTGGATGGTAAATAATATATAATGAATTTCAGATATATCAGAGAAAATATAAAAACTTCATAAAAAGTATTCACATATAGAAAATATGTAAAATATGAGAATATATGCACAAATAAAATGAAAAAAAAGAAAATAATTATGATTTGGCTGATATATCAAGATGTGGGAAACTATATATGGAAAAGAAAAAACAGGAAGGAGAATTATGAATCACAAAATTAAAAAGGCAAAATTTTACCGTGCAATATCAAAAAATAGTAAGCCGATTGCTGATTCCACCCATACCATAAGCAAGATTGCATTTTATGTTGTGGAAATAGAGTTGGATAGTGGAATTATAGGGCAGGGGTATTTGCTTTCGTTTCACTATTCGCCAAATGCTATTGAAGGGGCGTTGCGGGATGTGTGTAATTTTATTAATGGAAACAGTTTCTTTACTTATGAAACTGTACGAGTGAAGCAAGAGTGGGATATGGAGGTGGAGTATTTTGGAAACACAGGGCTGAATAACTGTGCAATAGCTGCTGTAAATATTGCAATGTGGGATGCGTGGGGACATGCATGTAATTCTCCAATCTGGAAACTTTTCGGTGCAAACAAAACAAAAATACCAGTTTACGGAAGCGGTGGATGGATTTCATATTCTGAAGAAGAATTATTGGAAGAAGTTTTGGATTATAAGAACAGAGGCTTTACTGCCGTAAAGATTAAAGTTGGTTCTGGAAGTGTTGACGAGGATTTTGCTCGTCTTAGCAGATGCAGGGAAGCATTAGGGGATCGTGTTAAAATTATGATGGATGCAAATCAGGGAATGGATGTTTCAAATGCTCTAAAGTTGTCCGAGTTGGCAAAAGCAATTGGTATACACTGGTTTGAGGAGCCGATTGTACATACCGATTATGATGGATATGAGTTTCTTCGTAATAAATGTGGAATAGCACTTGCTATGGGAGAACGTGAATATGATTGCGAAGCATTAAAGAGTTTGATTAATAGAAATGCTATTGATTTGTGGCAGCCGGATATCATACGTTTGGGAGGGGTAGAGGGTTGGAGAAATTCAGTAGCTCTGGCAGAGTCATATCAATTACCAATACTTCCGCATTATTATAAGGATTATGATGTTCCGCTTTTATGTACAATTAAAACTCCTTATGGGGCAGAATCTTTTGATTGGATTGATGGAATTATCGACAATATAATGAAAATTGATAATGGATTTGCATATCCGAGAGAAGGTGCGGGATGGGGGTTCCGCTTTAAGGAGGAATTTTTGGAAGCGGTTAACTAAGAGTGAAGTTACATAATGGAAACATAGCAGGAGAGTACAAATTATGAATAGCAGCGATTATGTTAATGATTTATTTAGCCTGGAGAGGCATGTGGGAATTATTACAGGAGCCTCTAGGGGATTGGGAATGGGAATTGCTAAAGTCCTTACAGAAGCTGGAGCAAAAATATATAATTTGGACATTATGCCTAGAGGAAAAGACGAAGAAATTGCAGGCAAGATGGTTGATATTCAAGTTGATTTGATGAATCGGGAAGCCTTGAAGAAAACCGTAGAAGAGATTGCAGAAAAAGAAGGATGTATTGATTTTCTGATTAATAATGCTGGTATTACATATAAATGCAGGGCTGAAGAATTCCCGATGGATCGCTATAAGAGAATACAGGATTTAAACTTAGAGACAATTTTTGAGCTTTGTAAAATGTGTTATCCATATATAAAGGAATCCATACACATAGGGAGGATAATAAACATATCCTCAATGGCAGCTTACATGGGATTTACCGGAGTGGTGCCGTATTGCATGACTAAATCGGGAGTGACAGGCTTAACAAGAGGGTTGGCAGAAGAATGGAAAAAGGATAATATTCTTGTAAATAGTGTTGCCCCTGGATGGGTTCTTACAAAGATGAATGAAGATATGTTTAAAGAAAATCCAGATCGCAAGGAAGCAGCCCTTAATAAGCCAATGCTTACCAGGTTTGCTTATCAAGCAGAGATAGGTTACATGATTTTATTTCTATTAGGCAAAGCTTCTACATATTTAACGGGCCAGGATTTTGCGGTGGATGGTGGGGCATTAACTCATGGCTTTTAGTTACTATATCGTGCAACATGACCTGAATGAAAAGAGGTCAAAAAAATAGAGAATAGGAGAGGGTTATATGAAAAAAACAGTAGCTTTAGTAGTAGTAGGTATGTTATTAACGATGACGGCATGTTCTGGCAAAACAGTGAGCAGCACACCGGTTACTCCGGTAAACACAGAAAACACAGAAAACAAAGAAACAAATACTGAAAACACGGAAGCAGAATTGGGAGCAAACTTTGGTCAGGGCAGAAAAGTCGGTTTGGCTCAAATTCACTATACCAATGCCGGACGTATTGCCGAAACGACCAGTGTAATTGAGGCATTAGAAAGTGTTGGTTTCGAGGTGGTGTGGAATGAGGCGAAAAACGATACTGCGACGCAAATATCAAACGTAAATGATCTATTGGCGTTAGGAATTGATTATTTAGTTCTTCCGCCCAAAGAAGAAGAGGGGTTAGTACCCGCTTTAGAAGCCGCAAAAAAGGCTGGGATACCGGTAATACTAATCGATCGATCGGCAAATGGAGTGCCAGGTGTGGATTACGTGACATCTATCCGTTCGGATGCAATTAGACAAGGAAGATGGTGCGCGGAGTGGGCGATTGAAAATTTTCCGGAAGGGTGTAATTTTGTAGAAATTTTTGGTTCGCCAGGATCAACTACTGCCATGGATCGTTCAAAGGGGTTTATGAATACCGTGGCTGAGCATGAAAATATTGTACTGTTAGAATCCCAGGTTGGGAACAACATGCGTTCAGAAGCTCAAGTATGTATGGAAAATTTAATTCAGGCCTATGGTGATGAAATTGATGTAGTAATTACGCACTCAGATGAAATGACTTTCGGTGTACTTACCGCTATTGATAATATGGGTTTAGTACCAGGGGAAGACATAAAGGTTCTATCCATTGGGGATGGAAGCAGGGCTATGGTTCAAGAGATCATTGATGGCCGGGTGGCAGGGTGTTCCGAATGCAATCTTCTTTTAGGACCACAGGTAGTAGAGGCCATTAAGGCAATTGAACAAGGGGAAGAGATTCCGGGTCTGATATATGCGGAAGAACGATTCATTTCAATTGAAAATGCAGAAGAAATTCTGCCAACGCTTGGATGGTGATTTGACTAAAATAAGATAAGTATTAAGTGCGTAATAACGATGACAAGTATTACGCACTTTATACAAAAATCACTCATTTGAAAGGAGAAAAATCCTTGGAACCAAAAATTATTTTGGAGATGAAACATATATCTAAAACATTTCCGGGTGTAAAGGCGCTTAAAAACGTGCAGTTCACTGTCCATAAAGGTGAGGTTATGGCTTTTATGGGTGAAAATGGAGCAGGTAAATCTACATTGATTAAAATAATCACGGGTTATTACCATAAAGATCCTGGTGAAGGGATATTTTATTTTGATGGTACTGAAGTCAATCCGCGAAATACTGAGGAATCGCAAAAACTTGGAATTAGTACGATATTTCAGGAATTAAACTTAAGTCCTTTTTTGAGCATAGCGGAAAATATTTATTTGGGTAATAGTCCTAAGAAAAGAGGTCTGATTGATTGGAAGACAATGAATGTAAACGCCAGAAAAGCGATGCTTGATTTAGGGGTAGATGTGGATGTTACTGAGAGTCTGAATATTCAGAGTACGGCAATTCAGCAGATGGTATCAATTGCAAGAGCGTTGGCTAGAAATACAAAGCTTTTAATTATGGACGAAGCCACATCTTCTCTGGATAATAGTGAAGTGTCAATACTTTTTGATGTGGTTAAAAAACTAAAAGCGAAAGGAATTTCAACTATTTTTGTAACCCATAAGATGGATGAGATATATAGAATTTGTGATAGGGTAACGATCTTTAAAGATGGTGAATACGTAACGTGCAGGCCATTGTCGGAGCTTCCTAAATTTGAACTGATCAGTCTTATGATTGGTCGAGATGCAAGTGAACTTATGAACAAGCATAAACAATATGTTCCGGAAAAACAGAAAACGGAGATAATTTGCAAAATAGAAGGAATTGAAAAGGCTAACAGACGTCTTAATGGTGTTAATTTGGAAATTCATAAAGGAGAAGTTGTCGGATTGGCTGGATTACTTGGTTCAGGCAGGACGGAAACCGCAAAAGTCATTTTTGGCGATGATATAAATTATGAAGGCGAACTCTACATGGGAAATATGGCGGTTAAATTTAAAAATCCAAGAGGAGCAATTAAAAAAGGCTGTGCATTTTGTTCGGAAGACAGGAAAACAGAAGGAATCTTTCCCCATATGACGGTTCAGGATAATCTGACCATGAGTAATTTGGGGAAGATCAGCAAGTTCGGTTTAATAAATTCAAGAGAACAAAAAAGGATATCAAAGGAATATATCTCTAAAATTGATATAAAAACACCAAGTTTGATGGCTAAAATCAAAAACTTAAGCGGTGGCAATCAACAAAAGGTTATATTATCAAGATGGCTGGCAATGAATCCGGATTTAATCATTCTGGATGAGCCGACGAGGGGAATCGATGTTGGCGCCAAGGGTGAAATTGAAAACCTGATAAAACAGATTTCAGATAGTGGAATTAGCGTGTTATATATTTCTTCAGAATTGGATGAGCTGGTTCGCGGATGTGATCGCATAGTTATTCTTCGAGATGGTAAAAACGTTGGCGAATTAATACATAATGAAATAAGTGCAGATGCAATTATGAATATAATTGCAGAGGAAAATCAGGGGAGTTGTTATGACAAATAATAAGAAGGTGGATAAAATCATTATCGACAAAGATAAGATGGGACTCCGTGAAATATTTATAGAATATGGTGCACTAATTGCTTTGTTTGGATTAATCCTATTTAATTGCATTTTTACTAAAAATTTCAGGTCATTAAACACAGTCTTTCTGGTTATTAAGCAAGCTACGCCTATTCTTTTTATGACAATAGGAATGACGTTTGTGATTTCTTCAGGGGGAATTGATATTTCTACCGGTTCGATTATGGCATTTTGTGGGATTATTGTATCGATTGGGATTTCCAATGGAGGCAATTTTTTGCTTTGGACTCTGATTGCATTGTTGGCATGTGCACTTATTGGGGCGTTTAATGGAGTGCTCATTTCCAAGGTAGGAGTGCAGCCGATCATTTTGTCGCTGGTAATGCAGATTGTTATTCGGGGAGTCACAGTACTTATGGCAAAATCTTCAGTATTCACCCTTGGAGGTTATCCGGAAGTGAAATTTTTAGGACTTTACCGCTTGCCGGGTAGAATTCCTATACAGACGGTTTTTTTCATAGCTATTATCATAATCAGCGTGTTTGTTTTGCGAAAAACAGTTCTGGGAAAATACATAGAAGCTATGGGGAGTAATTTAAAAGCATCAAGATTAGTTGGTGTAGATACGGTTATTTTGACTATGACCGTGTATATTATTTCATCCGTGTTAGCAGGTACATGTGGTATTTTGGAAATGTGCCGTAATGCCGCGTTGGATCCCAATGAGCTTGGAAAATTATATGAACTGGATGCAATTGCCGGCGTGGCGATCGGTGGGACGGCAATGAAAGGTGGCAAGGCTAATATTATTGGTTCGATAGCAGGATGTATTATCATGGTACTCATTGGTACTACCGTCAATATGAATGGGATACCTTTTGCAACGGCAAATATTATGAAAGCATTAATTATTATAGTGGCATTGGCTATCCAATATGAAGGAAGAGCATAGAGGAGGGGATGGTTGTGGAGCGAAAAAAAGTTAGCATCAAGAAAGATATAGGACATTTAATCGGAACGAATTCAGATATCCTTGCCGTGCTCTTTATGATTTTGGTTGGAAGTATTGCTTATGGAAGAGTATTTCTTAATTATAATAGGAATTTAATCAATGTGTTACATACATCATCAATGATTGGGATTATGGGGATCGGTGTAAACTTATGTTTTTTAATTGGTGCCCGTGATATGTCGGTGGGAGCCGTAGGAGCATTGGCCAGCATGGTAACCGCATATTTAAGTCCTTATGGTATCGTTGTAAGCATTCTGGGTGGTTTGACTGCCGGTTTGCTTTTTGGTGTGTTTAATGGAGTGATTATTGCAAAATTTAAAGTACAGCCCTTCATCGCAACATTAGGCACCCAATTGGCTGCCAGGGGCACTGCATTGTTGGTAAATAATGGCTTGTCAATTTCGTTAGGTGATAAGATTCCACAGTTAAAGGTAATTGGAAATGGTAATTTGTTTGGTAAGATACCGATGCCAGCGGTAATTTTTATTGCCATAATTATATGTTTTTCCATTATTCTAAAGTTTACCGGATATGGCAGGGCGGTATATGCAGTAGGTGGTGATGAAGGTTCTGCTGAAATGATGGGCATACATGTGGACTGGATCAAAATAAGTGTTTTTACAATCAGTGGATTAATGGCGGCTCTTTCAGGAATCGTTTTATGTGGACGCTTAAGCGCCGGACAGCCTACGGCATGTGAAGGGTGGGAAATGACAATTATGGCGGCAATCGTTATTGGCGGAACTCCGGTAAGAGGTGGTGTTGGTAAGATTAAAGGAATCATTTTTGGTTCGATATTTGTTAACTTAATTACAAATTTAATAAATTTGAATGGACATTTAAGTGCATATTGGAAAGATATCATAACAGGTGTGGTTTTATTAGTTGCCGTGCTGGTTCAAGTATATGCAGATAAACAGAAAGAAAAGATCAGGCATAAGGGAGGATCACTTATATGAAAGTTGTAATTGCGTCCGATTATTCAGGATATCATTTGAAGGAAGCTGTAAAAAAGCATATTGTTGATTTGGGTTATGATGTGGTAGATGTTGGTGCACAAAAGGAGGGTGACAAAACCCTTTACTATGATGCGGCAGTTCGTTTGGCACAGGAAATACAGGAACAAAGCATAGAAAGAGGGATTATAATATGTAGCACGGGAGCGGGTGTCAGCATGATCGTTAATAAATTCAAAGGAATCTATGCAGTGGCTTGTGAAAGCATTTTTACAGCTGAAAAGACAGCTTTGATTAACAATGCCAATGTTCTTGCTATGGGAGAACGTGTTGTAAGTTATGGCATGGGGGCGGAAATGGCGGAGAAATGGTTGGCTGGAAAATGGTGCCAAGGTTTTGAAGAAGAAAGAAGAGTTAATAATGAAAGAGGATTTAAGATGCTTGTAAAAATTGAGAATGATAACTTTAAATAAAACAGATATATTTTAAAGGGGGAAATAATTGCTATGAAGTTTAGCGGTACCGTTACATTGCAATATGAGACTCCATTTTCACCATTTAGGGCAGATGAATATGAAGAAGCTTTGGACTGGTTGGTTGTCAGTGGATTTGATGGTGCGGAAGTTTGCATCTCAAATTATGTCGGATTGGACATTGGAAAAATCAGAGCAGATTTAGAACGGCGTAAACTGGGGTGTTCAACCATTTCTACCGGACAAGCAAGGACAATAGAAGATATATCCTTGCTTCATACGAATGAAGGCCTGGTCAAGGCGCAAGAAAGAATGAAACAGCATATTGATGCTGCAACAATACTTAATTGTAAAGTTACTTTGGGACTTTTAAGGGGAATAGGAAGACCTGGCATGCTGGAAGAGGATAAAAAAAACCTTGCTAAAAATATGGAGAAAATGATAGATTATGCCGAACAAAAGAATGTAATAATTATGCTGGAGGCAATTAATCGTTATGAAACTTCTTTGTTGAATACAGCTGAATCGACACTGAATTTTATTAAAAAGGATTTAGGAAATCCAAAACACATGGGAGTACTTTGGGATATTTTTCATGCCAATATTGAAGACGGGCAATTTGGTGAGGCAATAGATTGCCTGGGAGGCAGACTAAAACATGTGCATATGGCTGACTCCAACCGTTATTTTCCCGGATATGGGCGGTTGGATTTTAATGAGATCGTTTGTAAACTAAAAAGTTCAGGATTTGCTGAATATATGTCTTTTGAATGTTTAAATCTTCCTTCGTTGGAATTGGTAAAAAAGGAAGCTGGTCCATTTATTGCAAAGATGCGGATGCTCTTATAGTTTATGGTTTTGCCTCTATACCTCGGTGGGCGAATGGTACCCGCATTGTTCGAGTCAGTTTGTTTCGAATACATTATGAGCAAATTGGTGATATAAAACCGAGTATTTTACAGAAGGCTCGTGATTGCGGGTCTTCTGTTTTTCTGTTATACTAAGGTTTGAAAGTTAAGAGCTATAAGTGATAAATCCGGAAGTGTTTTGTTATTTATGGAAACGATGAAAGGACGATGAGCGGTAAGCTACTGCTTTAAGTTAATGGAAGGTTGTGATTCATATGAAGTTTGAAAAGAGAACCGTGAAGCTCCATGGCAGTCGGACAATATATATCCTTATTCCAGAGTCTGGTTGTGACAGTATTATAGCTACAGAGGACAGGCTTGGTAGTTACTATACATTTGCTAACAGCACAGGATATCTGCTGCTTACAGAATTGTTTTCTGTCGCTGCAAAACTAAATCAGGACGAGTTCATTTATCTGCCATTGAACTTCGCTTATATGGATGGGGCGAAGACTTATTTTACCGGTATGGATTTTCACTATACGGGCATAGTTCTGATAAACTATAATCGGCTGCAAATAAGTGCTAAAGACCTGAAAGCCGCACTGGGCATAAAAATATACGTAAGTGACAAAACAGAGCGAAGAATTCATCTTCCTGCCGAATATATTGAACATTGGAAAACCCGGCGTCGGCTTACGGTTAAAACACATGGAAAAGTGCTTATTATCAGCACAAATGGGAATAGCTTCCTTGATATGGCACATTCTTGCGACAGCTTGACCGTATACAATGATGATGCAAAATACAATCATTATCCAGCTCATATGCATCACGACATGGATGAAAATACAGCCAAAAGTCTGGGGATTACTTTCTACTATTGGCAGTGTCCGCCCCAAGAGGTGTCCATATGATGGGAAGAATAATTCGCCATCAATTTCGCAGAGGCATTGGTATCCTTATACTGGAAATAAATAATATTACATATTATGAGAACGGAAATAGGAGCAAAATATAGAGCAGTTTATAGAGCGGCTAAAAGAAATGGGAGGGATTGATTATGCTTGAGAAGGACATTTATGTAATTGCAAAAATATTCGACCAACAGGGCTGTATTGCCTATCGGTGTAAAACTGTTAATGAAGCAAGATGTCTTCCGGGAACATTGGAAGCGTTGAGAGCTGCGGGGGTACAGATTGTAATATTAGATAGTCCGGAGATTTACGCAGAATACGAGCCATATAACTATATAACTGATATGAAAGAGTTTATTGACAGGGTATCAGTATTAAACAAAACGGCATAACTATCAACTACTTCAGTATTTCACGAAGAATCTGCATAGCTTTCACTTCATATAAGCATTGTTTTAGATTATCCCACCGCGGCATGAACGTACCGGAAGCAGTTGCCTTCGGCCGCGCGGTGGAGCCGTACCGCCCGATGGTTTTTGAAGATCCCATCGGCCCGGACAACATTGACTCCATGGCGGAGATTGCTTCCAAAATCAACATTCCCATTGCCACAGGAGAGCGATTCATCAGCTTAAGAGAATTCGAAATACTGCTAACCAGACGAGCCGCCCAATATATTCGCCCGGATGTCTGTGCCATCGGCGGTATCTCTGTCGCGAAAAAAGCCTGTGCCATTGCCGAAGCCCACGACGTACTTGTCATCCCGCACAATCCCTTAGGCCCTGTTTCTACCGCTGCCTGCCGGCAGCTTTGTGCCTGTATTCCGAACCTGGGCATCCAGGAACTGCCGGATTTCTGCTTAAATGGTATGGAGGACAGCATGGTCAAAGAACCTTTGCGTTTTGAAAATGGATATATGTTGATTCCTGACGGCCCTGGCATCGGTATTGAATTAGCTGATGATGCCCATATCCTCTACCCGTCAAACCAGCGCGGCAGTAACGAAGCGAAGCGGGCTTATGATGGTTCCGTTAAAGACTGGTAATAGATTGTAAGAAAGGATACATTGACATGAAAACTACTTCATTTAAAATCCGCTGGTTGGATGCAGTTGGGTACGAAATCAACCTTCCGGGCGGAGCCAGCATCGTAATCGATCCATATCTGTCCGGTAATCCTCGCGCACCTTTCCAGTGGGAACAAATTCAGGGAGCGGATTATATCATCCTGACACACACACATTTTGATCACACCTCTGATGTCCGTAACCTGACGGTTAAATACAACTCAAAAATAATTGTGGAAGGAACGGCTGCCAAGAGAAACCTATTATTTTGAAGATTTTGTACTTGAAACATCCCGCTCCAAACACAATATTGCCCCCCAGCCGATGCCAGGCAAAGGGCCTGAACTGGTACATGAAATGATAGCAGCTGATGTTCCTCAACTGGATGGAGTTGGTGATCAATCCCTACTGAATGAATACGGTTCTCTGTTTTCCCTTGATTACTTTATTACGACGAAGGAAAACATGCGCATAATGGTATCAAGCGGTGCCCTGCAAGACAGCCCGCCTTGTTAATCCGATTAAGGGGCAATGGTATGCGTTGGGTTTTTTCCTGGTCACGCATGATACGCTTTTAGGAAATCTTCGAGACAATCATTAAAGATTTGCATACTCTGCGCACTGCCGGGTCTTGGAGGCTGTGGTGTTATGAGGTAGCACACTCTATCCGGAGGCGGCTCCAAAAGATCACAGGACTCAAAAGGATGACTTTTTTTGAGCGCATTTGCGACCGACTCCGGCACAATGGCCCAATAATCTTCATGATTCAGAAAACTGGCCAGCATGGAAGCGATATTGAGCCGCACAATCACTGGTTTTGACGGCTTCCACCAGTAATCATGCCATTGCTGATACTCCGGACACCAGATGTGAAAAAGCTCCTTGTCCGGATCCAGTTCGTTTGGATGTATCGGTGCCGCTCCGGCCGTTTGCCGCGCCAGCCGCAGAACGCAGAATTTTTCATGGATGACTGGCCTTGTGGTGATTTTTGAATACCCGGAGACGTTATTGACAAAACCAATGTCTACTTCCCGCGCCTCCATCATTTCATATATTTCCCAAGTGTGATGTGTATTTAAAGAAAGCTCCAGCGATGGATCATGGCTGATCAGGTTTATGTAAAGCTGGGGAAAAATATAAAAATTGACGCTATGAACACCTGCGACGGACAGCTTTAGCCGTGGAGGACGCTCATGCAGTGAGGTTGCCTCCTCGTTGAGTGTGATCCAACGCTGCGCAATGGAAACAAAGTCCTCGCCCGCGGAAGTCAGCTCAATGCTTTTCTGCCCCTGGTTTCTGGTGATTAGTTGTGCACCGGTCTCCGCTTCCAATGCCATCAGGCGGTGACTTACGGTGGATTGTGACAGAAACAACGTTTCTGCCGCCCTGGTAATACTGCGGTTTTTCACAATGGCAAGGAATATCTGCATATCCGTATTATTCATACTTCCTCACTCCTGACCTAAAAGACATATATCGGATTTTTAGATATTATATATGCAAATAATTCGTTTGTCAACTATGTTGTAAAGAGCTATAATTTGCTGCATAAGACATGAGAATATGGGAAAGGAGAGAATTGTCAGGCGTGGTAAGAAGCAGAAAACAGCAAGGTAAATAAATATTGGAAATGAGGAGGGTAAGAAATATGCATGAACATGAAGATGGCAGTCAGAAATTGGCATTTTATGGAGGGGAAGTTGGTTCCTGGGCACCGATTTTATCCTTAGTACTATTTATGATCGGTCTGGTAGTTACCGGTCATGTATCGCTAAAGCTGTTTTGGACAGCTGGTTTCTTTGCGTTATGTGTTAGCTTTTTGTTTGCTAAAGACAAAAAACTATTTAACAGCACTGCTTTGTCGGGGTTAACGGATCCCATGTTTTCGGTGCTTTGTATGGCGTTTATTCTTGCTGGCATACTGTCCCAGCTTTTGCGTCAAAGCGGTCTGATCAATGGACTGCTCTGGCTTACGACCACATTGCATCTCAATACGTCCTTTATCCCATTGATTACATTTTTGACCTGTGTCATGATTTCCACCTCCTGCGGAACGACCGGTGGAACTGTCTCTACTGTCACGCCCATTATGTTGCCTCTGGCCGTCAGCTTGGGGTGCAATCCTTCTTTGATCATGGGCGCGATCATCAGTGGTTCTTATTTTGGTGATAATCTGGCACCGATTTCCGACACCACCATTGCCTCAGCTTACACGCAGGAAGCGGAGGTTCCCGCCGTTGTGCGCTCAAGGCTTGTCTACTCGCTGACAGCGGGGTTTGCTGCTGCCCTTTTGTTTATGTATTTTGGTTTTAAAACAACAGGAACAGCGCCCGAAAATCTCAACATCGACCCCGCATATGCAAAAACGCTGATTATGCTCATTATTCCGGTCATCATGGTGATTTTGATGCTGCGAGGAATGGATCTTGTACCTACGCTGATTGTTTGCAATATGATTGGCATCGGTCTTAACCTTATACTCGGGTTTGTCGGATTAGAAAAACTGTTTTTGGCTGACGGTCCGATTATCGCTGGTATTGAGGGGATGCTCAGCATTGTCGTTTTCTGTATGTTCCTTTTTCAGATTTTGCAGCTTACCAAGCAGAGCGGCGCCTTTGATACCATTATCGAGAAAGCGCAAAGCATCTGCAAAACGCCCATGCAGAGTGAACTGGTCTGTGCGTTTCTTATTATATTCGCGGTCGCTACAATTGCGATCAGCACAGTCGCGATCGTGGTTGTCGGGCCGATCGCTCGCCAAATTCTAAAGAAGTTCAATATTGACCGCAAAAGAGGGGCAAACATTATTGACGGACTGGGCGCTGCAACTGCTGGCGTGCTGCCTTACAACGGCTCTTTTATGATGGCCACGGCGCTTGCTGTTTCTTCCGGAGTTCTTCCCGATGATTTTTCTGTTTTAAGCATCCCGCCCTATTCTTTTCATTGCATCATGCTCTTTGTGGTATTTTTCATAAGTATATTTACCGGCTGGGGCAGAAAATTTGAAACACCGGAAGAAAAGGTGCAGGTTGCCGAATTGACTAATAACTGATATTAAAGATTGAGAGGAAAAAACTATGCAATTGGAACAACTTCAGACTCCAGCACTTATTCTGGATATGGATTTATTTGAACAGAACATGGCAACCATGAAGAATTTTCTCACGCCTTTAGGATTGGCATTGCGCCCCCATTACAAATCCCATAAATGTACCGCCATCGCGCACATGCAAATCGCACAGGGTGCAAAAGGAATCTGCTGTGCCAAGCTTGGCGAGGCAGAGGATTTGGTCAATGCCGGAATCGAGGATGTATTAATCGCCAATCAAATTATCGATCAGGCAAAGCTTGCGCGGGTGGCTCATCTCGCCAATTGCTGTTACCTGACCATCTGTGTGGACAATGAGGAGAATATAAAGGCGCTGGAAGCCGCGGCGGCGGTTCAAAATGCGACGATTCACTGTCTGATTGAGTATGAAATCGGCATGAAGCGCTGTGGCGTGGAGACTCCCGAAGCTTTTTATGCGCTGGCAAAGAAAATCAGCGATTGTCCACATCTGGTCTTTGAGGGGATCCAGGCGTACGCCGGACATTTGTCCCATGAGACAGACTTTGAAACCAGAAAAGTGGAATCAGAAAAGGTTGAACAGCGGCTTTTGGAGTTGCGGACATACCTTGAACAAAAAAGCATGCCGGTCAAAGAAGTGAGTGGAGCAAGCACCGGAACGGTCGAGTTCCGCACAAAGAGCAGTGTATATACGGAAATTCAGGCGGGGAGCTACATATTTATGGACACTGCCTACAATGCACTGAACCTCAGCTTCAAAAGCGCCCTCTTTCTTCTATGTACAGTCATGAGCACCAATCCGCATTTGGTGATTGTCGACACTGGCAGAAAATCAGTCAGTCTCGATCAGATGATGCCAATCTTAGAGGATTATCCACAGTGGCCACTTAAGGTAAGCGAAGAGCACAGCGCCGTGTCCGCAGAGGAGTGCCATGCGGCCATTGGTGATAAGCTGCGGATGATTCCGGGTCACTGTTGCACAGCAGTAAACTTGCATAATTATCTCTATTTCGTGCGTGGAAACAAAGTAATAGACAAGGTGCCAATTACCAGTCGCGGAAACAGCATTTAAGGGGAGCGTGTGTTTGACCGACAGCGCTGAGGCGGCCTTTTCGCCAAAACAGGAAGGAGACAGGTGCATGAGAGAATCTCTACATAAATATTACAAGGTTGGCTTGGTTGCCTTTATGGCATACCCTGCCATGTTGAAGGGCGAAGACCCTGATACGCTGGAGCATATCAAAAAAATCGCTTGTGATGACTACTTTGACGCTATCGAAATCAACTGGATCAAGGACAACGATATCCGCGCTCAGGCGGCTAAGCTGCTGGATGTGGCGCACATAACCGTTTGCTACGGCGCACAGCCTCGCATCCTGACCACCGGCCTCAATCCAAACCATATTGACGAGACAGAGCGCCAAAAGGCAGAGGCAACTCTGATCGAAGCTATTGACGAGGCAGAGCAGCTCGGTGCAAAGGGAATTGCGTTCCTGTCCAGCAAATGGGAGCAGGAAACCAAAGATCAGGCATATCAACAGCTCCTCAAAACAACAAAAAACCTCTGTGATTATGCCAAAAAGAAAGAAATGCTGGTGGAACTGGAAGTTTTTGATTATGACATTGAAAAGGCATCTCTTATCGGATCCGCCCCCTATGCGGCGCAGTTTGCCGCCGACATGCGGATGACCCACAGTAATTTCGGGTTGATGATTGACCTCTCCCATATTCCCATGACATACGAAACCCCCGGGTTTGTAGTGCGTACTTTGCGCCCCTATATTACCCATCTGCACATTGGCAACACCGTCTGTAAAGACCCTGCCGTCGAAGGCTATGGTGACCAGCATCAGCGCTTCGGCTTTCCGAACAGCTCCAACGACACCGCTGAGCTGCTGGATTTCCTGAGGGTGCTGAAAAACGAGGGCTTTATGAATCCAAATGATCCCATGGTGCTTTCCTTTGAAGTGAAGCCATGGAAGGATGAAGACCCTGATGCCGTTGTTGCCAATGCAAAGCGTGTGCTTAACCGCGCGTGGGCATTACTTGAAGACTAGGAGGAAGCACATGAAAATTGTCATTCTGGATGGCTACACCGAAAACCCCGGCGACCTTAGTTGGGAAAGCATGGAAAAGCTGGGAGAGCTTAAGGTGTATAACCGCACCCCCACTAATCAGATTGTTGAACGGATCGGTGATGCCGACGTTGTAATTGTCAATAAAACGCCAATATCCGCCCAAACCATAGCCGCTTGTACCGGTATCAAATACATTGGCGTGTTAGCAACCGGCTACAATATCGTGGATGTAGAGGCTGCTAAGGCAAAAAAGATTAAGGTAACCAACGTTCCCACTTATGGCACTGCCGTCGTAGGCCAGTTTGCCATTGCCCTCCTGTTGGAGATCTGCCATCATGTAGGTCACCACAGTAAAGCAGTACTGGAAGGCCGCTGGGAGAAAAACCCTGACTGGTGTTTTTGGGATTATCCGCTGATCGAGCTTGCGGGCAAAACAATTGGCATCATTGGCTTTGGGCGGATTGGCCAAACCACAGCAACTATTGCAAAGGCTATGGGTATGAATGTGCTTGCTTTTGATGAACATCCGAATGATACTGGCAAGGCTATTGCAGATTATGTTTCACTCGACGAACTGTATGCAAAATCTGATGTGATTAGTCTGCACTGCCCGTTATTCCCTTCCACCGAGGGCATCATCAACAAGAACAGCATAGCCAAGATGAAGAACGGCATTATCATCCTCAACAATTCCCGTGGCCCCCTGATTGTGGAGCAGGATCTGGCTGATGCGCTGAACAGTGGCAAGGTCTATGCTGCCGGGCTGGATGTTGTATCCACTGAGCCAATCAAAGCTGGCAATCCTTTGCTAAAAGCTAAAAATTGCCTGATAACACCCCATATTTCCTGGGCTCCAAAAGAAAGCCGCCAACGGCTCATGGACATTGCAGTAAGTAACTTGGAATCTTATATCTCGGGGAATCCAATTAACGTGGTTAATTTGTAATATGGGCAATTTTAGGCAGAACCTTTGAAGCCAGTAAAAAGAGTCTCACCCATAGCGGGTCAGACTCTTTTCCATCTGCAGGATTTTATTGTACTTCCGGCAAACTAACCGTAACATCTGTCGGATCCCAGGTCTGTTCTTCCGGAATCCAATGGGGAATCACCGGCCGTCCATATGGACCGGGATTCGTATCATTATAAACAGTAATGCTGGTGCCAACCGGACAATGATCATAGATCCACTTGGCATCGCGGGTGAGGTACCGGATACATCCGGCGGATCTGGCGATACCCAGGTAGTTATAAGTATCTGACCGCAGTGTCATGTTATCCTGCTTCTCAAAAATAATCGAATGCAGCAGGAAGCTCTTGCCGGCCGCCAGACGTGTTGCATACTGTGCATACACACCGCTGTTCATGAACCGCCAGCGATATTTCTCCGGGGTCTTGAAGGTTCCCAGGGGGGTATCGTCACCGGTGGAACAAAGGAACGACTTGAGCGGGATGATAAAGCCATTGGCACCATCCTGCACATAAACGGTGGTACAGTTCATTTCCTTGTTGATCTTAATATGATATGGTCCTGCGGCACCGATAATCGGCTCCAGATCAGTCACCAGCTTGAAATCATCACCAAAATAATATTTATATCCATCAATGTACTGCCACCCGGATACCGGCGCGTTGTTGATGAAGTAATACCGGTCATTTCCCACATAACCCCATCCCGAGTAGTCGCCGCCGAGGCCGTTGGAATAACGCGGCTCACCGTCGATGAACTGGACGCCATCAGGCTGCTGGGAGATGAGCGCGCCGTCTGTCTGGAATGGAAATGTATCATAGTTGGCATAGAAGGACATCTTAAACTGTGTCATATATGCGCCGGTTCCCATGGTTCCGCAGGACCCGCCGTTCTTCGCCCATCCGGTCTGGGTGCCATCGTTCAAAACGCTGATGTAGTAAAGGTCAAGTGATTTACTTACCGGTCCGTTCAGTTTGATCTGAACTGCTTCCACAACGGAAGTCTCATCATATACTGCGGTGTACTGACCGTTCATCGCCCAGGGAGTCCATCCGTGAGCACTGGAATACGATCGGTAAATAATGTCACCGACAGTATTGGTCAGGTAAATGGCGATAGAACGAAAACTTTCATCGCCGATGGAAATCAGCTGATCATTAAAAAATGGTACCGACCAGTGTCCATCCATATGCAGAACCGAAGTCTGCAGCTGGGGCAGGCTTGCCCGAAGAGCAGCTTCCGCGGCTTCCTGTTCCGCTCTTAATGCGGCTTCCGCGTCCGCGCCCTCTTCCTCCGGCTGCTGATCTTGTCCTGCCGTCTCCCCGGACGTCCCCCCTGTGGGCTCCGCCCCCGGTCCGGTAGTTATCTGTGCCGGAGTTTCTTCTTGCTGATTATTTACATACCACGGTCCATAACCTTCTTCTGCGTAGGCCGCTGATGTACCCGAAATCAGCAGCATGCATGTCAGTAACAAGGCAGCAGAAGAACGCAATTTTTTACACATATCCTAATACCTCCTTTAGCTTTCGCGTACGAACAGTTTAGCATATGTGGGGCAAATTGGCTACTATATAATTTACATTTCCGGCTAAATAAGGTAAAATGAAAGGTAAATGAAAAAAAAAGGAAAGAAAAACGCAACAAACATGGAAGAGAAAGGCAGAGATGGGTATGAATACAATGGATCCAATGAATGTTGTCTACGCCGCCAATGACGGATATGCCAGGCACCTGGGAGTATCTCTTTACTCTCTGCTGGAACATAACCGGCATATGGACAGTAAGATCTATATCCTTTCGGCGCAGATGTCGGCGCAGAACCAGCAGTTACTGGCAGGGATTGCGCATCAGTTTGGCCGCGGCATGGAAATCGTGGAGCTGGGGGATCTGCGCAGCCGGTTTGATTTTGACATTGATACCCGGGGATTTAATATCAGCGCCATGAGCCGGTTGTTCTGTGCCAGTGCGCTGCCGGCGGAGGTTCACCGGGCGTTGTATCTGGATTGTGATACGGTGGTGCTCCGCCCCCTGGATAGATTGTGGAAAACCGACCTTCATGGCAAGCCGGTGGGTATGGTTATGGAGCCGACCGTATATATGGAGATGAAAGCGGCTATTGATTTAAAAGCGGAAGAAGCGTATTATAATTCCGGTGTGATTTTAATGGATCTGGATCTGTGGCGGAAAGAAAATCTGGAAACAAAGTTTCTGGCATATTACCAAAGCAAGGAAGGGGACTTGTTCGCCTGTGATCAGGACACCATTAATGGGACATTAAAAGGACGGATCCATACCCTGTCCCCGGGATATAATTTCTTTACCAATTATACTTATTTTAACTACAAGACTTTAACATCAGTTACCCAGGCTTATCGCCGGGTGCCGCAAAAAGAATTTGAACTGGCGAAAAAGCAGCCGGCGATTATCCACTATATGGGGGACGAACGCCCCTGGATTGCCGGCAACCACAATCCGTTCCGGCGTGAGTATGAAGACACCTTAAAAAAGACCGTGTGGGCGGAGGTTCCGCCGGAAAAAGGCAAAGAACTTTATATGCAGCTTTACTGGGGAATGAATCAGATCACCCGGATCTGCCCGCCGGTTCGCAAATGGATCAGTAAAAAGTTTGGCATGAAAGTGATCGATGCCAGAAAGAAGACTTGAGAATGAGCAAGATATCTTGTATTATCGTGAATTACAACGATGCCGGAACCACCCAAAAGCTGCTCACGGAAATCAGGCAGTACCAAAGCCTGTCCTCTGTCATTGTGGTAGACAACTGTTCCACCGATGATTCGGTGCAGCAGCTGGCGGGCCTTACCGACGATAAAGTAAAGCTGATCGTATCACCGGAAAATGGCGGCTATGGCTCCGGGAACAATCAGGGAATTCGTTATGCGGTTCAGGAGCTGGGAGCAGAATACGTCATCATTGCCAATCCTGACGTCTCTTTTGACGAGGGCCTGGTTCGGCATATGAAGCAGGCACTGCAAAAGGTCTCTGACAGTGCGGTGGTATCAGCCAAGGTGAAAAGTCCGGAAGGGAAAGAGTTGTTCAGTTGTTTTAAGGTGTTTTCCGCAGGCGGAGATTTATTGGACAGTGGTTTGTGGACCAGACGTTTGTTTAAGCCGTTTTTATCGTATTCCCGGCGTTATTTGAAGCGAAAGAATTATTGTCTGGTAGATGCAGTCCCGGGATCTTTTTTTATGCTGCGGGCCGATGTGTTTGGCCAGACGGATGTATTTGATGAGCAGGTGTTTTTGTACTATGAAGAAAAAATCCTCGGCCGCAGGCTGAAGGATATGGGAAAGAAGACCATTCTGCTGACCGGTGACAGTTATGTACATACCCACTCTGTCAGTGTGGACAAGTCGGTGGGAAGTATTTTGAAAAAGCAGAAGCTGCTGCATCAGAGCCGGCTGTATTATTATCAGAAGTATTGCCATGCTTCCGGCTTTCAGATGTTGGTTGCCAGGGCATTTCTGGGGGTGGTTTTAATGGAAGTATGGTTTTTAACCGAAGTACTGAAGCTGAAGTATTGATTGGCAGAAAGGAACACTATGTCAGAACAAGAAAAAGAAATTCTGGTGACCAGATCCGCACTTCCTCCTTACGCGGAGTTTATCGAAGCCATTAAGCCCATTTGGGACAGCGCATGGCTGACTAATATGGGGGAATTCCACCAGCAGCTGGAACAGGAGCTGAAGACATTTTTGGATGTTGAACAGTTGACGCTGTTTACCAACGGGCATCTGGGGCTGGAGATGGTGCTGCAGGCAATGGAGCTGACGGGGGAAGTGATTACCACACCGTTTAGTTTCGCTTCCACCACCCATGCGATTACTCGAGGTGGCTTAACCCCGGTTTTTTGTGATATTGATCCGGTGACTTGCTGCATGGATGCGGAAAAGATCGAGGCTTTGATTACCCAGCGGACCTCAGCCATTCTGCCGGTTCATGTATATGGACATATTTGTGATGTGGAAAAGATTGAACGGATTGCTAAAAAGCATAATTTAAAGGTCATCTATGATGCCGCCCATACCTTTGGCGAGACGTTGAATGGAGTGGGGATCGGCCGGTTTGGTGATGCGGCGATGTTCAGCTTTCATGCCACCAAGGTATTTCATACCATTGAAGGCGGCGCAGTGAGTTATCAGGGAGAATGGCTGAAAGAACGGTTGGATTGTCTGAAAAACTTTGGCATTATCAATAAGGAGCAGGTGGTGGCTGTCGGCGGCAATGCCAAGATGAATGAATTCCAGGCGATTATGGGGCTTTGCAATCTGAAGCATTTGTCCACAGAGCTGGAAAAACGGGAGCAGGTCGTGAATCGCTACGGTGAACGGCTGGCCGGGGTGAAAGGGCTCCGATTACCGGAACAGCAGGCGGGAGTGAAGAGCAATTATGCCTATTTTCCGGTGTTATTCGAGGATGACTTTGCCTTGAACCGAAATGAGATGTATGATTGGCTGGCTGGGCGGAATATCCATGCCAGAAAATATTTTTATCCGTTGATTCCGGATTTTGACTGTTACCTGGAACAATTTGGCCAGGCGGATATTCCGGTGGCCAGATACGTGGCCGAGCGGGTCCTTACCTTGCCTTGTTATGGCAGTCTGACCCAGGCGGAGGTGGACCGTATCTGTGATGTGATATTGGAGGTGAAAAGATGAATATATTAATGACTTCTGTGGGAAGACGCAGTTATCTGGTGGAGTATTTTAAGGCGGCAATGACTCGGGCAGTGGGGAGTCACAGCCGGGTTTATGTGGCGAACAGTGAAGTGTCACCGGCCTGGAAGGTGGCGGATCAAGGGATTGTAACACCGCTGATTTATGACGAAAAATATATTCCGTTTCTGCTCGAAACCTGCCGGAAATATCAGATTGATTTGTTGCTGTCTCTGTTTGATGCAGATCTGCCGGTGCTGGCAAAGTATAAGGGTTTATTTGCGATGGCCGGGACGACGGTGGTGGTATCGGATCCGGAAGTCATTCAAATCTGTAATGATAAATGGGCAACGATGGAATTTTTAAAGAAACTGGAGCTGCCGGTGCCGGCGACATTTTTAAGTCTGCCGGAGAGTCTGGCGGCATTGCGGGAAGGCTGTATTTCCTGGCCGGTGATGGTGAAGCCCCGGTGGGGGATGGGTTCGCTGGCCATCTATGAAGCAGAGAACGAGGAAGAACTAAAAATCCTGTACCAAAAGAGCAGAAGGCAGATTGCCAGGGGATATTTACAATATGAAGCCAGGCAGGATGTGGAGAGCTGCGTGTTGATTCAGGAAAAACTGCCGGGACAGGAATATGGTCTGGATGTCATCAATGATTTAAACGGCAATTATCAGACGACAATTGTAAAAAAGAAGCTGGCAATGCGTTCCGGCGAAACGGATATGGCCGAAACGGTTGATTATCCGGCGCTGAAAATGCTGGGAGAAATCCTTGGCCGGAATTTGGGACACCTGGGCAATCTGGATGCAGACGTGTTTGATATGGATGGCAAACAATATGTTCTGGAAATGAACGCCCGCTTTGGCGGCGGCTATCCGTTCAGTCATCTGGCCGGAGTAGACCTGCCGGAAGCAATCATTCGGTGGAAGCTTGGCAATCCACTGGATTCGGCGTTACTGGTGCCCAGGATTGGTGTCACCGGGTATAAGGACCTGGTGCCGAAAGCATTTGTACAGAAAGGATAAAATAACCATGCAGAAGGTTTTGCTGATCATTCCCAGCTATAATGAAGAAAAGAATATTGAGACAGTAGTAGATGAGCTGATCACCCATTTTCCGGAGTTGGATTATATCGTTGTCAATGATGGATCGACGGACCGGACCGCAAAGATCTGCCGGGAGCGTGGATATCATTTTTTAAACCTGCCGGTGAATCTGGGTTTGGCCGGATGCTTTCAAACGGGAATGAAGTATGCTCACCGTCACCACTATCCTTATGCGATTCAGTTTGACGGTGATGGACAGCATCGGGCCGAGTATATTGAAAGGATGCGGCAGAAGATGGATGAGGGTTATGATATCGTGATTGGTTCCCGCTTTTTGAACGGGGAAAAGGGATTCAGTGTCAGGATGCTTGGCAGCAGGTTGATTTCCGGTGCCATCTGGCTGACAACCGGGGTAAAGGTTACCGACCCGACTTCCGGGATGCGGATGTTTAACCATGAGATGATTAAAGAGTTTGCCACAAACCTGAATTATGGACCGGAACCGGATACCGTCTCGTATCTGCTGAAGCAGGGTGCCCGGGTGGCGGAGGTGCCGGTGGCGATGGGGGAACGGCTGCAGGGGGAAAGTTACCTGAAACCGACAGTAGCCGCCCGTTATATGCTGCGAATGCTGATTTCCATTTTGCTGATACAACAGTTTAGGAGAAAACGACGAGTATGAATCTAATCACCAGATGGATCCTGCATGAAGGAAAAGACCGTGAAAAACAAAATATGATCTGGAATATGGCGGGAAGCTTCTGCTATGCTCTGGCCAGTATGGTGCTGGCCTTTTTGGTGATGCGCATCATCGGGCCGGATGAGGGCGGGATTTTCTCGTTTGCGTTCAGTACCTTTGGCCAGCAGATGTTTCTGGTGGCTTATTTTGGCATCAGGCCGTTTCAGATTACGGATGGGGTGGGGCAGTATTCGTTTGGGGATTACCGGCGGCAGCGGATTTGGACTTGTGGTCTGGCGGTGGTGCTGGCGATGGCATATCTGCTGTTAGGTACTGGGAGCACGTACAGTTTTGAAAAGATTCAGGTTGTTTTTTTGATGGTGATTTATAAAGTTATTGATGGCTGGGCAGATGTCTATGAGTCGGAATTTCAGCGAAATGGCCGTTTGTACCTGACTGGAAAATCCAACTTTTTCAGAACGCTGCTTTCGGTGGGGTGCTTTTTAGCTGCCTTGGTGGCAACTCATAATCTGGTGCCTGCCTGTCTGATAGCAGTAGGAGCTCAGGCCGTGGGGGTGTTGGTGTTCGATATCATGACGATTCATCGATTGGATGCCATTGACTGGCGCTGTGAGGCAGGACAGAACCGTACCCTGTTTCAGAATACCGTGTTGTTGTTTATTTCTGTATTCCTGGATTTTTATATCTTTAGTGCTTCAAAGTATGCAATTGACCGTTATCTGACGGATGCAGATTCCGGTTACTTTAATATGATATTCATGCCTACTTCGGTCATTAACCTGGTGGCTGGATTTGTGATTCGTCCATTTTTAACGCGAATGACAAAACAGTGGAATGATCGGGAATTTTCTGCGTTGAAGAGTCAGATATTTCGGCTTGGTGGAATGATTGCCGGATTGTCGGTGCTGGCTGTGGGGGGTACGGTGATCCTGGGAAAGCCGGTGTTACAACTTTTGGAAATGCTGTTGGGAAGCGCCTATAGCGGGAAGCTGACCGGTCATCATCTGGCATTTGTGTTGATTGTGTCGGGCGGCAGCTGTTATGCGTTTTTGAACCTGATGTATTATGTACTGGTGATTATGAGAAAACAAAAGGCGATCTTTGTTGTCTATGCGTTGGTTAGCATTGTGGCATGGTTTCTCTGCCCGGTTATGGTACAATCAGCGGGAATTCCGGGGGCGGCAGTTGCGTATTTGATTTTGATGATTCTGTTGGCGGTTGGGTTTGGCGGATTGGTTTGGATTGCTTATTGCAGAAGTGTTGATGGTAGTGAATAACTAACTTCCTTCATAGACCTAATTCTGCCTCTACTTGCGCAGCTGATATCCAGCCGTTTTCTTTCGCAGAAGTCTCTCCTTTCTCTAATGCTGTATATAATTCTTTGATTGCGCGTAATTCATCATATTCCTGAATCCTCATGATAGCAAATTCTCCCCTTCCATTTCTTGTAAGATAAACTGGGTTTCCGATCGATACTTCTTTCAATACTTCTGTATAATTTCTTAAGTCGGATATGGGTTTAATATTGGTCATTTGACATCCCTCCTTTATCACAGTATAGCACAGGAGAAAAAATAGTCAATAGGAAACATGCAAATTAACATGCAAATTAACATGCCAAAGCAGTTAGTTCTGGAGAAAGTCGGATACCTGCTTTAACAAATGATCAACGGTTAAATCAAACATCGTATAGGAGCTATCGAAAGGGCTTTCATTGTATTCGACGATGTCATCATTTTTCCTTGCGTTTACCAGCCAGAATATCGTCACAAAATAGCTCGTTGAACTGTTTGACGTCCGCTTTTTCAACATCTCCCCATCTTTGTAAACATAGCAGATAATTTGGCTTGAATAATATTTTGGCAGCCACAGTTCATTTTGCAGATCATGTTCTTCAACCAGGCCCTGATGATTTACTGCGCGGGTTTGGTGCAAAACCGGCCTGATTTCTATTCCCAGTTCCTGTGCCCGGTCATCGTAACGTGCAAGGAGTTCTTTGCATTCGGCAAGTTTTTGCTGCTCAAAAGCGATGATCTCATGGACTGTTTCTAATTCCGCTTCTGAAGGTTTTGCGTGGCTTTCAAAGATGGTGCGTCCATTCTCCCAATACATCATTGCTGCAAAAATGCAGGCAAGGCAAATCAAAACAATCTGTATTATTCGCGTTTTTCTCGTGTTCTTGAGATTTTTGCAGTGGCTTTCGATAAAGCTGAAAAATTCCTCTTTCTTTTGCGCCTGGTCAATATCTTTTTTGTTTATAAATACAAACTGCTCCGCTTTGGTAAAAAGAACATAGTAATTATTTGTTTTTACAAACCTATGAATATTATCATAATAAATATTTGCAATCCCATTTGTCGAATGATTTATCACCGTCAAACTTTCGTCACCGAATGACGTTGTGCATTCGTATTCTCTGGCATTTGTCGTTTCCTGTATTCTCTTAATCATCATCTTTATATTTTGCTTTATCGAAAATGGAATTATTGAAATAAATATAAAAATAAGTACGATAAAAAATGCCGAACAAAAATAGATCGAAGCATAAATCGATAGTATTATGCCTAAAACTACAGGAACCTTTTGTCGTGACGATATGAGATACAGTTTTAGTTCCTTTATTGAATGTTCACTAACTATGGTTTTAGTTTCAAATAGGTTCACGTTCTGTCGTCCTCCATAAATCAATATAGTCCTGCGTACATGATTCCTATAATTTTACCATGAAGTATGCCGAATTTCCAGCGTAAATTATGTTATCAGGCCAGATTACTAGGATAAACGCATCAATTTCCGTTGAAAACCTATTGACTTTTTTATATGTGCTGTTCTTGCTTGCTTTTTTCATGATTTTATTGTATAATTGTATTAAGTACTACTTAATACATTGATGCG